>CEAB01029235.1_pt1 | contig 160164 bp, 140 predicted proteins | sample 557651 | NCBI WGS metagenome assembly CEAB01 (sample SAMEA3182046, study PRJEB8094) | gut metagenome | biome: human; feature: gut; material: Stool; isolation source: human stools | place: Canada | collected 2011-11-15 | reverse complement strand
CATCTTTGGTCTCCATCCTACTATGTAGGCACAGCTGGCAAGGTCAGCGCAGAAACGATAAGGCAGTACATTGAAAGGACTGAACACATCAGAGGACGCAGGTAGTCTGGTAGAACGTTCCAAGGACGTTCGTACCGCTTGTGTCGTCCTGGACATGGACAGCGATGCCTTTGAAAAATTGCAGCGCACCCAAGAGCTCTTTCGTCGCGCTTGCAATTTGCTCGTCGATATTATCCGAGAGGACACCGAGAAGAAATTACGCTTGTGGCAGCGTTACAACCTGCACCACGCCGGCTACTATCGCGTACGCGAAGCTGTACCGGAATTGGGCGCTCAGCTCGTCTGCAACGCCGTGCGAGCCGTTTCTGCTGCATACAAGACCCTGCTGTCCAACAATTCGAAATACGCAAAGGACAAGAAGCTGGAGCTGCCGAAAATCGTTTTTAAAAACGTCGGCATCCATTTGGACGCGCGTACTTTGACGTTTTCGAAAGATCGAACCACAGCGTCAGTCTTTACAAGTCAGAAGCGTGTCTCGGTGCGCCTCTGCCCCGGAACTTTTCAACAAGACATCTTGTCGAACGGCAAGTGGCGCGAGTGTAATCTGGTCTACAAAAAAGGACGAAAAGGCACCAAGGGATGTTGGCAGCTGCATATCGCTGTTGAGCGCGATCTCAAGTTGCCAAGTTTGAAGAATCTCAAAAAGGAGGAAATTCTCGGAGTTGACGTCGGTGAGAACAACATGGCGGCCACATCAGACGGTTGCCTATTTAAAGCCGGCAAATTGAAAGATGACCGCGATAAGTATTTGAGTCACAGAGCTCGTCTTCAGCGCAACGGTTCGCGTAACGCCAAACGGAAGTTACGCCAAATCTCAGGCCGAGAAAGGCGACACGTGGAACACATCAACCACAATGTCAGCAAGACAATCGTGGAAAAAGCCGCACAAAGCGGCAAGCGGCTGATCGTATTGGAGGATCTCACGCACATTCGCGAGAGAATCAAGGCCGGACATAAGGTGCGAGCCAGACTGCATCGATGGCCGTTTCGAGAGCTGCAGCAGATGATTGTCAACAAAGCCTCACGAATGGGGATGAGGGTGATGTTTGTGGATCCAAGGTACACGAGCAAAACGTGTTCGGCGTGCGGTGCGATCGGAAAGAGAAAGAAGCACCGGTTCGAATGTCACTGTGGTTACCTAGCGCACAGCGACCTGAATGCAGGTCGAAATCTGCACGGTCTGGGCTATTTGCTGATGACCCAGGGGCCGGACGTAAACAGGCCTAATGCGACATTACGAATGTGATAGTTGCAAAGCCTGCGACTTTATCGCGGGTTGTTTACTTAACCAGTTGGCCAAAATTTATTTCAATTCATAGCGAAGCGGGATACGCAGGCGAACGGCATTTTGCGGCTGTCCCCAATGTGCCTGAGCCGACTCAACGGCACGCTTGGCCATGTTGTCAAGCATCACCTGGCCTGAGCTTGTGTGAATTTCAAACGCGTCCATCGAACCATCTTTTCGCACGACAAACTGTACCGTTACCGTCCCCTCCAAGCGCAGTTGACGAGCTCGACGCGTGTAGCGCAACTCCGACTCGATGCAGCGCTTGACCTTAGCCAAAAACGGATCGTCTTTTTCACCGAAGACGAGCGTAGCAATGCCGCCCTGAGCAGAAGCCGTGGCCGCCCCCTGATCGGCTTGAATCGGTGCCGGAGCAAGCGCCTTTGAGCTTTGCGACACGTTCGTCGGTTCGGCCAGTTCGGTTGTCTTCGGAGCAGTTTGCTTCACCTCTTGGTTACGCTGTGTTTTTTTCGGCGCATTCAATTTTTTTTGCACCCTATTTTGCTGCGCCTTTTTCACCGCAGGTTCGGGTTTGGGCAGAGGCGTAACGATTTCTTCGGGCTCGGGTTCAGGCTCCTTTTGAAGTTCCGGTTCAGATTCCGGAAGCGGTTCGGTAGCAACAATTTCCGGTGTCGATACGCCTCCGCCGCTCATCTGCGCAAATGAAAGCGCAACTGTCTGCTCCTGTCCCGCCGCCTTAAACGTTGTCTCCGGTACGGAGTTCCAAGCAAACACAAACGCAGGCAGGTAGATGAAGCACGTCAGGAAAAACGAGCTTGTCAGGCGTTTTTTGTCTTTATGCTGCCTTGTGTTCTGTCGCAATTCGGAAGTTTTCATGGCGGTATTTCTTAAAAACATCAATCACCGAGATGAAATGCTCGAACTTGGAATCCTTGTCAATGCGAAGAACCACGTTTTCCTGTCGCGGCAAATTCTTGATCGCTTCATCGAGTTCCTGCGCCGTCACGGACTTACCGTCCCAATAGAGAACTCCGGCGTTATCAACCTGCACCAGTCGGGGATTGTCGTTTGCCGTTACCTTTGCCCCTGCCTCTGAAGGGGGCAGTGCGATCTTGATTTCCCCCTTGGCAATGAAAGTCGAAATCGAGAGCACCATCGCAAGCAACACCAACATGATGTCAATGAAAGGAACGATGTTGAGCGGCTCCTTTTTGGGTATCTCGATCATTTGCCGTGCGCTTCCTTCCATTGTGTTGAAAGAACGTTGATCTTGCGCTGCAGCCCGTTGTAGACGATGAGCGTGGGAATAGCCACGGCCAAACCCAGAGCTGTCGCTTTGAGCGCAAGCGACAGACCGGTCATGATTTCGCCCGCGTTGATATTCCCGGTCGTGCCCATGTCGTAAAACGTGATCATGATGCCGAGCACGGTCCCGAGCAGCCCCACATAGGGTGCGTTGGAATAAATAATGTAGAGCGTTGTGAGATGGTCGGTGAGCGCCTTGTCGTACGAGCCCTGCGTGTCGTACTCTTTGGGATCGAGAGTGCGCAGAAAAATCAGGCGCTCGGCCGTAAGCCACACCGTGATGAACCCCATCAAACCGAGGATTCCGAAAACGAAGTAATCGACACTGTCTTTTAGAAATTCCACATCCAGCCTCGTGTGCGGCGGTGCGAACGGTCTTTCGGATACCGCTTCGCAACCGAAAACAGGTTATTGGCCAACTCCGAATGCGTTGGAGCCCTTATTTTACCTATCACCTCAATAAATGAGAACTATTCTCATTTTTAATTAAAGCATCTCCTTCCCGTCGGTTGACAGCTTATGCGGCACACTGCCGGCCTTGTGCTTCGGAAGCCTTGATTTTTCTGAAAAAAGCTTGGAAAGACGGCGCCGCACAAGGTAAAATTGCGAGTTTTCAAATTTCTCTGAGGCGCCTGCCGACGACCGGATGTCTTCCGCACGGTTTCCGGCCGCGGGCTCTATGCGCCCTTACAACGCAGACTTCAAAATGGAAGCCGAACGCATCAATCAAATTAACAATCTGTGCGACGACCTTGCTCACCGTCTTGCTGAGCTTAGGGGGTATCTTTGACGTCGACCGCAAGGAACGACGCTTAGAAGAAGTCAACCGCGAGGTTGAAAACCCGGCGCTCTGGGACGATCCCAAGCGCGCACAGGAAATCAGCAAAGAACAAAAACTTCTTGAAGACCTCGTCGGGAGCTTCAAGCGCTTGAGCGCGGGCATCACGGACGCCAAGGAGCTTTTCAACATGGCCATTGCCGACGAAGATTTCGACGGCGCCGAACTCGTGGCCGAGGAAGTCGAAACCTTCCGCCACGACGTGGAAAAGCTTGAATTCAAGCGCATGTTCAACAAGCCTCAGGACAGCGCAAACTGCTACATCGAAATCCAGGCCGGCGCCGGCGGCACCGAAGCTCAGGACTGGGCAAGCATGCTCGAGCGTATGTACTTGCGCTACGCCGAACGCGCCGGATTCTCCGCGAAGCTCACGGAAGAAACCGAAGGCGACGTCGCAGGCATCAAAGGCTGCACGATCTACGTTCAGGGCGAATGGGCCTACGGCACGCTTCGCACCGAAACGGGCATTCACCGTCTGGTGCGCAAGAGCCCCTTTGACGCCAACGCTCGCCGTCATACGTCGTTTGCCTCTGTGTACATCTACCCGGAAATCGACGACTCGATCGAAATCACGATCAATCCGGCAGATCTTCGCGTGGACGTCTTCCGCGCTTCGGGCGCCGGCGGCCAGCACGTGCAGAAGACCGAATCGGCCGTGCGCATCACGCACATTCCCACGGGTGTCGTGACGGTCTGTCAGGACGACCGCAGCCAGCACAACAACCGTGAACAGGCTATGCGTCAGTTGAAGGCCAAACTCTACGAGCTCGAACTTCGCAAACGTATGGCCGAGCAGGAAAAGCTCGAGGAAAGCAAGAGCGACATCGGCTGGGGTCACCAGATCCGCAGCTACGTGCTCGACCAGAGCCGCGTAAAAGATTTGCGCACCAACGTCGAAACCGGCAACACGGGTGCCGTGCTCGACGGCGACCTTGATCAATTCATTGAGGCAAGCCTCAAGATGGGCATCTGACCCGTCACAACAAGGATTAAAAAATGAGCGAAAACGAAAAGAAGCAGACGCCGGCAGCCGCTGCCGATACCGACGAAAACCACATCATCGCCGAGCGCCGCGCCAAGCTTGCCAAGCTGCGCGAAGAAGGCGTCGCCTACCCCAACGACTTCGTGCGCAAGGACCTCTTCGGTGATCTGCGCGCCGAACACGGAGAAAAGTCGCGCGAAGAGCTCGATGAAGCCGCCATCGAAGTGGCCGTCTCCGGCCGCATGATGCTCAAGCGCGTAATGGGCAAGGCAGCCTTTGCCACCGTGCGCGACTTCACGGGCGAAATGCAGTATTTCGTGACGCCGGCAGACGTCGGCGACGAAGCCTACGCGCTTTTCAAGAGCCTCGACTTGGGCGACATCGTTGCCGCCGAAGGCACGCTTTTCCGCACCAACAAGGGCGAGCTCTCGGTGCGCGTCAAGAAGCTTCGCCTGATGACGAAGTCCATCCGCCCGCTTCCTGACAAGCACAAGGGCCTCACCGACGTCGAAGCCTGCTGCCGTCAGCGCTATACCGACCTCATCATCAATGAAGAAAGCCGCAAGCGCTTTGCTACGCGCTTTAAGGCCGTAAGCGCCGTTCGCCGCTTCATGGAAGAGCACCGCTTCGTCGAAGTCGAAACGCCGATGCTCAACCCGATTCCGGGCGGCGCCAACGCCAAACCCTTCATCACGCATCACAACGCGCTCGACATCGATCAGTACCTGCGCATTGCGCCGGAACTCTATCTCAAGCGTCTTGTGGTGGGCGGCTTTGAACGCGTCTTCGAGCTGAACCGCTGCTTCCGCAACGAAGGCATCGACACACGTCACAACCCCGAATTCACGACGATCGAGTTCTACGCCACCTACTGGACGTACCGCGATCAGATCGAATTCACAGAAAACCTGTTGCGCTACGTTGCCCGCGAAGCCACCGGAAGCGAAGTGATCAACTATCAGGGCACCGAAATTGATCTCTCCAAGCCCTTCGATCAGCTCACCCCCGTTCAGGCGATCCTCAAGTACGCTCCGCAGTACACGGAAGAAAACCTCAAGGATGAAGCTTTCCTGCGTAAGGAACTCGCTCGCCTCGGCGCTCCGCAGCGCGATGACGTCGGAATCGGCGCTCTCGTAATGGCTCTCTTTGAAGAAACCGCCGAAAGCAAGCTCATCCAGCCGACCTTCATCGTCGACTACCCGGTGGAAATCAGCCCGCTTGCGCGCGCTTCCGACACCGATCCCACGATGACGGAACGTTTCGAGCTCTTCATCTTCGGTCGTGAAACCGCCAACGGCTTCTCCGAATTGAACGATCCGGAAGATCAGGCCCGCCGCTTTATGGCTCAGGCAGAAGCCAAGGCCCACGGCGACGACGAAGCCATGTTCTACGATGCCGACTACATCCGCGCTCTGGAATACGGTCTGCCCCCGACGGCCGGCTGCGGCATCGGTATCGACCGCTTCGTGATGTTGCTCACGAACGCTTCCACGATTCGTGAAGTGCTGCTCTTCCCTGCAATGCGTCCGGAAGGCTGCTAAAGAAAAACATCCGGCGACTCTTTTGAAGAATCGCCTTCAGTGACTGCCGACGGCAGACCCGGTTTTGTTGCCGTGGTCTGCCGTTTTCTTTCGAGAAGGATTTTCCCGTGCCCACATCTCAGCAAATTGCCGAACTCAAGGCTAAGCTTCAAAACGTCATTTTTGAAAAAGAACCGGACGACACCGTTGTCGTCTTGACGGCACCGGGCAACCGAATCGGGCTGATGCAACGTTCCGTTGCCGAACGCTTAACGAGCGATGGGCGCTTTGCTGACGATTTCGCGCTACAGGGCGATTCACTTGTCGTTTTTCCAAAAATCAAAACGCCGGATCCCCAAGCATTAACCGAAGCCTTTGCCCGCGTGGCGCGTCCCTTGCACGACGCCGGTTACTTCGTGCAATGGCGCGATGAGCTCCTGAACGTATTCGATCTCGATTCAGGTCATTGCATAGCTTTGGCCGAACGAGGTCTTTTCCGCTTTCTGGGCATGCTCACGACATCTGTCTATGCCGTGGGTACCCGACGCGACGGCCGCGTATTCGTGAGTCTTCGAAGCCGAACGAAGCAAGTGGATCCGGGACTGTGGGATGCTCTTGCAGCCGGCATGATCTCCGCAAACGAATCGCGAGAAACGGCTGTGGAGCGGGAAATTGCCGAAGAAGCAGGATTGACCTGCGGCTACACGATTGACAGCGTTTGGACTTGTCTTAAAGTACGTCGTACCGTGCCTGAAGGCTGGATGGCCGAAGACGCTTATGTGTGCCGCGTAATCGTCGACGACACCGTGACTCCCCGCAACGTTGACGGTGAAGTAGAAGAAATTCAATGCGTCACCAAAGATGACCTCTTTGTCATGATTGAGCGCGGTCTAACGCCCGTTGATACGGGTCTCGTTTTTCTCAATTCGCTCTTGTGAGGATTTTGTCCCGTGAAAATCGCAACTTGGAACGTCAACAGCATTAAGGTGCGCCTCGAGCATCTCATCAAGTGGATGGATCTCGCCCGGATAGACGCCGTTGTTCTGCAGGAAACGAAAACCGTCGATGAGCTCTTTCCGCTTGCGGAACTTCAGGCGGCAGGGTTCGACGCCGTTTTTCTGGGACAAAAAACCTACAACGGTGTAGCGCTCGTCACGCGCAAGAACACGATCAGGTCAGTGTCCGACGTGGTCTACAACATCCCCGGCTATCCTGACGAACAAAAGCGCATGATCGCCGCCGACATCGAACACGTTTCCGGTACCAAATTGCGTTTTGCGGGCGTCTATGTGCCCAACGGCACCGAACTCGGCAGCAACCGCTACCTCTACAAGCTCGACTGGATGAGCGCACTGACAACCTGGGTGCGCGAGCAACTGCAGTCGAAGACGCCTCTGGTACTTGCAGGCGACTTCAACGTAGCGCCGACCGACGCCGACGTCTGGGATCCCGAGGCTTGGAAGGGCAATCTTCTGGTTTCACCGCCCGAACGAGAGGCATTTGAACGGCTGATCAAAGCCGGTCTTGTGGACACCTGGTCGCTCGGTCTGCACGCGCCCGAAACCTACAGCTGGTGGGATTATCGCCAGGCTGGTTTTGAAAAGAACCACGGCCTGCGCATTGACCACGTTCTCGCCTCCTTCGACATCGCCGAGCGTATAGGGGAGGTCACGATCGATACCGTGCCGCGCGCATGGGAAAAACCGAGCGATCATGCGCCGGTGGTCGTCGTCATTGATTAAGCTCTTAGTGCGCGAATTCCTTGAATACAATGGGTCAACAGCCTCATTTTGTGCCGAAAAACGATATGTCCCAAGCGTTTCCCTCGCTTCTCCTGGGAATATCAACATTCTCCACACTTCAAGATCGACACTGGGTTTTCGAAATCAAATTTGCAAAAGCACAATCCGAAATTCCAACTCTTCTCGACGAAGGCATCACCCAAATCCGAGACCGCCGTTATGGAAAATCGACACATGCTCCCGTGCTCAAACGCGCTGTTCTGGTCTTCGACCAACCCTCAAGACAATTTGTCGCATGGCAAGAAACTCCATAGCTTAGGAGCTCCCCTGATTGCCTTCTGTCTCGGTGCAGTCGTCATCAGCGGCTGCAGCACTGTCGCAACCGAAATCGCGCCGACGAGTAAGGCGTCTCAAGCGGCCATTGTGGCTTTAGAAAAGAAGTACGATGCCGCCATCGGCGTGTCACTTCGTGACGCAAAAGGCAAGGTGCTTTTGGAGTGGCGCAGTCGTGAGCGTTTCCCTCTCACCAGCACCGTCAAGGCTCTGGAATGTGCGCGCGTCTATGAACTGGGACTCGGAAACCACTACGCTCCGATCAAAACCACGCCCATCGTGCCGCATTCTCCCGTCTACGGAAAAGTAGATCCCGACACGCAGGTGACTTTGAAGGAAGCCTGCCGCGCCGCTCTGTCTCAGAGCGACAACCGTGCCGCCAACTTCATCTTTGTGCATACCGGCGGACCGAAGGCATTGACCGAGTGGCTGCGGCAAAAGGGCGACAACACCACCCGCAGCGATCGTCTGGAGCCGGATCTGAATCTGTCCGGCAAAAATGAATACCGCGACACAACGACACCGAGCAATGCATCGCTCAATTGGCAGCGGTTCGACTCAACATTGCCTCAGGCGGCTCGTGAGCAATGGCTGTCTGACCTTGCATCCAATCAGATGGCCGGCAATCTGTTCCGTTCGCGCCTCCCCGAAAACTGGACGCTTTACGACCGTTCCGGAGCAGGGTCCGATGAATACTGCGCGACCCGCGCCAATCATGCGATTTTGGTCACGGACAAAGGTGTTCGCTACTATGCCGCCGTGCATTTGAAAGCGCCTGCCGGAACCCCGATGGAAAAGCGCGACGCCATCCTGCAGCAGGCCATTGAGGTTGTCTACGCCCACTTGCAGAGCCAATAAGAATTGAGCGGCATCTCTGCCGCTCGCATTCGGTTTTAGCGCTCGTCGAGCCAGGCCTGGAGAATCGCCTCCAGAATCGGTTCATTGCTCTTTTCCGGATCGTCGTCGAAGTCGGGAAGAGCAAGCACGCGCTCGCGCAATTCGCTCAAGCGCAGCGTGACGGGATCCAGATCGGGCTCGTTGTCGTAGAGCTCTTCGGCGATGCGCTGCGCATCCTTCCACTTGAGCGTCATGGCCTAGTCCTCATGAACAAGATTTCGGTTGTTCTTCGGAATTTCTATCGTAATGTCTTCCGTACCCATCACCGTCTGGCAGGATAAACGAGACAGCGGCGTGCTGCCGAAAGCGTTGTCGAGCTGATCGTATTCGTCATCGTCGGGCTCGTTCAAAGAATTGAAGCCTTCCTTGACGATCACGTGGCACGTGGCGCAGGCGCAGTTGTATTCGCAGGCATGCGGAATCTTGATGCCGGCGGCGTTCAAAGCCTGAGCAAGCTTGGCGCCGGTCTTGACTTCGATGCGGGCGCCTTCGGGACAAAACGTTTCGTTGGGCAAAATAGTGACAATCGGCATTTTCTTATTTCCGAGTTTGCGTTACTGGCCGAGCACATCGTCAACCGACTTGCCTTCGAGAGCGAGTCGAATCGAGCGGTCCATGCGTCGGGCGGCAAATTCTTCCGTGGACTTGGCAACGGCATCAATAGCCTGTTTGATCGCTTCGGTATCCGTTCCTTCACGCACCGTGTTGAGGTGACTCAAGGCATCGTCGACGACCTTGCGTTCTTCCTGAGACAGAAGATCGGCGTCGGCCGCCAAGGCCGAGTTGGTGGATTCGATGATGCGCAGCGCTTCGACTTTCTGTTCGCGCAGTTCGCGCTCGTGCATGTCCTCTTCGGCCGCACGATTGCCTTCCTGCAGCATACGGATCACATCCTCATCGGACAGACCGTAGCTCGGCTTGACCATAATCGAGCTTTCCACACCCGTTGTCATTTCGCGGGCGGAAACGGAAAGAAGTCCGTCGGCATCGATCTGAAACGTCACACGAATGCGTGCGGCACCGGCGGCCATCGGCGGGATACCACGCAGCTCGAACTTAGCCAAAGAGCGGCACTTGTCCACCACTTCGCGTTCGCCCTGGACCACATGAATGGCCATTGCGGTCTGACCGTCCTTGAAGGTCGTAAAGTCCTGCGCCATCGCCGTCGGAATGGCGGTATTGCGCGGAATCACCTTTTCAACCAGGCCGCCCATGGTTTCCAACCCCAGCGAAAGCGGCGTGACGTCAAGAAGCAGCCAGTCGTCACCCTCGGACGTGTTGCCCGCAAGCTTGTTGGCCTGCATCGAAGCACCGATCGCCACGACCTTGTCGGGATCAATGTCACAGAACGGTTCGCGGCCGAAGTAATCGCGAACGGCCTCGCGCACGCACGGCATGCGGGTCGAACCGCCCACGAGCACCACGCCCTTGACGTCGTCGGTGGAAAGCTGAGCGTCAGAAAGCACGTTTTTGACGGCGTCAATCGTCTTTTGCACCAGATGTGCCGTCATGGCGTCGAATTCGGAGCGCGTAAGCACTTCATCAAGCTTGCGGCCATCGGAAAGTTCCACCGTCACACGAGTTTCCTGCACATCGGTGAGCGCTTCGCGAGCGGCCTTGACGGCAATCGTCAGACGCTTCTTGTCCGAGGCCGTGAGAATGTCGGCATGCAGTCCCGCCCCCAACTTCTCAATGGCCCAGCAAACCAGGCGATGGTCGAAATCGTCGCCACCAAGCGCCGAATTGCCACCCGTAGCAAGCACTTCAAAGACACCCTTGGTAAGGTTCAAAAGCGAAACGTCAAACGTGCCGCCACCGAGGTCGTAGACCAGATACTTGCCTTCGGCTCCGTTGTCCAGACCATATGCCAGTGCTGCAGCCGTAGGTTCGTTGAGAAGACGGAGTACGTTGAGGCCTGCCAGCTTTGCGGCGTCCTTCGTCGCCTGGCGCTGTGCATCATCAAAATAGGCAGGGACCGTGATCACGGCGCCGACGAGCTCCGCACCGACGCGATGTTCGGCTCGTTCGCGCAGGACCTTCAGAATTTCCGCGGAGACCTCCACCGGGCTCTTGACGCCCTGGCGAGTCTGAATGCGCACCATGCCGGGCGCGTCTTCGAAGTGATACGGAACGATCACATTGCCCGTCACATCCTTCATGCCGCGCCCCATCAGACGCTTGACAGAGCTGATGGTGTTCAGGGGATCTGACGCCAGATGCGGCACAGCGTCCCAGCCGACGGCGACGCCCTCTTCGGGCAAATAGCGCACAACGGAAGGCAAAAGGAAGCGCCCTTCTTCATCGGGCAATACTTCAGGTGTTCCGTTTAAAACAAGCGCGACCAGAGAATTGGTGGTGCCCAGATCAATGCCGGCGGCAAAGCGCTCTTCGTGAGGCGCAGCCGACATGCCCGGTTCGGCAATCTGCAGAAGTCCCAGCATTTCGTTGTTCTTTTTAGAGCGCGGCAGCGGTGCTTCCCGCGCGGTGAATTTCTTTGAGAAGCTTTTCGATAAACATCAGACGGCGCACTTGACTGCGGGCGCCGTCGAAGTCGTGCTCGACGTCAATCGATCGCGTCAGCTGAGCGATGAGTTCGTCTCGGGAAGCTTGAACTTCCGCCGTCAAACGCTCGATCTTGTCCGTGTCGCCGTCGGCATCCTCGAGTGCCTCGCGCCACATCATCTGCTGCATCAAAAAATCGCCCGGCATGCGCGTGTCGGTTTCTCGGCCGGCATCCACACCTGCGTTTTGCAGCAGAAGCGTTGCTCGAGACACCGGATCGATGAGTGCGTCGCGCGCTTCATTGATGCGACCGGCCCACTGCTCGGCCACACGCCGTTCGGCGGCAGGGCGAGAGGCAAACTTATCCGGATGCACCAGAGCGATTGCCCGGCGCCAGGCTTCCTCCACCTTGTCTTCGGAAAGCGCAAAGATAGCAGGCAGCGACAAAAGCGTAAACGCGTTTTGAGCCATTGCGACGCCTTAGACGTGGAAAGACTTGCCGCATCCGCAGCGTTCTTTTTCCTGCGGATTGTTGTACTTGAAGCCTTCCTGCAGACCTTCCTTGACGTAGTCAAGCTCGGTACCGTCAATGTAGGGCAGGCTCTTGGCATCTACCACGACCTTTACGCCGTGACTTTCCCAAACCTGATCGTCTTCGTTGACGACATCGGCAAACTCAAGCTTGTAGGCCATACCCGAGCAACCGCTCGTCTTGACACCAAGGCGCAAACCGATGCCCTTGCCGCGCTTGGTCAAAAAAGCGGAAACGTGGCGGGCCGCCGCCTCGGTAAGAGTGACTGACATTGTGTTTTGTCCTCGTATAAAGCGTTGTGTTCGATTTACTTGGCGTGCTTGGCCTTGTAGTCGTCGATGGCGGCCTTGACGGCGTCTTCGGCCAAAATCGAGCAATGAATCTTCACCGGCGGCAGTGCGAGCTCTTCGGCAATTTCCGCATTGGAAATCTTGGCAGCTTCCTCAAGCGTCTTACCCTTGACCCATTCGGACACGAGCGAGCTCGAAGCGATCGCCGAGCCGCAGCCGTAGGTCTTGAACTTCGCGTCCTCAATGACACCTTCGTCGTTGACCTTGATCTGAAGACGCATCACGTCGCCGCAGGCGGGAGCACCCACCATGCCTGTGCCGACCGATTCGTCGTTCTTGTCGAGCGTGCCGACGTTGCGCGGATTTTCGTAGTGATCCATCAATTTTTCGCTGTAGGGCATTTTCTTGTCCTCAATGCAAACTTTTCAAAATTCGAGACAAATCAGTGAGCCGACCACTTCACTTCGGCGAGATCGATGCCTTCCTTGTGCATTTCCCAAAGTGGCGACAGTTCGCGCAGCTTGGCGACCTTTTCGGTAAGAAGCTTCACGGTGAAATCAATATCCTCTTCGGTCGTAAAGCGGCCAAGCGTGAAGCGAATCGAGCTGTGCGCGAGTTCGTCGTTGCGGCCGATGGCGCGCAACACGTAGCTCGGCTCAAGCGAAGCCGACGTGCAAGCCGATCCGGAGCTCACGGCGATGTCCTTGAGCGCCATCATGAGGCTTTCGCCTTCAATGTAGGCAAAAGAAATATTGAGATTCGTCGGAACACGGTGATTGAGATCACCGTTGACGTACACATCAGGGATATTCTTCAAAATGCCGTCAAGCAGACGCTTGGAGAGCTTTTCGGCGTGCTCGCGATCCTTGTCGGCTTCAAGAAGCGCCAGTCGGTAGGCTTCCCCCATGCCGACGATCTGGTGTGTTGCAAGCGTGCCGGAGCGCATGCCGCGTTCGTGACCGCCGCCGTGAATCTGGGGCTCAATGCGCACGCGCGGCTTGCGGCGAACGTAGAGAGCGCCGATGCCCTTGGGGCCGTATACCTTGTGCGAGGACAGGCTCATCAAATCGATCTTGAGCTTTTGCGTGTCGATGATGAGCTTGCCCGGCGCCTGCGTTGCGTCGCAGTGAAAGAGCACGCCGCGTTCGCGGCAAATATTGCCGATGGCTTCGATGTCCTGCACAACGCCGATTTCGTTGTTGACGGCCATCACGGACACGAGCGTCGTATCCGGGCGGATGGCTGCCTTGAGGTCTTCGAGGTCGATGAGGCCATTTTCCTGCACATCGAGGTAGGTGACTTCATACCCTTCGGTTTCAAGATGGCGCATGCTGTCCAAAACAGCCTTGTGTTCCGTCTTGACCGTGATGAGGTGCTTGCCCTTGTCGCGATAGAAATGCGCCGCGCCCTTAATGGCGAGGTTGTCGGATTCGGTTGCGCCCGACGTGAACACGATTTCGCGGGGATCGGCGTTGATGTAGGCCGCGATGTGGCCGCGGGCTTCCTCCACCGCCTTTTCGGCTTCCCAACCATAAGCGTGCGAGCGGCTTGCGGGATTACCGAACTTTTCGCACAGGTAGGGGATCATCTTTTCGGCCACGCGGGGATCGACAGGCGTGGTGGCCGAGTAGTCAAGATAAACAACGTGATGCTGCATTTTTGCGTCTCTTTACTGTTGTTGGCGCCCGCTCTCGACTCAAACAGCCCGAGAGCGCGCGCGTTTTTAATTTGTTTCGTGCGGCAGTCCTTTTGTTCAGCTCTTCGGTTCGGTGATGTGCACGATGATCGGCTGTTCGCGCACTTCGCCGTGATGAGCGTGCTCCTTCAAACTTTTCTCCTTGATGGACTGCAGCGACTGGGCATTGAGAAATTCGGCCATCTTGGCGTTCAGGTCCGCCCACAGTCCGTGAGCCAAACACTGTGCACCGCCGCGGCATGCCGCACCGCCCTGGCACTGGGACATGTCCATGATGCCCTCGACGGCTTCGACAATTTCGCCGGCGCTGATTTCTGAGGCGTCGCGCCCGAGACGGTAACCGCCGCCGGGACCGCGCACGCTTTTGACAAGCTCGGCACGACGTAGCTTCCCAAAGATCTGCTCCAAATAAGGAAGCGAAATCTTCTGCCGCTTGGCGATGTCAGCCAACCGCACCGGGCCGTTTTCGCTGTGTAGCGAAAGGTCAATCATGCTGGTGACCGCAAAGCGGCCTCGCGTGGTGAGTTTCACAGTCTTGCCTTCCGACGAAGTGGATCGCCCAACCGGCCCCAAAGGCCGATCTCTAGCGCTCTTCTCTAATAACCTAGTTTGCGAGTCAAGAATATTAATGAAAAATACCCAACAATAAAACATGGGTATTGGTCCAGTCGTCCGCTTGTATCTACACCATTGATCCGATCAATCGCAATACTCGACGCAACTGGCTTCATTTCAGATTTTTTTAAACTATACTTAATAAAAATCTAGATTTTTGTAAAGTACAACTAGCAATTATCTGAAATGGCATACATCGCACGTTCACTCACCGCTCTTCTTGAACGCACGCCAGCCGATAAAGCCATTGTGGTCTTCGGTGCTCGACAGACAGGCAAAACAACGCTGCTGGAGCACCTTTTCCAAGACCGGAAAGTGAAATGGCTCTCGGGCGACGAGCCTCAGGATCGAGAATTACTCACGTCGTTGTCTTCCAAAGCGGACATCTCGATTTTGCTTTCCGGTCTTGACGTTCTGGTGATTGACGAAGCCCAGCGCATCCAGGGCATCGGCATGCTTCTCAAACGTTTGGAGGACAGCAAACCTTCGTGCCGCATTTTTGCCACTGGTTCCAGTTCTTTGGAATTGGCCGGCGGTGTCATGGAGTCAGCCGCGGGACGTTTGTGGCCGATGACTCTTTTTCCATTGTCCGTGTCAGAACTGGCCGATCACAATAGTTGGCTTGACGTCATGGAGTCCTTGCCCATTCGATTGACAGTAGGCAGCTACCCGGAAATCGTGACTCACCCGCAAAGATCCAAGGCAACTTTAAGGTACCTCTTCGAGAGCATCGTTTTCAAAGACTTGTTTGCCATCGCCGGCATCCGCCGTTCAGAGCAGTTTCTGCATCTCGTTAGGCTTTTGGCGGCTAACATCGGCAATCTCTGCTCTTTCAGCAGTTTGGGACAACAGTGCGGATTAAGTAGTCCCACCGTCGAGCGATGTGTAAGCCTTCTCGAGCAAAGCTTCATTGTGAAGACACTGCCGTGTTACTCCTCAAACTTCGCAACGGAACTAAAAAAATCCAAGAAGATTTACTTTTACGATCTGGGCATCCGAAACGCCGCACTCGACAATTTCACGCCATTCTCATCTCGTAGTGATTTGGAACGCGGAGCTCTCTGGGAAAATTTTGTCATCATCGAGCGGCTCAAATGGCATCGTTATCGACAAGACGAAACACAACTCTACTTTTGGCGCGACCGCAACAAAAGCGAAGTGGATCTTTTGGAAGTCGACGAAGACGGTTCGCTTCACGCCTTTGAATGCAAATTGACGAATGCGCAAGCAAAAGCGCCGAAAAGTTTTGCGAGCAAATATCCCGATGCGTCGTTCGAGGTCATCACGATGCAAACGCTCCATCGTTTTTTCCAGTCTGAGACCTCGGACTTGTCTTAATTGGTCAAGTCCATAATGCACACCTTTCGAAGCAATTTTGCTTAATAGGTGCGGTTGCGCGAGTGCTTCGGTACAATGCGCAGAAATACGCGGCCAACGAGTGTTGAGACGCGCGTTTTTTGCGCCCCTGCGTTCCCCCGTTAAAAGGATAAAAACACAATGGAATTTGATCTTTCCCTTATCACCAATTCTCTGCCTTTGTTGCTGCAGGGCGCCCTGGTGACTCTAGAGATCACGGCGATGGCCGTCGGTCTGGGTTTGGTGTTCGGCCTTTTAGCGGCTCTGGCTCAGTTGTCCAAGTTCACACCTTTGCGTCTGCTCGCCAAGATCTATGTCGACTTCATTCGCGGCACGCCGCTGCTGGTGCAGATCTTCATCATCTACTTTGCGCTTCCCGCGATCATCGGTCAGCGTATCGACCCGTTCGTTGCCGCTGTGGCCGCCTGCTCAATCAATTCGGGCGCCTACGTAGCGGAAATTTTCCGCGCCGGCATCCAGTCGATCGAAATCGGTCAGATGCGCGCCGGTCTGTCTCTGGGGATGACCTGGGGGCAGACGATGCGCTACATCATCCTGCCGCAGGCCTTCAAGCGCATTATTCCGCCTCTTGGCAACGAATTCATCGCGATGTTGAAGGACTCTTCCCTTGTGTCCGTGATCGGCTTCGAAGAACTCACCCGTACCGGTCAACTCATCATTGCCGAAACTTACGGTTCGCTCGAAATCTGGACGTCTGTGGCCATCATCTACCTCGTGATGACGCTTACCATCACGCGCTTGGTTTCCCGCCTGGAAAAGAAGTTCAAGGCAAGCGACGCCCGTTAGTCAGAACGCAGCTCCCAAGCCTTCGAAAAATGCCTCCCGCGCGGAGGCATTTTTCTTTTCCGCACAACTAAAGACGAGGTACAGCCGCCAGAAGCGTTTGGGTATAGGCGTGCTGCGGATGCGTGAGAACTTCTGCAGCTGTTCCGCTTTCAACGATGCGCCCGTGTTGCATCACCGCCACCTCGTGCGCCATAAATTCGACCACTGCAAAGTTGTGTGTAATGAACAAATACGACACGCCCTGCTCGGCCTGAATTTCCCGAAGCAAATTAAGAATCTGAGCCTGCACCGAAACATCCAGCGCGGAGGTCGGCTCGTCACAAACCACGATTTGCGGTTCAACGGCCAGCGCTCTGGCAATGGCAATGCGCTGACGTTGTCCGCCGGAAAATTCATGCGCCAGGCGATCGGCTGCCGCAGACGGCAGTCCCACACTGTCGAGAAGCTCGCTCACTTTCCTACGTGCATCTGCCTTGGAGAGCCCCGGACACAACGCCATGATTCCTTCGCTCACCAATTCCCCCACGCTCATGCGCGGATCAAGCGACGCAAACGGATCCTGAAACACGATCTGCGCGCAACTTCTCAAATGCCGTTTAAAGCGTCCGCGTGCGTCAAAGGCCACCTCTCCGGCTATCTCCACGCTGCCGCTCACCGTAGCGTTTTCCAAAAGTCCCAAGGCGGCCTTGCCCAGCGTCGTTTTGCCGGACCCGGACTCTCCAACCAAAGCCAAGGTCTTTCCCCGGGCCAAAGACAGCGTTGCGTGACTGACCGCCTCAAAGGCCTTCTGTCGAGAAAAGAGACCGCCTCGGCTACCGTACGTCACCGATACGTCCGTGAGCTTCAGTACCGTTTCTTCGGAACGCATCGTCTTTTGCAAGTGCGTTGTACTGCTTGTTACCGGCGAATCAGGATAGAAGCATCGAACCAAACGACCGGGAACCGTCGGCCGCATTGCCGGACACTTCTGCAAGCACGCCTCTTTGGCAGCCGGACAGCGCGGTGCAAAACGGCAGCCTGAGGGCATCGCCGAGAGTTCCGGAACACTTCCCGCGATTCCGGTAAGGGTCTGCGCACTTTTGTCGGCACTCGGCACCGCACTCAAAAGAAGACGGGCATACGGATGACTCGGGTTTTCAAAAAAATCAGAAACTTTGCTCTGTTCCACGATCTGCCCGGCGTACATCAGCGCCACCCGATCGGCATACTGACGCACCAGCGCCAGATCGTGTGTGATCAGCAACAGGGCTATACCGTGCTCTTTCTGCAGTTCCTTGAGCAAATCCAAAATCTGCGCCTGACGCGTTACGTCAAGCGCCGTCGTGGGTTCGTCAGCCACCACAACATCGGGACGACAAGCCAGCGCCATGGCGATCATGACACGTTGCTTCTGGCCCCCCGAAAGTTCGTGCGCAAACGCATCGAAACGCTTTTGCGGCTCGTCCAGGCCGACGCGGGCGAGCCACTGCAGCGCCCTTTGCCTGGCCTCTTCCTTGCTGACACGCTCATGCAGTCGAACCGCTTCAACAATCTGCTCACCCACCGTCATCACGGGATTAAGGCTCGTGGCAGGCTCCTGAAAAATCATCGCGATGCGATCGCCTCTTACGGCCTGCATCTCGCGCTCGGTGAGTTCCAGCAAATCCGTTCCGTTGAGGCGCACCTCGCCGCGATCGATATATAAGCCGTCGGGCAGAAGACGCATCAGGGAAAGCGCCGTAAGCGACTTGCCGCAGCCCGATTCGCCCACAAGCGCAAAGCATTCCCCCGAGCGGATCGAAAACGACACGTCGTCAACGGTCGTCAGAGAAGTTTGGCCTCCGATCCGTACGCTCAGATTCTTGACGTTGAGAATTTCTGCCATCGCCGTTCCTTACGCTTTGCCGCCTGCGTTTCGAGGATCAAACGCATCGCGCACGCCGGAAGCAAACAAGTTTGCCGAAAGCACCAGCGTCACCATAAAGACAAAACTTGCCGCCAGATTCCACCAAATCACAGGCGAGCGGCTCATTTCGGAAGCTGCCGCATTGATCATCGAACCGAACGAATCGGTCACCGGATCCACACCCACGCCCACATAGCTGAGCACGGCTTCGTACAGAACAATGCCCGAGAAGTCGAGTACGGCGACAATAAGGACGATGTGTGCGACGTTGGGAAAAACGTGTCTAGCCATGATGCGCGTTGACGACACGCCGAAGGCCTTGGCAGCCGTCACGAAATCCATGGCGCTCACTTTCATCGTTTCGGCCCGCAACAGTCTTGCCAACCCCGCCCAACTGGTAAGCCCGATAATCACCGCAAGCAAAAAGAGTCTCACGTCGGCACGTTCAAGACCCGTGGCGTACATCTCTGGATGCTTGTCGATGAAAACCTGAATCATCAGTACGGAAGCCGCAATCAAAAGTACCGACGGAATGGAGGATATAGTCGTGTAGACGTACTGAATCACATCATCGACCTTGCCCTTGAAGTAGCCGGCAGCAATGCCCAACGTCACGGCAAAGGGAAGCGTAGAAAAAGTCGCCAGCAACCCGATTGCAAAGGCCGTGCGGATGCTCTTTACCGCACTGTACAGCACGTCGTTGCCCGTGGCATCCGTTCCGAACGGATGCCAAACGGGCCAGACGAACACCAAAACGCAGCCCAGGAAAATAGCCAGCAGCCAAACCAAAATGGCCGGCCTCCACGGATTGCTTCGTGCCGTCACGGCAATCATCGCCCGCCCAAAGCCTTCCCGTCGCACACAGGCGGCAACCGCACCGATCAGAAGCCATGTTGTCAAGACCCCGACGGCTCCGGTCATCACTCCCATCTCAATCTTTCGAAAAAGCGACTGCAACGGCTTGTCTTCATTGACGCCTGCCCCCGCTCCCTTGAGTTTGGCGTGTACGCGCTTGGGCCCCTCTTCGGTCACCACGGTCGTCTTATCAAAGTCGTAAAGAGAAAACGGAGCCGAGTAGCTTCTTTCGCGCCCGGCGATCTTTTCACCCACCAATGCGTCCAAAAGCGACACGGTTTTGGTGTCCCAAGCGGCAACGGCTGCACCGTCGGCTGCGGGCAGAGCACGGCGATAGTGCACACTATCGGCTAAGGCCGCCGCAAAGAAAACCGAAAGAACTGCCGCGGCCGCCACCGCGGTTTTATTGTTGAGAACTTTGCGCCACTTGCGAGCAAGCTCCTCTGTTCGCAGCACGTAAACAACGTAGCCGATGAGGCCCAGCACCAAGAGCCACAACACGGCGTCCGTCCAGAGAAAAACAAACTTCACGTCAAACATGTCTTATTTCAACCGAATGCGCGGATCGGCAATCGTGTAGGCAATGTCCGTCAACAGCAGCCCCAGCACATAAGCCGCGGTACCCAAAAAAACCATGGCGCGGACAATGGAAAAGTCCTGCGCGTTGATGGCATCGATCGTGTATGAGCCCAGCCCCGGAATGCCGAAAAAGCTCTCCATGATGAGGCTTCCCATGAAAAGCATCGGAAACACTGCCACGGTACTCGTCAAAATCGGCAGCATAGCGTTTCTGAGCACATGCACGAACATGACGCGGGCGTGCGACGCCCCCTTGGCGCGGGCTGTTCTGACGTAATCTTTGCCAACTTCCTCAAGGAACATGGCGCGATACAGCAAAGTGTCGCTGCCCAGTCGCGAGAAGATGCCGATAGCCACCGGAAGAATCAAAAAGACCGCCATGCGCCAGCCGTCCATAAAACCAGAAACGGGCACAAGCCTGAGCGTTTTGGCAAAAAGCCACTGTCCGAGAATGATGTAAAAAAGGCTCGAAACGCTCATCACCGTGACCGCAAAGGCCACCGCCGCCCACTCAAGTTTGGTACGTCGCACCAGCACCACCATAAGGGAGAAGACGAGCATCACGAAAACGCCCAGCACAAATGTGGGTACGGCAAGTGCCAGCGACGGGCCTACGCGTTCGGCAATTTCCCGATTGATGCTTCGACCGGCATCCGACAGTCCCAGATCGCCCGTCAAAAGCGGAGCCGATCGCGTGTAAAAAACGGTCTTGGTAATCTTTTCGATGCCCTGCGCATCGTCGTTATAGACAAGCGGCAAATCGTAGCCGTGCGCCGTCTTCCAGTTTTCGATCGCTTCGGACGTGACGTATCGCCCGCCGATGGCCAAACGCGCCATGTCGTCGGGCGTGTTGACGGCAAAAAAGAGAGCGAAAGTGAGCGCGTTGACGCCAAGCAAAATCAAAAAGCCGTAGGCGATGCGTCGAAGGATGTAGCCGATCATGCACGATCCTCCCTATGAATTCCGCGCTGCAGACTGCGTTTGATCAGATGTCGCCGCACAAACCAAACAAGCGCCAAAATGGCCACCAGAATCAGAATTACAGGCCAGACAACGGGCGAATTCCACGCTTGAATCTGCGCCATACGCTCCTTACTGTCGATGCGGATGTACTGCACATTGTTGCGAATCATTTGAGTGGGTTTGGCGTTTTTCACCCAATGATGAAGCGCTGCTGCCGAAGTGGGAAAGTAGCCGAAACTCCAGGGGGCATCCTCCTGCACGATACGGATCATTTCGTCAATCACATCGGCCTTGCGCGGACCGTTTTCAAGATTGCGAAGCGACTCGAACAATGTGTCAAACCGTGCGTTTTGATAGTTGCTTGCGTTTTCTCCCGCGCCGTTGACGGCTTTGCTGTTGGGACCGTACAAAAGCGTGAAGAAGTTTTCAGCGTCCGGATAGTCCGCCAGCCACCCCCAGTAGTAAATCTGCGCCGATCCCTTGGCCATCTTGTCCTGGAAACGGTTGTAGTCGGTGGCTCGAATTTCAAGCTGGATACCGATCTTGGCAAACTGCCGCGCCGTCCAGTCCAAAAACGACTTGGAGCCGGCACTCGTTCCCTGCCAATCGAAATTCAACACCAATGGGCGTCCTGTTTGGGCATCCCGTCCGTCCGGATAGCCAGCTTCGGCCATGAGTTTTTTCGCCTCTTCTATCGAGCGGCGCTTGACGCGCCCGTCGCCGTCCTTTTTGTAAACGACGGGATTGAAGGCCGACGGTCCGTCGTCACGCCATCCGAAAAGCCCCGGCGGCAGCGGACCGTGAGCAGTCTGCCCCTGCCCTTTTTCAAAAATCGCTATCTGTTCTTCCCAATCGAGAGCAATGGAAATCGCCTGGCGCAGCAGCTTGTTGCGGCGCGCTTCTTGCGGCGTCTTGCCGGCGCCGACCACAGGATCGAGCCAATTAAAGCCGATGTACCAAAGGTTGGCTTCGACAGCGGTCGGGAACTGCAGACGCTTTTCCTTGTAGAGCTTTTCTTTGTCGGGATCGTCCCCCATCGCCACAATGTAGCCCTGCCCCACGTCAAGACGCGTAATCTGAGGGCTGTCGTAATAGCCCTGCAGGAATTTCGACGTGGTCGGCACCGCCTCCTTTTCCATCGTCAGAACAATTCGGTCCACGAAAGGTGTCTTTTTGCCGCAGTCGGCCAAAAAGCCGTTCCGGCGGTCTTCTTCGGAACCTTCGCACGGATAGATCAGTCCGCGATAGTTGGGATTGCGCTCGAGCACATGCTCTCGGTTTTGCCGCGACACGGTGAGCATGTATGGGCCCGTTCCCACCGGCCAGGTGTCCAGGGAAATATTGTTTTCTGCAAAACCGGGATTGGCGTAAAACGCCTCGGCCTCCCAAGGCATCGGCGCAAAGAAGGCCATTGCCATCCAATTGTCGAACTGCGGGTATTTGCCGCGAATGGTGATCTGCAGCGTGTGCTCGTCGAGCGCCTTGAGTCCCTCGCAGTCAAACTTCGTGAGATCAATGCGCGAAGCGGAATCTCCTGCCTCTCTGGCCTTTTTCCATGCATTGCCGATCGCCTCACTGAGTTCGTCGAAACCGACGATATAGGCCCGCAGAATACCGAAAGCGGGACTGACGACGGCAGGCGACGCAATGCGCTTGATGCCGTAAACATAGTCATGCGCAGTAAGCTCTCGCGTGCCGCGCTCGGTCAGCTCCAGGGGGCTGGAGAGCTCCTTGGCGCGTTCGGGATTGAGCGTCAGGCAAAGAGGTTCGCCCTTTTCATCCTTGGCAAACGCCGGATGCGGGGCAAATTGAATGCCTTTTCGGATCGGAATCGTGTAGACGGAGTACGCAATGTCCTTGCTGTCGGCCTCTCCGGACAGGACTTTTTTATCCGCATCAAGATACACGGGCTTGACAACTTTTTCAGCCGTCAGCGGCATCAGCGTATAGGGGCGCTTTAAGTATTCGTAGCCGTAAAGCGGTTCGTAAACGCCGTAGGTGTATATCGTCTCGTCGCTTGAGTAAGACACCTGCGGATCAAGCGTTTTGGGGCTACGTCCCGAAAAGGAAGTAAAAAGCGTGTTGGATGCATAGTCCGAAAGCGCCCGAGGCGCGTTGACAGGCTCCGTACAGCCCGAGGACAATGCCGCCGCAAGGAGTGTTGCAGCGCACAAAATCGGCCGTAATAGCGGCGTGAATTTTTCAACAGAAAGAAACACTTAAGTCCTTCTCAAAAAAGGCAATCCGTCTTTCGCGCACGATTGCAATCCAATATACTTTCGACTCGATGATTGCGCCCGCCCGAAACAGGGCTTTTGCCCGGAGGCGCAATGCCTAATTCTGACCGATTTTCGGCGTCCGCACCGAGCCGAGCGCGGACGCTTTGTTATATGACTGAAAAAATCTTTTCTTTTCCTGTTCGCATCTACTGGGAAGACACCGACGCGGGCGGCATCGTGTACCACGCCAATTATTTGCGTTACATGGAGCGCGCACGCACGGAATTTTTGCGCAAGCTCGGTCTCGAGCAACGCAAGATGCACCTCGAAGGCGCTCCCGTCATTGTGGTGAGCACCATCGAGATGAAGTTCGTGCGTCCGGCCGTGCTTGACGATGCACTCACAGTGAAGACCCGCATCAAGCTTTTGCGCCGCGCTTCCGTGATTTTCGAGCAGACCATCGTGCGCGGTGAAGAAACCATCTGCACGGCCCAGGTGCGCTGCGCTTCCGTTGATATGAAGCTTGGCGTCCCCACGCAGGCCGATCCGCGCATTCTGGCCGCTTTGAAGCCCTACGCCCCCGACGATTCGATCTGATTGACCGTTTTTGCGAATTAAGACTATCCGAACATGACTTCCGCCGATCTTTCCATCATCACGCTCGTCATGAACGCTTCCATCGTTGTGAAGTGCGTCATGGGAATTCTTCTGATCGCCTCGCTTTCGAGCTGGGCCACGATCTTTTCCAAAATGCTCGTGCTCTCCCGAAGCCGCCGTCAAACCGACGACTTCGAAAAGCGTTTCTGGTCGGGCCTTGATCTTGCCAAGCTCTACGAGACGGCAAGCACGCGCCCGGAGCGCATCGGCGCTCAGGAACGCATGTTCGTGGCCGGCATGAACGAATTTCTGAAGATGCCCGATCGCCCCGCCGATGATGTTTTGTCGGGCGTACGCCGCAGTATGAACGCCACTTTTCAGCGTGAAATGGATGCACTCGAGCGCGGACTTCCGATGCTCGCTTCGATCGGCTCCGTTTCTCCCTATATCGGTCTGTTCGGCACCGTCTGGGGCATCATGGATGCTTTCACCGGTCTGTCAAGCCTTGAAAACGTGTCTCTGGCCGTCGTTGCTCCCGGCATTGCCGAAGCACTCGTTGCCACCGCCGTGGGCCTTTTTGCCGCCATTCCGGCAACGGCTGCCTACAACCTCTTTGCCAACCGCATTGAGCGCCTGAGCAACCGCTTTGACAGCTTCAGCGAAGAGTTCCTGAACATCCTCGCGCACCAGCGCTAAGAAGCACTCTTTGACAAGGAGAGTCGCTATGGCTTTGCGTAACCAATCCAGCCGAGGAAAGCGTCGCCTGATGAGCGACATGAACGTCGTTCCCTACATTGACGTCATGCTGGTGCTCGTTGTGATTCTGATGGTGGCCGCGCCCTTCGTGAATCCGTCCGTGGTCAATCTGCCGTCCGTGAAGAAGGCCGGCAAGGCCCCCACGGAAAACATCCAAGTGGTCGTGCACGCCGACAGCCGTCTGTCGATCAAGACCAAGTCCGGTCTGCATCCGGTCGACATGCCGCAGCTTGTCAACAACGTCAAGACCGCGCAGGCCGGTCTTAACACCCCGGTGGTGATCGCCGCTGACCGCGATGTGCGCTACGAACAGGTCATTGACGTCATGAAAGCTCTTCAGGGAGCCAATGTCGAGCGCGTCGGCCTGGCCCTTCAGATTGAGGGTGGCCGTCAATGAGCGAGAGCGAGAACCGAGGCCCGGTTCGTCCTGGCAACCAGAAGCCCTTTGACCTCCCGGCCGGCCTGGTAGCGGCCGTCGGGGTGCATGCGCTTTTGTTTGTGGGGCTATTTACCGTTTTTCAGTGGCGAACCGAACCCGAGTCGTTCTACGCCGAACTCTGGGCACCTGAAGACGCCTCCGGCGAAAGCGTTGCGGGCAAAGCACCCGAAACGCCCGACAAACCGCTGCCGAAAGACACCGAAGCCGCTCCTCAACCCGATCCTCAGGAGGAGGAAGCTAAACGTCTGGAAGAGGAACGTCTGGCTCAAGAAAAACTCGAGCAGGAGAAGCTGGAGCAACAGCGCCTGGAGCAGGAACGCCTCGAACAAGAGCGACTGGCTGAACAAAAGCGGCTTGAAGAGGAGCGTCTGGAACAACAGCGCCTCGAACAGGAGCGTCTGGAACAGGAGCGAATAGCCGAGCAAAAACGGCTTGAAGAGGAGCGAGCCGCGGAAGAAGCTCGCCGCGCCGAGGAGATTCGTTTGGCGGAAGAACGCCGCTTAGCAGAAGAAAAGCGTTTGGCAGAAGAGCGACAAAGACTCGAGGAAGAACGCAAACGCCTTGAGGAAGAAAAGCGGCTGGCAGAAGAACAGAAGCGCTTGGAAGAAGAACGACGCCTGGAAGAGGAACGCAAGGCTGAGGAAGCCCGGAAAGCCGAAGAGGCTCGAAAGGCGGAAGAAGCACGCAAAGCCGAAGAAGCCCGAAAGGCAGAGGAAGCGCGTCTGGCTGAGGAAAAGCGCCTCGAAGAAGAGAAAAAACGCAAGGAAGCCGAACGTAAAGAACGCATCCGCCGTGAGCGTGCCGAACAGAAGCGCATTGCCGATGAAATGCGGCGTGCGGAGCTGGCCCGCATCACGGGTGCGCCGCAAGTGCAGTCCGGTCAAGTGGGCAAAACCACCGGTACACCCGGAACGCGCGTACGTAACGTTACCGGTACGGCTTCGGCAGAGTACGCGGCAAGCGTCATTGCCTGCATTCGCCCGCGCATCTTCTATTCAGTGCCTCCAGGCATTGAGCGCGGCCAACATCAGGCCGTCTATCGCGTCAATCTGCTGCCCAATGGCGAACAAGCCGGCAACCCGGTGCAGCTCAAGAGCTCGGGACTGCCGGCATACGACCACGCGGTTGAAACGGCAATCCGTCGCTGCAATCCGTTCCCGCGTCCGAAGGATCAAACGGCTACCGTACCGCGTTCCATGCAGATCACCTTCGATCCCGTGGACGACAACGCCAACAATTGACGCCAAAAGCTTTCGATGCCTCACCGCTTCGAAAGCTTTTTTCTTGTACGCGGCCTAAACTCGGCAGTATCACAACAAGCGCATCTCGGAGAAGTCGTATGCAGCTTACCGTCGTCGTGGAAAATCAAACGAGTTCGCAGAGCCTGCTTGCCGAATGGGGCTACAGCGCGTGGCTGCAAACCGAAGACGCCGTCGTTTTGCTTGATACGGGCGGCATTCAGCACACGCTGCAGCACAATTTGACAGCACTGGGACTGGAAGCCAAGCGCATCACCGACCTGGTGCTCTCGCACGGTCATTTTGACCACACTTCCGGCGTCATGGACGTGCTGCGAATGGCACCGGACGTTCGTGTGTGGGCCGCTCCCGGCATTGGACGCGAACGACTCGGCGACGCAGACGCCAAACGGGCTTCAGGCGGCGGTTCAATGCTCACAGGTCTTGCCTTTTCGCCGATTGATCCGTTCTTTGAAATCGTGCCCGGCGTCATTGCGTTTACCGTCCCCGCCTCAGCACGCGACCCCCGATGGGTGTGCACTCATCATATGTTTGAACGCACCGATGCCGGTGAAATCGTTCCCGATACGTTTGCCGATGATGTTTCGCTCTTGGTGCAAACAGAAAACGGCGCCTCCGTGCTTTTGGGCTGCGCGCATGCCGGTCTTCCCAACATCCTGCGCTACGCAAGCCGCACCTTCGACATTGATCACTTCCACACTGTGCTCGGCGGCACGCATCTGAGCGGCGTCGCGCCGGCCAACTATCCCCTGTGGATGCAGGAACTGACACAGTACAAAGTCGAACATTGGCGTCCGTGCCACTGCACGGGCTTTAAGGCCGCCGCGCAGCTCGCATGTTGCTTTGACGACGTCGACTGGGCCTCCGCCGGAACTCGTCACCGTCTTTAGCGGTCCAGCTTTTCGAGCGAAATTGGCGCTTCGCGGGCGGCACTCAGATGGCGGGCTCGCAACTGCCCGCATCCCCCTTCTATATCCTGCGCCGCGCTGTCACGAAGCGTTGCCACGATACCCTTGCGCCGCAAGACAGTGATGAGATCTTCAATGTGATCCTGCGAGGGACGCTTGAAGTCGCTTCCTTCCGTCGGATTGACGGCAATGAAATTGACCATTGCATAGCGTCCGGCCACAAGTTCGGCCAGTCGCTCGACCTCTTGGAAAGTGTCGTTGATGCCAGCCAGCAGCGTCCACTCGATCTGCGCCGGATACTTGGTCTGTTCGGCGTAGTCCAACGTACGCTGCAGCAGATATTCGGGCGTCAGTGCAGGAGCGTTTTTCAAAAGCTTTTGCCGTTTCTCGAAATCGGTCGTGTGAAGCGACAAAGCCAAAGCGGGCTTTACCGACCAAGTGGACAGCGCATCGAAAAGACGCTCGTCGCCTACGGTGGACACCACAATCTGCTTGTGCGCCAGCCCCGCTACGTCGCCAATGAACTCCACTGCTTCCTTAACTGCAGCCAAATTGTGGGAAGGCTCGCCCATTCCCATCAGGACCACTTTTTTAATGTCAGGCTTTATGCGAGTGGACGCCACGTACTGAGCTGCGATTTCTGCGCTTGAAAGCTGACGTTCAAGCCCGCCCTTGCCGGTCATACAGAAAGCGCACCCCACGGCACAGCCCACCTGCGTGGAGATGCAAAGCGCCTGTCGCGGCAAAAGAACCGCTTCCACGCACGCGCCGTCGGGCAACATCACCAGAAGCTTGCTGCTTTCAGCCTGCCGGCTCTCCTTAACGTTAAACCGAGCCAACGACTCGAGTTGACTTTGGATCTCCGGCAACTTTTCCTGCAGCGCCTTCGGATAGCTGGCATGTCCCTGCGACTGCCAGGATGCCAAGCCGAGCCATGCACGCCACAGGCGCCGGATATGCGTGGGTTTGGCGCCAAGTTCAGCGAAACCTCGTTCAAATTCACTTAAATGCAATGATCTGGGCATGACAAGCGTCAGAAGAAAAACAAAAAACTCAAATAAAAGTTGCTACAAAATAGGAATAGCAACTGCCCAGCGGCACGAAATCCTACCAAAATCTCCATTTCGATCTCTTCGCTTTCCGAACGTTTTGTTGCATTTTCGATTGAGATCTCAGCCTGAGCCAAGTTTTTCCTGTCAAAATGCCGGAACTTTTCTTTGCGCCCTTTGTTCTGGCGACGCTTTTTCCCCAATCAACCGCAACGCAAAACATTCTTTAGAAATGGAACGCATGTTTGAACGTACTTTCTACGCCGCTCGATGGTTTCTAGCCCCCGTCTTTTTGGGACTATCGCTGGCGCTTATTGCTCTGGCAATCAAATTTTTTCAGGAAATCTTTCATGTCCTGCCGCACGTTCTGTCTCTCAGCGAAGGCGATTTGATCCTCTCTCTGCTGTCCTTGATTGACATGGGACTGGTGGGCGGCCTAATCGTCATGGTGATGTACTCGTCCTACGAAAACTTCGTCTCGCGCATGGACCTTGACGACGGCAAAGACGAAAAGTTGGGCTGGCTCGGAAAGATGGACGCGGGCTCTCTCAAAAACAAGGTGGCGGCAAGCATCGTTGCCATTTCTTCGATCCACCTGCTGCGCATCTTCATGGACATTCAGTCGATCGCCAACGATAAGCTCCTTTGGTATGTCGTCCTGCACCTGACATTCGTGCTTTCGGCCTTCGTGATGTGCTGCATCGACATCATCACGAAAAAGTCTCACTGATTTTTCAGCGCAGACCGAGTTCCTGAAGCTTGCGCGTGAGCGTGTTTCTGCCCACGCCAAGCTTCTGAGCCGCTTCAATCTTCTTGCCGTGCGTAAACGCCAGTGCTGTCTTGTAAACCGTCGTTTCAAACACGCGGTTGAGCTCTTCCATCGTTTTCGGCGTTCCGCGGTTTAGTAGCTCTCTCACCACCTCAGCCAACTGATCCGTCCAGCCTCCTGCACCCGTCGCCATGACATCGGAGGCCGTCTCGCCCGATGTCTGTCCGTTTCCCGTCTTGAATTCAAACGGCAGATCATCCGGCCGAATCCACTGCGAAGGCGCCATCACGGTGAGCCAATTGCAAAGATTTTCCAACTGACGGACATTGCCAGGGAACGGAAACCGTCGAACCACTTGCAACGCTTCGGGAGTCAGACGCTTGCGCTCGGTCTTCAGATTGGATGCCGCGGCACTCAAAAAGTGATCGGCGAGTGCCTCAATGTCTTCGGTTCGCTCGCGCAACGGCGGCAGCTGCAAATGAATCACGTTGAGGCGATGGTAGAGGTCTTCTCTGAAAAGTCCCTGTCGCACGCGTTCTTCCAAATTTTGATTCGTTGCGGCAATCACGCGCACGTCGGCTTTGATTGACTGCGTGCCTCCCACTCGATAGAAATAACCGTCGCTTAAAACGCGCAAAAGACGCGTCTGCAGATCGGCGGGCATGTCGCCGATTTCGTCCAGGAAAAGAGTGCCGCCCTTGGCTTGTTCGAAACGACCGTATTGCAGCTGATTTGCGCCCGTAAACGCCCCGCGCTCGTGGCCGAAAAGTTCGCTTTCAAGTAACTCTCGGGGAATGGCCGCCGTGTTGATCGCCACAAAAGGCGCTCGACTGCGCAGACTGTGCTGATGCAGGGCTCGTGCCACCACTTCCTTGCCGGTACCCGATTCTCCGGTCAGAAGCACCGTAACGTGGCTGTGCGACAAACGACCGATCGCACGAAACACCTCCTGCATGGCTCGCGACTGACCGATGATTTCCGTGCGACGTACTTCACCCTTTTCGTCAAGTTCGCTTGCGTCCGTGCTTTCGGCCACGGCGCTTTCTTCACGTGCACGGCGCAGCAGATCAATCGCACTGTTGATGTCAAAAGGCTTGGCGAGATACTCGTAGGCACCGCCCTGAAAGGCACTCACTGCGCTGTCCAAATCGCTGAAGGCCGTCATGATGATGACGGGCAGTCCGGGATACTTGCTCTTGACGAACGCCAAAAGATCGAGCCCGCTCATGTCGTGCATGCGAATATCACTCAGCAGCACCGACGGCGTGTCACGCTCAAAGGCCTTAACCACATCGGCAGCCGATTCGAACAGGCGAAACGGCATCTGAGCACGCGTGAGCGCCTTTTCCAGCACCCAGCGAATCGAACGATCATCGTCAACAACCCAAATCTGTCGCATCTTTCTTCTTTTTGTCCAGTTAATTGATCGGTTCGCCCAACGGGAAAAGCAGACTGAAGTCCGTGCAGCCGGGCCGACTGTCGACTTCAATCGCTCCGCCGTGCCGCTCCACATATGTCTGCACTATGGAAAGCCCCAAGCCCGTGCCGCCGTCGTGTCCCGTGACCAGCGGATAGAAAATCTTTTCGCGAATACGCTTATCAATGCCCGGGCCGTTGTCGATCACATGCACATTGACGGCAAGCCGATATCGCTTGCGCTGAATCGTGCATTGGCGAGCAATACGCGTCTTGATAGTGAGTTCCGCACGGCCTTCGGCAATCAAGGACTTTCCGGCCTCGGCCGCATTGCGCATGAGATTGAGAAAGACTTGAATGAGCTGCTCGCGATCACCCAGAATGGGAGGCACAGAGACGTCGTAATCGCGAAGCACGGAAAGTCCCGACCCGAATTCAGCGCTCACCAGATTACGCACGCGTTCGAGCACTTCGTGCAGATTGACTTCAGCCAGATGAGACTCTCGGCGATAGGGTTGCAACAGTCGATCAACCAGCCCCTGCAGTCTATCGGCTTCGGAAATAATGACTTCGGTATATTCGCGTTGCTCACGATTGTCGAGCTCGGCTTCCAGAAGCTGCGCGGCGCCTCGAATGCCGCCGAGCGGATTTTTCACTTCGTGGGCCAGATTGCGCAGGAGCGAACGCGTAGCCTCCCCCATGCCAGCTTCCTGTTCCTGGCGAACACAGTCCATCGCCTTTTGTACGGGCACAATTTCAAGCAGTACGCTGCTTTCGCTCTCGGCAATGCTCGAGAGCATGATTTGTACAGGTTCGGGTTCAGCCAAAGGCCGGCGTAGCTCGGTAACGGCTGTATAGGGAACAAGCTTTTTGTCTTTGTCGGAAAAGCGTTCGGCCCATTCGCGCACATGGGTGATCAAAAGCCCGATGTCCGTGCCTTTGAGATTTCGTCTCGAGCAACCGATCAGCATTTCGGCAGCCGTATTGCACCACAACACGCGTGCGTAACGATCGAGCACCACGACACCCGTGGATAACAAATCCGCCGCAGCTTGAAGCCGGGCGTAAAAACTGCTGCTGCCTCGGCTCATATTTGGCGACTCCTGCTGATGCTCGTCTCTTCAAAAGGAAAAGAAACCGTCGCACGGACATCCCGATATGAATTTGCCTCGGGATGCCGTACAGACAAACCTCACCGATGCCGACCAAAGCTCCTGCACTCCGTCGGCATCCGGTGTTTAAGGCATCAGCTCGCGAAATACAACTCGTATTCGAGCGGATGCACGGCGCAACGATAGCGATCGACTTCCTGGGCCTTGAGATTCAGGTAGGCGTCGATCAAATCGTCGCTGAAGACGCCGCCGCGGGTCAGGAACTCACGATCCTTGTCAAGGTATTCGAGAGCCTGGCTCAGTTCGGAGCAGACCGTCGGGATCTTGGCATTTTCTTCCGGCGGCAGGTCGTACAGATTCTTGTCGGCGGGTTCGCCCGGATGAATCTTGTTCTGGATGCCGTCGAGACCGGCCATCAGCATCGCCGAGAAAGCGAGATAAGGATTGGCCGTCGGATCGGGGAAGCGGACTTCGACACGGCGAGCCTTGGGACTGGCCACGTGCGGAATGCGCAGAGAAGCCGAACGGTTGCGAGCCGAATAGGCAAGCTTCACGGGGGCTTCGTAGCCCGGCACCAAACGCTTGTAGGAGTTGGTAGTCGGGTTGGTGAAGGCGTTCAAAGCGCGAGCGTGCTTGATGATGCCGCCGATGTAGTACAGAGCCAATTCGGAAAGACCGGCGTAGCCGTTGCCTGCAAAGAGGTTCTGATCCTCCTTCCAGATGGACTGGTGCAGGTGCATGCCGGAACCATTGTCACCGAACATGGGCTTGGGCATGAAGGTGGCGGTCTTACCGTAGGCAGCTGCCACGTTCCAGATCGTGTACTTCATGATCTGCAGCCAGTCGGCGCGCTGCACGAGCGTGGAAAAGCGTGTACCGATTTCGCACTGACCGGCGGCGCCCACTTCGTGATGATGAACTTCGCAGGGAACGCCCTGCTGTTCGAGCAACGTCACCATTTCGGCGCGGATGTCGGCGAGCGTGTCAACCGGCGGAACAGGGAAATAACCGCCCTTGAACGGAGCGCGATGGCCGAGGTTGCCGCCTTCGTACTCGATCTTGCTGGCCCAAGGACCTTCTTCGGAGAAAATCTTGAAGAAGGTGTTCTGGGGTTCGTTGGCGAACGTCACGCCGTCAAAAATGAAGAATTCGGGTTCGGGACCGAAGAAAGCTTTGTCACCGATGCCCGTGCTCTTGAGGTAGTTTTCGGCACGGCGGGCAAGAGAGCGGGGATCGCGCGCATAGCCCTTGCCGGTATCAGGCTCAAGAACGTCGCAAGTCAAAATGAGAGTGTTCTGTTCACGGAACGGATCCATGCGAGCCGTTTCGGGATCGGGCATCAGAATCATGTCGCTCGCTTCAATGCCTTTCCACCCGGCCATAGACGAGCCGTCAAAGGCTTGCCCGTCTTCGAAAGTGTCTTCGGTAAGTTGATGGGCAGGCACGGACATGTGCTGTTCTTTGCCGCGGGTGTCGGTCAAACGATAGTCAACGAACTTGACATCGTTATCTTTAACCATCTGCAGAACGTCTGCGGGCGAGGTCATGATTGGTTTCTCCTAGATTCGGAAAAGGTTTGTCTGTTGATGTTGGCGGTCCCTTTCGCCGCCCAACCACACAAAAGCAAAATTTATGCCAGTTTTCACACTCCAGTAAAACGGCCCCTGAGAACGTAATTCACGGCATATTCGCACCAAATTGTACGGCCTTGCGCCCTCATTTGGTGCATTAATGCTCGGTCGTGTTACAAAACGGTGCACCGAGACATACACACTTCGCGCATTTTTTCCTGCCTTTTCATGGCCTTTTTCCGTGGAAACGAATACAATGGCACTCCCTTTATGGGGGTGTTCCGGTTTCGACGGGGTGTAGGACGCCGTACGGTGCATGCCGAGGTCTAGTCTCCTCGATAAACAACTAGAAAAAAATAAACGCCAACAACGAGCGTTTCGCTCTCGCCGCTTAATGCCGCGAGCGATGCACTGAGTGGTCACAGGCTCAGGTCGGGTAAAACCGGCAGCATCGTCATTTCACTGTGACTGGAAGCGCACGGAGCCGTGACGTGCACTTCGAGATCCAAGCGGCTGGCCGTCTGGAGGCCCGTTTAACGGCAGGACAGACGGTGAGAACTCAAAATTGTTGAACTAAGCATGTAGATCCGACGGAAAAATCGCTTCGGACGCGGGTTCAATTCCCGCCACCTCCACCAAATTCAAATCCCGGACGCAAAAAACGTCTGGGATTTTTTTCATTGTTTGATTTGATATCAAACTAAATTCGAATTTTAGTGCTCCGCCTTCTCCAGTTGTGCACTGATTTTCCGCATAAGATCTTCCAAAGTCTCTATCTCATCAACCGACAGAGCGCCCCGGACAGCTTGATCCATGCGTTTGGAAATGGCCTCAAATTTCTGCCGGCAAGCGTTCCCTTTATCTGTCAGATCAACCAGACAGGAACGGCCATCGAGCGTATTGGCGCAACGCAGGACATAACCGAGACTTTCTAGTTTCTTGACCAGTACGGTGACGGTTGCTTTCGTACGATGCGAGCGACGAGCCAAGTCCGTCATGCTGGTCGACCCCTGCCGGTAGAGCACATTGAGAATATCGCCGTGCGCCGAATCGATGTCGTCAAACCCTTCCTGTTTCATTGCCTCAGTCAGTCGAGCTTTCAGAGCTCGAGACAATCGCGCGGTCAACTGCCCGACGTTGGTTGGTTCAGATGATTCAAGTGGAATCTCGTGCACTTCAGGCTCATCACCTGCCTGAAGTCCCGTTAATTTAGTTAGATATCGAAGGATTGCCATAAAATCATCTCCTCGAGTACCGCATCTTCGTGTCGTCTTAGTTTACCGAAAGAGAAAAACGTGCATTCATGTTCCATCCATTCCTGAACCGCCATTTAGCACTTCAGGATTTTTGCGGGCACAATTCATCCTGTGTCGTCGTTTCTTAAGCCTCTGAGGTCGCAGCGTGTCGTATCGGTCAATGCGGGTTGTTGCCAAACAGGTTGTCGGCTCTCCGTACAACCCGCGACTTCATGCTGTCTTCATCAAGACGACGCTTTCGGTAATGGCCTTCGCATGTGCACTGTCGGCCTGGGCGTTTGATGTCAGAGTCGACGGTCTGCAAGGAGAGCCCAAGGACAATGTTGAAGCACTTCTGACACCGATTCGTGAAAAAGCCTCTCCTCCGCGCAAGCACACTTATCGTTCTCAGGTCGATAAGGCCATCCGCCGAGGACTTGAAGCGTTGGGCTATTACCAGTACGAAATCCGTTACCGCTGGGTCAAACCCGATTCCGCGCAGACTCAGGCACAAGCATCTTCCAATAAACCGTCGATAACTGCTGACAATACTCCGCAGCCTCAACCCAATGTCGATCCGACCTCCGACAAAGCGAGCAAAAATGCCGAGCGCAAAGAAAAGACGTTACTCATTGCCCGCGTCAAACTCGGCGAACCCGTTCGCATCACGAAAGCGACGCTGACCATTGAAGGTGAAAAGAACTCGCGCCGATCGCACTTTCGCCGTCTGCAACGTCAGCTTCCCAAACCCGGCACGCAACTCAACCACGGGGAATACACGGATTTCAAAGCTGCCGTAGAACGCACCGCCATGCGCTACGGCCACTTTGACGGAACCTTTATTCAAAGCGAACTTCAGGTCGATGCCGAAAAGAATGAAGGCCAATGGCTGTTGGTGTTCGATCCCAAAGAACGCTATACGTTCGGTCCGGTCGATTTTTCAGGAAGCCAAATCCGCGAACCGATCCTGCAAAATCTCGTCCCCTTCAAGGAGGGCGAACCTTATTTCTCCGATAACATCGCCGAACTCAACCGCAGGCTGTCGGCAAGCGGCTGGTTCAATTCGATCGTCGTCACGCCCGACATAGTTGCCGGCCGCAAGAGTGAGTCCAAACAGTTGCCGGTTCACACCCGCGTTTCGCCCAAAATCAAAAATTCTGTGGAAACGGGACTCGGGTACTCCACCGACGTCGGACCTCGAGGGCGTCTCATCTGGAAAAAGCCATGGTTAAACGATTCGGGTCATAGTCTTGAGGCTGCAGGAGACATCTCCAAGCTTGAGCAAATGCTTGACCTCTCCTACAAACTGCCGCTTGAGGAAAATGCACTGGAGCAGTTCTGGATGTTCGGCGGAGGATACAAGCACGAAGACTTGAACGACACCAAGGCGGACTCTCTGACTTTTGCCGCCACTCGGCGTTGGGATCTCTACGAAGGCTGGCAAAAGGGCATTGCGCTGAAGTTCCGACTCGACGACTTCACGCAGGGGTCGCTTGACAACAAGACAATGATGGTCTACCCCGAGTTTTCACTCTCGCGTACGCGAAGCCGCGGAGGCCTGATGCCCAAGTGGGGCGACTCGCAACGTTACACCATCGGCTATGCCAACCAAATGTGGGGTTCGGACATTGACGCGCTGATGCTTGAAGCGCAATACACATTGATTCGTACGTTCGCCCGCAAGCATCGCTTCGTGCTGCGCTCTCACCTCGGATGGATTGAAACGGGCGACTTCAACGACGTTCCGCCGGATCTGCGCTACTTTGCTGGCGGTGACAGAAGCATTCGCGGCTACGACTACGAATCAATTTCGCCCAAGGATGAGAACGGCGATCTGACGGGTGCTTCAAAAATGATCACCGGCAGCATCGAGTACCAACTGCGCGTCAAGGGCAAATGGTGGGGAGCCGTCTTCTTCGACATCGGCCGAGCTGACACAAACTTTGAGTTTTCCAACCTGAAAAAAGGCGCAGGCATCGGCGTGCGCTGGGAATCGCCTCTCGGTCCGATCAAGCTTGACATTGCAAAACCGGTGGGCGACTCCGAGGAAAACGGTATCCAGTTCTACATCGGTTTGGGGCCTGAACTATGACGTGGGCCAAAAGACTTTTCATCGGTGCAACCTCTGTGCTGGTCGTGCTTGCAGCCGTCCCCGGATTTCTGCTTGGCACTGAAACGGGCCTTCAAATCATCAAAGGCGCGCTCGAAAAAGCCGTACCCGGCCTGAGAATCGAATCACTGAGCGGCTCTGTCTTCTCGCTTAAAGCCGACAATTTGCAGTACGACGTCCCCGGCCTGGCATTTCACGGAAATCTTTCATGGGACTTGAGTGTCGCCAAGCTCCTGTCTCGGCGCGTGGCTCTCCATGACTTTGAGATTTCAGACGCCTCTCTCCTCGTTCGAACGCAGGAAATGGCGTCGTCGGCTTCAACGCCTGTCCCGAAATCGCCTACTCAAAAGCTTGACGAAACTCAGACCTCGCGGTTTAAAACACCAGTTGCCGTGATTGTCGAGCGCGTGGCAATCAAAAACCTGCAGGCTGACATTGACGGTAATGTTGTTAACGTTGGGCTTTTTCAGACACAGGCTGTTTGGACGAAAGATCGCCTCGACATTGACTCCGTGCGTCTGGCAGATTCAAGCCTTGCATCGGCCCAAACACCACCCTCCGACGAACCGCTCGGTGCCATGCTCAAGCGCACCTTCGCGCAACCCGTTGTGCCGGAAATTCCCACCGTCGACCTGCCGCTGGATATTAATCTCAAACACTTTGAGCTTTCTCACTTTGCCATCAAAGGCAATCCCGATCAAATCATCGAATCGGCTACATTTGCGCTCACCGCTCAAAACGGCGTCGCGACACTGGAAAACATAGCCGTCCGAGCCATGAACGCGGAGCTCACGGGACGCATGACGATGGGACTCGATGCCCGTCATGAAGTCAATCTTGAACTTGACGTCTCATCTCTCGTGCCCCGCGAAGCAATCCCAACCGGCACTATGCCGCCGGTTGCCGAACCGACAACGGAAGACATTGAAAACTTCTACGAGCGACTCAAAGAGGTACGTGCCGAACGACTCAAGGCTGCCCAGGAACGTCGTGCCAAACATCGGGCTCAGGGTCAGGCCAGAAAACAGGTCGACATTAAAACTTTGTCGCGAGAAGAGCGTCGCGAACTCCGACGAAAAGCAAATGCTCGGCTCAAGCGCCGCATAGAACAATGGCGTGACAGCGTACGCGGCCTATTGCCCAAACGGGAACCTCAGCCTCCCGTGACCGTAACGGCAAAAATCTCAGCTCGAGGCGCTCTTGCCGACACTGTCACTCTCAACGGCCGTGTCAATAACGTCCCAGGCGTCGAAGGCGCTTCGTTTGTGCTGAAAGCTTCGCCCACGACAGTCGGTCTGCCGATGTCTGCAGAAATCAAAGCCGATAAGGTTGAAATTTCCGGTTCGGAAATCAGCGGCGTTTCCGTCAATCTCTCGGGCAAGGCCGTTGATTATGCGCTGCAAGTCTCCGCCAAGGCGACCTATCCCGTTGACGATAATCACAGCTTTACGGCTAACGTTCTCATCCGCGGCAAAGGATCGGAAGTCGCCGCGCATCTGACGGACTTCTCCGTGCAGTCCAACGTCGGACGCATTCAGATAGACGGGCAGGCCAACTGGGAGAAAAACGCCCGTTTCGCCGCTTCACTGAATCTTTCGGGTATCGATACCAAAGCCGTGCTGCCGCAAACGCCTCTGAAAATCGACGGCAGCTTCGTCGTCTGGGGTTCTCGTCAGAACGGACGCTGGAAAGCCAAATTGCAGGACCTGACGGTTCTTGGGGAATTGCGCGGGCAATCGTTGGCGCTCACAGGCGCTGTCGAATCACACGGCAACGGAATTGTGGAAGCCCCTGAACTCTACTTTGCCGTCGGCGACAACACCTTTGAATTCTCAGGAAAGGCTGACTTTGCCAAAGACATCCCGGAACTGGACTTCAAGACCAAAATTGATGCGCCCGATTTCGGTTTGGTCGATCCCAACCTGCTGGGATCGGTCAAAGGCACATTGGCCGTAACGGGAACCACGAGGCTGCCCGTCATCAACGCCGATCTGACCGCACGCAATATTGACTATCTCGGCACAACACTTAAGCGCGGCCATCTGACCGGGCGCATGCGTTCGCGCGACGTGGTTTCCGGTCGACTGACACTGCAGCTTACCGACTTCAAGACGCAAGGCGTCGACATACGCAAAGCAACGATTGAATTACGTGGAAACGAACTGCGGCACAACCTGACCGTACACACGGAAGGCACTCCAATTTCCGTTGACGCCAAAATCTCGGGCATTTACGAACGTATGCTCGGCAATTGGGCTGGCGCCCTTGCCGAGCTCAAAGTCAAAACCGCATACGGCCCCGTCACTCTTGAAAAACCAATGCGCCTGGCTTATGTGCCCGACCTCAACCGAGCCAATGTCAGCAAAGCATGCCTGGCTCATACCCATGCACGACTGTGCCTGGAAAACGATCTCAAACTTGATCTCACCAATCGAAGCGATCTGCGCATTCTGCTCAGCCTTCCGAAATTCGATCTTGCTTTCATCAAGCAATACTTCCCGGGACGATTTGTTGCGGACGGCATCATCAAGGCCAACGCAGACGTGACGCTGCCGGCGGGACTTTCTGAACTTCCTCGCGGCCGTGTTACCGTGCAGGCAAAAGACATCAGCACCAAATACCGCATGGATCTCAGCGACCTGAAGGTGGGGTTCAATTCCGTTCAACTCAGCTTTGCCAATGCCAAGGACAGCATTGAAGGCAACTGGAAGATTGACATCAAAGATAACGGCGACATTGAAGGTTCGCTTCGCATGAGCGATCTGTTCAACACCCGCACCGTCGACGGAACATTGAAGTTCGTCGCAGTAGACGCCACTCTCGTTAACTCCTTCCTCTCACCGGGTGAATCCGCCGAAGGACAGTGGTTCGGCAATTTGCGCTTTGCCGGTACGTTGGAAGAGCCTCTGATTTATGGACGAACCGGACTTTTTAATGCCAAGCTTGACTCAACAAAACTTCCCTTCGAAATGTTGCCCAGCGACATCAAACTGATCTTCGACGGCAACTCTTCCACCCTCGAAGGGCACCTCAAAACACCTCAGGGAGAAGTCACACTTTCCGGAGCAGCCGATTGGCGCACTATCGGTGAAGGCAAAGCGATCGTGACAACCAAAGGAAGCAACTTGCGCGTGACCTTACCTCCTGACATTGAGTTTGACCTCACCACTGACGTAACCTGCGAGGCAAGCCGCGATCTGATTAAGCTTGACGGCTCCATTTCGGTTCCCTGGGCTAAAGTTTCAGTCAGCAAACTACCGGCTTCTGCTGTTGACGTTTCCGACGATGTTGTTCGTCTGGACCGTCCGCGTGCCAAGAAAAAGGCGGCCGGCAAGCCCATACCCATAGAAAGCCATCTTCGCATTCACATCGGGGATGATGTTCGTGTTGAAGCCATGGGCCTTAAGGCCAGACTCACCGGGAACCTCAATGTGATTCAAGACAATGGGACCCTTGGTTTAACCGGTCAAATCAGCGTTCCAAGCGGTAACTTCAAGGCATACGGACAAGACTTGCTCGTTCGCCGAGGTGAATTCCATTTCGTGGGGGCTGTTGCCAATCCTCTTCTGGACCTGGAAGCCATTCGCAACCCGGATCGCACAGCCGATGATGTGATTGCTGGCATTCGTGTCACCGGCTCGGTTGATTCTCCGCAGGTAGCCGTCTTCACCGATCCGGCAAAATCCGAAACGGAAGCCTTGAGTTACCTCATTCGCGGCGAAGGTCTTGATCCGTCGGGCGACTCGGACAATACCATGATTACCTCCGCCCTCATTAACCTTGGCTTGAGTCAAGGCAGTCATGTGTTCGAATCGCTAGGCGACGCAGTCGGCATCAGCGGCCTCGGCTTTGAAACCGAGGGCGTCGGTGACAGCTCGCAGCTGGTGGTATCGGGTTATGTGTTGCCGGGTCTCAAAGTGAAATACGGCGTCGGGATTTTCGATTCCCTGGCGACGCTCACGCTTCGCTATCGCGTTATTCCGAGGTTGTACGTGGAAGCAGTGAGCGGCGTAGATCAAGCGCTTGACCTGCTCTATTCGTTTGAGTTCTGACGAAGCTTCGGAACGCTTTTCTTGGTTCACGCTATAACGCGTAACAATAATACGCGTAATAATGTTACGCATTTTTAGGTGTCAGATGTCTGCTGCTTCCAAAAATACGTTCTTCGGTCGCGAACGCGAGCTCCTTCAACTGCAACAACTCCGCTCCACCGTGAAGGACAAATCTATCAGTCGTTTTGTGGTTGTCTCCGGCAGACGCCGCGTCGGTAAAACACGTCTCATCCTGGAGGCACTGCCGTCGTGCGACGATATGCCGTCGGTCTACGTCTACATCAACCCACACCTGGATGGCGGATCCAATCTCGAGGATTTTTCCGAAAGCCTGAGAGAATGTCTTGGGTGGTCCCGCCCGCGGCGGTTTCATGACTTCGAAGATGCACTGATGGAGGTATTCGAAGTCGCCAAACAGCGTCCGATCACTTTGGTGCTCGACGAATTCCAGAACTTCGGTCGCGTTGAGCCGAGTTTCTACGGCACTTTGCAAAAGCTCTGGGATTTGCACCACGAAAAAATGCAGTTGCTTCTCGTTGTCTGCGGCTCCGTTGCAAGCTCTATGCGTGAAATCTTCGAGAACGGTCAAGCACCGCTTTTTGCCCGCAACAATGCTGTTCTTCACGTCGAGCCGTTCCTGCCCGATCTCGTCAAAACCGTTTTCAAAAACTATTGCCCGAACTTCAGCGGAGACGACCTTTTGGCGCTCTACGCCTTCACAGGTGGCGTAGCGCAATACATCCAAAACTTTTTGCCGATGGGCGCCTTTACGCTTGAGGATATGCTGCAGCTGGGCGTAGAAGAGAATTCCGTCTGGCTTTCCGAAGCGCAGCTAATGCTTGCCTCCGAGTTCAAAGGTTCCGCGCAAACCTACCACGAGATTCTCCGACGTATTGCCGCCGGTAAAAACAAACGCGCCGAACTCATCAGCTCTTTCTCAATTGACGTATCGGCGCATTTGTATCAGCTTCAGCACGAGTTCGGTCTGATCGAGTCGCTGGACCTGGTCGGACAAAACGGCGCCAAGCGTCAACGCGTTGCATATGAACTCAACGACGAACTGTTGGATTTCTGGTTTACCTTTATCCTGCCCAATCAACGCATTCTGCAGAGCCACAATACGCAAGCCATCCGTCAGTTGATTCTGCGCGATTATCCGAATCGGTCCGGCCGTGTGCTCGAAAGACTATACCGTCGCCATTTCCGCAACCTCGGTCTATTCACCCAGGTCGGGCCATGGTGGGATCGCAATGGCACCAACAAGATTGACTGCGTAGCGGTCGACGACCTCAACCAAACCGTCTGTTTTGCCGAAATCAAACGCAATCCGGCCAAAATTCAGATCTCGTCATTGAAGGAAAAGGCAAAAGTTTTTCTGTCCTTCAATCCGGCGCTTGAAAACTATCAAACGCTTTTCCTGGGCTTGTCCACCGAAGAGCTCGGATCAGACAAAAAACTGCCTTTTGAAACATAAGAAACCCAAAGCCGCCGCTTCGGCTCTCTACTGAAACGACGGCTTTGACTTATTGAAGAATTCGATCAGGCCTGATGTTCGGCCACCAGATCGTCAACCTTCTTGGGAGGCTCTCTCAACTCCTGAATGCGCTTGGTGCGTTCGATGTTGTTGATGGCGTGAAGCAGAGCCAAAGCAGCCGATTCGATTACGTCGGTCGACAACCCCATGCCGTGGAATACGCGTCCGTCATAATCAACCGTGATGTTGACCTGACCGAGAGCGTCCATGCCGGCACCGTTGGCAGTAATTTCAAAGCTCGTGAGCTTGCAGCGCACGCCCGTCAAACGCGTGATGCAGTTATAGACCGCATCCACAGGACCGTTGCCGATGCTCGAGTCCGTACGGGTACGCTTGCCGACTTGCAGTCTCACCGTAGCCGTTGCCGTCATGTCGCCGCTGCCGCTCATCACGTTGAGGCGATCGAGGCGATAGGTATCGTCGTCATTTTCGCCCTGCTTGGTGAAGAACACCAAGGATTCAAGGTCATAGTCAAACACCTGTCCCTTCTTGTCGGCAAGCTTCAGGAAGCGGGCGTAGATGTCGTCGAGGTCGTAGTCTTTTTCCGTGTAGCCGAGATTCTGCAGGCAGGTACGGATCATATGGCGGCCGGAACGCGCCGTCATGCGCATATTGTTGCCCTTAAAGCCAACGCTCTCAGGCGTTAGGATTTCATAGGTCTGACGATTCTTGAGCACGCCGTCCTGATGAATGCCGGAGCTGTGCGCAAAAGCATTCGAACCGACGATGGCCTTGTGCGGCGGAACGGGTTCGTGGCAGATCTTGGCAACGAGCGAAGACGTTCTGGCGATGTTCTTCATCACGATGCCGGTTTTGAGCCCTTCAAAGTAACCGTTGCGAACGTTCAAGGCCGCAGCCACTTCTTCGAGCGACGTATTGCCGGCGCGCTCACCCAAGCCGTTCATGCAGCATTCGATCTGGCGCGCGCCCATCTGCACGGCCGTGAGCGAGTTGGCGGTGGCCATGCCCAAGTCATTGTGGCAATGCACGGAAAGCACCGCCTTGTCGATGTTGGGAACGCGGTTGAAGATGTTGGTGATGATGCCGCCGAATTCCGTCGGAAGCGTGTAACCCACTGTATCGGGAATGTTGATGGTCGTTGCGCCCGCGTCAATGGCGGCTTCCACCATGCGGCAAAGTTCGTCGATCGGAGTGCGGCCTGCGTCTTCGCAAGAGAATTCCACATCATCGGTGTAGTTGCGCGCAAGCTTCACGGAAGCCTTGGCCATTTCAACGATGTCGTCAAAGGACTTGCGCAACTTATCGCGCACGTGAATCGTGCTCGTGGCAATGAAAGTATGAATGCGGAAGCGTTCCGCGACTCGGAGGGCTTCTCCGGCCGCCTCGATATCCTTTGCAACGCAACGCGACAGGCCGCAGGGGATCGTTTTTTTCAGCGTTGCTGCAATCTGAGAAACACTTTCAAAGTCGCCCTTGGAAGAAATCGGAAAGCCCGCTTCCAATACGTCTACGCCAAGCTCTTCGAGCGCCAGCGCGATCTGCAGCTTCTGACGCGCCGAAAGACTCTGCGGCAGCGCCTGTTCACCATCGCGAAGCGTGGTGTCAAAAATAATGATCCGATTATCGCTCGACATTTGCAAAACTCCGTGTATTGAAAATGATCTTCTCTTGCAAAAAGCAAGTTATTGAACGTTCCGATCACTCTACTCTCTTACTGTTTTGCAGTCAAGATTCCTTGCAAAAGATCCTCTTATTAATATCTTAAGCTTCTGATTTTTATGGAATTTTAATTTAAAAACTAGCGTTATTACAAAAGTTTCAATTATGCAAAAACATGAATTTTGCAAAGCTCCTTCGCTTCGAAATCAGGCAGAATGCAGAGCGGGAACCTCTTCGAAATCTTCTGTTTCGCTGTTCCATAAAGCAAGACGAGCGCGACCGAGGTCGTAGTAGACGGCATGCAGACACAGGCGACCGGCCTGCACCGGTTCGTGCACCCACTCGTACGAAAGAAGGTTTTCGATCGAAAGCAGTACGGAACCTTCCTCGCACAAGCGGCAGCGCATTCGCGCGTCAATTCCGGGATTCTCATGATCGATACGCTGAACGGCAGGCAGCGCCAAGGATACCCAGCGCGAAATGAATTCTTCGGAGCGGATCTTGTCAGGATTGAGCAAACCGTGGATGCCGCCGCAGTTAGAGTGTCCCATCACGACGATGTCATGCACCTCAAGATGCTTGATGCCGTACTCGATGGCGGCGATCACCGCATCGTGTTTGCCGGCGGAATCCTTGTCCGGAACAATGGCGGCAATGCTACGGACGACAAACAAGTCACCAGGCTTACAGCCCAGAATGATGGCCGGGTCGGTGCGGGAGTCGCAACAGGCGATGACAAGCGTCTTAGGACTCTGCCCGTGCGCCAGCTGCTCGAAAAATTCCTTGTCCTTGAGCAGGTATTCGTTTCTAAAGCCATGAAATCCCGTGATGAGCTCGTGAAATCTCGACATAACGTCCGTCTCTATCTGTTTCCGTCCAAGAAGGCTTTGACTTCCTTGAGAAATTCCTGAGGACACTCTTCCTGCGGCGAATGTCCGCAATCAAGTGCGCGGCCCGATACAACACTGGCCTTGTCCCGCCAGGTCTGCACCACGTCGTAAAGCTTGCCGACGGTGCCTCGAGCGCCCCAGAGCAGATGCAAAGGAGCTTGGATACGTTTATCCGCATCAGTCTTGTCGTCGACAAGATCTATCGTTGCTGCGGCACGATAGTCCTCACAGATGGCATGGATCGTTTCGGGCTTTCGATAGCTGCGCAGGTACTCTTCAAAAACCGCTTCCTCAAGTGAACCTTCAATCTTGAGCTGTCCCCGAATGTGGTGTCTCAGAAAATATTCCGGATCAAAGTTGATGAGCTTTTCCGGGAACGGTTCGGGCTGAATCAGAAAAAACCACCAGAAATAACGCGTCGCAAATTCTTTGTCAGTGCGCTCGTACATCGTAGCGGTCGGCGCGATGTCGATAAAAATAAGCCTGCGCACCCGCTCGGGCCAATCCTGCGCAAAACGATGCCCCACGCGCCCGCCGCGGTCATGTCCCACAAAGTCGCATTGCTCAATGCCGAGTGTCTGCAGCATCAATTGCAGATCGCAAGCCATTTCACGTTTGCTGTAGGGACGATGATCCGGCATGCTCTCGGGCTTCGAGGAGTCACCGTAGCCTCGCAAATCAACCAAAATCACTTTGCGATCCTTGGCCAATGCCGGCGCCACTTTGCGCCAGATCACATGCGTGTGCGGGTGACCGTGAACCATCAAAACCGGCGTTTTGTCGCCATCGCCTCCGATTGCTACGCGAAGCGTGATGCCGTTATTTAGTACGACATCAAACAATTTGAAATTATCGACAAAGGCAGACTCGCCGCGAAACACGATTTTGGGACTTAACATCATCATTGTGCCTGGGTATCCTTTTCCGTCCAGCTCTTGGGATCAAACATGCTGCCGTTGACATGCCAGACACGTTCGATCAGATATCCCTCACCGCGCGACTTGCCCAAAATATGGATGCGCGGCAGCGGAGGTTCCACGCCCGTCCAAAGTGCGGCCGCCTTGGCCGCCGTCATGGGCGCATCGTCAGTCTTGAGTTCTCCTGCTTGTCCTGCTTTTTTCACCAACAACAAAGCATTGGAGCGAGCCGCTCCTGTGCCCATGCCGGCATCGGTAAAAATCTTGCTGTAGGCAGGATCGTCGCCGGCCGAATGATCACTGGCCAACACCACCGTCGTGTTGTCCCAAACGCCTTCTTTTTTCATCCAGTCGAACCACTTGGCAAGTGCCTTGAGCGCACACGTTTCCGTTGCCAGATGCGCAAGCGGCACCCCGTCGGAACTCATCTCACGCTTTGGGTTGGTCTGAATGCGGCAAACGCCCGGATCCATAAACCAAGGAAAATGTGTGAGTTCCGTGTCAATGAACTTAAATGTACTCTTTTGCCGATTGGCATTGGACAATTCGGGCAATTGATCGAAAAGCGCCCAGTCCTTGAGAGCGCGCAGCACCAGAACTTCGTTCTTGTTTCCGAGGAAACTTTCAAACCAACGGCCGTCTCGATAGATCAGGTTTTTGCCGCTCCAGGGCACGGCGGAATAGACCGACACGGCAAGCAAAAACTCGTCGGTGTTGCCTCGGCCGATGGCGATGTCGTTGCGCTCGATGTAACGGTCGGTATAGGCGTCGCTCAGATAGCGAAGTCCAAGGACATCGTGATCGGTGTACTTTCGCAGGCGCATCTCTTCGAGCCAATTGCGCTCGTATAGCGAAACATCCCACTTGTCGCCGAGACGGTTGATGAAGTTGCCGTAACTGCGATTGATCTTTTCCGCCACCGATTCGCTGCCCTGCGCGTTGATGGCCAGCGGCGTGCAGTCATAGCCGCACAGAACCGAAGCAATGCCCGTATTGGTCGATGGACCGGCCGCCAGAGTATCGGGGTACCACACAAATCCGTCAAGATCGCGCTTGAGTTCCGGTTCGGCCTGCAGAATGCGCTCCATATGCGTACCGGTAAAAGCGTCCATCATGACAACGACAATGTTTTCCCCGGTCTTGGAAAAACCGAAAAGTCGGTCGTTGTAGTCGGGCAGCTCGTCGGCCGCCGTTTCCCGAGGAGCCGTATCGGTCTGCCACTGACCGCGGCTCTGCCACAGGAGGTATGAGCCGTTGACGAGCGAACCCACAATACACAGCACGAACACGCTCTTGATCCACCGGGTATGACCGGATCGAATCAGCCAGATATACGCCCCGAAGACCACAACGATGACGGAAAAGTCGGTAAAGAGATTAGCCGAGCGGAAAAGCGCAGAGGGATTACTGATTTGGAAAGCGTCGATCGTGCCGGTATCAAGCGGAAGCAAGAAGGCATATACGGTAAACAGAAGCGTCACCGCCCCCAGAAAATAACCCGCAAAGTTACGCGATCCGACGATACCGGCCAAAAAAGCAAACAACCACACAACAACGCCGATGCCGGCGCACCACAAAAGCGACTTAGCCAAAACGACATCAGGTGTGGAGAAAATTTCGACAGCCGTGCAATACGCCTGCACAGGAAGATATGCCGCCAGCAGCAACGTAATCCAGATACCGGCCGGAGCCAGTAGCGTTTCTGCCGGCTTAGTGGAACGCGCACTGTGCGCTTCGCTGTACAAAAAGCGTCGCAGATCAATGCCGGCGTGAAGCACGCCCAGAGCCGGAATCAAGAAAAGAAAACCCGAGCTCAAGGCAAAACTCTTGCGGTTGGCCCCGAAGAAATACCACTTGCCCCAAACGCGCAGACCGTAATACGCAGCTACAACAGTCAGAAGCAAGATAACCCAGTGATGCTTCCAAAGCCGCAACTTCACGGCCAGCACAACGGCGATGACAATGCTGGCGATATAGGCAAAGTCAGACGAAAGCGACACGGCGTTTTTGATGCTCTCCGGCACAAAAAACGCCTGATTGCTCGATAGAAGCGCCAGAATGACGGCAACGCCCCAGAACATCAGCGGCACACCGTATAGGCACCCTCCGGGGAAGACTTCCGCTGATTGATGCGCAAAGCGGCCGCGTACCGCGCCAAAAATTGCCGCTGCGGGCTTCTGCACGCGCTCGAGCAGGCTGTAAACGATGTTCTTTCCCAACGAAAAGATGTTGTTGCATGTCCAATAGAGCACCAGACCGCTTGCCGCGTCGTATAGCAACACCAGAAAGACCGCTGCCATGCCGTAGAGCTGCATCTTGTCGCGGCGCGTCATGTTGTGCGTATAGACGAGCGCGCTTGCCAGATTGATGACGGTCATGAGAATCGGCAGCACATTGACTGAAAACGCACCTAGATTGATCATGGCGTCGGGTTTGGACAAGTCAGCGATGCCGAGAAAGGAAACGCCCGCGAGAGGCTCGAAATGCGACAGGAAGTGATAAGCCGCAAAGAAGAACGGAATCTGAAGGAAAAAGCCCAACGATGAGCGCAGCGACAAAAACGGCGAGTAACCCGCTTGACGATGCATCGTCGAAATCATGGCAAAGCGTTCCTGCCCCTTGAAGGTACGCTTGATCATGGCCTCCTTGGCTTCAAAGCTCTTGCGCAGCGCGCGTTCGCCCTCCTGCCACTTTTCGGCCTTGATGTAGATGGGCAGAATCACCACGTTGACGGCCAGACTCATCACGACAATGGCCGGACCCCAGGCTTCGGTGTGCGAGTAGCCCCAAACCAAAGCCGCATGCATCCAGTATTCAAGCGGCGCAATCAAAAGCGTGTAAATGAAATCCAACATCGCTTACTGTCCCTTCTTTGCCTGCGTTTTGCGCGTCGATTGATTCTTGAGGCGTTCGACTTCGGCGACCAGAGCACGCGCAATCGGCATGCCGGCCGCACCGAAATTGACAACGTTTTCTTCGCGCAAGGCGAGAATTTTTTCGCGCGCACGAGAATCGTCGGCCAAAAGAGCCTGCACGGCCTCGACCACGTTTTTCTCGTCACCGGGCAATATGCGTTTACCCAACGTATCGAGCGCACTCACTTCCCAAGCTTCGTGCGGAATTTCCCACGCTTCGAACCCGTCCTTGAGCGGCCCCGCACCTACGCTTATCACCGGACGCAGGAAGACGAAAGCAAAGTCAAAGATCACGCCCGAAATATCGCTTACCATCAGCTGCGCACGGGACAACGACGCAAAACCGTCGGGCTGTCGATCCCATTCGACGTTGTCAAAAGGCAAGAGTTCCTGCGCGAGCTTATCCATCAATTCCGGTTCGGACACAAAACTTTGCGGATGCGGACGCAGGATCACGTGATACCCCGCTTGCGCAAGCATCTTCGGAATCATGGCGCCGGTTCGGGTCAGCAGACCGTTGCGGCCCCACGTGGGCGCCACAATGACAGTACCCGCTTGCGGAGGAGCCGCTCTCTTTGCCCGCTCCACCAAACCGTCCACATAGGGACAGCCGAGCTGCGTCAACTCTTTGGGGCGAGTTCCACGCAACGACTCAAGCGCACGAAGACTCTTAACCTGTCCGGGGCCGGCGCAATAAACGGCGTCGTAGTAGTCGAAACTGAAAAGCTTGTAGGTGTGAATGTCACCCACGGCATGCACCACATGCACATAGCGACCGACGCCCGGAGAACGTCGGATCTGCAAGACGTCGATGCCGGGGGTCGTCAGCACAAACACCTTGGTCTGCAGAAATCCCAGCGCCGTATAGGCTGTGTTGGACTTGCCGATAAAGCGGGGATGCACACACTTGAAACCGGAGGTAAACACCGGATCCTTCTCGTCGCTCGTAAGATAAGAGCTCTCCACACCCAGCGTCTCGAGTGCCGCCAGAATGGGCTTGAACGTCGACCAATATGCCGCGCTTTCGGCATAGAACGTCAGCGTATTGTGCTTGAGGGCATCCGTCTTGCCGGTAAGTCGGAAAAAGAGACTTCTGAGCGTTGAAGGAAGCTTTCGGATCACAAAGTAGGCGCCCGAAATTAACCCCACAAAAACGGAAAGCAACATGCTGCCCGTACCGGGATCAAGATAGGCGTAGGCGGCCTGCGGCTCGAGCAGGACGCTCAAAATAACGAACGTAATGGGCAACGTGCGTCGCATGGTCGTTATCGGGAACATCGGTTAGTAAGCACAGTGCCGGAGGCCACAAGCGAGGCCGCTCGCACTGTCAGCGCGCAAACAAAAATCAGGCACGACATGGCCGCGCCTTCACTGATAAAGCCGCTGTCGATCATGTCGATGGCTGCCACGGCCGCCACAATGCTCGAAGGGGTGTACAGAAACACCACCGCAGAGATTGTCGTCACAGCCGAAGCAAAAAGGTAGGAGAAAATATCGCAAAGTTCGGCACGACTCAAAGGCACAATCACCCGTGTAATCGTCACGAGCCGACCGGCACCCAACGTTTGACCAACCGTTTCGAACTTGCCGTTCATAGCACTCAGGCCGGCCTTTGCCGTAATGTGAGGTACGCTCCAGAGATGAATCACCGTATTGGCGATCACCAGAAAAAGACTGCCGAGCGTCCCCGTAAAAAGCGGCGTACCAGAAAAAGTCATCGCCCAAGCCAAGCCGAGCACCGTCCCCGGAATGCAGACGGGCAACGAGGCAAGTTTGTCGTAAGCCGCCCTCAAAAGGCCCGGCAACTGCGGCATGCGAACTGTCAGGTAGGCGCCCATCCACGCCAACACGGTTCCCAATGCCGCCACGGCAAAGCTCACGATCAGGGAATGCAGCCAGGGACTGATTCCGTAGGCTGAATTTCTAAAGGCGTAATTGCCCAACGTGAGCTGCGTTTCGTACGGCCAGAACGTGATGAAAGAACCATAGATCACAACGCCGATCACCAGCACTTCCGCACCGACCACACACCAGGCAAGAACGCCGGCCACAGCATCGCGCATCGGCGAAGGCTCGGGTTCTCTGACGTGGAACACCGCCTTCGTCTGTGTCTGAGAAAAGCGTCGCGTCACTTGAAGCGCCAAGAGCGCCGGAATGAGCAAGCCAAGACTCAAAAGCCCTGCTGCAGCAAAGTTTTGCTCGCCCACCGCCAACGCATAAATTTCGGTAGCAAGCATCGGAAAGTCGCCCGCAAGCATTTTCGGCACGCCGAAGTCGGTGATCGTCAAAATGAAGGCGATCATGAATGCGTTGGCCAGTCCCGCTCTGGCATGCACCAGCGTCACGGTTGCAAAGCGCCGCCAGGGACCGGCGCCGAGACTTCTTGCCGCCGCCAGGAGCTTCACATCCATGGTTGCCAGATTTAACCTCAGCTGCATCACTGTATGAGGCAAGGCAAAGACGAGTCCGGCCAAAAAGACGCCCATAGGACCGTAGAGGTCCAGATTAAAAAGCAAGCCGTTGCTGCCCACCAAATAGATGATCCCGATGGCAGGCATGATGGAGGGCGCAAACAACGGCGCCAAAAAGAGCACCTTGAGTGCACCGCGTCCGCAAGCGCGCGTCACCGTGATGGCATAGGCCACCACAAAGCCCAGCACGGTCGCCGTCAGAGCCACGACGGCCCCCATGACAATCGTATTGCCGACGGCCCGCAGGTTGTAAGGCGTTAAAAACGCTGCCGCTCCCGCCCCTTCTGCCACGACGAGAAGCGCGAGTTCGGCTAACGGCCAGAGAAGTCCTGCAGCCAAAAGAGCCACAAGCCCTCCGAGGAGGAGCTTGGGCATCGGGCCGTCGTACGTGCGGCTTAAACTCATTGCGCGCCCCATGTGCGCCAGGCGCTTTCCGGCAGTTCAACGGCAATGAGCGAATGTAGCGAAAACACCGATCGATCAGTATTGATGCGCAGTGCATCAGCCGTGATGGTTGTTTGGAAATCGTTCAGGAGAACCTTGACGCGTACCGCGTCGCCCATGAACTGAACGGCCTGAACTTGCCCGACGAATGTGTAAGGGCGAGTCAGCGCAGCTTCTGTGGCACGGTACAGCTTCACGTCGGCATAGCGCAGGCCCGTTGCCGCCCCCTCTCGAATCAAAGGCATGCGCACGATGTTCATGCCGCCCACAAAGGTCGCCACAAATTCGCTTGCCGGACGATCGTATATATCGTTCGGTTCATCAGCCTGTTCCACATGACCGGCATTCATTACAACAACATAATCCGAAAGCGACAGTGCTTCCTGTCGGTCGTGCGTCACCATCACCGTTGTCACACCCGAAGCCTCCTGAATCGCCCTGAGCTGTTCGCCGATGGAAGCCCGAGACCAGGCGTCGAGCGCAGACAGAGGTTCATCCAGAAGCAGCAGACGAGGATGTGGCGCCAGAGCCCGCGCAATTGCCACGCGCTGCTGCTGACCGCCGGAGAGCTCGGCCGGATAACGCTCGGACAGATCGGTGAGATACGTCAGTTCCAGCATCTCGTACAGGCGAGATGAAAGCGTTGCTTCGGACGCTTTCCTTGCCCTCAGTCCGTAAAGGATGTTTTCTTTGACCGTAAGATTTGGAAAAAGTGCGTAATTCTGAAACACAATGCCGATGCCGCGCTCTTCAACAGGCGTGTTCGTCACATCGTCTCCGTCAACCAAAACGCAACCGGCAGTGGGCTTTTCCAGTCCGGCAATCAACATCAGCGTCGTGCTCTTGCCGCAACCCGACGGTCCCAAAATGGACGTAAAACGCCCTGCCGGAATGTTGAGCGTCGTTTCGTAAAGTGCCGTTTGTTCACCGTACTTTTTGGTGAGGGCCTTGAGCTGCAGATTGGCGGCTTTGCGTTCGGTCATACCTGTCACATCCTTTTCCTTAGCGAGTGGCAAGCGCATACCAGCGCGCCAGAATCACATCTTTGTCCTTTGCAGCGCGGGCAAAATCCATCGGCAGGAAACGCTCGGCAATCCGTTTGCCCTCTTCAGTGCTGAAACCCTCCCGTGCCGCAATGCCGCTGAAATCAGCCGCAATTTGGCCGACGGCAGGTCCGGCGCAGAAATCCAAAAAGGCTTTCGCCTCCTGCGGATGAGGACACCCCCGCGGCATCGCGCAGGCCTCCGCATCCCACGCAATGCCTTCTTCCGGCTGCACCACCGAGACGGGAGTTTTATATTTCAAAAAAGGCTTGAGAAAAGCGGCAGCACTCAATCCGATGGGAATTTCCCCCTGTGCCGCCATGGCTGCCGGCCGCGCGCCGCTTGCCGCATAAAAAAGCATGTTGGCGTGCAGCTTTTCGATCACCTCCCAGCCTTTCTTCTCGCCGAACCCCTGCACAAAACCGTGAAGAAACATCAGTCCCGTGCTCGAGGCTCTGGGGTTGGGCATGACAATCTGGTCCTGAAATTCAGATTGCAGCAAATCGGACCAGCTGCGCGGCACCGAAAGTCCTTTTTTCCTGAGAAGATCCGTATTGACGCAGACCGATCCTCCCCAAGCGTTGATCCCGAACCAATGGTTATCCTTTTCCACCATCTTGGGATTGAGCTTTTCGACCTCGTGCGGAGCATAGGGCTCCAAAATACCTTTGGCTCTGAGGTTTTCCAGAGCAATGGCTGACACCCCCAGCACGGCATCGGCCTGCACTCGGTCTTTCTCGGCAAGAAGACGAGCGCAGATCGGCCCTCCGGAAGCCCTCACATAGGTGATTTCGATGTCGGGACGAACGGCGGCAAAGGCGTTACGGTAAACGGCGAGCCACTCCGGCTCCACGGCCGTGTATACCGTGATGCTACGTTTCGCCTCGGCCGCCCTCACGGGTAGCGCCGACACGAATGGCAAAGCCAGCAAAGCCGCAAAACCGTCTCTGCGCTGCATCGGCAACTATTCGAGTCTGAATTCTTTCTTGATGAGCTCAATCATGAAGCGAGCCACCTTATCACCCGTGTTGCCTTTCTTGCTATCGATATTCATCTGAATCAAGCAATCGAGCACGCGCTCGCGCAACGTGGAGCTACTCACACCTTCCGTTCTAGGGAAGATGACAAGGCGTTCCGGACGCACATGATTGACATTGTCGGCGCCATGCACCAAGAGGTCACAGTGAACACTGTCCATGAATTCATCGTTGATGAGCCAGGGGCCGGCAACCACTTCCTTCACATAACGGATGCTTTCGAGAATTTCCTTGCGTTCCTCGAAGCTCAATTCCGGCGTGTAGCCCTTCTTTTTCTTGATTTCTTCGTCCGTGGTCAACACCACGACAACGTCGCCAATCTCGGCTGCTTTTTTCAGAAGCCGAATGTGGCCGTGGTGAATCAACGTGGCCGACATATCGACCATAACGCGCGGTCGCTCAGCGGTGGAAGCAGTCATAGGACACCAATCTCGTCAAAAGTTCAAAGCGGCCCAAAACAACAAATAGCCCCACCCTTTCCTCCGAACAGGAGGAAAAGTGTACGGCTGAAGAATTTTCGGGCAAAAACGTTTGACAGGAATTTTACGCCGCCCGTTCGGGGCGTTTGATTTTTTCTTCAAAGTAACGTTGCCATGTAGTAAGGCAAATACCACACTTCATCCTGTCGTTTGATTTCGCCGTGATGCAAGACGATAGCCTGTCCGATACGTTTGCCGAATTTCTCTTTGAATCGCTGCAACGATTTGATGCTCGAAGCCCCCGAAGACTTGACTTCAATGGGAATTATCTTCTTTGCTTGCCGAATCAAAAAATCAATCTCCATCGTCGTCTTTCTGGTTTCAGGATTTCGCTCCACGTAGAAGTAAGCCCGATGTCCATTCGCTTTCAGGCACTGCGCGACAACGTTTTCCACCAACATGCCTTCGTTGACTTGAAGCTGATCCCGCAGGACAGCTCTGTAGAGCTCATTTTCCAAATACAGCCGATCCGAGAAAGCCGGTGACACCAGAAGTCCGGTATCAGAGAGATAGCATTTGAATGCCGGGTCGGTAACGCCAAAATTGAACGCTGCGCTTGGATCGTCCACCTTGCTGGCAAGATTGACAATCATGGCTTCATCCAACCAACGTATTGGTCCTTGATAGTTACGAATCCTTGCACTGGAATCAATGTGAGATAGCACATAACGTTTGTCGTGCTTGGACAGTTCAGATGGAATTCGGTCGAAGAAATTTCTGACATAAACTGAATTTTCTTCGTTCTGTTCTTGCATATCGTTTTTGTACAGCGTAATGATCTGCTGCTTAACGTAATCCGCCTTTCCAAAATCCTTTCCATTGACAAATGCCTGAACAACTTGTGGCATGCCGCCCACCAGCATGTACTCTCTGAACGAGCGCATCACGCCTTGATGAAGAGCACCCATCGCTTTTTTGCTCTCAAAGTGTTCCCTCACATCGGCATGGTAAACGAGTCTCCCATTGCCCATAAAAATTCCTCATAGTCCAAAGGATGCACTTCAAGCGTGTATTCCTCGGACGGAATCAGTATGTCTTTGCTTCGTTTCGTAATCCCCGCAAGCGATTCGGTTTCCAAATAATCGTACCGTCCATCTTCCAGAAGCGTCTTTAAAGCTTGGCGTGCCTGAGGAAAGAGCTGAATTTCGTCCAGAATGATGAGCGATTTACGGCGATACAGTTGCGTTTTGTACTCAAACTGAAGTTGCGCAAAAAAACTGTCCAAGTCGCGCAACCCATTGACAAACAAATCTTTAACGAATTGATCGGCCTGATCAAAGCGAATCAAGATGTAGCTGTCGTAGGCTTCCCGTCCCAACTTCTCTGCAAGCGTTGTCTTGCCTACGCGTCGAGCCCCCTTAAGGAACAAGGCGTAGTACGGCGCATACTGCTCCTTCCATCTAAGCATCCCCTGAAAAATTTTTCGCTCGAACATCATCGCAAAACCTCTTTTTCACAAATGCGCCAGTATTTTTGCGACCATTTTTCACAAATGCGCCACTTGAAGATAATAAAATAGGCCCGATCCCGTAAGGAACCGAGCCCGTCCGAACATCTTGTTTCAGGTGCTGCTTAGCCGCCGATGGCGTTGAGCTGACCTGCGTAAAGGATGAAGAAACGCAAGCACATCATGCCGGCCACGCTGCAAAGCGCTGAAGCGACAACGGTGGCAAACGACTTCTTGAAGAAGGCGAACAACACGGGGCAAATAAAGCCTACGCCCACAACGCCCACCCAAAATTCGGTTGCCCAGAAGCCGTCGACAAAGGCTTTGGCCGCCATCTGAGCCGATTCGATACCCGTCATCAGAGCAAAAGCGATCATAAAGATGCACAGCGCTTCGGCAGCCATCACCGGCCACTCGGCCACGTGCAAAACATGCACATCGTGGCTTTCGTGCGATTCACCCAGCAGCACAGCGCCGAGCTGATTGCAGGCAATGCCCGCTGACAGCCCCGAAGCCACGAAAAGAGCCGGAAGAACAGCCGTGTTGATCAGCGGGAAACGCACCAAAGCACTGATCAGAAAGCCCGTGTAGGCGCAAACGGTAAGCGCAAACACCAGACCGATCCATGTGAGTACCGGCAGGATCTTTCGCAGCACGCTCAAAAGAGCGGCACCGCACGGAATGCCGTCCACAAGGCGCTTGACCGGTTCAAACTCGTAAAAGCTCACGAGCGTGACCAAGAACATCGTCGGGATGAACACCAAAAGAGCCATCACGCCGACACTCATCACCGAAGTCGGGTTGTAGAAGATAAGAATCTTCCAGAAATCCAACGGTTTGGTGAGGTCAAACACCAGACAGATCATGCCCAACAGAATCGTCACGAGCGCAATGAAGCTTGCCGCCTGAAAGAGCGGTGTGATCTGCGTCTGCTTTCTGAAGATGCGCACCAGAGCGGCCGCTGCAAACGCACCACCCGAAATGCCGGCCAGAAAGAGGTACACGGCAATCGGCCAGGGCCAGGCCACGTTTTCAGAAAAGCCGATCGTGAAATCAATGACTTGTTCCATTTACGACTCCTTCTTCAGCGGGATGTAGCGCAGGCTGGGCTTGGTACCCAACTGCGGACGCACACGCACCGAGTCCTTGAAATCAAGAAGCTTGGTAACGAAAGCATTGGGATCGTTAACGTCACCAAACACCAGCGCGTCATATCGGCAGGCCGAAACGCAAGCCGGATCTTCGCCCTTGTGCAGGCGTGTATCCAAGCAGAAATTGCAGTGATCGGCCGCCCCCGTATCTTCACGGATGTAGCGCACGTTGTAAGGGCAAGCCACGATGCAGTACTTGCAGCCGATGCAAAGATCCGCATCCACCGTCACAATTCCCGTTTCCTTGTCGCGATGAGCCGCCCCCGTCGGGCAGACACGAATGCAGGGCGCTTCCTCGCACTGCTGACACGACACGCGGGTATAGTGGCGATCCTTTTTATTGCTGCCGTCGGGCTTGACGCCGTTGAGCTGCATCAAGAGGCGAGATCGCCCTTTCGGAAGCTTGTTGGTCTCATTGCAGGCAATCTTGCATTCGCCGCAGCCGACACACTTGTTCTGGTCAAAGACCATCACGTAATGCGGCTGACTGTCCTGTCGGGAGACGCCGGTGCAGCCTGCCAAAGGCACTGCCGCAATACCCAACGCTGCCGTCCCGAGCAGTTGTCTGCGGTTAATTGTCGGTTTAGTCACAGTTTTTCTCCTGATCTGCAGACGCACGCCGAAGTCCGTTGTTTACAGACCATTGACGTGCGTCCTGCGTTATCCAAGTCCCCTTCGAGTTACTTGGTCGCGTGGCGATAGCCGCCGTTGTCGATCAGAACCTGTGCCTTGGCAAGGTAGCTCTCTGCCGCTGCCAACCGATCCTTGGTGTAATGCGAAGCGTGAGCGCCCCAACTGCCGTCCTTCTTGATCAGATCGGCAATTTCCGCAGCCTTATCCAGAAGCAGGCGAGCTTCAGTTTGATCAGCCGGCGTCATCTTCGTGATTTCCAAAAGCTTCGTGATGCGATCCACCCCCTTGACGACACGGTCCCAGCTTTCCTTCACAGGACGCTGAACCTTCTGCACCTCATAGGCAATTTCCTGCTGCGACTTGTAGATCAGCCCCTTGTCGAGTTCGGAAGTCGCAGGGCTGTGGCAGCCGCGGCCTTCGCAAACCGTCCAATCGGCCGGAGCGGGACGACCGCAGCTCCACTGCAGATCAACAAAACCGTGATCTTCTTTGTCGCGGCTGTACACCCATCCCTTTTCAGGATCCTTGGTCACCATGGAAGCCTGAGCATCCGTGTTGATCTTGTAGAGGTGCGCACGGCGGACAGCCGCAAAGCGATCCGTTCCCTTAAGCGCCTCCTCAAACTTGCTCACCACCGGGATGTTGGGCATGTGGCAACCGATGCAGTCGACATCCTTGTGAGAGCGCGTATGGCTTTGCATGTCAGCCTGCACCGTATGGCAGTCCTGGCAGGTTTTTTTCATGGGCGGATTGGTGACCTTGGCCATCCAATCGGGGCCGCCCTGACGCTGCTGATCGTGGCAGGTCACGCAGGTCAAGCCCTTTTCGAAATGCTTGCTCATGGCATGCTGCTCGAGCTTGTCGTTGTAGACCTCAGCGATCAGTCGCTTGGTCTCCTCCGTACTGCGTTCGATCTTGGTATTGGCGGCGTCACCGAGAGACTTCACGAAATCGGGCTTGCCCTGAATGTCGAATTCAGGCGCGGGCGTCGCGGCTGCAACGGTAAAACTCAATGCCGAACCCAAAGCCAGCACGCTCAAGGCGCTGATCGGGCGAAGCAGTTTTTTGAACGTTGTCATTCCTGTTTCCTTTCAATAGCGGTATTCACAACCGGTCTCTTTGCATGAGACCGCATCGATTAGGGATTCATCGCTGCTTCCAGCGCGACGTCGGCAAGGGCGTCGGCGTAGTCGTCTTCGATGTAGCGGTTCGAATAAAGAAACACCGCATCAACGCTGTTGGTTGTGAATCGAATGTCTTTTTTGTCGGGATCTTCCGAGATCTGTTTCAGAACCTGCTGAAGGTCTTCCGGCTTCATGTCAAAAGGCGGAGCCTGAAAGACATCAATCGGCGTCAGAGCCGGATAGATGCGTGAGGTTTCGCGCACCATGTCCACCACGGCTTCGATCGGGTTGTTTTTCGTCGAAAGCATGCGGGCGTAAGAACCCGACAAAAGCGGACGGAAATGGAAAAACTCCTTGTTGTCCCAGCTCTCGATTCGCCCGATGCCGTAGTCGCCGGCGAGTACTTCGTCCAAGACCTTATCGAAGTATTCGGGCGTGATTTCTCGTTCCTCGCCCTGCACTTCGTTCTCAGACTTTTCCTGAGCCTCGGCTGCGGCAAGCGCCTCGGTGACGCGCCCGGAAAGCAATGTGGCAATGAGTTCGCGGCGCGAGAAAGCTTCGCGCTGCGCCGCCATCGTCGGCACCTTGCCGGCATCGGCCTTCATTTCCTTTTTGGAGCGGAAATGCATGGGATGCTCGTTTTCAGGGTTGTGCAGCACCTTGTCGAACTTCGCCTGCGTCTGATCTACCAACTCCTGAGCCGTCGGCACGGGAGCCTTGGCGGCCGCCTTGCAAAACGCCTCATAGAGAGCATCGCGGTCAATCAACTCGACGCGCTTGGACGATTGCGTCACGATATCGATCAGCGTGAGCATGTCGGCCTGCATCTGCAGGATCGGTTCGGCCTTTTTCTCAACCGTAGTGATGTCGTTGTCTTTCATTTTTCAGAAGATTCTTTGGCTATATCTCGGTTGATCAGTACAGACCTTCCTTCTTGAGCGCCGGAAGCATCCAATCAAGACCGTAGGACTTGATGCAGCGTTCCGTCGGAGCACCGGTTTTCTGATCGAAATCCATCACATCGAAGAAGAGGTCGAAACTCTTTTCAATATCGGCGCGATCCATCACAATGGTTCCCTTCGTGAAAGGCTTGCGGCCCTTGGCGTCGTGGAAGATCCATTCCGGATAGCGGTCGTGCACGTGACGCATGTCGCGGTTCTTCAACTGACGCATCGTGTAGAGACGCTGCATCAGGAAGGCTCGCAGGCCGGCCTTATCGAGCTCGTCCTGAGTCATCTTGATTCCGGTAACGGCACTAAAGACCTTGCTTTCCATTTCGATGTCGCCGATGTAGCCCTTTTCGCGCAACGGAGAGAGTTCCCACGGTGCCGTCCACGAGCAAATGCCGAGCATGTCGTGCAATTCCTTACGCGCAATGCACCAACGCAGGCGAACCATTTTTGCTCGCGAAGTCGGACGGTAGTCCTTGATGCCATCGACAGCGCTTTCATCACCCCAGAACTTGGCGGCAATCTTCTTTTGCAGCTCAAGAGGCAGACCTGATGTCGAGAAGTTGATGTGTGCATGGCACATCGGGTCGCGGTTGTACATGCAGTTCAACACCACGCCGATCTGACCGTCGTTTTCGTTGGAATGGTGCTTGGTGTGACCGATTGCCCAATAAAGCGCCTTGCCTTCCTTCTGCCATTCCTCTTCAGTCATGCCGAAATGCTTGAGCCAGACCGGCGTCGTTTCACCGAGCCAGCGACCGAATTCGCCCTTGCGGTATGCAATGCGCGGCAAAATATCCAGGAAAATCGACGGATCCGGATTTTCGATCTTGTTCCAATCGATGCTTTCATATTCTTCCTTCGGAAGCACCTTCTTCCAAAGGCCCTTTTCGTACATGACGCGGAAGTCGCGATGCAACTGACCGTAGTTGCACCAAATGCCCATATCGTCGATGGTTTGAACCCCCACGAGGTTGGCTTCGCGAGCAACGTCGCTCTTCAAATCCGACACGAGCTTCGGGAACCACCAGCGACCATAGAGCGGCATGCAGGTTTGTTCGGTAATTTTCTGAATGCCATACTTCTGCGCCGTGTGATCGTCACGAATGACCGAGTAGCAGCGAATCGGGCAGGCATAGCAGCCGGTGCTGCGCACTGTGTACTGCCACATGCCTTTGCCGAGATAGAACTCGGAAGAGCAGGTGCGGTAGCCGATGTGGTTGAGATCGTGCGGATCCATCGCCTTTTCGGTGATGGTCACGGGCGGATTGGCTGCGCCCCAGACAGCGCCCGGATAGGCCGACCAACGGCTCGCGGGCGTGTAGTACTCATGCAGCGGAGAGGGATTACGCGGAACGATGGACTGAGTATGAGCGCCCAGGATGCTGCGGTGTTGATCCACGAGCTCTTCCCATTGCTTCGGGCTTGCCGCAATGTGCACGGCACCGTCGCCCCAGACAACGAGAGCCTTGAGCTTCTTTTTGCCCATGATGGAGCCGATGCCGCCGGCGCTGTGCGAGCGATCAACCATCATGTTGGACATCGGAACACCGTTTTCACCGGCCGGCCCGATCGTGCCGATGCTGACGTCGGGACGGGTTTCCTGAGCGAGCATCGAAGCCGAGCGGTAGGTACCCTGACCCCAGATGGCGCTGGCATCACGGAATTCAACCTTGTCGTTGTTGATGTAAAGATAGATGGGTTTGGCCGACTCGCCTTCGATGATCACGAAGTCCCAACCGGCAAACTTGAGCTTGTGCGCCAGTTCACCGCCCACATGCGCGCTCGAAATCAGCGACTGCGGATAAGCTGTAGGCCAAAGCGTCGTAATGGCGGTACGGCCCGAGCAGATGGCGCCCGTACCGGACAAGGGGCCCGGAGCGATCACGAGCTTGTTTTCAGGGTCATAGCAAGAGGTTTTGGGATCGACTTCTTCCCAAAAGACCTTGTAACCGATGGCGGTGCCGCCGATGTCGTCCTTAAAGCGGGGGAATGTGGCTTCAACCTTGACTTCTTGAGTCGTCAGATTGATGCGGAGACCTTTTCCCGTGTAGCCGCAAACTTTTTTCGTCATAGCAAGAAACCTTTCCTCTGATTAGCGGTGGCAGATCGAGCACTGCGCGTTGTTTTCCTGGGCGTAGTAGCCGTGCGTGGTGCGACGCGGACGATCTTCGGTACGGTCGATCCACGGGATGTAACGGATGGCGGCCGCCGGGCAGGCCTTCACACACTTCGGATCACCGTCACAAAGGAAACACTTGCTGGCTTTCTTCTCTTCGACGTCGAAGCTCATCATTCCCCACGGGCAGGCCTTTTCGCAGAGGTGGCAGCCGATGCAAAGCTTGGTATCGACCTTGCGGGCACCGGTCTTGGGATCCACGCGGATGGCCCCCTGGGGACAGGCGTTGGCGCACGGAACCGGGTGAGCACACTGTCGGCACGTTTCCTGAACCACCACGCCGTTACCCCAAACGCCCTGCGTCATGGGCAGGCTCTGCGTACCTTCCGGTCCGAAGAACACATTGCGGGTGACCTTGATGCGGGCAAGTCTTGGCGAAGCCTTGCCTTCGTTGAATTCCGTGCAGGCTAGCTCACAGCGATGGCAGGCCACGCACAAATTGGGATCGGCAATCAAAACACCTTTGGCTGTCTCAAGCACAATGTAGGGACGCACGCCCTGCTTGGCTCTGGCCTCGTTGACCATCGTCAAAACAGCGGCCATGCTGGTTGCTTTGAGAAAGCCGCGGCGCGTGATGTCCTGAGGAAGCTCAAGGCTTTTGAGAAGTTCCTTAAGACCCATTTTTTTCTCCATTTTGATTTTTCGTTCTTTGCGCTTTTCGCATGATCGAAACGGGTCATCCCGATCACGCAAAAAGCGGCCGCCTGTTTAGGGGTAAACCGCGGCGCATCAAGCAAACACATCTCCCCTGGGAGCAGTCATCGGTTTGCCAGCAGAAATTCTTTCGAGCGAATTACTCGAGTAAGTCGACCTGCATCAAGAAACACTCAAATCGCCTTTTTGGCTAACCCTTTGATTTTGTTCCGTTATTCATTCATGTAACAGCGAAATAGGCATTTTGCTTACCCGGAGAAAAGTCGGCTCGCGGGCACAATCCCTCCAACCGCACAAGCGGAGGTTTGCGCCTGCCCGCAAACCGGCGGAAACCTTGCCGTTTGAACGCTCTTTTCTCGGACATCCTCATGGACTACTTCGTTTTGAAATCGGTGTGCATGCCTTCCGACTGGATGCGCGCCATCTGTTGCTCGGTACCGACCGAAAAAGCGCTCGGCATGGTCACGGCGAACGACGTGCGCTGCGTCTGCGACGTTCCCTGCTACACGAGCGCCCTGCGTGACGGCTGGGCCGTCCGCTCGTCTGACAACGGGCAAACGAGAACGGCTGCCGCCTGGAGCGTGGAAAACGGACGCTCTCACGCGCAGCTTGAGATCGGTCAGGCCATCTGGGTCAACACCGGCGGCACGGTGCCGCAAGGCGCCGATGCCGTGATTGCGTCCCGCAACAGCATGGATCTTCAAAAGATTCAGTCCTGCGTGGTTCCGGGCGACAACATCGAGCAACAAGGAAGCGACTGGAAGCGCGGTGAAGTGATCGTGCCGGCGGGCACTCGTGTCGGAGCCCGCGAAATGGCGCTCTTGTTTGAAGCCGGCGTCAAACGCGTGGCGGGCTGGGCCTCGCCTCGCGTAGCGGTCGTAGCCACCGGAAGCGAAATCACTCAAGAAGCCGATGGATTGTCAAGCGGCTTTCGACGTTGCAGCAACGCCTCATACATTGCTGCTCTGATGTCACGCATCGGCGTGACGGACATCCGAACAATTGTGGTACCCGACGATATTCGGCAGCTCACGCGCACCCTGGTCGAACTCGATGCCGTCTGCGACGTGATCATTACCGTCGGCGGCACAGGAAAAGGTAAGCGAGACTACACGCGACAGGCCGTAAGCGATGCGGGCGGCGTCTTCGTCGGCCACGACACTCAGCTCGACTCGCCCTTTGTGACGGCGCGTCTGCCTCACGCGGGTCTTATCGGGCTTCCCGGCAATCCGTTAGCAGTTATGATGATCGTGCAGTGCGTTCTTCTGGAAAGTGTGCGATCCGTCTTTCATCTGCCCGAAGCACCGGCGCAAACCGTTGAAGCGGTCATGACCGAAGACATCGAAGCGGGAATCTGCGGGGAACTGTGCGTGAACGTAAACGAGTCCGCAGCGAAACCTCTGATCAAAGGCACAGGACGCATGCGCGTCTTTGATTCGGCACGCGGTTTTGTTCGCCTCAACGGGCAAGGCATCAAACGAGGCGAACGCGTGAGGGTCGAACTCTTTCGCAACTAAAGAAAGTTCTATATCCTGTCGTCCTTTTGCCGCGATCTTTCAGCATATGCGCATAACTTTCCGGAAACAGCTTCTCTGGCTTATCTCTGTCGCAGCCCTGGCGGTTGCGTCGGCCTCCTTTGCTTCCGTTTTCGGACCACAGTCAGAAAAAAAATCCCCTGCTTCGTCCTTCGACGAAACCATGCTCCCCGGCCCCGACATCATCACAGGCGCCTCACTTGTTGCGCTTCCCAATCGTCCGGTTCGCATCGCCCGCATCGTGCTGCCTGAACTACCATCGACACTGCAAGCCACTCAGGTAACTGCCGATCTTTTAAAAAAAGCGTTTTGGCCGCATTCGGTGGAATTTGAAACGCTCACGTCAGGCGCACTCACGGAACGCATCCGCGAGGGGAGCGTCGACGCCTTCGTCGCGAGTTCCGGCTATTACTGGCGAATGACGCAGTACGGTGCCACAGCCGTGGGAACGCTGATTTCCGATCGTCAGCCTGATCCGAACAACGCCACGGCACTCGCATTCCTCGTGCGCGCCAAAGACGAGCGCTTCAACGAACTCTATGACCTGAAGGGATATTCCGTCGGGTCGACCTTCGCAACGGCCTTCATGACCTATCGCATCGGCTTGGCAGAGATCGCCAAGCTCGGAGAAGACCCAGAAAACTTCTTTGCTCAGACAGTTTTTACGCAGCGAACCGACAACAGTGAAGTCGTCTCTCTTCTCGATCGCGGCCTGGTCGACGCCGTCATGGTAAAAGCCTGTTGGCTGGAGGCTCAACCCACGGAAGTTCAGAGCCGTTATCGAGTTCTGGCGCCCCGCTTCGGTGGCATCGGCTGTAAACATTCCACCGACACGTACCCGGGCATCATGATGGCCGTCACACAAGGTGCGCATCCGATCATCGCGCACGTCATCGCCCGTACCATTCTCTCGCATCCCCTGTTGCCCGACGGTCACCGCTGGGCAGTCACCACGGACATGCGAGCCGTCGACAACGTCTATCGACTGCTCAAAATCGAAAACTACGCCTACCTTCGGGAAATGACGCTGCATCGGTGGCTCATCACTCACTGGCAAGTGCCGGCGTTCGTCGCTTTGCTGTTGTTGGGCCTTCTGCTTCACAGCTGGCGTACATCCGTGCTGGTCAGAAAACGTACTGCTCAATTGTCTTCAGCACTCACCGAACGGGAAAACGCTCAGGCGGAAATTCAGTCGCTTTCCGAACGTATGGAAAGCCTGCACAAGGTCACGGTCGTCGGACAGCTCTCGAGCATGGTCGCGCACGAACTCGCGCAACCGCTTTCCGTCATCCAGTACTACTGCGAAAGCCAGCGGGACATTCTCAAGAACAAACCCATCAACGAGCGGCTGCTTGATATCAGTCGCGTCGGAATCGAAAAAGCGCTTGCCCGAACGCGGAGTATCGTTGACAAGGTGCGCTCCTACAACCGCGGAAACACGTCACGAGACGATTCGGTTGACGTGGAAGCCTCGGTCAAACGCGTCTGTGCCACACTCAATGCCGAACTTCTTCGTAAAACATCCTTCAACGTTCTGTGTAAACCGGCTTTGAGTGTCCGAGCCGACAAACTTGAGCTCGAACTGATTCTTTCCAACCTGCTTAAAAACGCACTGGAAGCAAGCAACGAGGCCTCGCACCCCGTAGTGATCATCGAAGCCTTTCCCTGCGCCGATCAAGTGGTCGTACGCGTGGAAAACTCCGGCAAAGTGCTCAGCGAAGAAGACTTCCATCGACTCAAAACACCGCTTCTGTCGAGCAAGGCCACCGGACTCGGTCTGGGCGTCACCATCGCGAGCGCTCTTGCCGAGGCCAACGGCGGCCAAATTCAATTTAAAGCCCGCCCTGAGGGCGGACTCATTGCCGTTGTGACGCTTCTGAGCGCTGCGAGCCTGCCCGAAAACGCTTCCCGCACCCCGACAGACATTTCCCGCAAGGAGTTCTGAGATGGCCAACGCAACAGACATACGCCAAGGCACCATTATCCGCATCGTTGACGACGATGACGACATCCGCGACGCCCTGGGCTTCATGCTCGAATGCAAAGGATGGCAGGTGCGAGCCTATGCCTCGGCTCGGGATTTCCTCACGCAGGATTCGCCGAGCATTCCGGGCTGTCTGCTTTTGGACATCCGAATGCCCGACATGAGCGGCGTGCAGCTGCAGACTCTCATGAAGGAACAACGCATACAGCTGCCCATCATTTTCATCACCGGACACGCCGACGTAGAAACAGCCGTCGCCACGTTAAAAGCGGGAGCCTTGGACTTCCTGCAAAAGCCCGTTAACACGATTGCGCTCATCGAAGCCATTGAGCCGGCTGTGCGCATCAGCTTGGCGCATTCCTGCGGCCAGTTGTCTCCCGAAAAAGTCACCGAAGTACTTCTGGAAATGAGTCCGCGCGAAAAGGAAATCACTCAGTTGCTGCTTCTTGGCGTTTCAAACAAAGAAATCGCTGAACGTCTGTCGCTTTCGCAACGCACCGTGCACGGTCACCGCAACAATGTGTACCGAAAACTGCGTGTGCACAACCTGCATGACTTTCTGCAATGCGTACGCAGTGCCGATCTCTCGATTCTGTCCTGAACTGATTTTTTCGAAAAAAAAACGACTCGATCGCCCACTTTCGTCTCCGTTTGCGCTAGTTTTCCGCTATTGCGAAATGGAATTGCGCATCTCAAAAGGATCGAAAAGTGAACCACCCGATCATTCGCTCGGCCCTTGAGACCGACCTGCCGCGACTGCTTGAGATCTACAACGAGGAAGTCGAGCACGGTACAGCTACGTTTGACACCAAACCGCTCAGTCTCGAAGAGCGCCTCGTTTGGTTCAAAGCTCACAACAAAGACAACCACCCATTGATCGTCTTGGAGCAAGACCACACCGTCTGGGGCTACGCATCGCTTTCGACCTTCAACCCCAAGCCGGCTTACGCTTCAAGTACGGAGCTGTCGGTCTATGTTCACAAAAATGCGCGCGGCTTGGGCTACGGTCAGCTTCTCACGGAGGCTATCCTGCAGATGGCCGTTGCCGACTCCGCCACCCATCGCGTTTACTCGCTTATCACCGCAGAAAATCAGGCCAGCATTGCACTGCACCGCAAACTGGGCTTTCGACTCGTCGGAACCATCACGCAAGCCGGAATCAAATTCGGCCGCTGGCTGGACGTGACCTACTGGGAGAAAGCTGTTTGATCTTGAATAGGATTGCTGCCATGTTTTTTGTCTCAGACGCTCTTTTGGATCAGATTCTTACTGACGACATTCCCTATGGGGATGCCACAACAGCACTATTTGGTATCGAAAAGATTCCCGGCATCGTTCGTTGCCGTCCCAAAGCCGAAACAACGATTGCGGGCGTCGCACTGGTCGAACGGCTCTTTGCCCGTGTGGGATTGCAAACGACACTTTTTCACGAGGAAGGCGATACCGTTGCCGCCGGTACCGTCATTTTGGAAGGTCGCGGACCGGCCGGCGCCATCCACGCCGTCTACAAAACAGCTCAGAACATTTTGGAGTACGCCTCAGGCATAGCCACGCGCACGCATCAAATGGTCGAAGAAGCTCGAGCAGGCAATCCCCTTTGTCGTGTTGCCGTGACACGCAAGCATTTTCCGGGTACCAAGACATTGTCTCTATACGCTGCCATGTCGGGCGGCGCCGTTGTGCACCGCATGGGATTATCCGAATCTGTTCTCGTGTTCGATCAACACCGCGTCTTCATTCCGGACTTTGAAAAGCGGCTTACCGAAGCCAAAAAGGCGGATCCCGAACGCAAAATCGCCGTTGAAACCGCCGATATTCGCGAGGGCCTTGCCTTTGCCGCAGCCGGCGCCGACATCATCCAGTGTGAAAAGTTCTCCGTCGAAGCGTTGTCCGAATTCGTGAGTCAGGCCAAGCGAGAATTTCCGCCACTCATCATCTCAGCCGCCGGCGGCATCAATGCGGCAAACGCTCGCGCCTATGCGCAGACGGGCGTCGACTTCCTTGTGACGACATGGCCTTACTTCGGGAAACCAGCCGACGTCAAGATGCAGATTCTCGCTGAGGATTCTTGAGCGAAACGATACCGCAGGCCGGCGACCGTTCAGAGCAGGCCGGCCTTGCGGCAGGCTTCCTTCACAAAGGGATTTTCGTTTCCCTGAATGCGCTCGATACGCTTGGCTCGCAGGCACTCCCAGGCATCAACGGGGTGCATTTTGTCCCATGCCGTCATGAGCTTCATCTGTGCGCTCGAAAGTTTGTACTTAGGATAGGCGTCCTGCATATAGAGCATCGTGCGGGCGATCGCTCCGCGTGTGTACTCGGGCGGTTCCACGGCACGGCCGCTGACCTTCATCGGACAGCTGCCAAAGCTTGAGGCCACATCGGGCAGCACCGTGAATCGGTAATTGGAGCGAACGGCATTCACGGCACCGATGGCCGGATAAAGGTTGTAAAGATCGGCCTGCATGTAGCGGAATTCCTGGTTGACCTTTTCCGCGCAAGCGCGACCTTTGAACGGCTTGCCGTTGCTGCGCACACACGCCTCATCACCGTCTCGCCACTCCGAAAATGCACGCCCGAAGTTTTCCGCCGGCACCACATGTTCCCATTCCACACGATGTGCACGCTTTTCATGCTTTTGTGTTGTAAAGCCTTCGGGTAGCTTCACGTTCTTTTTGCTGTCAAACGTCGCACGACAATAAAACGTTTCCCGATGATCGAAATAGACCTTTTGTTCCAGCAATTTTTTGGCCTGATTAAACGACTCGATGCGCGTGTTGCCGGCAGCCCAGCCTTGGACGGTGGTGAGTCCGATGGAAGCAACAAGAATGGCGGATAAAAGCTTTTTCACAACGAATCTCCACATTGTCGATGAACAAAACAGCAGTGCCTTTGATTCTATCCAGCTTGCAACCCATATCTGCTTTCAAGAGACAGAACCAAGCGATGAGTTTTGTCATTCGATCATTATTTTCAGGCTACTTGGACCATATTCTTACGACAGGCTTGACCATCATTTTCCGACAGACTTCAGAAGCAAATTGTTCTTTGATTTCATTTGAAAAATACAGCATCCAACTGACTGCAAGTAATCTTTTCTCAGACAATGATCCATTCCTGACATCTGATAGCGTCAATCCTTTGCATTCGGCAATATTTGCGCAAGGCGCCGCTTTGGAGCAGCGGATTTGCACGCAAACCGCAATATACCCCTCAAGGAGTAAAGGTTAGCCACACCCTTTTTCACGCCGTCGCCTCATTACTCATACTTTCCTTTGATATATGTGGAGAAGCCCTCTTGTCTTTACGCTTTTCCCCTCCCGAAGACGTATCACTCTGGGAGTAGAATTTTTCAGCTAGAAAATGCGCTCCGACTGTATTGATCGTGAGCGCTGGTTGCTTATTGTTCCCCAAAAAATCAGGAGAGGAATTCACAAATGGCTCAGAACCCTGAATTCAAGTACGCGCCGATGTTCCAGCTCGGCGAAGACAAGACGGAGTACTACCTGCTCACCAAAGACTATGTGTCCGAAGGTGAATTCGAGGGCCATAAGATCGTCAAGGTGCAGCCTGAAGCACTGACGATGCTTTCCAAGCAGTGCTTCCACGACGCCAACTTCCTGTTGCGTCGCGCACACAACGAACAGGTTGCCAAGATTCTTAAGGATCCGGAAGCCAGCGAAAACGACAAGTATGTCGCTCTGACCTTCCTGCGCAACGCCGAGTCCGCCGCCAAGGGCATCCTGCCGCTGTGCCAGGACACCGGTACGGCCATCATCCACGGCGAAAAGGGTCAGAACGTTTGGACCGGCTTCTGCGATGAAGAAGCTCTTTCCCGCGGCGTTTACGAAACCTACACGGAAGATGCCCTGCGTTATTCCCAGAACGCACCTCTTTCGATGTACGAAGAAAAGAACACCCGTTGCAACCTGCCGGCTCAAATCGACATCGAAGCAACCGAAGGCGGCGAATACAAGTTCCTGTGCGTGGTCAAGGGCGGCGGCTCTGCCAACAAGTCCTACCTCTTCCAGGAAACCAAGGCCATTTTGAATCCGGCCACGCTCGTGCCCTACCTCGTCAACAAGATGAAGACGTTGGGTACGGCTGCCTGCCCGCCCTATCACATCGCTTTTGTGATCGGCGGCACGACGGCCGAGCGCACGATGCTTACCGTCAAGCTCGCTTCCACGCACTACTACGACGAGCTGCCCACCACGGGCGACGAAACCGGCCGCGCCTTCCGCGACCTCGAACTCGAACAGAAGCTCTTTGAAGAAGCCTGCAACATCGGCTTGGGTGCTCAGTTCGGCGGCAAGTACATGGCTCACGACATCCGCGTGATCCGCCTGCCGCGTCACGGTGCCAGCTGCCCGGTCGGCATGGGCGTAAGTTGCTCGGCTGACCGCAACATCAAGGCCAAGATCAACAAGGACGGCGTCTGGATTGAAAAACTCGACACCAACCCGGGAGAGTTGATCCCCGAAGAACTTCGCCGTCCGGGCGAAGGCGGCCAGATCAACATTGATCTGAACCGTCCGATGGCCGAAGTGTGCAAGGAACTCTCGAAGTACCCGGTTTCCACCCGCGTGAACCTCTCCGGCACGATCATCGTCGCCCGCGACATCGCTCACGCCCGCATGAAGGAACTCATCGAAGCCGGTAAGGGTCTGCCGCAGTACGTCAAGGATCACCCGATCCTCTACGCAGGTCCCGCCAAGACGCCGGAAGGCTATGCTTGCGGCTCCATGGGCCCGACCACGGCTCAGCGTATGGACCCCTACGTTGACCTCTTCCAGGAAAACGGCGGCTCGCTGGTGATGATTGCTAAGGGCAACCGCACCCAGGCCGTGACGGACGCCTGCAAGAAGCACGGCGGCTTCTACCTGGGCACGATCGGCGGCGTGGCTGCTGTTCTGTCGGCAAGCTCGATCAAGAGCATCGAATGTGTCGAATGGCCCGAACTCGGCATGGAAGCCGTCTATAAGATCGAAGTGGTCGACTTCCCGGCCTTCATCCTCGTTGACGACAAGGGCAACGACTTCTTCAAGCAGTTGAAGCCGCGCAACGAAATCAAGTGCGAATGCTGCAAGAAGTAATTCGCTGACTGTGCGGCACCGGTAAAAAGCGACGCCGCACGTACAAGCAGGTCACGGCCCAAGAGCCGTGCTTCAAGCCCCGCCGGATGGTCTCTTTCGTCCGCGCGGGGATTTTTTCGTGTGCAGGCTACAATGCATTGTTAACCGTAAACAAACGCTTGCCATGACCTACGAAAACATTTCTCCGTCCGAAGCCAAGTCCCGCATGGATGCCGACCCTGAAGCCGTCATCGTTGACGTTCGTCGCCCCGACGAGTTTGTCACGGGACATATCCCGGGCGCCCTCAACGTGCCGCTTGCCGACATTCAGGACGGCAACATTCCACCTTGCTTGGCCGACAAAAACGCCGTCTACCTCATCTATTGCCGCAGCGGAGTGCGCAGCGTGACGGCTGCCGTTGCTCTCGAGAAAATGGGCTACACACATCTGGCCAACTTCGGAGGCATCCTCGATTGGCCGTACGAAATCGAGCACTAAGAAGGCGTTTGCGAACTACTTCCTAAGGAGTAATCCTTATTCTCCGTTTCACCTTGCAGAAAAGACACCGGTTGTTACATTTCCGGTGTCTTTTTTGCCTCTGTCAGCCACCGACAGTTACAAATTCAGAGTCACTGTCGGATTCTCGTAAACCCGCAATCTTTCAGGGTTTTTCACGATTTTTTAACGTCGTGGAGTACAAAATTCTTCAAACTTTTCTTAACAATTAGACAAAGATCAAATGTTGTTCAACATTTACACCTTAGTTGTACCTCCAAAGAGGATAATTCCACCGTCCCAAAATATCTAGGAGACAAACAATGATTGGATTTGACTTCTGGGTGCAGCTGTTTGTGCTGCTCGCCTGCTTGTTCTACGCTGCACCTCGCGGCGGTATGACCCTCGGTTTGATGGGCGGTATCGGCCTCATCATCTTCATCTTCGGCTTCGGCCTCAAGCCCGGTAAGCCTCCGGTTGACGTTATTCTGACCATTATGGCTGTGGTCTGCGCGGGCGCTACCCTTCAGGCTGCCGGCGGTCTTGACTGCCTGCTGTCGATCGCTGAAAAGATTCTTCGTAATCATCCGCGCTTCGTTTGCTACCTCGCTCCGTATCTTTGCTGGTTCCTGACGGTTCTCTGCGGTACGGGTCACGTTGTTTACACGATGCTGCCCATTATTTATGACGTGGCCATCAAGAACAACATCCGTCCGGAACGCCCGATGGCTGCTTCCACGATCGCCGCTCAAATGGGCGTGATCTGCTCGCCGGCTGCTGTGGCTGCTGTGTCGATGGTGGCTTTGCTTGACGGCCAGTTGGTCGGCGGCCAGCCCTTCAGCTTCCCGCAGTTGTTCGCCATCGTGATCCCGGCCGCTATCGTCGGTCTGTTCATGGTTGGCACCTTCTCCGTGTTCCGCGGCAAGGACCTCGACAAGGACGAAAAGTTCCAGGCCTTGATTGCTGATCCGGAACAGCGCAAGTATGTCTATGGTGAAACCACCACTCTGATCGGTGTTAAGTTCACCAAGCAGCAGTGGGCTAGCCTCTGGATCTTCCTCTGCACCGTGGCTGTCGTGGCCGTTCTCGGCTCCGTTCCCGAACTCCGCCCGATGGTTGGCAAGAAGCGCCTGTCGATGACCCTCGTCATCCAGATGTTCATGTTGCTGGCCGGTATCCTGATGGTCATGTTCTGCGGCGCTAAGCAGATCAACAAGACCAACGTGTTCAACGCCGGTATGGTTGCTATCGTTTCCGTGTACGGCGTTGCCTGGATGTCCGACACGATGTTCTCGAACCACCTGCCCGACCTGAAGGCTGCTCTGACCGGCTGGATGCAGTCCGCTCCCTGGACCTTCGGTATCGTGCTGCTGTTGGTTTCCAAGCTCGTGAACTCTCAGGCTGCCGCTGTGGCCATCGTGGTTCCGGTTGCTATCGGTATTGGTACGCCTCCCGGTGTGATCGTTGCCATGGCCTCCGCCGCCTACGGTTACTACATCCTGCCGACCTACCCGTCTGACCTTGCTGCTCTGGCGTTCGACCGCTCCGGTACGACCCACATCGGCAAGTTCGTGATCAACCACTCCTTCATCCTTCCGGGTCTGATTGGTGTGATCACCGCCGTGATCGTTGGCTGGTGCCTCGGCATGGCATACGGCTACATCTAAAAAAACAACAACATCTACCTGTAGAGTTTTGGGACAGGGGATGAGCAGGTTCGGGGTCTTCCCGAACCTGCCAAAACAAAAAAACGGAGTCTTCGGACTCCGTTTTTTTGTATCTATTGATCCGTACAGCGTTATTCCTTTTGAGGAACAAATGGCCTGCTGACAGACCAGGCCAATTTACGCGCACAGGCTTGATTTGACTCAAAATTTCTTTACTTATTGAACTTCTCCGATCTTCAAAAATCAGTAAATTAGCAGTTACTGTGCGTAGAACAAAACACAACGTCGCAGCAAGGAGAGACCCCCCGATGTTTTATTCCGGTCTGGTGGTGACCTGCAAGCCCGGTCAGTTCGAATCTGTCGGCGAAGCGCTCAAATCGCTTCCCGTCGAAGTTCATCAATCCGATGCGGCTTCCGGCCGCTATGTCGTCGTTCTTGAAGAACACTCGGTCGAAGCTGAAACCGAACGGTTCCGCGCCATTCAAATGTTGCCGTTCGTTGCTGATGTCAGTCTCATCGTTCACCGCAACGAACCGGACGATGACACAAACTGATTTCTTTCTTCAATTTTTTCAACCGGCGCCGAGTTCAACAACCACAATAAAACTTCGGTGCTCCTCAAAAAAAGCTGTTCTTCATAAGTCACCGATCGGTCTTCGGATCGAAATCTGAGATTGCTTCGGTGCATCTGCCCAGGAGAGAAAATATGGCTCAAAAGAAAGTCATTCCCATCTCAAGACGAGAACTCTTAAAAACGGGGGTTGCTGCCACCGCCGCCATGTCGGTGGGCTTGCCCGTGACGCAGGCGTGCGCGCAGGCCGCTCAGGCCGCCGATGCCGGGATTGAATGGCACAAGGGCGTCTGCCGCTTCTGCGGTACCGGCTGCGGTCTGCAAGTCGGCACGATGAACGGCCGCATCGTCGCCACGAAAGGCGACCCGGATGCTCCCGTCAATCGCGGCCTGAACTGCATCAAGGGCTACTTCAACGCCAAGATCCTCTACGGTCAGGATCGTCTGACGCGCCCGCTCATGCGCATGAAGGACGGCAAGTTCGACAAGAACGGTCAGTTCGTGGCCGTGAGCTGGGAACAGGCCTTCGACGAAATGGAACGCCAGTTCCGCCGTATCTACCAAACCAAGGGACCGGAAGGCGTAGCCATCATCGGTTCGGGGCAGTACACGATTCCCGAAGCCTACACGGCTTCCAAGCTCCTGAAGGCCGGCTTCCGCTCCAACAACATCGACCCCAACGCTCGTCTTTGCATGGCTTCCGCCGTGGTGGGCTTCTACCAGACCTTCGGCGTGGACGAACCGATGAACGTCTACGATGACATCGAAAAATGCAACGCGATGGTTCTCTGGGGCAACAACATGGCCGAAGCGCACCCGGTTCTCTGGAGCCGCGTGACCGACCGCAAGCTCACGCATAAAGACACCCGTATCGTCAACGTGACGACGCACTCGAACCTGTCCTCGGGCATGGCCGATATCGAAATCATCTTCAAGCCCAATACGGACCTCGCGATCCTCAACTACCTGGCTCGCGAAATCGTTCGCCGCAAGGCCTACAACGAAAAGTTCGTGAAAGACCACTGCGTCTTTGCCACCGGTACGGTCGACATCGGTTACGGCATGCGTCCGACCGACAAGTTCGCCTTTGAAGCCGAAAAGGACATTCAGGCCAAGCAAAAGAAGATCATTCTGACCGAAGCCGAAGCGATCGGCCAGCGCCGCAAGGCCGGCATTGAAGTCGAGCAAAAGCAAGTTGCCGCCGCCGGCGGCCACTGGCACATCTCATTTGAAGAATTCAAGCGCGGACTTGAACCCTATACGCTTGACTTCGTTGCCAAGCTCGCCAAAGGTGATCCGGACGAATCCCTCGAAAGTTTCAAGAAGAAGCTCGTTGCTCTGGCAGACATCTATTGCGACGCCAAGCGCGACATCCTCTCCTTCTGGTGCATGGGTGTCAACCAGCACGTGCGCGGCGTGTGGGTGAACGAACAGATCTACGCTCTGCATCTGCTCACCGCCAAGCAGGGCCGTCCCGGCAATGGCGCCTTCTCGCTCACCGGCCAACCCTCGGCCTGTGGTTCAGCCCGTGAAGTCGGCGCTTTCTCGCACCGTCTTCCCTCCGACATGCTCGTGGGCAATCCCGCTCATCACAAGAAGACCGAAAAACTCTGGCGTGTTCCCGAGGGCACGCTCAACCCCGTGCTCGGCAAGCCCATTATGGGGCTGTTGCGCGGTCTTGAAGACGGTTCGGTCAACTTCCTGTGGACGCAAGTGGTCAATGTCTTTCAGTCGGCACCGAACTCCAACCATTGGCTCAAGGCCGCCCGCAAGCCCGAGAATTTCGTCGTTGTCTCCGACGTCTATCCGACCCTTTCGGCCAAGGTTGCTGACCTGATTCTTCCCACCGCCATGATCTTCGAAAAGTGGGGTCTGTACGGCAACGCCGAACGCCGCACGCAGGGTTGGGCTCAGATGGTCGAACCTGTGGGCGAAGCCATGAGCGACGTGGCCACCATGCTCGAATTCTCCAAACGCTTCAAGATCTCCGAGTGTTGGGGCGAAAAGCAGGTCGCCGGCGGCAAGAAGACACTGCCTGACGTGCTCGGCAAAGCCAAGGAAATGGGCATCAATCCGGATGCTTCCCTCTTTGACGTGCTCTTTGCCGGCATGCCCGAAACCAAGCAGTGCCCGTGGCCCGATCCGAAGTATCCGGGCAAACAATGCTGCACGGCAAAAGCTCTGGGTCTCGATTGGTTCCCGGAAAAGGCTCTCTTTACCGAATACCGTCAGTTCACGCTCGGCGACGGTCACGATCTGGCCGACTTCGACACGTATCTCGATCCGAAGATCCGCGGTCTCACCTGGCCGGTTGTCAACGGCAAGCCCACGACGTACCGCTTCAACGCCGAATACGATCCGTATGTGAAAAACGGCGACTTCGAGTTCTACGGCAAGCTCATGAAGGCCATTCCTCAAGGCAACTTGGACGGCATCACCGACAAGACGCCCAAGCCCTTGCCCGGCCGCGCGAAGATCTTCTTCCGTCCGTTTGCCGAACCGGTTGAAAAGCCTGATTCCAACTACGACCTGATGCTTTGCACGGGACGTATCCTGGAACACTGGCACACTGGCTCGATGACCCGTCGCGTGCCCGAACTGCACCGCGCTGCTCCGTCGGCCGTGCTCTATATGCACCCGACCGACGCTCAGAAGCGGGGGCTCAAGCGCAACGACGTTGCACAGATCACCAGCCGCCGCGGCAGCATCAAGGCTCTTGTTGAAACACAAGGCCGCATGAAGATGCCGCGCGGCACGGTCTGGATGGCCTTCTTCGACGAATCGGTTCAAGTCAACAAGCTTTGCATTGACGCAACCGACCCGATTTCGGCCGAACCCGACTTCAAGAAGTCCGCGGTTCGAGTCACGAAGGCCTAATCGGGCAACTTCGACACACGCGCTTATCTCTCTGAAGCCGTCTTGCTCACGGCAGGACGGCTTCGGGAGAAAACTTCGGACAACAAGGCTTTTACGAAAACCCTCACTGACACGATGACGATCAAAGCGACAAGACGTCAGGCTCTCGGCCTTCTTTTGGAAGGCGCAGGCGTAGCGGCTGCCGCAGGCGCCGGTCTTACGGCGTTCGTGGGAACCGCTAAGTCCAAGGGCTTTGAACCTCTGCCACCGGGCGCCGACGATGCCTTCTATGACAAGTGCATCCGCTGCGGCCTGTGCGTCAAGGCCTGCCCCTACGACACGCTCAAGCTTGCCAAGCTCGCAGCCAAGGTTCCCTACGGAACCCCCTACTTCGAGCCTCGGAAGATTCCCTGTTACATGTGCGAGGACATCCCTTGCGTCAAGGTGTGCCCGTCGGGAGCGCTCGACCGAAAGCTCGATTCGATCCGCAAGGCCCGCATGGGCATTGCCGCAATCGACCCCAACTCGTGCTTGAGCTGGCAAGGTCTGCGCTGCGAAGTCTGCTACCGCGACTGTCCGCTTCGAAACGAGGCGCTGCTCTTAAAGCCCCATCCGCGCGAATTGAGCAAACATGCCGTGTTCGTGCCCGTGATCGATCCCGATCACTGCACCGGTTGCGGCTTGTGCGTCTACGGGTGTCCGACTCAGGTTCCGGCCATCAACATCATCGATCCAAAGACGTTCCTGGGCCGCATCGGCGAGCACTACCGTCTGGGTTGGCGTGAGGATCAGCCGCACCATCCGGGCAATCCGGCCGACAAACCCGAACTCAAGAAGCCGACTGCGCCGGCTGAGCCCGGCGGGCTTGATTTTCTCAACAACATGGACGATCCGCTGCTATGAGTCAAAAGACCTCTTTACCTGCGGTTTCGCCGCAGAAAATCAAGTCGCGCATGTTGGCGCTCAGTATGGCTCGCCGCTTCGTGCAGCTAGCCGTGCTCGCGCTTTTCATCGGTACTGTTCGGCTGGGCTGGACGCTACTGGGCGAACCGCTTTTAAACGGTACGCTCACAAGTTCGCTCATTGCCGGCTCCGTTCCCATGTCAGACCCGTTTGCGCTCCTGCAAAAGCTTTTTGCCGGGCACAAACCGGAACTCACCATGGTGACGGGCGCACTCATCGTGCTGGCGATCTACGTGATTGCCGGCGGTCGCGCGTTTTGCGCCTGGGTCTGCCCGATGAACATCGTCACCGACGCCGCCTTCAGTGCGCGCAAGTCGCTCAACGTCCCGGCCTCGAGCCTGCGTCTGTCTCGCCACGCACGCTACGCGCTTGCCGCGGCAGCGCTGCTTGCTTCGGCCGTCTCCGGCACTGCTGCCTTTGAATGGGTAAGTCCTCAAGCCTTCCTGTGGCGCGAACTTATCTGGGGCGTCGGAGCGGGACTTATCGCGGCCGTCACGGGCGTCTTTGCGCTGGATCTTCTGCTTCTTGAACGCGGCTGGTGCGGTCATCTGTGTCCGCTCGGCGCCTTCTGGTCCGTCGTCGGCAAGGTTGGCGTCGTAAAGCCGATCTTTGACAACGACCGCTGCACCAAATGCGGCGATTGTCTGCGCGTGTGTCCCGAAGCCCACGTACTCAATTTCAAGCTCGCGGCTCAACGAGGCTTCATCGCCTCGGGCGAGTGCACCAACTGCGGTCGGTGCGCTGCCGTGTGCCCCGAAAACGCCATTCGATTCGCCACGCGTTTTCAAGCCAAGCCGCAAGCAACAGAACCGAACAACGAGTAGAGAATTTTTGGAGTGAGCCATGAAAAAATTGATTTTGACAGCCGTCCTTTCCATCGCCGCAGGCGTTGCCATCACGGCCTGCGCCGTGCAGCAGCCCGTCGACATCAACAAGATGAGTCTGGAAAAGACGAGCCCCTTTGAAACGCCGACGCCGAAAGCCTACGGCGAAAACGCGGGGCTTTACCGTGAAACTCAGATGGGCATGCCGGCGATGATTCCGCACGCAATCAACAACTTCAAGATCACGCGCGAAAACAACCCCTGCATCATGTGCCACGGCAATCAGGCAAAGATCGGCGCGGCTAAGGTAAAGGGCGAAGCCACCGCCATGCCTGCCACCCACTGGACGAAGGTCGACGGCAAACTCGTCGTGTCTGCCTCGCGCCACGAATGCCTGCTGTGCCACGCTACGCAGGCCGATGTGCAGCCGCTCGTGGGTACTGTCCACTAAAATTCGATCTCAGATGATCTGACGGTGCCGCAAGATTGCGGCACCCGTTTGCACATCGCGGCATCAAACCCGCCGTTAACGGCTTTTCTCAAGGTCGGCGGAGGGTTTGGGGCCGCGAGTTTCATTTTGTCTTCCCTTTTTTCAAGGATTTTTGCGATGGCAGTCAAAGTGGTACTGGGCATGAGCGGCGGCGTTGACAGCGCCGTGAGCGCCTGGCTTCTCAAGGAACAGGGATACGACGTCACCGGCGTATTCATGAAAAACTGGGAAGACGACGATGACAGCGAATATTGCTCGAGTCGACAGGACTTTCTCGATGCGGCCAGTGCGGCTGAAAAGATCGGCATTGATCTGGAGGCTGTGAACTTCGCCAAAGAATACAAAGAACGCGTATTTTCCGAATTCCTGCGCGAGTACCAAGCCGGCCGCACTCCCAACCCGGACGTACTGTGCAATTCGGAAATCAAGTTCAACGCTTTTTTGGACTATGCGATGCAATTGGGCGCCGAGAAGATTGCCACCGGCCACTATGCGCGCGTGCGTCAGACCGACAACGGCGTGGAGCTTCTGCGCGGTCTCGACGGCAGCAAGGATCAAAGCTACTTCCTGCATCGTCTCAATCAAAAGCAGTTGGAAAAGGCCATTTTCCCCGTGGGAGAACTGCCGAAAACCAAGGTGCGTGAAATCGCACGCATGCTCGATTTGTCGGTTGCAGGCAAAAAGGATTCCACCGGCATTTGCTTTATCGGCGAGCGGCCTTTCCGCGAATTTCTCTCACGTTACCTTCCAACGCATCCCGGTCCGATTCGAACCGATACAGGCAAGATCGTGGGTGAACACGTGGGCTTGAGTTTTTATACGCTCGGCCAGCGCAAGGGAATCGGCGTGGGCGGCAGCCGCGAGGGCACGGGAGAGCCCTGGTTCGTGGCCCGCAAGGATCTTGCCACCAATACGCTTTGGATCGTGCAGGGGCATGAACACCCGTGGCTCAACACGCATACGCTCAAAGCGGTGCGCACAAGTTGGGTATCGGGACACGCTCCCGAACCCGGCACCCCCGTGACGGTCAAAACCCGCTATCGTGCGCCCGACGGCGCATGCGAGGTCGCATCGGTTGATTCCGAAAGTATCGACCTTTCGTTCCCCGTCCCGCAGTGGGCCGCCACCCCGGGACAGTCTGCTGTGCTGTATCAAGGCGAAGTTTGCCTGGGCGGCGGCTTCATCGACACGATTGACAACGCCGACATCCCGAAACTCAAAAAGGCTTAACGGTTTTCTCAGTTTTGTTTTCTAACATCTCTTTGTCTTTCTTTTTGGTGTGACCCATGTCGCTTTTTGACTCCGCACGTTTTCTGACTTCGGCCGCCGCCGTGAGCCAACTGCCCGGCGCGGGCCTACCTGAAATCGCCTTTGCCGGCCGCTCCAACGCCGGCAAAAGCACGACCATCAACGTGCTCACCCGTCAAGGGCGCCTCGCTTTTGCGTCCAAGACACCGGGCCGCACGCAACTCATCAACTTCTTTACGCTTTCTCGCAAAATTCCCGACAGCAAGGAGCGCGAGCAGATTGCACATCTGGTGGATCTGCCGGGCTACGGCTACGCCAAGGCCGCTCCGGAAATCCGCGAAACCTGGAGCCGACTGATCGGCGGTTACCTTTCCGATCGTCCGTCGCTGACCGGCATCGTGATCGTCATGGACGCTCGTCGTCCCTTTATGCCGGCCGACGAGTGGCTCATTGACTTTTTCTCGTCACGCAGTCACGTGCGCCAGCTCTGGCTCATCAATAAGTGCGACCAGATTAAGCGCGCCGAACGCAATACGGTGCTTGCCAAAGCCCGCGCCCGCGCTCAGCAGCTCGGCGATCATGTGGAAGTGCAGCTTTTCTCAGGACTGAAAAAAGAAGGCGTCGAAGAACTTCAGCAACGACTTCTAACCTGGATTGATCCGGAAGGGCGCCTGTCGGCAGACACGCAGTCGGCGTAACCTTTCAGCATTCTTTATTTTCACGGGGACTTTTGAAAAATGCAGACCCTTGGACAGTATCCTTTCGTGCGTATGCGCCGCATGCGCCATGACGATTTTTCTCGTCGACTGATGCGTGAAACCGTTCTCACGCCCAATGACCTCATCCTGCCGGTGTTCGTGCAGGAAGGCGAACACAAGGTCACGCCCGTTCCCACCATGCCCGGCGTCAACCGTTTGTCGATCGACGAACTCCTGAAGCTTTGCGGCGAAATGGTTGAACTCGGCATCCCGATGGTGGCTCTTTTCCCGCACATCGACGATGAACTGAAGACTCCCGACGGCGTTGAAGCCGCCAATCCCGATGGTCTGATTCCGCGTGCCGTGAAGGCCATCAAGGCTGCCTACCCGCAGTTGGGCGTCATGTGCGATGTGGCGCTTGACCCCTACACCACACACGGTCAGGACGGCCTCATCGACGAAACGGGCTACATCCTCAACGACGAAACCATTGAAATGCTCGTGCGTCAGGTTCGCGCCCAGGCTCAGGCCGGCGCTGACGTTGTGGCTCCCTCCGACATGATGGACGGCCGCATCGGCGTCATCCGCAAGATGTTGGAAGAAGAAGGCTTTATCCACACGCGCATCATGGCTTATTCGGCCAAGTACGCCAGTGCCTTCTATGGTCCCTTCCGCGATGCAGTCGGCTCTTCGGGCAACCTCGGCAAATCCACCAAGGCCGTTTATCAGCAGGATCCCGCCAACAGCGACGAAGCGCTCTGGGAAGTGGGTCTCGATCTGGCCGAAGGCGCCGATATGGTCATGGTCAAGCCCGGTATGCCGTATCTCGATGTGGTTCGCCGCGTCAAGGACGAATTCAAGGCACCGACCTTTGTGTATCACGTCTCCGGCGAATACGCGATGATCAAGTGCGCTGCCGCTGCCGGTTGCATTGACGAAAAGAAGATCACGATGGAATCGATGATCTGCTGCAAGCGTGCCGGCGCCGACGGCATCCTCACCTACTGCGCGCTTGACGTCGCCCGCTGGCTCAAGGAAGGCTACAACTACTGATCCAAGCCATGACGGCTAATCTCATAGCCCCAAGCCCGGTGCCTTCGGCGCCGGGCTTTTTGACCTTGATCCGTTTGGCGCTACAGGCAAAACGAGCGTAGGTACCCAAATACCCGCTTCTTGCCCAATCCGTGCAAATTCCGTTTGCGGGCTGCTTTCGAGCTTCTCGACAAGGTAAAGTACGACAAGCAGATTTTGTTGGTTGTGATCCCAAAAACATGCAACGCCGTACCATTTTGACTTCCGCCGCTTTTCTGGCCGCTGCCGCCGCAGGCCCCTTGCGCGCCGCCGTTCAGGAAAGTTCGCGGGCATTTTCCGCGCTGGGAGCCAAGCCGAGCGGAGCTCGCTTGGAGCGTATGCAGGCTTCGCCGCATTTCAGCAACGGCACGTTTCACAACCTCACGCCGGTCATCGATCCGATCGATCGGGAACGCTCTTCAGGAATGCTACGGTTTCTCACCGAAGACAAGACAGGGCGTCGTCCGCTTGAGCGCATTCCTTCGATCAAAACCGATCTCTCTACGCTAGCAGACGGCCAAATGGTTTGGTTCGGACACTCAGGCTTTTACCTGAAACTTGCCGGTCTCTCGATTGCCGTCGACCCCGCTCTGCACGCCTGTTTCCCATTGGGCGGCTTTTTCAAGCCATTCGCAGGAGCCGACCTCTATCAGCCCCGCGGCATTCCGGCGCTCGATCTGCTCATTCTCACGCACGACCATTACGACCATCTGGACATGCTCACGATGCGTGACCTGAAGAATCGCACGGCGCATGTCGTCTGCCCACTCGGCGTGGGAGCCCATCTCGAATACTGGGGATGGGAAGCCGAGCGCATCACGGAAATGGACTGGGGCGAAAAAATCGCTCTGCCGCACAAGGGAACTCTCACCTGCGTGCCGAGCCAACATTTCTCGGGTCGAACGCTCGAGCGCAATACGACGCTGTGGGCGGGCTTTGTGATGGATCTCGACGGAGTAACGTTGTACCTCTCGGGCGACGGTGGCTACGGACGCCATTTCCGCCAAATCGCCACGGATTTTCGACGCATTGACTTTGCCATCGTCGAGGACGGCCAATACAACACCGACTGGGCCGGCATTCATCTGATGCCGCCTGCGTGGAAAGCGGCCGTTGCCGAACTGCATCCCCGCTTTGTCATGCCGTGCCACAACGCCAAGTTCGATCTGAGCCGCCACACTTGGAAGGCGCCGTTGGAAGCGGCACTTGCCAATGCAAAAGCTCTTGGCGTTGCGCTTTCCACGCCACTGATCGGGCAAGTCGTTGCGATTGACAACCCGGCTCGCGACACCGGCCCGTGGTGGCAGAATCTGCGTTAAAAAAGTCGCGAGTCCGGCATCAGACGGCTATAGTGCGCTATTGCCATTGTTCGACCGGCTTGTGACTTTCATGCGTTTTCTTCACACTTCCGATTTGCATCTCGGCCGCAGTCTCTACGGCGTCAACCGAGACGAAACCTTCGAGAAATTTCTCACCTGGCTCACCGAAACGATCCGCACCGAGGCAATTGACTGCCTGATCATCGCAGGCGACGTTTTCGACAACGCAACTCCCTCGCACCGCATGCAGCGGGCTTACTACCGGTTTCTGGCGTCTGTGGCAACGTCCACTGACTGTCGTCACGTCATCGTCACCGGAGGCAATCACGACTCGCCTTCACTTTTGAACGCCCCCGACACTCTTCTCGAAGCGCTCAACATCATCGTCGTCGGGCAGGCGACGGCCGATCCGGCCGACGAAGTCGTGCTGCTGCGCGATGCGGCCGGAACACCTCTGGCAGTCGTTGCGGCCGTACCCTATCTACGCGAACGTGATCTGCGCACAAGCACCGAAAACGAAACACAGCAGGACAAAGAAGAAAAGATTCGCTCGGCAACAGCAGAGCACTATCGCCATGTGACGCAAACCGCGCTCGAGCTGCGAGGCGAAAACGACATTCCCTATATCGCCACCGGCCATCTTTTTGCCGCCAACTGCGATCCGTCCGACAACGAACGCAATCTTTACATCGGTTCGCTCGGCCTCATTCCCGCCTCGGCCTTTCCGACGGAGATCGACTATCTGGCGCTTGGGCACCTGCACAAGGCGCAACGCCTGGCCGGAGACGACACGCGTCGCTATAGCGGCAGTCCCGTGGCACTGGACTTTTCCGAGCGCAGAGCCGACAAAAGCGTCTGCATCGTGGAAACGCAGGGCAAAGCCTGTACGGTTCGTACGGTCCCTATTCCCGCTTTCGACACCTTGGTGCAGATCACGGGAGACGCCGCATCCGTCCTCGAAGAACTCGGCAAACTGGTTGCGGCTCAAGAGCCGGTTCTCTGTGAAGTGCTGCACACCGAGGGTATCTTTGCTCCGGATCTCGCTGCCAAATGTCGCGACGCCGTGCAAGAGAGCGTCGTCACGCTGGTGCGTGTTGTAAGCCGCACGGTTGCCGAAGCGCAATTGTCCGTCGATGACGTCGTGAGCGACGTCGAGGCAATCTCGCCCGAAAAAATGTTTGAGCTGTGTCTGCAAAAGCAGGAAGCCTGCGGCACGACATTTACTGCCGAACAGAAAAAAGCACTCATTGAGGCCTACGACGAGATTCTCGCAGTCGTGCGCAACGAAGGAGTCGCAGCATGAGAATCCTCAAGGTACGCGTCCAAAACATCAACTCCCTCAAGGGAAACTGGTCAATCAATTTCGAAGATCCAGCGTATGCCGCAGGCGGCCTATTTGCGATCTGCGGCCCTACGGGCGCGGGCAAATCGTCACTGCTTGACGCCATCTGCATTGCGCTTTACGGCAGTACGCCACGCCTGGGTTACCTGACGGGCAGCACCAACGAAGCCATGACGCGCGGCACGGGGATCATGGAAAGCGAAGTCACCTTCCTTGCCAAAGGCGTGCGCTACCGCGCTCTTTATTCGCAACGGCGAGCCCGCAATCAGGCCGATGGTCGCCTGCAGAGCGCCAACATTGAACTGAGCCGCTGGAACGATGAGATCAACAACTGGGAAATTCTGGAAGGCAAATACAAGCAGCGCTTCAGCGAGCGAATTGAAGAAATCACGGGACTCACGTTCAGTCAATTCACGCGCTCGGCGCTGTTGGCTCAAGGCAACTTCTCGGTTTTTCTGAAAGCCAAGGAAGACGAGCGTTCCAACGCACTGGAAGCCATCACCGGCACCGAAATCTATTCGCAAATTTCGCAGGCCGTCTATGAACGCTACCGCACCGAAAGCACTGCTCTTGCCGATCTGCAATCCGAAGCGCGCGGTGTGGGCGTGATGGCCGACGAAGAACGGCAGCAAACCCTTTCAGAGCTAACTTCCGTCAAAACTCGAATCGAAGAAGTCGAACAATCCCTCAAAACCAAGGAGGGCATGCGCGACCTCGTGCGCGAGCGTGACACGACGGCTGAAACGCTAGCCGCCACGCAAAAGGAACTGGTTTCTGTCAAAGAAACGATCAATGCGTTGCAAGACGAGCGACGTGCTACGGAAGTGGCCCGCAGAGCGCTCAAAATCAAGCCCTCCTACGCGACACTGCAAAATGCTCAAGCGCGCGTACAAAGCGGCAGGCAACAGCGAGAAACTCTATCGAACTCTTTAGTGACCGTTGACAAAAACGCTACCGAGGCCCAGCGGCTTTTACAGGAAGCGCAGGCAGCTGCCGAACAGCTCAACAAAGATTACGAGGCACTTTTGCCCGTCACGCAAGTCGTACGTACGATTGACGCGACCCTCTCCGAACTGGCCAAGCGAATCAACGAGAAAACCGACGAAAGGACACGCGAAGCGACGCGTCTGGATAAGAGCCGTGCCGCAACACAGGCGGCCCTCTCGGAAATTCAAAAGCTAGCCGAAGAAGCCGCCAAGCTGGAAGCCGAAACAGCTCCCGACTCCCGACCTGCTCGCCTATTTGCCAGACAAGCCGAAATTTCAATGGCTCTGGCGCAATTTGCCGATGCCGACGCAAACCGCGAAAAACGCGAACAAGCCCTGCAAAAAGCAAATTTCGACCTTGTAGCTGCTGCGCAAGCAACCGATACCGCGTTACAAGCTCTGGCACCCACACAAGCGCATATCCAGTCGTTGCAGGAAAAGCTTTCGAGTGTTGAGGCCACTCGCAACGAAAGCGCCGCAGGCAAAACCCTGCAGGAATGGACACAGCTCAAAGCGCAAGTCGATGCTCTGAGGACGGCTTTAGAGAAAATTTTGCAGCATTTAGCAGCAAAAGAAGAAAAATCTCGTCGAATCGACACTAAAAAGAAGCATTTGCTCGAACTGGAAGCCGACCTTGCCGCCCACAGCCAGCGCTACGAGACGCAGCTCAAGCTGACGGAATCGCTCACTGTTGCTTTGGAAGCGATGGAGCAAGCCTCCGCCATGCGTTCTCTGGTGGAACGTCTCAGCGACGAGCGCGCCAAGCTTGTCGACGGTTCGCCCTGCCCGCTGTGCGGCGCCGTGCATCACCCTTATGCCGAAACGCAGCCCGCGATTCTTTCGGACGACTCGCACAAACTCGAGCGTACCCGAAAGGACTTGAAGGCCGCTCAAACAACCGTTGCCTCGCTTGCCCGGGAAGTTGCCAAACTCGACGGTACGATCAAGGCTGAACGCGGGACACTCAATGAGTTGCAAACGCTTTTCCTGCTAGAAACCCAGACCATCCGCGAACTGACGACCGAATGGTCAATCGAAGAGGGTCCTGTTTCGGACATTCGCGCCACACAGCTGGAGGCTCTTGAAAAAGCCGCCGCACTCACCGATCGGATCAAGCAAATCGTGACGCTCGACGACGAGCGCAACAAACTTTTGAAGGCACTTGAAGGGGCTAAAGCGCAACTCGAAGCACAGTCGCAGACCGCCAAGACGTGCGAAGCCAAGCGCACTCAAGCGCAAGCGGCTTTGCTGAGCGCCGAGACCGAAAGCCGGGACGCCGCCCAACGTCTGACCTCGGCTCAGACACAACTTACCGCAGTTTGTACGGGGCTACTGAAAATTCCGACCACGGCCGTGCAAGCCAAAACGTGGACGATGCGCCTGCAATCGGAAGTAGAGACGTATCAAGCCAAACGTACGCGGCTGTCGGCAATCGAACAGCAAACGGCCGTTTTGAAAACAACCGAGAAAGAGCAACGCCTGCAACAGGAAGCCTTTGAAGTCAAGTGCGAGGAGTTGGCAAAGTCCATTGCCGCATTGCAAGAAGAGCGCTCACATAAACACGCCGAGCGCGTCCGGCTGTTCGGCAACAAGTCGCCCGAAACCGAAGAAGCCGCACTCAAAAAACGCCGCGATACGGCGCTTGCTCTTGCCGAAAAACGAACGGCAGAAGCACTGCGCCTCAAGGAGCGTGTCAACGTCACAAAGGGGCAGCTAGAGGCGGCCGACAAACAGATCGCGATTGATGCCAACGCCCTGCTAGCGGCCCAATCGGCATGGGCTCAAGAACGTGGGGCCGCCGGCTTTGCCGACGATACCCTGTGGCTTGCGGCGCTTCTCACGGACGAAGAAATCAACAGTCGCCATCAAAAGTACGCTCGTCTGGACGCCCGTGCGGAGGAACTTGCCAAGAGTGCCGCACTGGCTCAGGAAAAAATCGCACTGCTGACAGCCAAAATCGATCCGGCGCTTGAATTAACGGCTCTGCTCGGCGAGATTGCCGCGTTGCGCGAAACAATGAACAATCTTTCCGCCTCCAAGGGGCGCCTGCAGGGGCTCATCGAGACCGACGACGCACAGAAAAAACGCCTTGCCGACAAACTTGAAGCCATCCGATCGCAGGAAAAGAAGCTCGGCGTGTGGACACAGCTCAACGCATTGATCGGATCGGCCGATGGCAAGCACTACCGCACGTTTGTGCAATCAATGACGTTTGAGACGTTGCTTCATCACGCCAACCGAGCTTTGGCCAAGATTTCGCAACGCTACATTCTCAAGAAAGACGCGACAGAGCCTTTGAAGCTTAACGTGATCGACACCTTCCAGGGCGGCGTCGAGCGCAGCGCGGACAATCTTTCAGGCGGCGAATCCTTCCTGGTGAGTCTGTCACTTGCTCTGGGCCTCTCCGAGATGGCAAGCCGCAATGTGCGCGTCGAATCGCTCTTTTTGGACGAAGGGTTCGGATCGCTTGACCCCGATACGCTCGAAGACGCCATGAATGCGCTCGCGGCGCTTCAAAGCGAGGGCAAGATGATCGGCATCATTTCGCACGTGGGTGAAGTGCGCGAACGCATCACCACCCTGATTGACGTCACCCCCGTTTCGGGCGGCCGCAGCGAGCTCTCTGGGCCCGGCGTCGAGCGTTTGGAAGAACAGAAAAAGTAGGACAGAAAAATGGCTTTGGAAATCGAACGCAAATTTTTGGTGACATCCGACGAATGGCAACGGCTCGGAACACCCCAACTGGTCCGTCAAGGTTATCTGTCGCGCGACATCGAGCGCACGGTTCGCGTGCGCATCAAGGGCGATAAAGCATTCCTCACCATCAAGGGACGCAATGAGGGGGCTGTACGCACCGAGTTCGAGTACGCCATCCCGACCGATGAAGGGGCCGTTCTGCTCGACACTCTGGCGCTCAAGCCGCTCATTGAAAAGACCCGAACCAAGGTTGCGTATGCGGGCAAGATCTGGGAAATCGATCGTTTCTTCGGCGAAAACGAAGGTCTGGTTCTCGCTGAAGTGGAACTCGCCTCGGAAAACGAGACCGTGCAACTGCCGCCCTGGATCGGACAAGAAGTCACACATCTGACGCGCTACTACAACTCGGCCTTATCTGAGAGACCCTATTGCGAATGGACGGAGGAAGAAAAAGCCGGCCTCTGATCGCAACGTCCGATTACTTATCGCGTCCCTGATAACGGCCCTGCGAGTCGTAGTAACGGCCGTTGTCATCGCGCCGCCCTTGGTAGCGTCCCTGCGAATCGTAGTAGCGCCCCCTAACGTCCTGTTTGCCTTGGTAGCGGCCTTGCGAGTCATAGTAGCGGCCGTTGTCGTCTTGCCTGCCTTGGTAGCGTCCCCGGGAGTCGTAATAACGTCCGTTGGCGTCCACCTTTCCTTGATACCGACCTTGAGAGTCGTAGTATCGACCGCTTGCATCCTGTCGGCCCTGATAACGCCCCTGCGAATCGTAAAAACGCTTGTCAGCCGCGAATGCGTTGGCTGCGGCCATCAATCCGAGAAACGCCGAAAGCACGGCGACAATCAGAGAACGCAAACGCATGTGTCAACTCCTTGAGTGCTAAAAACACAAACGGCGCAACACCTTTGGTTCAGGCGAGCGCCGCTTGACTTTTTCCAACAAGAACCGCTATTAGAGCTCGAAAATCTTGGCCAGTTCGTCCGTGGTCAGGTTTTCATCGAACGGCACGTATTCGCCCTTGGAATTGAGGTACACGCCGTAGGGAACGGCACGGCAGCCGCTGCGGCGGTGCAGCTTGGTGTTGATCCACACCTTGTTGCGCAGTTCGTACGGCAGATCAGCACCCTCATAGCGAAGGCCGCGGAAATCCTTGTCACGGAAATGTTCGTGATGCTTGATGAGCATCGCGTACGGATCCTTGGAGCCGAGAATCAACGCACCCTGCGGTTCGCAATGCGGGTTGAGCAACGCGATCGGGTAGTAGACCACGGCGATGCGATCCTGCAACGGCATGATGCGATCCATCAGACGGATGCAGTCCGGGCACTGCGTGTCAAAAAAGACATGCGCCGTCTTCTTGACGCTTGCCGGCGTCGGCGAGCGGAAACCCACACCGTCCTTGGTCATCGTTTCATACATCTTCTTGCCGTCCCAGCCTTCGGGAACTTTGGCGGGCTTTGCCTGAGCCGCCGTGGTGCTCAACGCCAATGCGGCTGCAGCCAGGCCGAGAGCGCTGCGACGAGTGAGTTTGGTCATGGGTAGAACTCCTTTCAGTCCACTGGGTCACTGCATCTTTGCCGATTGCAAAGACTTGCGTTGATTATGGCGCATCTAACCATTCGCACACCTTAAGAACGCGCACGCAATTGTGAAGAGTTTTTATGTTCGCGAACCTGGCCAGCCAAAAAGACCGCGATGCCAAGCCAAATAAAGGAAAGCGGAAGTATCTCCCTGGCTCCGAACGGCTCGCCGAAGACGAAAACGCCGAGCGCCACGATAAGAATCGGCGCCAGATACTGGATAAAACCCAAAACGCTCAACGACAAGCGCATGGCACCGATCGTAAAAGCCACCAGAGGAACAGCCGCCATCACGCCGGTTGCAACAAAGGCCGCGGCAAGCCCGGGATCGGCCGTCGGCGAAAAATGTGAGGCTCCCATTGCCGTCAAATAAGCGACATAGCCGACAGCCAGCGGCATCATCAGGAATGTTTCAACGGCAAGCGACAAAACGGCGTCAACCATCAAGGCTTTTTTCAGCGCTCCGTATGCCGCCCACGTCGACGAAACCATCAACGCATAGAAAGGAAAATGCCCGAATTGAACAATCATGACCGCTACACCAGCCAAAGCTGATGCAATGGCAATCCACGTGAGCAAAGGCGGCCGTTCACGGAAAAAAACAATTCCCAAAGCAATGGTCAGAAGCGGCGTCAGAAACGTACCGATGCCAAGCTCCACCACGTGTCCGGCAATGACACCTGCCACATTGACCCAGAAATTCAATGCTGAAACGACGGCCGCGCACAAAAGCAAAACGGTTTGTCGATGTGATTGCCGGATTGTTCTGACGAAATCATCGAAACGGGCCCATCCGACCGCAATGGCAATCCAAACCGTCAACAGCACACCCGTCCAGAATATGCGGTGCGCAATAACCTCCCAGCCGTTACCGACCGGATCAAAGGTCGCCCAAAACAAAGGTAGGAATCCCCACCACACATAGGCGGCAGTCGCATAAAGCACCCCCTGCGCCGAGTCTGAGAGCTTCACCATCGCCTCCTTCCGATGCTCGTCGATTCTAACGCCGCAAAACGCTGTCGAAATCAGAGTTACACCAACAATGAAGCGCCTTCCATCTTTTCCTAAAACGAATTGCCCCTCAGTTAAGGGCTTGTCTTTCCAAAAAGAGGTCTACAATTAGTCGGCAAAACTTTGAGAAACGATATGAAACCACGTCAACGTCTTTTGCGCACCAATCCGCAAACTGCTGGCCAAGAGAATCCGTCCGCTGTTGATCTTCTGTTGCATCTGACCTGTGCCGCCGATATCGCACGCGAAGAAATCTATCGCCCCCTGCAGGACACGGCTCGTCTTTCGGAAGGCAAGCTTTCCCTCCTGATGACACTCAAGGACGCAGGCGGCGAAATGTCCATCGGCATGCTCGCGCAACACCTCGGCGTGACGGATGCAACCACCTCCATCATGATCTCCCGCATGCTCAAAGAGGCCCAACCTCTGGTCGAACGCAACTCCAGCACGCTGGATCGCCGTGCCGTGATGGTCCGCATCACCGCTCGGGGTGAACAGGTTCTCGCCTCAGCGCTTCCGGAACACTACCGCAAAGTTCTGGCTTTTTCCGAAGCCCTGACGCAAGCTGAACAACTGTTGCTTGTTGGGCTTTTGAAAAAACTGATCGCCGAACGAAAACCCAAGTAGCTCCAGTTGCCTTTTCCCTGATTTTTCAAAAGCTCTCTTCAGTCATTTTTTTGCCATTTTATATAGCTAGCTAAATAATCCGATCCAAAGCCGCCTTCGGAAAAGAAGCCAATATCCAGACTTGGAACACAATCGCGGTCAATTTCGGCCTTACCGTCCACAAGTTCACACCGTTTATCAAAGGCAAAAACGTCACGGATTTTCGCCTGATGCTGGCTGTGTTCGACGAAATGCAGAATGACGACATCGTCGCCATTGCCTCAGCCGACACCGACTATCTGACGTTGATCGAGTTTCTGAAAGCCAAAGAAAAAACCGTTCTTGGGTTTGCGCAATACCAGCCTTCGCTTTCTCCGCTCTTAAGCAAGTTCTATGGCACGTTATGCGTCGTCAAGAACGGCTGTGTGTACATTGTGCATCCGGAAACGCGCGGTGACTACCGCTCCTAAGGCTCAGCCTGAACTGCCGCCTCCGCTACCCGTTATCTCGGAAGCGCTTTTTGGCACCGTTCCCATTCGGCGAGGTCCGGTTCTCGGCGATGGCGGTCATTTGCACATGGATAATGCAACAAAGCTCGAATGGTGCAAAGACTTTCCGAAGCTTGCAAAGCGCATCAAGCCGATCGTGAGCTGAGTTCCGCCGACTCAAACATTCTTGAGCTTGACGCTGTCGTCCGGCGTCGGCAGGCAGTGCGCCCATTTCGCGCTTTGGACTTGCTTCATTGCCAACGGCCGCCCGCTTTCACCCGTGATTCTTCAGCAGGCTCTCACCAGTTTCTGCTGGCCGTTCGTATCGGAAAAGCGCGTCAAGCCGTTACCTGCAGTGGCATGCAAATTGTCACCCTTCCTGCATTTGTACGAGTACAAAGACTTGGACACTCCCAAGATTCTGGCGCATGGGAAAACATTCACCTCGCAACTCACGGTCGTTGTCGACAAGCTCTATGATCTGCCTGTTGACAGCAACGACCTCATGCGTCAGCGATTTCTCCATCGGCAGGCCTACCTCGAACTCATCAGGACGGAACAAAAAAAGCGCAGCCTAACCGCCCAGCTTGAGCGGCCGTTCGACTTTTTCTGATCGAATTCCAAACGCAAAAAAGGCAGACTGCCTTCCCTGAATCATCAGTTCAGCAGTCTGCCGTAAAGGGTGCCGGGAGCTAAGAGAGACTCACCCGGACCCAGGCTCCGGGACTCCCGGCATATGGCAGATGTCGTTATTAGAACAAGATCGGCTCGTAATACCCCGCAAAGAGCACGCTCGCACGCAGCATCAGGGCGCCGGCCAGGCCGAGCACAGCCGAAATGGCCAATGCAACATGCTTGCGGGTAATCAGGTTAATCGACAACGGTACGATCGAACCGAAGAGAATGACGCCCAACCAGAACATCATCGAATACGGGCCATCGATCAGAGACTCGGCACCGACGCGGGCGGCTGCCGACGACGAACTCAAAGCCACGTGCACAAAGGCAAAGATCGTGAAAAGTTCAGCCGCTTCCGTCCACAGAGCCGTACGGCGACTCCAGAGCACTTTGTGTGCCGGAATCTTTCCCGAGACCATCATCAGTTCGATGGAACTGATGGCCGAGGCCATACCGGACATGATCCACAGCAAAGGAATCAAAGCGGTGTTCCAGAGCGTGACACCAACGGCTTGCGTAAGCAGAAAGCCCGAGTAGATCGTAACAATGACACCCAGTGCCATCGTGATGTGGTTAAAGAAGTTGCTCAGCACGAAGTCTTCGCAGCTCTTGAACACACCGGCCAGAGACAGAGCGTAAAACACTGTTGCGCAGCACTGCAACGTGAGCAGCACCATGCCGATCATCATCCAGCTGCCGAAGTTGAAGCTGCCGCTCGTGAGCGCGTAGAACGCCGCTGCAGGCAGATTCGTGAGGCGAGCCAAGTGACTCACCACCAACAGCGTACCGAGGATGCTCGCTATGGCGCACAGGTACACAAGCGCCTTTTCGCGCACCCAGCCGTTGAGGAACATCCCCATGCCGGACAAGCCGATGAACCAAAGGAAGAATGCAATCGACCAACCCCAATTCGCGGATTGAAGCTGCATCGTGAGATTTGTGAATTCCATCATTTCTGCACCACCACGAAGAAGTTAGGTTTCGTTCCGTGACTTTCAAGAAGCTTCTGCGTCTTGGCAACGCGAATCTTCTGCGAAATGTCGCTTTCCGGATCGTTGACATCACCGAAAAGGCGTGCGCTAACCGGGCAAACGCTCACGCAGGCCGGCTGCAGTCCGTCTTCGATGCGCTCCAGACAGCCGCTACCCATGCACTTGGAGGGCAGTCCCGTAATCGGGTGCGACCAACGCGCGTCGTAGGGGCACGATGCGATGCAGTAGTTACAGCCGATGCAACGCTTCGGATCATTGCGAACCAGACCGTTCTCATCGTAGTAGTTAGCACCGAACGGGCAGGTTTCCACACAGGGTGCTTCCGAGCAGTGCTGGCACTGCACGAGAAGCTGCACCGGACGCTTGGCCAGATTGGCCGTGTAGCGACGGATGTTGGAAGCCAGCCAGTTCTTGCCTTCGATATGACGGCCGACCATTTCAGGATAATTTGTTTCGACGCAGCTCACGATGCAAGCTTGGCAGCCGATACATTTCGTCGCATCAAAAAGATGCGCAAGTTGTTTTTTCGCCATCTTTTGACTCCTTACACGCGCTTGATGCGAACAGTGACGTTATTGCTCATGTTGCCGCAATCCGCCTGGCTCTTGCCGGTGGCAAACCAGTTGGTGTTGACGCCTTCGCGAACCCATTCGTATTCCGGAAGGAGCTTCTTGGTGCGAACGCCGCCCGAGAAGCCGTAAGCAAAGAGAGAGCCAGCGATCACGCGGTTGGTAACCGTCACCTGAGCACGTCCCTTCACAGGCAAATCGAGGCCTTCGAGTTCGATCGTGTCACCCTGATTGATGCCCAAACGCGCGGCGTCAATCGGATTCATCCAGATCGTACGATCGCCCGTAAAGCGAGTCGGATACGTAAAGAGCGTCACGCCGCAGCACGAAGCGGAGTCTTTACCCGAAGCAATGATGAATTCGTTGTCGGCCTTCGGATGCGTGTAAGCCTTCGTCGGCTGATATTCCGGCATCGGACTGGTGTTCTTAGCCGAAGGTTGGTACACCGCGTAGAAGCTGATGATTTCGCCCTTGCCTGTCGGCGTCGTAAACGGAGTCTTGTAAGGCGTCTGGTCATACTTCTTGGCGTTGACCAGAGCAAAGCCCTTTTCTTCGACTTCCTTGGCAATACGATCGCCCTCACCGGGCTTGGCCTTGTTCTTGTTAGCAATGAACTTCTTCCAAGCTCCGTCCACGAGCTGTTCGTTGAACCACTTCTTCCAACCGGCGCGATCCTTGATTTCTTCGTTGTAGCCCAAACGAGCGGCCAAGGCCGGATCAATGCGGCGAAGAATTTCACAGAACTGCCAGATGTCGTGGCGCGCTTCAACGCCTTCGGGCGGATCGATCATGGCGTCGGACTTGTGCGCCCAGCCGTCGCGAGCATAATTCACGCCCATGTATTCATGGTTTTCCAGGAAGAATGTACTCGGCAGAACATAATCGGCCCAGTCGTTGGATTCCTGCGGCAGGATATCCTGACTCACGATAAGTTCCATGGCCTTGAAGCCTTCGATGAGACGCGCGGAGTTGGCTTCGCGATGGAACATCGAGCAGCCAGTCATAATGAGCGCGCGCACCGGATAGGGCTTACCGGTCTTGGCCGCTTCAAGTGCAGGCCACAGCGTACCGATGCCTTCAGGATAAAAGAGCTTGTCCATGGGCTTGCCCGGTTTGACTTCCCAGGTGACGCCAGTCGGTCCCGTGCACTTTGTGCCGGCCTTCTTGACGCCCGGGCCGCCCACACCGGCACCCTGCGTAACGATAAAGCCGCCTTTGCGGTCCATCTGACCGGTAAAGAGATTGATGAGGCTCATCAACTCGTAGGCTTCGACGTCATTGCCGTTGCGAGACGAATACCAGCCGTCGTCGCACACGCCGCCGAGATTAAAGAAGTCGCGTGCCGTTTCGATGATTCGCTTGGCCGGGATGCCGGTTTGCTTGGCGACAAATTCGGGTGTGTACTTGGCGTTGGCTTCCTTGAAGGCAACGAACACGGTACGGGCATGCACGCGCTTGCCGTCGGCAAGGTTCACTTCGCCGTGCCAATCCATGGCGGGCAGTACGTCGGGCGATTCGTCAAAACCGATCGGCTGTCCCTTTTCGTTGAGCTTGGGACCTTGGAAGGCGATGTTGCCTGTGTGTTCGTCAATGACGGCAAAGTAGCGCTTGCGGCCGCCTTGCTTGACCATGTCTTCGGTAATCGGCGTGTAGTCATCCGTCACGAGACACGGAGAATTCGTCCACTTGCGCATCCATTCCAGATTGCAGAGGTTTTCACGCAAGCCTACGAAAATCAGACCGTGCAGGAAAGCGGCGTCGGTACCGGGCTTGATCGGAATCCATTCGGATTCGCCCAGTGCACCTTCGGGCATGCGCGGGTCAACGAACACCAGGCGAGCGCCGTTTTCACGCGCCTGTGCAGCCGTCGAGAACACACCCATGGCGCAGTTCAGAGTACGCCCCACGAGAAGCAGATAACGAACGTTGAGGTAATCGGGCTCAACTTTTCCCAAACCCGAGAAAGTCGGACCGAAAATGAGGCGACGCGCAAACGTGGAAGCCGAGTTGCAGGTTGCCGAGTGATTGATCACATTGGGCGTGCCGAAGGCAGGCGCAAACCAGTTCTGATAGGCCGTGAAATTGTGACTCGTGAGAACCACACTCTGTTCGCCGTCCTTGGCGATGATGGCCTTGAGTTTGGCTGCGATTTCGTTGAGCGCCTGATCCCAAGAAATTTCTTCGAACTCACCGCTGCCGCGCTCGCCCTTTCGCTTTAAGGGTTTGCGGATGCGCATCGGATGATCCCATGCCCAGAGCGCGGACGCGCCGCGGCCGCAATAGCCGCGCTGGGGATGATCGGGATTGGGAAGGATGCGAATGCTTGCACGCGAGGGCTTCTCTCCTTCCTTGTGCATGGCAAGCATGCCGCAGCGGGCGCCGCACATGCAGCAACCGACCGGATAGGCCTTCCAGCCTTTTTTCTTGAGAGTCTCTACCTCTTTCTTAACCGCCGCCCAGCCCATTGAGGAAGTTGCAGCAGTGGCCCCGGCCGCGCCCAGCAGAGCGCGTCTGGAAATGTGAGGAAGTTTGACGTCTGCCATCTTCTTCTCCTGTTTCTTATCGTATATGCGGTGTTCCGATGCGTGTCTCCCGCACCGTTTCCGTCTCTTTATTCCTGGTGCCTCAGCGGGTCGTAGAGCTTGAAAAAAGCCGTGCCGAGACGACGGAAAGCGACACCTAGGTTCGATTGTATGAATTTGAAGAAAACAGCAAAGACCTTAAGTAAACAATGATTGACTAAGTAATTTCTGAGTAATTGCTCCTACGCCGTTTGATCTAATCTGGATTAGACAAAAATCGGGGGTTATACTTTTTGCAACTTTTTAGATTTTGTGTTTTCGTCATGTATCAACCTAAACTCCCCAAGGATTTGCGTTGCCCGTTGGAATTCGCTCTCGAATTCTTCAGCGGCCGCTGGAAGTCCCGCATTTTGTGCCTGCTCTATTCCGAAAACAGCGTCCGTTATAACGACATCAAAAAGGCGCTCGACAGCGTATCGGACACTGTCCTTGCCAACACTTTGAAGGAACTCATCGGCCACGGTTTGATCGAGCGACACCAGTTCCCGGAAATTCCTCCGCGCGTGGAATATTCCCTCACGGAAAAAGGTCGCAGTCTTGTTCCGTTCCTGCGCAACATCTGCCGCTGGTCCGGCCAGTACCACGATTTTGAACAGCTGTCGGAAGACGCGCTTGCTCACTGCAAAAACTGTGTGATCAGCAAGTATCACGCAACTGATCGCTCTTGCGACGAATGCTCGCAGCCTGCAACATGCAACTCCTGCGACCAATCGTCGTCATAACAAACGGCGGTGATTGCTCTTTAGTGGAACTCCGGTCACAATCGGCACCTTGGATCCCACCAAAAACGGGCTGAAAAGTCACTAAAAAACAGGGTACTGAACACTCACGGATTGCTCAGTGAACTCAGTCAGGCGACCAACGGTTCAATCAATACCGGCGTCGCCTTTTTCTTTCAGCACCTCACTGTCTTCCTCAGCAAAGTTCGTTAACTCGCACCTTTGATTTTCAACGCTACCTATTCGACATAATTTCGCGAAAAACGAAAATAGCAAGTTGAGTGAAATGGTTAACTTGCATCGAAAATGCCCATAGACCGATAGAAGGCCTGCCCATAGAATCGATTGCAGATCAATAGGATCGGCGATCTTGGAAGCTTCATGCAAGGCTTGTTCCGTGCGGTTGCTTGTCTGAGTGTCGAACATTTCAACCAACCGGACATACACAAATGGACAGGAAACATTTACCGACAGTCGCAGCAATCCTCTGCGCCACCGCGGCATGCAGCGCCCAGGCGGCAGACGTTAAGATCTACGGCAATGTAGCAACAGGCCTTTATTTCAGTCACCAAGAAGGCGGGAAGGATAGTCTGGCGGTTGCCGCTTTCAAACAAACTCCCATGGATACCTACTTTGGTCTCCAAACAAAGGAAACATTTGGAAACGGATGGTATGCGGGGGCCCAACTTGAAACGGGCTACCACGTTGATACCGGCAAGCTAACCGCAGAAGACGGAATTGCCGACCGCGTTGCCCGTGTATTCATCGGCAATGAAATTCTTGAAGTGTCAGCAGGTCGATTGCCTAACTTTACCTGCGCAACTGCCCCCTATTCTTTCTATGGGCGCATGCGTGCCAATCAGACCCGTTCCGGTATGCTGGGACCGGCTCCTGCTTTCATAAGCTACAACACTGGCAGCCTGGATAACACGATTGCGATGTCATCCAATAATTCTTCCGGTTTCGTTTACCAGGCCATGTACTCCAACGGCAACGAGGAAGAAGAAACTGCATACGATTGGGCTGACAACCGTCATGTCGGCCAAGTCGCTCTCGGCTGGGTTGGAGAACGTCTACGCCTCGGTACAGTGCTTTCCTATGAACGTTTCAGTCATGTGGTCGAAGGCAAAGACCGCAAAGACGATGCGATGGGTATTCACCTGATTGCCAGTTACGACATGTCTCCGCTCACGATTTCCGGCATTGTCTACCTGGCAACCAATGAACGCCGTATCGGCAACAAAACCGGGCTGGACGGGCTGCTGGACCTCGGTCCAAATCACAAGTTCGATGACAGATCCGAAGGCCTCGATATGCAAACCGTCTATCTGAGTGCCGGCTATACAATGGGGCCGCATTACTTCGCCGGCTCTATCGGGTGGCTAAACGCAGAACTTAACGGTTCGGCAGAAGGATATCCTCAAGACGATGGGGCTGCTTTTCTCGGGGCGTTGGTCTACTACTACAGTCTGAGTAAACGCACCCAGCTTTATGCCTTCACATCGTTTATGGACGGCAAACAACTTTTGGATGCCGGCACAGATTTCAATCAGACAACAGGTGGCTTTGGCCTGATGCATAAATTCTGAGGCCGACACTTACCGACACCATTGTTAGAAATTTTTGAGCCTTGGAGAATCCTGCATTTTTCTGACGGAAAGGTGCAGGATTTTTTTGTTTTCGCTAAACCAAAGCAGACTTCTCGATATACAGCTATTTCGCCTCAAATAATCGATAACTCTGCATATCTTGATTTTCGATGTCCTGTTCTCAGACTCAATCATGACTTAATGGTTTTGCAAAGGATAGAAAAACTCCCGGACTACCTTAATGATCCGGCAGACCGGGAGTTTGAAACACGAACAGGAGCGGCTGTGAACCGCTCCCGTTTTAATCGCTGTTAAACGACTATCTGATTACTTTCCGAAGGCCTGCTTGAGGTCAACAATGTGGCCCTGATAGTGCGGAGCAGAGGCCTTGTTGTTATAGACGTCAATTTCAACCTTCACGTCCTTGGTCTTGTAATCAACTTCCTGCAAGCGACCGATCGTACCCTTGGTCTGATCGAACAAGCCGACGGAGCCGTAGAAGCCGAACATCGTGTCCTTGTCAGCCTGATAGGCGGCGTTGGACGTGATCGGAGCAAAGCTCTCGTAACCGCGTTCCTTACCATATTCCCAAGTCTGCTGAACCGTCATCTTCTTCGGGTCAATCTTGTATTCGACCAAGCGAGAGTAGTTCATTTCGGGCAAAGCGGGCTGCTCGTAGTGGCGAACCTGGCCGTTATCAAAGACAACGATCGAGCCCTTCTTGGAAGCGCGCGGCCAAGCGGCGTGCTGCGTGTACGTGAAGTCAAAGCCGCCTTCGCAGTCGCCCGTGGGCGAGCACTTGATGGCCTTGCCGTTGGCGTCAACCGGCTTGAGCAGCTTCTTTTCCAGACCGTTCTTCCAACCCACGGACGGAGCAAGAATCCACTTCACCTGCTTGTCGCGGCCGATCTTCATCACGCCCTGGTGGCGAGCGGAAATGATGATCGAATCGTCCGTCGGATCGTATGCAACCGAGTTGACGTGCGCCCAGTTGCGGCCCGTACCGACGCCTGCAGCGTCACCGAACGGTGCGAGCGGTTCGGAACCCACGCTCTGACCCTGAGCATCCAGGTCAACGTTCATGCAGACGGCGCCGAGGTCGAGATTCTTGATCAAAGCGTCGCGCGTCGGATCCAAAATGGTGTTCAGATCCCATTCGTCAATCACGTTGCCGGAACGGTCGACTTCGATGATGAAGTCGCGCACGGTCTGAACGACCTGACCGTCAGGACGATGGTAACGGTACTTGGCAGCACGCAGTAACACATGTCCGTTGGGCATTTCCCAGGAAGCATGACTCAGATCAATGTAGCCCGGCGGCAGTTCGTGCTTGGCCACGACGCGGCCAGCCAGATTGAGTTCGATCCAGCGCTGGCCCTGAACGAACGTGTAGGTGCCGGTCTTGGTCGGGAAGAAGCCCATCGCGTAGCCGCGATCGGCAATGTTGTAGTTGATGCCGTCGTAGATGGCTTCGGGTTCGAGCCACCAACGGAATTCGCCCTGCGTGTCAACCACGTAATTCAGAGGAATCGTTTCGAAAGCGAGAGAACCGCCGGAGGGATTAGCCGCACTCTTACTCATCTTGGGCGTCTTGGGCATGATCCAGTTGACTTCGGAGCCCTTGGGAGGACGCGTGCCGGAGTTAACGAGATACAGACGGTTCTTGAACTTGGGATCAAGCTTGGTGACCTTGGGCTGCGGCAGAGCCGTGATGTTGCGGTTGTCCATGTAGGGCATCGTGAGCGCCGGCGTCAGGATGCTGTACGTGTCGGTAATCTTCTTGCCATCAAGCTTGTAGCTCACGACAACCGTGTTGCGATAGTCGGGATAGAGGCCAAACACGGGAATGCCGTCGTTGGAAAGCAACGTCGAGCGACCGACGTCGTAGGTGATGTCGATGCCTCCGTTGGGCTTGCCCTTAACAGTCACTTTGATATCCGTCGGCTGCTTGGTGTTGCGATTGATAACAGCCGTCAAAGGCGAGTAGCCGTAGGGGTTGACGATCACATTGCCCAAATGCGTTCCTTTCGGAGTGGGAGCGGGCGCCATGGATTCGGCACTGGCAGCCATTGAGAAGGCAACGGCAGCGGCGGCAATCGTCAAGTGAAGAATCTTCATTTGTCTTTCTCCTCGTGGTCTAGTCGACGCACCGGCTCATCGTTTTTATTGAACCGGTTCCTTGCAAATCAGTCTATAGAGACTTGAATTTCAAGGAAATCGGCTCATACCCAGATTGGATCGCCACGGGTCGCAACGCGCGGTTGCAGGATTTGCAAAGACGCTTAAGATGGAAACTGTTCCTCCTCAAGAACGGCTAAAACAAGGCGGAGTTTTATGCACAATCAAAGCCACCACAATTACCCTGACAACACTGTTCTTCTGGTTCTCTCTTCGCTTTTTAAAACGATGAGTCTCACACTTACCGGAAACGAACTCGGTACTTCCACGGCCACCATCAGCCGTGCCCTGTCAACCGCACGCGAGTTTTTTGCCGACGACCTTTTTGTCAGAAGCGGACCACGCATGGTACCCACGGCTCGCATGCGTGAGTTATTGCCCGACATTAACGATGTATTGCAACGGCTCGAGAAGCTTTCGGCGCCGACCGTGTTCGATCCGGCTGATTTATCCCGAACCTTTCGAATTGCGGCAGCGGATAACGGCGTACTCGCCTTTCTTTTCCCTGCTTTCAAACGAATCTTGAAGCAAGCTCCACAAGTCAAGCTTGACGTCATCGGCCTCAACGGCGACCTTTTTGAGGATCTTCGCAACGGACGCCTTGATCTGGCCATGTTCCCGTTTGACCCGATTCCGCCCGAATGCCGCAGCGTTGTACTTGTTGACGAACCCGATGTGTTACTCGTTAAAAAAGGACATCCTTTGGTCGCCATCTACAAGGAAAAGGGAGAATTGTCGCTATCTGATATCCAGGCCTATCCAAAAGTCAAAATCAGCAACGTCACGCACAATTTCTCGGCAGCTGTCGTGCGTTACCATGCCAGCCTCATGGCACATGAAAGCGACGGAGCGAGCATCTCGATGCCCTACTTTTTGGCAGCGCCCTGGATGGTTTTGGAAACCGAAGCCACCGTGAAAATTCTCGAAAAAAACGGCAGGTTGCTTGCTCGCTACCTGCCGTTGGAGGTTTTACCGCTTCCGCCTAGCATTGCCGGCCATTATGAACGCCGCGTAATCTGGCACGAAAACGCTTCAGGCGATCCGGCTTTGCGATGGTTTATCGCCATGCTTCGAGCTTCGTGCCAAGAGCAGGCGCAGCAGTCAACATAACAACCGTCGGAAATTAGGCTTTTTTCACAAAATCACGCATCACCCAGCCGAAGATCATGGCGGCAAGGAAGATGGCCGCAACGATGCAAGCGAGCAGGCAGCAGGAAGCCATGTCCATGAACTTCCACTGCGGAATCAGGTACCAGCCGTCGGAAGACTGATAGAGCTCGATGAACCAGCGCTGCAGATCGCTCAATACGGCGCCGTCAGGAACGACGGGAGCGTCGTAGCCGCAGTCGCCTGTGGGCTGGAACCAGGCCGGAGCCCACTTTTCAAGCGGCAGACCAAACGGAAAGTGCGGTTCCGTCGAGCAACCCTGCATGCCGAACATGGCCATCGGATCGTCGGAATGCACGGCATCGTGAATGCCGATGAGCTTCCACGAGCACATGATTGTGTAAACGAGACCGTAGAGCGAAATCACGTAACCCACAACCTTGGCCCAGAGCGCCTTCGGGTTGATCATTGCGATGATGCAACCCAAGGCCATTACCAGATTGCCGTAGCGAATGTAGACACACTGCTCGCACGGCAGCATGTGCATCCAATCCTGAAACACGTAGTGAGCCAGCAGCACCATGGCGATCATGGCAAAGGCGATGATGCCCCAAGGCCAGCGCGAATCCTGCCAGTCGGCAAGCGTATTGACAGGATCTGTCTTCAGACCACTAAAAAATTTCTTCATCGCAAAAATCCCCCGCCTGCCGCGCTGAAAATTTGGCTTCGGGCTTCAGTGCCGGCTCGGTGTAGAAATCGAAAAAAAATACCGGGAGAGACAACCGCGCTTGCAGCCTGCCGCCGTCCCTCCCGCTAGGAGAGAAACAAGAAACTTGTCGGAGTTACTTCATTTCCTTGAGTTCTTTGACCAGATTGACCATACCGTCGAAGTTGCGGATGCTCTTGGTCATGATCAGATACTTGCCGTTGACGACATAAGCCGGGATACCCTGGATCTTGGCCACGTCGTAGGAGGTCTTCCATTCGGCGCACAGAGCCTTGACTGCTTCGTCGTTCTTGGCCTTGTTGAATTCGTCAAGGCTAATGCCCGTTGCGTCCGTCAGGGTCTTCAGGAACGCGGCTTCACCGGACGTCCAACGTTCGCCCTTCTTGTGATAAGCCTGATAGATGGCGTCCTTGGCCTTCTTAAAGAGCGAATCCTTGGATTCGATCGACACGCCGGCGGCCTTGTCCTTCAGCATGCACATGGCGAGGAATTCACTCGCAACACGGCCGTACTTGCCCTTGGTTTCCAGATGCACCGGATTGAAAGCAAGGCCCAGTTCCTTTTCGATACGCGGCAGAACCTTCGGATCCACGCCGACGTCGTACTTGAAGCAGAACGGGCAGTCGTAACTGAAGATCTTGGTGAGCTTGCCTTCGGCGTTGACCATGGGCTTGTCGAGTTTCACATAGTCGGTACCTTCGGTAGCAGCCATCGCGGTGGCGGCGATAACCGAAAGGCCGAGAGCAAACAAAGTCTTTTTGAACATTTTGAATTTCTCCTCGCTAACTTCAGCCGATGCCCAGTCAGAAAATCGTGCAGGCAATCGCGCTCAATTCTTAACACTCAGTTTAGAAACAAGATGCCTGCAGAACAATCGAGATTTGCCAAAGGGCACCTGCGTGTTCGTGCAATGTCTAGTTGCAGAAATTAAAAAATCCTTCCCGACCGGGCAAAAACAGCTGCAAAACGCCGCCGTTTTTGCCCGGTCTCATGCCGTTACGGAGTTACTTGGAGAAAGCCTTGGCCACCGAAACCGGAAGCGCCTGGTAACCCATCGAACCCACGATCACGATCTCAACGGACGGTTCCTTTTCGCCCCACTTGAACTCGTTGATAACAGGCGAAGCGATGCCGGCCTTTTCACCGGGTTTCAGTTCGGACGGACGGCGTCCCATGCCGGCCGTAGCCGAGTAGACCATGATGGAGTTCTTGTCGGCCTCGTAGCGGGTAAGCGACGTCACCGGGCTGTACCACGCAAAGCCGCGTTCCTTGCCGTATTCCCAAACCTGTTCGGCCGTCATCTTCTTCTGGTCGATCTTGTAGACCACGGCGCGGCTGTACTTCATTTCAGGCAGGGCGGGCTGTTCCATACCGCGGGCGTCGCCGTTGTCGAACACCGTAATGTAGATGACGTTCTTGTCAGACTTTTCATCAATACGGAAGGCCGTATGCTGCGTCCACGTGAAGTCAAAGTCACCTTCTACCTGGCTACCTTCGATCTTGAGCTTCTTGCCGTTGGCGTCAACCGGAGCAAGGAGCTTGTCGGCCCAGGGCTTCTTCCTGCCTTCAGGCGAAGCGAGAATCCACTTCACCTTCTTGTCTCGACCGATCTTGATAATGGCCGACTGGTGACGGGACGACAAAATGATCGAGTCATCGGTCGGGTCGTAGTCAACAGAGTTAACGTGCGCCCAGTTGCGGCCCGGACCCGTGCCAACGATATCGCCGAAATGATCACTTGCGTCAAGCTTGGCCAATTCCTCGGCAGACAGCGTCTTACCGGCCTGACTTGCGTCAATGTTCAGGCACACCGCACCCTGATCGAGTACCTTCATCACGTTGTCGCGGTACGGATCGAGAATTTCCCACAGACGCCATTCGTCGACCACCTGACCGTTGCCGTCGACTTCGACAATCACGTCGCGCACGGTGCGAACACGCTTGTTGTCGGCGCGACGCAAATCGGCGCTCGCCGCACGGATGAAGGTGTGGCCGTTCTGCGCGTTATCAAGCGAATGCGAGAAGTCAATGTAGCCCACCGGCAGACGGCGGTTGTAAATTTCGCGGCCCATCAGATCGTACTTGACGTAACGCTGACCGTAACCCCAGGTGATGTTGCCGTCTTCATCCTGCTGGAAGCCCATCATCACGCCCGAGCGATACATCTGCTCGACGTCGTAGATCGGTTCAACATGCATGTACCAGCGCACTTCACCCTTGGTGTCAATGATGGCGTTCATCGGATAGAAGTTCCATTCCATCGCGCCGCCCATCGGGTTGTTCCAAACCATGCGGGTGGCCTTGGCGTACTGCTGCATCAAATTGTTGACAAGGTACAGACGGTCGGAGAACTTCGGATCCATCTTGACGACCTTGGTTTCGAACATATTGTGCGAAAGCGTCGGGTTGCCGCTCACTTCGTGATATACGGGGGCGGTGTAGATCGAATAGGTTTCCGAAATCTTTTCGGTCTTGCCGTGGAACTTGCGCGTGTAGCTCACCTCAACCTTGTTGTTGTAGTCGGCATAAAGGCCGAAAACAGGAATGCCGGCGTGGGTGAGAAGCTGCTTGCGACCCACCTTGTATTTGATTTCTTGACCGTCTTTCTTGGGCACGATGCGCACCGTAGCTTCGGTGAGTTCGTAACCGCCGTTTTTGATGATGGCGGTAAGCGGAGCAATCTTATACGGATTGACGACGATTTCGCCGAGCTTGCCTTGTGCGGCAAACGTCACGCGCGGGCCCGACGAGCCGCCGGCTGCGGCAGCCGTCCCCGAGAAAGTGCCCGCAACAAGTGCGGCAATGGTGCCCATGAACAAAGAACGACGACCGATGGTGACAGCCATGATTATCTCTCCCAACAAACAGTTCAAAAAACAAAAGCCCAAATGAGCTTTCGCCTCTTTGTTCATCGTAAGCAAGGATCGTTTTTGCCGAAATGGCGACTTTCCTTTCCTTTTTCGACAAAAATGACATAAGCTTTTGTCGATAATCGAAAAGTCAAACCAAAGAGAACGTCCCAATCATTCTCCGACGGTTCCTACGTATGCTTTCCTTGCGATTCAACCACTTGCTGGTCGTTCTCAAAATTTACGACACAGGGTCGCTTTCCGAAACGGCCCGGCAGCTGAATCTGACAATTTCGGCCGCGAGCCGCTCGCTTCGTAAGTGTCAGGAGGAGTTCGGCGACGAGCTTTTCGTGCGCAACTACCAAGGCATGGCCCCCACCGAAAAGTGTCGTGCGGTTGTACCCATCATCCGCAAGTTGCTGGCAAACTTCAACGATCTGACCGATACCAAAACATTTGCGCCGGCTGACATCACCCGCACGCTTTCGATTGCCGCCGCCGACAATGCCGTCGTGATGATCCTGCGTCCCGTACTGCGGGCGCTTTTGCGTGAAGCACCGCAAATGAACTTCCGCTTGTTGCCTTTGTCGGAGAATGTCTTTCGCGAGCTCGCCGAAGGCAGTGTTGATCTGGCACTTTTCCCGACCTCACTGGGCGAAACGCTTCCCGAACATTTCCACGGTCTCAAACTTTTCGACATTCATCGCGTCTGTTTGCTCCGCAAGGAGCACCCGCTTGCAACAAGTTATGCCCAAGGCAAAAAACTCACGCGAAAAGCATTTCTTAAATACCCGAAAATTGCCGTCGAACTGCGTCAGAATGCTCGGGGCCCCGTGTTTGACATTGATACGTCATCCACACACGACCAACGAAAAATCATTGAGGTGCCGCATTTCCTGGGTGCCCCCTATTTTCTCGAGGACACCAACGCTACGCTTGTGTTGCCGCACACCACCGCAGAGTTTTTCGCCCGAATGCTGCCCACGCTCACCGTGATCCCAATTCCTGGCGAAAAGCGCGTCTATTCCACCCGTCTCATCTGGCACGAGCGCAATCACGCCTCTTCGGAAATGCAGTGGATCCGCAGTGTCTTTGTCTCGACTCTGCGCAAAAACGCATCCGAAGAAAACCAAACTGCCCGCTCGGAGGACCTCTGAGCCATGACGGCGCTTTGGATTCTTTTTTCGTCGTTCTGCAGCGCATGCATTCTCGCAAGCATTCAATGCCTACGGGAAACACTTGCGTTCATTGATGTGGCCTTCGTACAGTTCTTGTTCGTATTGGCCGTCACCGTCGTCGTGATGCTCGTTCGCCAGGTTCCGTTCTCAACCCACGTCTGGCACCTGCACCTGTTGCGATCCATAATCGGCGTAGGGGTCGTCATAACACAGATCATCACCGCCATGAACATGCCGGTGGCGGCCGCCCAGACGCTGCAGTACACCTCTCCGCTTTTTGTGGCTGGCTTCTCTGCGATCGCCTCTTTTCGCAATGGCGAACACATCGACTGGCGCATCTTGGCGTCCATTACGGCGGCTTTCATCGGCATCCTCGTGATGTTTCATCCTTCGGAGCGCTCTTTTCCGGCCGTCTACGTCCCGATCGGATTATTGTGCGGGTTGTTTACGGCCGCCGCCATTCTGATGCTCAAGAAACTGGGAAGCGTCAATGAACCGGTCCCCCGCACCGTTTTTTACTTTCATCTGCACGGTGCCGTCGTATTGGGAGTCTTGGAGTTGTTCTGCGGACAACTTACCGTCTCCCAATTGCAGCAAACGCCTCTGGCTTTGATGCTGATCTTTCTCACATGCGCACAATTTGCCCGGGCGTTGGGCTGGGGCAAAGGCAACACATTCCTCGGTGCCGTTTTCACGTTTTCCGGTGTGGTTTTTGCCGCCTTTATTGACAGCGCCTTTTTCGGCGTCACACCAAGTCTGCGTTCCCTTTTCGGCATGCTCATCATTGTTGCTGCTGCAGCCGCCTGCCTTGGTCTGATTGCTAAAGCTGAAAAAAACGGTAAGTTCGCCCTCCCCTACAAAGTAGGGTCGGGATTGCCGCCGCTGTGCCTCCATGATAGCCTACGAGACAGCACATTAACAATGGGGTGTCAAGATGGTTAAGGGGAGCAACAAGGCGGCGGATCGGCTGGCCAAGCTCGAAGAACAACGAGCGCGAATCAATGCCGAAATTCAGCGGGTGCGGGCAAGGGAACAGCAGCAAGAGCGCAAGAACGAAACAAGGCGCAAGGTGCTGGTGGGGGCCATGATTTTGGCCAAGGTGAACAGCAGCGAGTGGCCGGAGGATCGGCTCATGGCGGCAATGGATGCGTACCTTGAACGCGACCACGACCGCGCCTTGTTCGGTCTGCCGCCACGCCAGAAGGATGAGCCGGGCTGAATGATCGACCGAGACAGGCCCTGCGGGGCTGCACACGCGCCCCCACCCTTCGGGTAGGGGGAAAGGCCGCTAAAGCGGCTAAAAGCGCTCCAGCGTATTTCTGCGGGGTTTGGTGTGGGGTTTAGCGGGCTTTGCCCGCCTTTCCCCCTGCCGCGCAGCGGTGGGGCGGTGTGTAGCCTAGCGCAGCGAATAGACCAGCTATCCGGCCTCTGGCCGGGCATATTGGGCAAGGGCAGCAGCGCCCCACAAGGGCGCTGATAACCGCGCCTAGTGGATTATTCTTGGATAATCATGGATGGATTTTTCCAACACCCCGCCAGCCCCCGCCCCTGCTGGGTTTGCAGGTTTGGGGGCGTGACAGTTATTGCAGGGGTTCGTGACAGTTATTGCAGGGGGGCGTGACAGTTATTGCAGGGGTTCGTGACAGTTAGTACGGGAGTGACGGGCACTGGCTGGCAATGTCTAGCAACGGCAGGCATTTCGGCTGAGGGTAAAAGAACTTTCCGCTAAGCGATAGACTGTATGTAAACACAGTATTGCAAGGACGCGGAACATGCCTCATGTGGCGGCCAGGACGGCCAGCCGGGATCGGGATACTGGTCGTTACCAGAGCCACCGACCCGAGCAAACCCTTCTCTATCAGATCGTTGACGAGTATTACCCGGCATTCGCTGCGCTTATGGCAGAGCAGGGAAAGGAATTGCCGGGCTATGTGCAACGGGAATTTGAAGAATTTCTCCAATGCGGGCGGCCGGAGGACTTCTGCTCGTTCCAGTAGCTTTAGTGTTTGATCCGCCAATCCCGATGCCTACAGGAACCAATGTTCTCGGCCTGGCGTGGCTCGGCCTGATCGGAGCGGGTTTAACCTACTTCCTTTGGTTCCGGGGGATCTCGCGACTCGAACCTACAGTTGTTTCCTTACTGGGCTTTCTCAGCCCGGGGACCGCCGTGTTGCTAGGATGGTTGTTCTTGGATCAGACGCTGAGTGCGCTTCAAATCATCGGCGTCCTGCTCGTGATCGGGAGTATCTGGCTGGGCCAACGTTCCAACCGCACTCCTAGGGCGCGTATAGCTTGCCGGAAGTCGCCTTGACCCGCATGGCATAGGCCTATCGTTTCCACGATCAGCGATCGGCTCGTTGCCCTGCGCCGCTCCAAAGCCCGCGACGCAGCGCCGGCAGGCAGAGCAAGTAGAGGGCAGCGCCTGCAATCCATGCCCACCCGTTCCACGTTGTTATAGAAGCCGCATAGATCGCCGTGAAGAGGAGGGGTCCGACGATCGAGGTCAGGCTGGTGAGCGCCGCCAGTGAGCCTTGCAGCTGCCCCTGACGTTCCTCATCCACCTGCCTGGACAACATTGCTTGCAGCGCCGGCATTCCGATGCCACCCGAAGCAAGCAGGACCATGATCGGGAACGCCATCCATCCCCGTGTCGCGAAGGCAAGCAGGATGTAGCCTGTGCCGTCGGCAATCATTCCGAGCATGAGTGCCCGCCTTTCGCCGAGCCGGGCGGCTACAGGGCCGGTGATCATTGCCTGGGCGAGTGAATGCAGAATGCCAAATGCGGCAAGCGAAATGCCGATCGTGGTCGCGTCCCAGTGAAAGCGATCCTCGCCGAAAATGACCCAAAGCGCGGCCGGCACCTGTCCGACAAGTTGCATGATGAAGAAGACCGCCATCAGGGCGGCGACGACGGTCATGCCCCGGGCCCACCGGAACGAAGCGAGCGGGTTGAGAGCCTCCCGGCGTAACGGCCGGCGTTCGCCTTTGTGCGACTCCGGCAAAAGGAAACAGCCCGTCAGGAAATTGAGGCCGTTCAAGGCTGCCGCGGCGAAGAACGGAGCGTGGGGGGAGAAACCGCCCATCAGCCCACCGAGCACAGGTCCCGCGACCATCCCGAACCCGAAACAGGCGCTCATGAAGCCGAAGTGCCGCGCGCGCTCATCGCCATCAGTGATATCGGCAATATAAGCGCCGGCTACCGCCCCAGTCGCCCCGGTGATGCCGGCCACGATCCGCCCGATATAGAGAACCCAAAGGAAAGGCGCCGTCGCCATGATGGCGTAGTCGACAGCAGCGCCGGCCAGCGAGACGAGCAAGACCGGCCGCCGCCCGAAACGATCCGACAGCGCGCCCAGCACAGGTGCGCAGGCAAATTGCATCAACGCATACAGCGCCAGCAGAATGCCATAGTGGGCGGTGACGTCGTTCGAGTGAACCAGATCGCGCAGGAGGCCCGGCAGCACCGGCATAATCAGGCCGATGCCGACAGCGTCGAGCGCGACAGTGCTCAGAATTACGATCAGGGGTCTGTTGGGTTTCACGTCTGGCCTCCGGACCAGCCTCCGCTGGTCCGATTGAACGCGCGGATTCTTTATCACTGATAAGTTGGTGGACATATTATTTTATCAGTGATAAAGTGTCAAGCATGACAAAGTTGCAGCCGAATACAGTGATCCGTGCCGCCCTGGACCTGTTGAACGAGGTCGGCGTAGACGGTCTGACGACACGCAAACTGGCGGAACGGTTGGGGGTTCAGCAGCCGGCGCTTTACTGGCACTTCAGGAACAAGCGGGCGCTGCTCGACGCACTGGCCGAAGCCATGCTGGCGGAGAATCATACGCATTCGGTGCCGAGAGCCGACGACGACTGGCGCTCATTTCTGATCGGGAATGCCCGCAGCTTCAGGCAGGCGCTGCTCGCCTACCGCGATGGCGCGCGCATCCATGCCGGCACGCGACCGGGCGCACCGCAGATGGAAACGGCCGACGCGCAGCTTCGCTTCCTCTGCGAGGCGGGTTTTTCGGCCGGGGACGCCGTCAATGCGCTGATGACAATCAGCTACTTCACTGTTGGGGCCGTGCTTGAGGAGCAGGCCGGCGACAGCGATGCCGGCGAGCGCGGCGGCACCGTTGAACAGGCTCCGCTCTCGCCGCTGTTGCGGGCCGCGATAGACGCCTTCGACGAAGCCGGTCCGGACGCAGCGTTCGAGCAGGGACTCGCGGTGATTGTCGATGGATTGGCGAAAAGGAGGCTCGTTGTCAGGAACGTTGAAGGACCGAGAAAGGGTGACGATTGATCAGGACCGCTGCCGGAGCGCAACCCACTCACTACAGCAGAGCCATGTAGACAACATCCCCTCCCCCTTTCCACCGCGTCAGACGCCCGTAGCAGCCCGCTACGGGCTTTTTCATGCCCTGCCCTAGCGTCCAAGCCTCACGGCCGCGCTCGGCCTCTCTGGCGGCCTTCTGGCGCTCCTGCTGCGGCGTCCGCTCGTGGGCCGTGGCGCGGGTCCGCGCGCCGGCCTCGTGCGCCTGGCGCTCGCGGGCGAGGTCCAGGGCGGCCGTCTTCACGTTCTGCCTTGCGCAGATGAGATAGGGGAGCCCGCAGAATTCGGAAAAAATCGTACGCTAAGGTTTTCCGGGCATCCGTAAGGGCCGAAACTTCCCGTCTTCCAGTCTGCGGCTCTGCCGCCAGACGTAATCGCCGGTTAGGTTGATGTGCTCCCAGCCCAGCGGCGACAGGAATTGCAGCAGCTCGCCATGTAGCCCACGCAGTTCCGAGGCATTGCTCATCATTTGATCGGCTATAATCGCCGCGTGGACGTAGTCAGTTTGACAACCTGCGTTTTGATCATCGCGCGCCCGCTGAAACAAAGCTGCAAAGCGATCCCGGATCGGGAGAAGGGCAGAAGGCAGGGGTTCCTCAGATGCGGCATACAGCTTCGCCATTAGTTCCGCTGCAATTTCGGTCGCCTGGTAGTCGCCGTGCTCGGCAACGATGTGAGAGAGCATTCGCTCCCCGGCATATTCGAGCAACATCAGATTGTTCTCACGACCGAGCAACCGGACTGCTCCCCTCCCATTGCGCCATACCAGATAGTCGGCCCCGCGCAGTTCATCAGCAATGTCTTCTATAGGTTTCAATCCCTTGACGATTGCAGGAGTCCCGTCTGGCAATGAAACTTTCCAAACGAGGCTGGAAAAGGTGTCCGCAATGAGAACAGGTTGCGAAACGTGCCAATGAGCAGGAAAAACAGGCGGCATGAACATCAACCCCAAGTCAGAGGGTCCAATCGCAGATAGAAGGCAAGGCGTTCGCGGTCGGGGGCTTCGATCCCCAATACATTGAATAGGACAGCGAAGGCGCGCTCTGCTTCATCTGGCGCTGCCCAGTTCTCTTCGGCGTTAGCAATCATGAGTGCCAAATCGGCATAGCGATCTGCTGTTCCGAGCCGCCCAAGGTCGATCAGACCCGTGCATTGAAGAGTTTTAGGGTCCACCATGAAGTTCGGCATGCAGGGATCACCATGGCAAACAACCATATCGGTGCGCTCTTGGTCGAGCCGCACCGGTAGCTCTCGTTCGACACGAGCCAAAAGATCGAGCTGCGGCGTACTCTTGTCCTCGTCCGGTAAGAAGTCGGGATTGACGGCATTGCGGGACACCACATCAACGGCGCGTCCGAACATTCGCGACAGCCTGCGCTCAAACGGACATTGATCAACCGATAGGCTGTGAACAGCGCCAAGTTGCTGCCCCATTGACGGCCACGCTTTGAGCAAATCCGCTCCAGACAGATCAGCCGCCGGTACTCCCGGAATTGCCGTTATCACCAAGCATGCACCCTCCTGTTCCTCCTGCCAGTTGATGACCTCGGGGCAAGCCACACCTCGACCTTTGAGCCAAATGAGGCGGTCACGCTCTCCAGCGAGCTCACCGCGGCGGGAAGCAGGTGCGATTTTCGCGAAGGCATGCCCGTCACCACGTCGAAAAACAAAATCACCAGATTCTCCGCCTCTGACAGGCAACCAGTCAGAATGCGATTCACCAAAAAAAATATTAGTTCGATTCAATGGAGGTTCCTTCAGTTTTCTGATGAAGCGCGAATATAGAGAAATATCCCGAATGTGCAGTTAACGAATTCTTGCGGTTTCTTTCAGCGCCGCCAATACCGCCAGCCCGTCGCGCAAGGGGCGCGGCTCGTGTGTGCGGATGAAGTCAGCTCCACCTGCGGCGGCGGCAAGCTCTGCAGCGAGTGTCGCGGCCCCGACATCCCCCGGACCACGGCCTGTGAGCGCGCGCAGAAAGGATTTGCGCGAAACAGACAGAAGCACCGGCAAATCGAAGCGCAGCCGCAATTCATCGAACCGCGCCAGCACCGAGAGCGAGGTTTCGGGAGCAGCCCCCAGAAAAAACCCCATGCCGGGATCAAGGACAAGGCGGTTGCGTTTGATACCGGCACCCGTCAGCGCCGCGATGCGCGCGTCAAAGAACGCCGCAATGTGATCCATGATGTCGCCAGCGGGTGCCTCGCGCCGATCTGCCTGCCCGTCTTGCACCGAATGCATAACGACGAGTTTGGCAGATGATTTCGCCAATTGCGGATAGAACGCAGCGTCTGGAAAACCGCGAATATCATTGAGATAGGCCACACCACGCGACAAGGCATAGGCTTGCGTCGCGGGTTGATAACTGTCGAGCGAGACGGGAATGCCATCTGCCTTGAGCGCGTCCAGCACCGGCGCGATACGCGCGATTTCTGTGTCGGACGAAACAGGCGCGGCGTCGGGATTGCTGGATGCCGGACCGAGGTCGATCACATCTGCCCCCTCGGCCATCAGCTTACGCGCCTGCGCAATGGCTGCGTCTGGCGCCAGATACCGGCCTCCATCGGAGAAACTGTCCGAGGTTATGTTGACGATGCCGAAAATGATGAGCGATTTATTCATGGGGGCTTCTATAATAATAATAATCGAGCATGAGTCTCATACGGATGCTCGGGTCGAAAGGGAATCCCCAGGCGAGTAACCTGTTTGCGGTGATCCATTAGCTGCAGGAGCAGAAGAGCATACATCTGGAAGCAAAGCCAGGAAAGCGGCCTATGGAGCTGTGCGGCAGCGCTCAGTAGGCAATTTTTCAAAATATTGTTAAGCCTTTTCTGAGCATGGTATTTTTCATGATATTACCAATTAGCAGGAAAATAAGCCATTAAATATAAAAGATAAAAATGTCTTGTTTACAATAGAGTGGGGGGGTCAGCCTGCCGCCTTGGGCCGGGTGATGTCGTACTTGCCCGCCGCGAACTCGGTTACCGTCCAGCCCAGCGCGACCAGCTCCGGCAACGCCTCGCGCACCCGCTGGCGGCGCTTGCGCATGGTCGAACCACTGGCCTCTGACGGCCAGACATAGCCGCACAAGGTATCTATGGAAGCCTTGCCGGTTTTGCCGGGGTCGATCCAGCCACACAGCCGCTGGTGCAGCAGGCGGGCGGTTTCGCTGTCCAGCGCCCGCACCTCGTCCATGCTGATGCGCACATGCTGGCCGCCACCCATGACGGCCTGCGCGATCAAGGGGTTCAGGGCCACGTACAGGCGCCCGTCCGCCTCGTCGCTGGCGTACTCCGACAGCAGCCGAAACCCCTGCCGCTTGCGGCCATTCTGGGCGATGATGGATACCTTCCAAAGGCGCTCGATGCAGTCCTGTATGTGCTTGAGCGCCCCACCACTATCGACCTCTGCCCCGATTTCCTTTGCCAGCGCCCGATAGCTACCTTTGACCACCATGGCATCAGCGGTGACGGCCTCCCACTTGGGTTCCAGGAACAGCCGGAGCTGCCGTCCGCCTTCGGTCTTGGGTTCCGGGCCAAGCACTAGGCCATTAGGCCCAGCCATGGCCACCAGCCCTTGCAGGATGCGCAGATCATCAGCGCCCAGCGGCTCCGGGCCGCTGAACTCGATCCGCTTGCCGTCGCCGTAGTCATACGTCACGTCCAGCTTGCTGCGCTTGCGCTCGCCCCGCTTGAGGGCACGGAACAGGCCGGGGGCCAGACAGTGCGCCGGGTCGTGCCGGACGTGGCTGAGGCTGTGCTTGTTCTTAGGCTTCACCACGGGGCACCCCCTTGCTCTTGCGCTGCCTCTCCAGCACGGCGGGCTTGAGCACCCCGCCGTCATGCCGCCTGAACCACCGATCAGCGAACGGTGCGCCATAGTTGGCCTTGCTCACACCGAAGCGGACGAAGAACCGGCGCTGGTCGTCGTCCACACCCCATTCCTCGGCCTCGGCGCTGGTCATGCTCGACAGGTAGGACTGCCAGCGGATGTTATCGACCAGTACCGAGCTGCCCCGGCTGGCCTGCTGCTGGTCGCCTGCGCCCATCATGGCCGCGCCCTTGCTGGCATGGTGCAGGAACACGATAGAGCACCCGGTATCGGCGGCGATGGCCTCCATGCGACCGATGACCTGGGCCATGGGGCCGCTGGCGTTTTCTTCCTCGATGTAGCGAAGAATTCGTCCGATTTCCTGGTTGCTTGAACCAATTCCTTCGGGAGAGCAATAAGATTTGAAAAACTGCATGACGACATCTGCCGGCACAGACCGCCACAGGCAACCTGACGGGTGCGTGTTTTCTTTCGTCCAATTCGGTTGCTTTTCCTCTGACTCCTCTAAGTGGTCAGAATCGTAGACTCGCTTGCCGAAGTTATCAGCATCTTCGATCAAATGTTCGGCGGCAACAAAGTTATTGCGTGGAGTTTGACCAGCCACCAGAAATTGGCGCATTTCCGAACGGTATCCGGCGTAACAGCAGGAAGCATCCGTTGCTGTGCGCATTTTGCTGGCAGATGTCAGAAGAAATCCGGGATGTTGCTGAACAATCAGCTGGTAGTCATTCGGTGTGCGCACGAGATTGTTCATTGAGCTTATTTGCTCGCCAAGATCATCCAGAGTGCAGCTTACCTTCATGAAACGGTCGGCAAGCCGAATAGTTGTACTGATACGGCAAAGATCTGCGTAACCGTCGCGGTATCCAAACCATCGTCCCATCTGGAGAAGGGAATCGGCCGCACCCGTTGTACGCAGAAAAATGCTCATGCAAAGCGACGGAATCGTAAGTCCTCTCGACAACTTGTTTCCGCCGATCCAGATAAGTGGCTTCAAGCATTTATCTGTGTCTGCATCCGATTGCAGAAGTCCTTCCCGGTCAGGCTCCGATTCACCGTTGACGACCACGATCGCAAGAGCTTCAACCGTTTTTTGGATCCAAGGCCACAAGTCTGAGAAAGATTCCGGCAGTGTCCAGTCTTTTTTGCGATCTACATCATCTCTGGCTACTCGAACAACTTCTGTTGTCGCACGTTGTTGCTCAATAATCACCGCCAGTTCTGAACCGAGTTCCGAGTCGGGCCCTTCATACGTTATGCTACGGCGAATGTTGAAACATGCTTCAGAGATTTGTTGCGCAAGCTTTTCCTGAATATCAACCAGATGGCTGACATGGATCAGCATGCTGCTTGCTTCAGGTTTGTCGGCCGAAAGATTTCCTTTCCGGCACTGAGCTCTCCAAAATTTGATGGCAGAAGAAACAATAAATTGAAGAATGCACTTGCGTGCTGTCGGCGGAAAATTGCCCACTTCATTTTGGTTCTTCACAATCCATTTATTTGCTTCGGCAAGAGGAAATGGCACAAATAGAACCGATTCTTCTTTTGAATCCGGATCAAAGTATTCCTTCGGACCGAAATAATTGTCGGGTGTTGGGAGCTGAACAATAAAATCTTTAGGAAACAAATCCTCCCCTAATTTCTCAGAATCAACCGATGCATCCGCAAAAAGATTGGCAAAGGGGGACGCCGTGTAACCAACATAGCTACAACAGGGAAAAAGTTTGATGATTTGACGAATTTGTGAATTTATCTTTGAGGCTTCCTGGCGCTCCTCTGCGAGTGCAGCATTATCGGATTCCTCTTCGCTGCTAATCTTTGCCACCGTATTCATTGATGCCTGATCCGCTTCATCATCAATGATCAAAACAGGTTTCGATCTCGGCTGATGCCTAAGCCAGGCAATAAAGTTGCCAAGTCGATGCGATTCCTTCTTCATCACAATCAGCCACGGCCGCTCCTCCATCTTTATGTTGATGCCGCCGAAGTCTTCCTCAAGATCTGTTGCAGACTGCGGCTGTCGGGATTGGTCGTAGCCACGGCACAGGCCGACACCAACGGACCAGGACAACTTACCCGACTTACTAAAGCCGGTGAAATCATGGTCCAGACGCTCCTGAGTCTGTTTTCTCAGATCGTTATGAACGCCTGCCAAAACGATAATGAGCCGGTAGCCAGCATCTGCGGCTTTAGAAATCAGCGCGGAATAGTTTGCCGTTTTGCCCGCCTGAATATTTCCGATGACAAGACCTTGCACACGCCAATTTTGTACTTTTCGGGGATCCTGAAGATGCTGCAGAACGTTCTCGCTCTCATCATCGATCTTCTTGGTTACTCCCTGTCCCATGGAATCAATCATGACTTTTTCTGTGAGCGGCCAGTAGTAACGGCACTGTTTATCGGCCTCTGTCACCCAACTTTTCTGCGGAGCCGGAGGGATGGATGTCACCGCAGGTGAATGAAGTTCCTGATAAATTCTCAGGGCAAGACCTTCTTTAGCTTTCCCGAACGTGTTTTGCCTCTCTACGGAACCGTTGACCCACTGCTCCCAATAGTCCTCCACTGTTTCAACGACCTGTGCATACGTAATATCGGAGCGAACTGGTTCAAGCGAAGCCGCTTTTGAAAAAACTTTTTCTTCAAAACTTTTCCAGGCCCCTTGGCAGAAATCATCCCATTCAGGATAGTTGGTCATTCTTCATCCTCCTTGAATTCATTCATAATCGAGGGCCAAGAAGCAAACGGTTCGGCATCAGCAAGCGTTGACAGAGCTTCAGGAACATTCTCTACTTTACCTTCGGCTAATCCATATACGAATTCTACGATCGCAGCTCTTGCCAACGGCGAAACTTCGGCAAAACGTGCCCTTTGTTCTTGAGTCGGGTGTGAAAAAGCCAAAATTTCCAACAACCCCTGCACTTCTTCAGGCTTTGTCGCCCGCAACAGCGCATCTCTCAGAGCGATTCCGATTTTTGAAGAAAAATCAATTTGCGGCGTTGCTCCTCTGTCTTTTCTCCACAAAGAAGCGCTTTTCTGTGTTCCAGTATTTACCCCGTGATCACTTTTTTCTAACGAGACCTGAAGAATTTGTGCGGATTGTTCGGCCACAGAATTGGCTCGGTAACAAAGCAATTGCCGCAGGCGATTCCATCCTTTTTTCCGGGGAATCTTTACCTTGCTTTTGCGTATGTCGAGTTGCCAATCAAGATCGTGCTGATTATCAAAAGTCAGCTTGATTCGAGCTAGGGCGTGAAGCGGCGACTTATGAATACCGAGCCCGAGCCACCCTGAGCAACAGATCAAACGTTTGCCGCGATAAATAAAAAAACCCTGCATGTCCAGAAGGTCTTCTTTACCATAGAGGGTTATAGGCGTTCGTGTGTTCTCCGGATTGGGCAGTATGTAAGGATGAATCTCAACCAGCGGCTTCTGACTTTCCTCCGGCCAGAATTCTTCCTGATAGCTGTAGGGAGCTGCAAAACTTGAGGAAAAGAAGGGATCCCAGGGAGCAATTTTTCGCTTCGTAGGCCCAAAATAAATTTCAAGCTCAGCCTCCCCGATTAGTGGATCAACTGTCAGAAACTGATGGAAGGTGAGGCGAAGATGCTTTTCGAGGCGTTCTAGCGACTCCAAATAATTGCTCTGAAATTCCTGAGACAATGCATCAGAACTACCGAATGCCCGGTCGATTTTTTCCCAAAGAACGACTGTGCCGGACGTTTGGTTTTTGAGCTGTGCAAATCTTTCGTCGTTTAACGGAGAATCAATTTTTTCCAGTACCCATTCGTCTTTCTGGGCCAACGTGTCGAGATCCCATGCATAAGCAACGGCCTGCCCATTTTTTATCGAACAGACGGTAAGTCGTCGGCACTGAGAAAAAGAAGCTGTTTTGAGACCCAGACCGAAACGTCCGAGATCTGTTTTCTCTCGAAAAACTTTCGGCGATTTTGAACCAAGCTTCAAAGCATTAACCATCTCAGCTTCATTCATGCCAACACCGTCGTCACGGATAAGGAACCATTTCCCGCGCTTTTCGCCCTTTGCGTAATCCACCCACACCTGGCGGGCTTTAGCCGCTATAGCATTGTCAATGATGTCAGCGACGGCATCACCGAGTGAGTATCCCAACCCGCGAAGCGACTCTGTTAACGATGCTGCGCTTGGCGGCACCTCTTTGGTGACAGGAATACTTGAAAGCGGTTCAACCTCGCTACTATTTCTGAGTTCTTGTGGGCCATCAGAAAAAAGATCAAAAACGTCGTCCTTGAGTTTTCCTATTTTGGGTTCTAATAAATTTTTTGGGGTGCTTGTCTCGAACTCTGGATGTGAGTCAGGAATGACATTCAAGAAGTCCGTGTTCTCAGTTTTTTCTTCAAGCTCGCTTTCTTTATTAACTTTTCCCATGAGAGCGAATTCGTCCTGCTCGCTTAAACCCGAATCTTCAGGCATTTCTGCTTCAATTTCAGAGATTGAAATCCTGTTGCCGTTTGAATTTAGCCAGTCTTGAAACTGCTCCATGATACTGTCGGCGTGAGCTTGTTCGGCAATCTGTACCGCAGTTTGGCCATAAGAATCTTTTAGTTGCGGAGAGACCCCCAGTTCTAACAGATGTTTTATTCTCGACGCATCTGTCTTTGCTGCCAAATGATGTATAGATTCAATTGATGCAAGATGTACGGGAGTGATTGACTGCGAGTTTTCTTGAGCATCAATCAAAGCGGAATTAATTAAGCCGCAAGCGGCGTCGACACTATGATTTAGCGACTCATCCTGCAAGCCTTGTAAGGCTTCAACAAAGCTCAAAACATTGAATTCAATCAGCGTCTGAAGGGCATTTGGATCTGCACCTGCTTCGAGCAAAAGCTTTGCGGCTTCTTTTTGCCCGTGCATGACGGCTATTAACAAAGCCGTATGCCCCCAAGCATCGCGTTGATCCGGAGATTCGCCTGCCCGCAAGGCGCTTTGAATTTTTTTACAGTCTCCGAGAGCCGCAGCTCGGCATATTCCTTGAATTACAGGCCATGCTTCCGCACTTCCTCTGGGACTTTCTGCTGAATCCCCCCATTCTAGGAGCATTCGCCTGAGCGTTTCATTTCCAAATTTGGAAATCAGACCGGCAGCACACTGGCCATATTTCGAAACTATAAAAGGATTGGCTCCTTCATTCAGAAGAATTTCAGCCGCCTGCAAATTGAGCTTTCGCATCGCATAAAGCAGGAGCGTAACACCATTGCCATCAGCTTCATCCGGCGAAAGTCTGAAGTCCTCAAATGCTTCTTCCAATGCCTCACAAACCGAAGATGGCTTCTGATTCAAAAGAACAAAAAAACGACTTAACACTCCGGTCATTTGCGGTCTTGCTGAAAAACTGATGAACTAAAGTTTGTCTGTGAGTGTATAGAGTTATCAAAATTCGCGTTTGGATTGTATCAGCCCTAATGCCTAACTTTTAAGCACTACTAACTAGCGCATCAGTCCCAAGCTGGAACTGCCTCTCAAGGCTATCGAAGCCATCGAATCAAATCGAGGGTTCGTGCATCACGTTTAGAACGAGTAACGGGTCGAGAATTTTTTGTCTGGAGCAAACTCATTGCCTCAATGAAAAGTAACACACAATACGACGACCACTGTCGTTACAACGTTGTGGCCCGCATGGATCCCATGCTCTCAGTCACCGCATCGTGAACAACTGCCAGCAACTTGGCCTCGGCCAATGCGATCAGAAACTCTTCCACAAACGGGATGTTTTCATCACCGCGCAGACGGCCACAGGCACGCAGCAATTCATTTCTTGTGCATTCAGCCACAATGGCTGTGCTGAGATCCATCAGATCCGCCAGCAAATCAAATGAAGCCTCTGACAACGTACTCTCGCCTCCGGCAACCTCAGCCTTGAGGTCATTCACGTCGGCCTCAATTCTGCTGCGCAGCGCTTGCGCCTCGTTCATTGGTTCCGTCAGCATCCATGCCTGAGCAAAAGAGAAGACCAACGACGCGAGATCCTGTCCGTTAATGCCGGACAGACGAAGCCGCAACAGACGTTTCTGCATATCCCCGTTAAAACGAGCGACCGTGGCCTGCGGCATCGAAAAATTGTTCAGCAATGAAGGCAGTTTGACCGGTCGCGGCGTGTGCTTCTTATTTCGGGTCTTGGAACGAGGCATGCGATCGGAATCTGACAAAGGCTTTGAGTAATAGGGATATCTCTCTTCGAAAATTAGCGTATTGCCGCTTACTTCGCCTTGTCTTTGATGCGCTTTACCACAACCTACGACAAATTCCGTCGCAGTCAAATAAGGGGGACTCTGACAAAGCGGCAATCGTTCGAATTACAGGTGCAAAAGATCGCAGCCGGCCATCATCCAGGCGTCGTGCCAGCCTACGTGTCCGGAAAGTCCCAGCGCAACACACGGCGGCGTGAACACGGTAGCCGTGTGTCCTGTTTCCTGCAGGCGAGTTGTCAACGCTTCGGCTGCTTCCTGCATCACGCCGGACGGCTCAACATCACAAAAGATACGGACCTTGGTCGCTGTTTCCGGCACCTTCAGTGTTTTTAATCCCGTCGGTCCCAGACAGGCCCAACAGGGCATGCCGTTTGTTGCCAGAACGAGCGCCATGGCGCTTTCCACCGAGACCGCAACACCAAGCTCTTCTTCCGGTTCGCCGAAGTGCACGGAAGCTCCAGCAATGGATACATCCTTCGAGAGCAACCGGTAGCACTTGCCCACATTGGCAAGAAGACTCGGGCCATCGAGTTCAAGCAAGAGGATGTTCACCAGCTTTCCTGCGCAATCCCGCACAGCAAACGCAATCCGGGACTCCTTCTCTTCAAGCGAAGAGGCAAGCTTGATGTCCTTTAGAAATTGCTCACGGCGGTCAACCAAAGCTTCCACGTTTTGTCCCTGAAGGTACCGCCAGACTGGATAGGGAGTACTCCCCATAAGATCCGACATCAAACAGTTCCACTTCTGTTCAAACTCTGTGGTTAGTGCAGTTTTCTTGTTCATAACTTGCTCAAATAAAAATTGAAAATAGGCGCGCTTCCAACCGAGAAAGAATTTCTCGGTTGGAAACGCAGTTAGGAGAGCATTGACACCAGCCGCTGCTTACCGTAACGGCAAAGTAGGTCGTTGCAGTCGATACCCTTTGCAGCATCCGGAATCTCCTCCCGAATGCTCATCACTCGAGCAGTGAGGCCATCAGCCTGTAACCGCTGTGCGAGTTTTTCTGCCGAACTCTGTCCAGTGTTGGAACGGTCTTTATCCGCAAAGATCAAAACCTCCTGAACTGTCTGCGGGACCTCAACAACCTCTAAGCCGTGCGCGCAGATGCACGCCCAGCATGGGATGTTTGTCGAGATCGCCACCGACAAAGCCGTTTCGATGCCTTCGGCAACAGCCAAAACATCTCCCGGTTCACCGATATGAATCGCGCAGCCCGAGATCGTTCGTCCTTGCGGAAGCTTCATGAGGCGCTTGGGCGCCGCAATATCCGCCTTTGTCCCGAAGGACGTGAGCAACGTTCGATGCAGCGTCACAAGACGTCCGTTGGCGTCACGCACGGCAGCCGTCATCGCCGGGAACCAGCGCTTTGTCTCCGGATCCAGAACACCGTTCTCAAACCGGATGTCTTCGAAAAATCGCAGATCACTGTCGGCAATGCGTCTGCTTTCCAGATAGGCAAGCAGAGGCTTTTGCCTGAAGTCACGGGGATCGATTCTCCGGGCTCTCTTCCAACAGTCCGAAATCGCTGCTGCCAGTCGCCGGTTGTAGAGCGCTTCCTGAGCCGCCAAGCGAACTTCCTCAGCCTTTTCCATCAGGCGCTTGACGCTCCAGAGGTATCGGCTGCGGATTTTCCCGTTGTGTCTACGGATGCGCTCGCGCGCAGCCAACATGATCTCGACTCGTTCGTAGGCCTTGATGTTTGCCGCAGCTAGGACGGCCTGCAGGGAACGAGTTCCAAGCCTTCGAACGGAGCCGGAGATCTCGTCTTCGATCAGAACGACAAAACCCTCGTACACATCGGCCTCGAGCGTTGACTCGTTCATGCCGAGCACAATGCCGCGATACACCCGATCGAGCCGTTCATGCTCCAGAACCTCTTCCTCGCAAGAAGGATTCAGCCCCAGCACGCGAGCGACTTTTTCAAGCGTCTCGGCAAAGCCCCAGCCGTGCAGCCACTCAAGCGCCGCAAAACCGTCGCGGAAGGTCCCGCAGGTGTTGCACACGCACGAGCCCGCCTGTTCGTAGTCGGGGAAAAGACGAAAGCCGTCTTTTCCGCCGTGCACGGGACAGGGGACGTGCTTTCCCGGTCGCTGCATCGCTGCCTTAAAAGTCGGCGCAAGCGCACAGAAGATGGCGTCCCAATGGCCGCGTGCCGCTTCACGAACGGTGTTTACGTCAATTCGGCATGTCATCTCAAATCCTCCTTTGGTGGTTTACTGATTTGTGCTTTTGCACATTTGAAGAAATTCACCTTCCCCCAGAGGGGGAAAGAAAAATCCCCTCGGGGTTTGGGTGAGTTCCTCCGTCAAAGGAGGAGCTTTTGGGCAAAGCCGAAAAGAGCCTCTTGCAGATCCTTCACGCTGCAGATGTGTGCACTTTCAATGGGCAAGTTCTTCAGGTCATCGGCGTCGCCGATTTGAATGCCGAGCACATGAATGCCGACACCTTGCAGCTCTTCAATGACCTTCTGATTTGCCCCGCAGCCCACGCGTCCGTCCGTGATCAGGATCAGAGCCTTTTTCGGCTGTCTGCATGCAGCAAGCGCAAAGCCTCCTGCCTGCAAAGCTTCCTGCAGAGGCGTTCCGCCCCAGCTCGTAATGCCTCCGACTTGTCCGGGCGAGACCTTGGCAAGCCTCTCGCCGTGCTTAAGCACAGTGCAGACCGCCTGTTGGCTGTGTCCGCAAGCTGCTCCCGGAAAAACGGTTAAAGCGGGATTGACGCCTCGGATTCCCTCCAGTCCCATCACAAGTCCGAGACTGGATCGCACCGCAAGGTCGCCTCCGGCAAGCCCCATTGAACCGCTCATATCCAGAAGGATGTGAACAGCGGCGTTGGGAGCCTGTCGATCTGTTCGCTCACGGAAAATGCGAGCATCCGAAACAACGAGCCGACAGAGGTGCGATGTCGATAACCGCCGCCCTCGATCGCCAATGCGATAGCCCACGCGCGCCTGCGCCTGCACAAGCCCCCGAAGAGCCAGACGCAGCGCCACAGAGTCTTTGCGGGCCCGCTTAAGGCGCTCAACTCCCGTTTCTTCGTTGGCCGAGACCGGACGGATGCGGCCGGAGAAGTCGATCATGAGTCCCGGTACACCTTCGTCGGGTTTGAGCCGCTTGAAGTTGCCCGAGACATCCAACGGATTGATCACCGGCTTGATCGTGGGCTTGAGTAGCCGCTCCAGCGCTGTTTCAGAACGTTCGTCGGACTCCGATGAAGAGCCTGACGACTGTTCCGTCTTGCCGTTTTCCGACGAGAGACCCTTGTCGACTGCAGGTGCGGGCTTGAAGGCACCGCCACTTTCCAGTTTGGTCTGTGACGATTCCTGCCTGGCTGCTTCACGCTTCAAAAGCCGCATGATGCGTCTGCGTATCGCAGTCACATCGGTCGTGCTTTTCGCGTCCTTGACCTCAAGCGCCAGAGAAGTGAGCGTCTCCGTGAGGTCTTTTCCAAACATCCGGTGCATGTGCACGAGAAGCTTGGTTGAGAGCGGAGAAAGCCACTTCCGGTACAGAAGTCTTTCCTCGGAAACAGCCAACAGAAAAAGCGGGACCAGCGTCTGCTCATCAAACTTTTTCCAATCGGCAATTTCCTCAACTTTGGCAGCATGCGCAGCCTTAAAAAGACTTTCGGCTCCCGGATATAGCCGGCCCATCGCGGCCTCAATTCGGCAGTCTTCAAGCGCGTTGTCAATGGCCCGCTCAAGATGAGTGAGCTTTTGTGCAACGTTCCCGAAGTCTGTTAGCCGCACGTGCCCGGCTTCATGACAGAGGATTCCGAGTGTTTTGAGCTCATCAGCCTCCGTCATGGTCTCAGGCAGCGGCATCCAGATCGTCTTGCCGTCGGTGGCGGGCACCTGACTTCCAAACTCGACCGTTACCCCGCACAAGCGTCCGAGCGCAGCCGCCACGATGGGCAGGCTTTGCTCGAACACCGAGCGAGGTTTGCTTGCATAGTGTTGTGTGTTCATGCGTTTCTCCAGAAAGAAAAACCCGCAGGCGCACATACACTTCGTCCCCGCAGGGCAGTGGTTGTGCCCTTGCGGGATCGATCAAAAACAAACCAAGGAAAAGGATCCTCAGTTCTCAGAAGTAGAGGCCTTCGCCCACATCGACGGTCGGAACCGTGACATAGGCTGCTGACTCAACTTCATCAGCCGAATGCTCGTGAGCAACAGGTGCGTGAGAAATTGATGATTTCTCGTTCCATTCAGTTACGAGTTCTCCTTCCAAGGGAGTTGTCGTCCGGTTTTCCGACGATAACTTTCCTTCGCCAACTGGCATCTCAAAAAGCTCGTCAATATCCCGGAAGAGATCTTGCTCGGCTTTGAGCCCCTTTGCGAAGCCTTGTAAATCAAGGCTTTCAGAAGGATCGACCTGCTGCATCGAGTTCAAGCTTTCGTTTGAATCTCCAAACGGCAAGTGCGGGTTGGCGTCCGATTGCGGCGCGTCAAGCTCAAGTGACGTTTCGTCACGAGACCCCGTCGATTCCTCAACTGGAAAACTCGCCTGCGCATAAGCCGGATCGTTCATGATTTCTTCCAGCAGCGTCGCGTCGCCCAAGGTTTTCACCAGAGCGGCGAGCTTCCAGAAGGGCTCTTCCGAGAAATACCCCTCAGAAGGCATTTCGTTGACAACCTTGTCGATGAAGGCGATCACGGGCAGGATGCTTGAGCTCAAGAAAGCCAGCCCCTGCAGCTTCTGCCGGATCTTCAAGACGGCGTTCACCGTCTTGCGGCTTGCGCGGGTCTTTCCAAGAAAACTTTCCTTGAAAAAGATCCTTGCCGATCGCGTCACGCTGGCGATGAGCTCCGAGGCAAGACCTCCGATGCTTTTTGCCAGAGCAACTGCTTTTTCCGCCGAAACGGGCTGCAGCCGGAAGCTCTCGTATCCGGCGCTGATGCGCTCGGAGACAGCATTTACGTCGAGCTTTCCTTCCATGATTTCCTTGGCAAAGGAGGGGTTTTGTTCTGCCCACTCCTTTACGAGGGAGTCATAGCGGCTCAGGAAGTCGGCTTTTTCCATCGAGTACTGCTCGACCAATGCGTCCAAAGACTTGAACACCTGATCGGCCTTACTCTCCGGAATCGCCCATCCCGAGAGATACCTCACGCCGCATCCTTCGAGAACGGCCTCAGCCTTGTGCTTGAGTCGGTCAAAAACGCGCAGGTGCTGCGTGTCGATGATCGCTTTCAAGCCCAAAGACTTCGTTACTTCCTTGGGAGGAAGCTGTCCGCCTGTGCCGATGGCGAAGTCGCCTTCGTGCATGGCGCGAGTTCCGGTCCACTGCGTAAAGCGCGGAACGATTACAACAATTCGTCCAATAATGTCCGTTTTGTTCTGAGTCATTTGATATCTCCGTCCCAAACAGGGAAGAGCAGATGACTCGGCCCCTTACGGGAAGTGAGTTTTTATCCACTCTTCCCGCTTGGGAAATACAAATTTGTCGTTTCAAGGAACGGTTAAAACCATAGGTCTTCCGTCGGCCGGGTTTGAGCAAGCACCGTTTCAAGCTCTTCGTCCTGAAAGTCCTTCGGCAGGCTGGATTGCGTCAACCGCACCAGCCAGCTCTCGGATCCTTTCCCTCGGAAGGCCTCGACGTCGCTTTCTGCAATGCCTTTGCTTTTCAAAAGCGCCTTATAGTTCACCGTGCCTCGCGTCGCGCGCTTGGTGAGCGCAATGCCGGCAAAGTCCGCATGCAGGAAGTCGCCCATCATTTCTGTGAGTTCATCCTTGCAGCGGTCCTTGACTGCCGAGTACGCGTCGATTCTCTTTTGCAAAGCGTCAAGAGCTTCCTGTGCGGCTGCGTAGTCGGCAGCGCACCGGCTCCAGCGGGCGATTTCCACGTCGCCTTGCGGCACGTAGATGTCGCGCAGCGGATCCTTTGGAGGTTCCTTTCGCTTTGCCACATATCGGTCAAAGAACTCGCGTCCTTTACTGCGAATTTCGGCAATCAATGCTTCGTCGCGTTCAACTTCAAACTCAACGAGTTCTTCTGTTGTGCGGTCGAAAAACACGAGCCACCCGCGCTTTGCTTCGCACACCATCAGCTGATGCTGAAGCTGAATGCGGTAAAGGCGCGCGGCCGTGCTCTCAAGCCCGTTTTGTCGAACGTCGGCAAGCGTTGGTTCGCTTGGACATTTGATTTCCACGGGTTCCATCGCAGACGTGAGTCCGTCAAAGGATGCTCTGAAAAGGGGATCCTCGTCGAACTCGCCGCAGGCGGGCATGACGATCTCGGAGTGATTCACTTCGAACTTCTGACGAACTTCGTCTTCATGCTCGATGCCAAAGCGCACCAGCGGGTTTGATGAATGATCAGCAGGCTCTGCCCGTCCAACCTTTTCGCACCAAAGGCGCCACGGTGTCATGTAGGGGTTGAGCCCCAGAATGACGGAACTTTCCGTTGCCGTGATGCCTTCCCGTCGCCATGAAAGCCAGGCAGGACTGCGCTGCTCAAGTTCAAGCAAACGCATGCTCGGCCTCCTCTGAAACGGCTTCCGCATTGACTTCCTCGGCAGGAGGAAGCGCTTGAGAAGCTTCAAAGGACATCCGCTCCGCCTGAAGTTTTCCTTCCACGTAGAGCTTGTCTTCGCCCGAGAGCTTTGCCTGCACCCACTTGGCTGCGCGATCCCAACCGTTGGGCTGGTTGTGCGCAAACGTGATGAGTTTGCCGAGCATCTCATCGAGCTTTTCCCGATCAAGCGTGAGTTTCGGCACGCTCGTTTGAGCAATGACCGGCTGCTGCACTTGAGGCTGTTGTCCCGAAGGAACTGCAGCCATTGCAGAAACGTCTTCGGCAAACTCCTCGCCTTCATCGTAGAGGCCCGTAAGGCTGAACGCCAGACGAGCACACTGGATGAATGCGCGGGTTCGAAGCATCCGCCTCGGCCACTTGCGCCACACCGGACTCTTGTCGTTGAAGCACTCGATCATGAACTCCTGGATCACGATCGGGTCGTCAACGCCTTTGAGCCGCATGGCGCACTCAACAAACTCCGGCAGTTCCTGACTGCATCCGGCAACCTTCACTGTCGTTTCCGAAAATTGGAACGAGACCCCGTTGAAGTCCTTCTGGCTTCGGACAATTTTCGCCCAACCATCGAGGCTGACAACAGGAACGATGTCGCCGCTTTTGCCGCGAAATGCGTAGATCTCGCGGTTGAAGGGATTGAGGCCGAAGTTTTCACAGACCAGAAGAAGAACCATGAGTTCTTCGTTGGTGGGCTGCCGGCCGTCCGCCTGCTTGAAGACCTGTGTTGTCAGGCACTTCAGAAGACGGTTCGGTTCAACACCGAACTTCCCTGCAAGTCGAGCAATCAAGCCTTGAGTTTGAGCCTTGGCTGCAGAAATGTCGCGGTTATCCATGATGTATCTCCTTAAATGGTGGTTTCAAAAAAGAAACCCGCCGTAGGGAGACACTCCTCCCGCATAGGGACGTGTGTTTCCCTATGACGGGTGTGGATAAAAGCAAGAAATCCGCCGGACAATCGGCTACTTCTCAGTTGCCGAAGACCAGGCGTCGCCAAAGACCGTGCGGCAAAGCCCCACGATCGCCTGGCTTTCCTCGGGCTCGGCTCGAATCAGAAGCGCCCGCTGCAGTCCATACTCCAAGGAGTTGGGGCTGTTGCGGAAGTCCTGCGCGATTTGAGCCCAACGAACAAGCGTTCGCGTGGAAAGCGTTAGCGACAAGCGCCCTTCAGTGAAGAGTTTCCGTACTTCATTAGCAAGCTGAACCATGCCGCCCAAAACAGGCTTCATGGCCGGCGCCAATTTCGTCAGAAGCTCTTCCTCGACCTTGGCATCCTGATACGGCACTTCCAGAAAACGGAAGCGGTCGAGAAACGCCAAGTTTTGCTGCTGAACACCTGCGTAGCGCCCGGAGTTGTCACCGGTGCCGCAACTGTTGGCCGTGCAAACCACACGGAACATCGGATGCGGACGGATGATTTCTCCTGCGTTTTCGGCAAGTACCAGGGGGCGACCTTCCAAGATGTCGTTGAGTCCAGCGAGCTCTCCGGGGTCCGACAAATCGATCTCGTTTAAGACCAGCACGTGACCGTGCTTCATCGCGACAGCCAGAGGGCCGTACTGAAATCTCATCTGCGGCGCTTCTCCGGCTGCGGCTGCAGCGAAGGTGAAGTGTCCGGTGAGCTGCGCAAATTCAAAACGGGAGTTAAGGGTGAGCGACTGCACGGGCCAGTTCAATCGAGCACAAGTCTCGAGAACCGCACTCGTTTTGCCGCTGCCTGTCGGGCCGGTAATGAACAAGGCGTCATTGTTGGGTTTTCGAAGAAACCCGAGAAGATCCCGAAGCACCTCTCGCCTGAAAACATAGTTCTCGTGGGCAACAGGCACGGCAGGATTCTTGTCGTCGGAAAAACCGAGAATCCGAAGGGACTTCGGCATTTCAATTCTTTTCTCTCCGTCGCAGACGTTGGAAAAGACGTCGGCGCCGAAATAAGAAAATTCCGGCGGAAGTGCATTTTCGTTATGCATCATTTGAGCTCCTAAAGAAGGGGAGCCCACGTCCCGCTTCGGGAAGAGAACTCCCGAAGGCGGGTTTTCAGCTGTTTTTAATGGAGTCGCTCAGCGCGCGACCTGCTCTCAGCCGTCTGCAGGTGGCTGCAATCTCTTTGTTCGTGTGAGATTGATCACGGTAGCAAGCTGCATCTTCTGCCGTGAGTTTACGCTGCTGGTTTTGTAGATATCCTCGTTTTTTTCTGCGTATACGTGGATTTTCAGCGAGGGTTTCAATGGTTTGGGAAAGTATTCTCCAATCAGCTTTTTTGAGGAGAATTTCCCCATGGATGCAGAGAAAAACACCACTGAAGAACCGCTGATCCCCGTCGTAACAATCGAAAAACGTCGAAAACCTACCGATTTTTCTCAAGCACTGCGGATCACTCGCATTGAACTCAAAACCAACGCGGCTCAGATCGTTTTTGAACACACATACCGCCGGGCGGACAATGCGCTTTTTGCGTCAACCAAAGGGCTACGCCGTCGGGGCAAAATTGCCGCGGCCAAAACAGCCGAACAAACGCTCTCGGATATGTTTGATACGTTTTCAACAGAACTGTCCGAAGCACTTTTGAAACTGCAGGAAGCCGTGCAAGCCAAGATCCCGGAGCCTATGCGCAAACTGGTCTACAACCACGTTCGCACATTCAATGCCCCCGCCAGCAACGGCTACTCCGCCCGACTCTTAAACCTCACGCAACAGCTTGACCTTTTGGCTTGCACTGTTGATCTCCTTGAGATCAACGGCGTACTGACCCCGAATGCCGCAGATCAAACCACTCAGTCTTGGATCAAACGCTACCGACGATTTACCAGTTCCATTCAAACGTTACGGGTCGAGGTGACCAAGAGCGTTTCAGCTTCACAAGCCGCCCAACAAAATTGAACTATCTCAAGCAAATATGGAGCGCCCCCACAGTTTTCCATGGGGGCGTTCCCGTTTGAATAAATCAGATCTCCTTTTGCAAACCCGCCAATAGGGATCCCGGAGAAATCGCTAATAACCAAACGACTGCAAGCAGAAAATACGGAGAGATTTCCAGTGGAATTACGAGCAGGGCTATCCAAGAAACCAGAGCCCATTTCAGGAGCCTGACCTTGGCCGCAAGGCGATAGGGAGAGGAGAAGACAAAAGTTTGCCGGTTCATTTCACGCTGGAGCATGCCGACACCAGTTGAAATGACGAAGAGGGGCATGCAAAACAACATCCACTGCAGGGACATCGCAAACCTTACGAATCCTATAAATAAAAAACCGAACGCATTGATTACGCAACCGGCAGAAAATCCGTTGATCTGACTTGCCAATGCACTTAAAGGGTCTCCTTCACGTGTACCTTTCAGAATCCATTGAATCGTTGTGTCTTCTATTTGGTCCAACCGAAGCCAGTCCCACCATCGAGTAGCCGTGCTGACCGGCCAGTCACCAAAAATATTGCTAATGGTCTCAGCTTCCGTTTTAAAGATGGCGATCACTTCGTCTCCCGACCAATAAGCAGTGGCTCCCAAAATACTTGCAATAAACAGACAAGCCAACCATGTCTGAAAAGCAACTGTGCCTTTATTCATTTGAGATGCCGTCATTCTTCGCTCCTGTAGTCTTCTGCCCGCGGCAGTAAAAGCGGCACTCGTCCCTTAAAAATGTGTCCTCCCGAAACAAAAGCAAAAAATTCGCGGTTAGGCAGCACCCCAAGCAGGTAAGACGGAACCAACTCTGTTTCTTGTTCTACTTGCCGCTCCCCCATACTTGCACCCACGGCAGCCAATCGGTCAGCATTAACAGCCACATCGTGCGATACCATCGTCGTAGCGACGGTTGTCTTCGGAATCCGATCCGACACAAAGGACGCCGTACCCGGATCATTGCAACGAAGAGCAATGAGCGTATTGGCATTGGCAAGAACGCGTGCAGCCTCTGCTTCACTTCCCAGTTTGGCCGTAAAGTCAGCAATTGTCTGCGTCGCAACAGTGAGGATCAAGCCGGCCCCACGACCTTTATTGAGCATCTGAACAAGGGGATCACAGCAAATCTCAGCAGCTTCGTCGACGAAGAGACGAATCTTTCCTGTCACATCGGAAAAATTGTATTTAGCGCCGGCTACGGCCCGAATATCCGCAAGTAGCATTGTTCCGACAGCGCGGGCCAACGAAGTATCTGTCATTGCATCTAACCCCACGTACACAACCTTGCGCTGAGTAATGAGATCGCGAACATTGGTGAAGTTTTGTCCTGCCGGAGCGTCATCACGAGGTGAAAGCAGTTTCTGCAGATCTTCACTGGAAAATTTAGCCAGCAATTGATAGGTTGCCAGCGTCCGCTTCATGAGCATCTCGTCGTCAAGATCCGCAACGAAGATCACTTGGTCAACATCAGCAGAGTGACGATCGCCTTCTTGGTAGCGTGTCTTCAGTTTTTCGTACTGTGTTTCCAGTTCGCTGCCTACCGGCAACGGCTCTGTCGTTTCTTGCTGCAGGAAAAAGCGAAGTGTTTTGACGGCAAGCGCCTTGCGATTGGTGTAGTAGTAGAAAAGCTTGTAAAACGTAGCGTGCTCTCCAATCAAATCCAACCCGAGGCACAAGGCCGCAACAACATTTCGCCCCATTTCGACAAAAGCCTGCGCATCACCTCCCTGTCCCGGCTGCGCCTCCACAATACGGCTCGCAATTTCTGTCGGCCTCGAAGAATTGGCCAACAAATCCAACGGTGTTGAGAGTTCAGGATGCGCAAGATCGAAACAAATGAAATCCGCTTCCCGATCCACACTGCGGCACATGGCCCGGATGCTCTCTCGCAGCACGCCGTCATTTTTAGGGTCAACAACAAAAACCGGCTCCCCTTTCATAACGGATTCGTAGATACTGAAGCAGAGAAACTGTGTCTTACCAGACCCAGTTGTCCCCAGGACCAAAACATGTCCTTCAAGATCCTTGGTTTTGACGTAGCAAGGAGATTCCGGCGCAAGAGCCCGAAGAAAAACATACCCGGATTCATGGGCAATGCAGTTATTGAAACCTTTCAGTTTCAAGTATGACTTCCAAGGATGAAGCAGTAGTTCAATCCAGTTTTTCCGAGCCCACTGAACCTGCCGCTTGTTTGTCTGGCGACGATGCACATCCTCATACCAGTCAGAAGACATAATGTCCTTGGCCGCCTGACACTGAGTCTTTTGCCAGGCAAATCCCCATCCAAGCAGGCTGAATCCGTTTCGGATCTGCTCCTGCATGGTCTGCCGCATGTCCTTAAAGGTCACGAAAGCTTTGTCAAGGTCTGTTGCCGCTCCCGTTTCACGCTTCAGGCGGAAATAGCGAGGCGAGATAACAGCGGCAACAGTACCCATCGCTGCTGCAGTACCTCCTAAAGGCAAGCCAAGAGAAGGGCAATAAAAAGCAGCTGCAAGATAGCCGATACTTCCCGCGATGAGCAGTCCCAACTGAGTGCCGATCACCGAAACATCCGCTTCAGCCCGCCGCACTCCATGTTTTGAACGCATATATCCTCCAAGTGGAACATTAAACTGCGGCCATCCTATCGGGTGACCATGTCGGACACCTCTTTAAAAATCGGCAGATACGCAGAAAAATGGCGTTCAAACCTGGTCGCGGCAAATGATGAAATGCGCGTTTGGATCAAACGATAAGAAAGGAGGCCTGCTACGCATCCGAAAGAGCATCTCAACTGTTTTCGCTTCGATGCAATGCCGCCGTAAAACGGCTTCAACCTCTGTCGAATCAAGCCGCCACTTACCGGGTTCGATCGCCTGCATTTGCGTAATCAGAGACCCTTTTCCGCGTTGAATCTGCTGATGCAGCGTTCTGCACAATTGTTCGATGAACTGTTGACACTCTTCCGCGTCAGGTTTTTGCTGCCACACTTCGTCAAGTTCTTTTTGACTGAGAACTGGCTCGTTTGAGTTGGCGCTCATCTCGCCATGCTCAATCTTCTCCCGAGGTGATTTGTTCGTCCGGATAAAGTCCCCCGTCGGCGCCCGAAAGTCAACCTTAGGTGCTTTGATAGAAGCCTGTGAAACTGCCGTATCATCGACAACGTTGATGGCTTTCGGAAGAGAACCGGATTCAAAGAGTCTTTGCCCGTCGACGAGCTTTAGGCACTCGTACAGCTTAGGCACGTCACCAAATTGCAAGCAAATGCCCCAGACGTATTTTTGTGCCCCTTCAGGGGACTGGTGGTTGACTTGAAGACAAGCGCCCTCCGCAAGCACACGCACAAACCCGGGAACGGTTCCGGGAAGGTACGACACTCCTTGTTCTGCCGCCCTCTGCCGCACAGTAAAAACAACCTGTTCACTCAAAATCAGGAAAACGCCCTGATCCGTCACGAACACCTGCGCTGCCGGTTTATTGACGCTCCACAGCCCCTGCCGCAAGTTCTCGGCCATTGCCGTCAGCATCGGCTGAATCAACGGCGAGGAAGCCTGTGCATACAGCCCCATGAGATGACGACGCACTTCCGCATCGCGTTTGATTGAAGCCTCTTCAGCCTGCCGCAAAATATCGGCAAACGGCCCTACGCCCAGGGCAACCGCATCATCGAATTTACAAAGCAAACGCGAATGAGGATACGCATCTAAAAAGCAAATCAATTGAGGAGTAAAGATGCGGCCGTACGCAAGTCGAAGCGATCTCAGCTGATGTGCTTTGTGTTGTCTGTCGGCATTCCATGTCACGAAGTACTCTTTGAGCCTGAGCCGTGCCAACCATTGCATCAGACTTTCTTTCTCCGGCTCCCATTCATGGTCATTTGCGTCAATCACCCGAACATCAAAAATTTTGCCCACGTCGTGCGTGAGTGCTACGAGAACAGCCACCAGAAGAATGCGACTCTTATTGTGGTAGTTTTCCTCAAGCGTTTCACCGCTTCGAAATGTTCTTCCTTTGATCAGCTTAATTGCCGCTATTGCGCACTCCAGCTGATGCAAAAGACAACCACCGATACCAGAGTGATGGTGTACTTCTGAAGCAGGCAGAAGATGAATCAATTCAATGACGCGTTGCAGCACCGGCATTACGATGGCATCGATCTGCTGCGCCGAAAAAGGCAGCGCGTCAATCAGCTCATGCAATTGATCAGCGTAGCGACTGCAGATCGTCTGCAGCGATGCTGCAGGAATTGCTGAGTGGCTCTGCGGATAGGCTGACGGCACAAGATGTTTATCGGTTTTCTCCGGGATGTCCTTGTATCGAAGCACCTGCAATTTGGTTTCAGGGGTTACCGGTGCTTTTTTCTTAAACCACATCATTTTTTGTTTTCCCCCGACTGCTGCACCACCTTCAAGAACCGAGCAATCGCCCGACTAACTTGCGAAAGCGCCCGTGTCCGCTTTCGCAACACTCCTAGTTGTTTTTCAATCAGAAGCCCTGAGACACTCGCCCACTCCGGCTCATTGTCAAAAGCCGATGAAGCAACGGAAAGCGTTTTCTTATTAATCGGGACATGCTCCGCAGTGAGGACCACTTTGGCCTTTTCTTTTTTTACAGCTCCTTTTCGGCGCACGAAGGCCATGTATGAGCGTCCGGCCCCTGCTTTGCTTTGTGTTTTGCCGCTCGCGCCTGCTGGAACGACATGTTGATGAATGCGCTCCCATGCAAACGAAGGGGTTTGGTAGCGCTGATCAAACCGCACACGGGGACAAAGCGTTGTGCGTTGGGCTGTGTACATGGAATCGCGCATCATTTGATAAAAAGGATCCGTCTCCTTTACTCCCTGAAGAAAGTAGGCAACCCGAATCCGCTGCAGCGAAGCCCTCATGTTGTCAATCTCTTCCAGAACGATCCCTTGGATCTCATCGACTGAAATCATCTCCCGATCCTTCCGGTTGCCAACCGCTGCCAAATACAATTTCTCTGTGCTACGAAACTTCATCACAAATCCCCGCAATAACTTATTCTTTGCGGCGGGGCACTCTGCCTCACCGCACTACACCCCGCAGAGCTTGCAAAGGTCGGTTCGCAGTTTTCTGACACACCAATCCGTCCAGATTGCACTTCCCAAAAACGTAGGGTCAATTTCAAGAATCCAAGCTGCGTGCACGGCCGCATAGGGCAGCAACGCAACAACTTCTTCGGGGGCAAATCCATCCTGGAGATGACGGTAAAGAAGCTTCAAAACAAGCTCCGGCATTTGCCGTTTCTTTGCAGGGCTCAACTTCATTGCCTTCGCTTTTTTCAGATCCAACTGCCCTTGATAACGGCGCATGATGCGCTGAACTGCAGCTTCAGTTTCTTCGACCGGCACCACCAGAGACAAAAGATTGGCAACGCCTGTTTGTGTGAGCTGTTTGAGCATTTGCGCTACGAAAAACTCCACCTCCAAACTTGTCGGAGACAGCCATTTCGCTTGTTCAGATACTTTCGGCACTCTCGGAGCCATGCCGCCAAGCAAAGCGCAGTCCAACTCAACTATTGCATCCATGCGCGGATCACCCTGGCTCAGAGCAATTACTGCCATCTGCCAAGCTTGCCGAGATCGGCATCTTGAGTCGAAGTCCTTCCCGGACTGCAGCATTTGTGTCAGCGGCATCACCTCGACCATATGACTGGCCGCAGCTTCATCAAAACCACTTTCTGCAAGAAAATAACTGACAAACCAAGGAAGTCCGCTGACATAACGGCAAAAAACCGGTGACTGCCTGGCACAAGAGGCAGCGAGTGTCCAAAACCGTCTTTGTATTTGAGCTTCGCAGGATGCAGAGTTGAGAATTGACTCTCGCCCCCGCTCAATGGCCGTAGATAAGGCTGTCCCGACAGCCTGCATCGAGATCCCCTGAGGAATCTGATATCCAAAAAGGCCGACTCGGCGAGCCAGAACGTCAAGCTGATCGTCATCGACTTTTGTCAGAGCGCGTTCAACCTTGTCCGGATACTCGGCACTAAGGCTTTCATCCCTGAGTACTCGTACTGTCCAGAGATCCAAACGCTGCAGTTCAGTAAGTGCTTGGATTACGCCGGAAGCAGTCGGAATTTCCGGCAAAAGCCTCAACTTCTTGCTCTGCTCACACATGATGTTCTCGCTTTTGGAGTGCAAAAACCCCTCCACCTCTCCGCAAAGAGGTTTTGCATACAAAAAGATGAAGGGGAGGGGAGGGATTTATTTAATCGTTAGGCGGCACATAAGACTCGAGGAAGTCAGCCCATTCCTGAAGAATCGTGCGCTGCTGCTCTTCAAAGGACTCGCGGTCATAAGCACCGCTATAAGGGTCACGGCGATAGTGGTGCAGGCACCGCTCTACCGCGGTTGGGTCGAAGCGCTTCCAGTGGTTCAAAGCTTCACTTCGGGTCCAAGTCTTAAAAGTGGCACGAAAGCCGTGTGCTGTCACCTGGCGGTCCTTCTCGGAAATTGCCCCCTGCAAAGGATCCAACCATGGAGCCAAGCCACGTTGCCGACGACGTCGGTTCATGCCTTCAATGACCTTGCAGAGATCCGAACACAGTCTTTCACCGCGAGGTGTCGAAAACACCCACGTCGCTTTACGACCATCCGGAAGTACGCGCGGCATGGAGGCAATGAGCTTCAACGCTTGAGTGCTTAGGAAAACCTCATGCGCCCCGTGTTCCTTTTCCTTCATGTAAGCAGAAGGGCAGCGCCAGACATGTCGTTCAAAGTCGATGTCCTGCCAGCGCAGATGAATCGCACTTGAGGGACGAGACACTGTCAGAATGCTGAACTGCAGGCAGCGTGCAGAAGTGCCCGGCACAGATCGAAGTTCGGCAAAAAACTCCGGAGCCAGCCGCACAGGAAGCGCCGCGTGGTGCACTCGTCTGCCAGCTTGATGCCAGCGACGACTTTTAACTCCCATCTCCAAGGACTGAGCCATCTTGCATCCCACGTCACAGTGTCCCGAAAGTTCGGCCCAAATCAAGGCATCACGGATCCAACTTCTAAGGGACTTTGCGTGAGAGGCATGAACCTTGAAAAGCTCTGTCAAGTGTTCAACGAGCTGACCGACGTTTACACGGGTATAGGCGCAAGCAAAATGAGGTTCCAGGTGATTTTTGACAATTCCGGTGAACTTGCTCTTCGCTTTTGCATCCGAAGGATTCCAACGAGGCATGGGGCCTTTGACCGCAGCCTCGCGCCAATGCATCAACAGCCCGCCGAGCGTCCAAGTTTCCTCAACCTTGAGGATGCCCTTTTGCCCCTGAGACCGAGCAACCGACTCGCCACTGAGGAGCTTATCCTTAATGCGGTAGCAGATTGCCTTTGCTTCACCAAGGCTCAAATCGGATACTTTCCCGATGCGCCGCACAATCTTTTTCGTACGGTAGTAAAAACGATCCTGTCCCAGGGGTGTGATATGTGCATAGAGGGAGGCTTCGCTGTCGACGGACATCCAGCAAGACTTGCCGCCCGCAGTGGCACGCTTTTCTGCCATCGCCTTAAGGAGTTCAGTCTTAGTCATGAGCGCCTCCGACTTCTGTCGTAGCGCAAGGACGCAGCTGACCAGGATTGAGCTCTGACAGGAAATTCGCCCTATAAAGTTCCTTGACAAGGAGGAAAGATGGCTGGGCAGCTTTCCCAGCCATTGCTATTTTCTCAGTCATAAGATCTCCAACTTTTCACCCTTCCGATAAGGAAAGCAGGGTGTGAAAACTGCTTTTTTTTCATCGTACAGGAAGACTTGTGCACCTTTTTTGTGCACCTTTTTTCGCTGGTGAGATCTTTTTTAGGTGGCCGAATTCTTTTTGTAACTCTTTGTTTTTATTGTTTTTTCTGGCGGAAATCTTTTTTTCTGGATAAAAAAAACAGCCGCTAGGGCTGTCTTTTGGTGCGCGGTACTGGATTCGAACCAGTGACCCCCGCCGTGTGAAGGCGATGCTCTACCACTGAGCCAACCGCGCGCTTAATTTTCAATCTCTTCTCACGAAGAGAATCGGGATTTTACAGACATCTATAAAATTTGCAAGCGTCGCCCAATCGGGCAATACTGGCATCGCGTAAAATCCAGCCTCTTTCCATCCTATCCAGGCATCAAACGGCATGAGCAAGAAACGCATTCTCGGCATCGACCCGGGCCTCAATCGGACAGGCTTCGGAGTCATTGACGCTGACGGCAGCCGCCTGACATTCGTCACTGCCGGATGCATTCATGTGCCCACCGGAACACTAAGCGAACGCCTGGGCACCATTTTCCGAGAACTCTCTGCAGTCATTGCAGAAACCAATCCCGATTGTGCTGCCGCCGAGCAGGTGTTCGTCAACATCAATCCGCGATCCACGCTATTGCTCGGACAAGCCCGCGGTGCCGCGCTAGCTTGTGCGGCACACCACGGTCTTGCGGTAGCGGAATTTTCACCGTCCGAAATCAAAAATTCGATTGTCGGCACCGGTCGAGCCACCAAGACTCAGGTACAAGTGATGGTCTCAACCCTTTTGAAGCTTTCCGGCGACATTCAGGCTGATGCCGCCGACGCCCTAGCCTGTGCCGTTACGCACGCACACGCCATGCAACTGACTCAGGTTCAAGCGATGGCCGCCGTTCCTTCACGCACCGGCAATCGCACGATGACATCGAAAAAATCAAAACGCAACGCCTGGGCTCAACTTGTCAACAACAAAATCAGGAATCAATCATGATCGGACGCATTCGCGGCACGCTTCTTGAAAAAAATCCTCCGGAAATTCTGGTCGACGTCCACGGCGTCGGCTATGAAATCAACGTTCCGATGTCCACCTTCTACAACCTTCCGGACGTCGGACAGGAAATCACCCTGCTCACGCATTTCATCGTGCGCGAAGATGCCCAACTGCTCTACGGTTTCGGCACGGCAAAGGAGCGCGCCGCTTTCCGACAGCTCATCAAAATTTCCGGCATCGGCGCCCGCACTGCTCTGGCCGTTCTTTCCGGCATGACGGTTGATGCTCTGGCGCAAGCCGTCGCCAAGCAGGAAAGCTCGCTTTTGACGCGAGTGCCCAGCATCGGTAAAAAGACGGCCGAGCGTCTTGTTTTGGAACTTAAAGGCAAGATCTGCGCCGATCTGGATGGTGTGACACTGGCGGCAGCCCCGGGAGACAACCGCGCCGACGTGGTTGCCGCCCTGGTTGCTCTGGGTTATTCGGATCGAGAAGCCACAGCCGCGGCCAAGAGGCTCGCCCCGGACGTCAGTGTTTCCGCTGGCATCCGTGAAGCCCTAAAATCCATGGCACACTAATTTTTCGAACGGTAGAAAATTTTTCTCATGCAAAACGTCGAACGCGTCGTCTCCACGGAAGCAACAAGCCCTAATGAAGAAAGCATCGACCGTGCCCTTCGCCCGGTAAGACTGGCCGATTACGTTGGCCAAAAGGCGGTGCGCGAACAGCTCGAAATCTTCATTGCCGCCGCCAAGCAGCGCGGCGAGCCGCTTGATCATCTGTTGGTATTCGGGCCTCCGGGCCTGGGCAAAACGACGCTGGCTCACATCGTAGCCAACGAAATGGGCGTCAACCTGCGCCAGACTTCCGGCCCCGTTCTTGAGCGTCCGGGTGACCTGGCGGCGCTTCTGACCAACCTTGAGAAAAACGATGTTCTCTTCATCGACGAAATTCATCGTCTGAGTCCCGTGGTCGAAGAAATCCTTTACCCGGCACTTGAGGACTACCAAATCGACATCATGATCGGCGAAGGTCCCGCGGCGCGCTCCATCAAACTTGACTTGCCGCCCTTTACGCTGATCGGCGCCACGACTCGCGCAGGCTCTTTGACCAATCCTCTGCGCGCTCGCTTTGGCATCGTCAACCAATTGCAGTTTTACGACACGGACGATTTGGCCCGCATCATCACGCGATCGGCCAACCTCTTAAATGTTCCCATCGAAGAGGCGGGCGCATTTGAAATTGCCCGTCGCTCCCGCGGCACGCCCCGCGTAGCTAATCGTCTGCTGCGTCGCGTGCGCGACTTTGCACAGGTGCGCCATGACGGCGTCATCACGGCCGAGGTAGCCGACGCGGCACTGCGTATGCTCGAAGTCGATGCCATGGGCCTGGACTTCGTGGATCAACGTTTTTTGCTGACCATCATGGATAAGTTTGCGGGCGGCCCGGTGGGCATCGACAACCTGGCTAGCGCCGTCGGCGAAGACCGCGAAACGCTCGAAGATGTGGTCGAGCCCTACCTTATTCAGCAAGGTCTGGTACAACGCACGCCTCGCGGACGCATTGTCACGCAAACTGCCTATCGGCACTTCGGCCGAATCGCCTCGGCGCAAACCGCGCCAATGGCCGACCTTTTCTCGGTTTGATTTGCCTCAGCGCGAATACGTCTGAGCAATCGACCCCTTGTGCCCGGATTCGCTCGCCCACAGCGCCGCTTCCACACGCGTTGCAAAACCAAGCTTTTTGAGCACATGCTTGACGTGCACCTTCACGGTGCCATCCGAAATCTTCAGATGCTCGGAGATCTGACGGTTGCTCATGCCGTTGGCGATGCAATAGAGCACGTCCACCTCACGCGGACTCAGGCGAGAGATGTCACGCGAATCGTCAGCCACGGGCACATTGCGTAGCGACACCGCCAATGCGGCGGTCAGCGAGTCGCTGATCACCATTTCGCCTCCGGCAGCCAGATGCACCTGAGCGGCAAGCTGTTGCACCGACAGTCGCTTGGTGATGAAGCCGTCGGCCTGCAAACGAATGGCCGCCATCAAGGATGGCTGCGTGCCGTCGGTGATGAGCATCACGCAACGCGGCGCGTTTTCAAGAAGTTTGATGTCTTTGAGCAACGTCACACCAATGTCGCCGCCGTCAAGATCGATAAAGACCAGATCCGGATGCTCATTTCGCGCCTCTTCGAGCGCATCGTTGGCGTTGTGCGTGATGCGACGCACCGAGCCCGGTACCTGTTCGCCGATCAGTTCGCTCAAAGCCCTTGCAAAAAGCGGACACTGGTCAAAAATTAAAATTCGCGCAGGCTGTCCGTCGCTAAGATCAGTTGTTGTCATTTTTTATTTCTAACGTTTCGGAAGCGTCTCGCGCCTCCGCGTTCCGTCGCAAGACCTTTACGCGTCGTAGTCGCGCACAGTGTGCCAAAGCACGTTGACACCCTTCATGAAGTCTTCAATCTTCATGGCTTCATACGGGTTGTGCGAGCCGTTCTGATTGGCAACGAAAATCATGGCCACAGGCACACCGCTATTGCCGATGACGGCAGCATCGTGACCGGCACCGCTCGCGAGTCGACGCACCGGAATGCCCGCCACCTTTGCCGCCGCCTCGATCCGGTCGGAGAGCGCCGCATCCACCTTGGCCGCATCCGTCACAATTTTGCGGTCGAACTCAAACTTCACGCCGCGCTCCTTGGCAACGGCATCGGCTTCCTTCAGGAGCAACTCATGGAAGCGCTCGCACGTATCGATCGAAAGACTGCGCATGTCGACTGTAAAGGTCGTCTCACCCGGAATCACGGAGATTGCCGAGGTTTCCGAGGTTTTCAAAACGCCTACGGTAAAGACAAGGTCTTCGCCCTTGGCAAGCCACTCGTCCCAGTGCTTGTCCATACGAGTGAGAAGCTCGGCCGTCGCCATCACGGCGTCGTGTCGATAAGGCTTGTCGACTGCGCCCGAATGCGCGGTCTGTCCCAGACAAACCACCTTCTTGTGGCGCACGTTGCCGCGGATACCCGTAACGATGCCAACGCGCTCGGATTCCGAACTGTCAAGTGTCGGCCCCTGCTCGATGTGAAGCTCAATGAATGCCGCAATCTTTTCAAGCTCGACCAAAGGACGACCCGCCGTGATGTCTGCCGGTACGAAACCGCAGGCCGAGATGCATTCGCCGAGTGTCGTGGGCTGTGTGCGGTGCTTGAGAGCCGTATCGGCAAGCGTGAGCTTGCCGGTGAGCGCCAGTGAGCCCACATAAGCCTTACCGAAGAAACTCGACTCTTCGCAGCGCATCATCAGGATCATGTAGTCGCGTTCGGGCACAAACCCCGTGCGGCGCATCCACCAAGCCACGGCCAAAGCAGCGGTGATACCCGCCAATCCGTCGTAATTGCCACCCTGCGGAACGCTGTCGGCATGACTGCCCGCAACGAAGGCGGGCAAATCGCGGTTTTTGCCCGGCAGGCACATCCAAACGTTGCCTGCCAAGTCCGTGTTGATCTCCAGGCCGAGTTCCTGCCCGATCATCTTGAGATAGTCAAGCACTTCCGTTTCGGTTGTGGAATACCCCTGTCGGGTTACACCCAAACCATCGGCGCTCATTTTGCGAACCGTATCAAAAATAGAGCGGCAGAATTTCACGCCGTCTCGCTGCAGATCCCCAGCCATAATGCGACTTCCTTCCTTTGGTCAGTACCATGTCTTTGCCCCTCTGACGGGAGACAAAACCCCCCGAGCCCCGAGGGCACAAGCCGACATGATTACCTCTTTATTATTATTCGAAAAACGCCGCGGCAGTTGAAAAGGTCCCCTGAATTTTTGACTTAATGCGAATCTTCGCGATAAAAGCGTCTTCTCCTTTGCCCCTTTTGAGGTATTTTCCTTTTCAAACCTTTCATCGGTTCCGCAACCGATCGAAGGCCTATCATTCTTTCGTACAGAGTGCGGCCTCGTCTTACCTCAGACCGCGCTCGTGCATTGTTACATCTCAATTCGGCACCGCGCTTGCTCACCGGTTGCCGGAAGACTTTGTGTGCGTGCGTTTTTGTTTGAAAAGGAGCGAGTCGACATGCTCAGCGCTTATCACGATCAATTGATCAACATTCGCCGTCAGCTACACCAGAACCCCGAGGAGGGCTGGTCGGAATTCACCACGACGGCCTTTCTCGTCACCACGCTTCGCGGCTACGGCTACGACGTATTGCTGGGCCGCAAAGTGATCGACCCCGAAGCCTGCCTCGGCCGTGAAGAATCCGTCGTCAAAGCCGGTCTGGAACGCGCCCGCCGCAATGGCGTGAGCGAAGAACTCCTTGCCGAAATGGAAGAACTCACGGGGTGCGTAGCCGTGCTTGATACCGGCCGTCCCGGTCCCACTTTGGCCATTCGCTTTGACATTGACTGTGTGCCGGTAACCGAATGCACGGATGAGACACACGTACCCGCCAGAGAAGGCTTCATTTCCAAGAATCCGGGCTTCATGCACGCCTGCGGTCACGACGCTCATATGTCGATGGGCCTCGCGGTCGCTCACTGGGTAATGGATAATAAGGACAAGCTTTCGGGCAAGATCAAGATTCTCTTCCAACCCGCTGAAGAAGGCGTGCGCGGCGCTGCAGGCATGGCCGCAAGCGGCGTTCTCGACGACTGCGACTATTTCCTCGGCTCTCATGTAGCCATGAGCGCCAAGTCGGGCGAAATCGCCACGAACCTCTACGGCTACCTCTGCACCACCAAGCTCGACGTCACATTCCACGGCAAGCCCGCTCATGCCGGCGCCTGCCCGCAGGACGGCCGTAACGCGCTTACTGCCGCTGCCAACGCCACCGTTCAGATGATGGGCATCTCGCGCCACTCGGGCGGCATGACCCGCATCAATGTCGGCCAGCTCATCGCAGGCGAAGGCCGAAACGTCATCCCGAGCAAGGCAGTCATGAAGCTTGAAGTGCGCGGAGAAACGGGCGAAATCAACCAGTACATGGTTGATCAAGTCACCAACATCTGCAAAGGCGTTGCATTGGGCTTCGGCGTGACGTACGAAATGCGCAAGATGGGCGAAGCCGTCGACCTGACGGCTGATCAGGAACTCGTGGACATTCTCAACGCCGCCGGCCGCGCCACTCCGGGCATCACTGTCGTTGACAAGGCCCTGAACTTCGGCGGCAGCGAAGACGCTACGATCCTCGCGCGCCGCGTGCAGGCGCACGGCGGCAAGGCCGCTTTCTTCCTGTGGGGTTCGGATCGTCCGTCGGGTCATCACACCGCTACGTTCGACATCAAGGAATCGGATCTTGATCCGGCCCTGGAAGTCTGGACACACATCATCCCGTCGATCCTGAAGTGATCTCTGCCAACGGCGGCGTTGTCACAACGCTGCCGTCGCTGCTGAAGGCCGCTGAAACGCGAAAAAATGACGTTCCGGCGGCTTTTTGCTACACCAAACGGGCAAAGGTCAGAACCAAAGGCAACGCAACGAGAAGCGCCAACGTCGAGATGCCGATGGCTTCCGAGCAGAACTCTTCGTCGGCGCCATAGTTTTTCGCCAGCACGCCGATAACGGACGACACGGGCATGCTCGAAGAAACGATAAAGACCTGACGTGCTTCGCTCGACATATCGACCCAACCGGTGGCGAAATACATCACAACCGGACGCAGCACGAAGCAGGAAAAAAGGATCAACCAGACTTCCTTGGGAATGTGCTTGATTTTTTCAAAACCGATGTGCTGAATGGTCATGCCGATGAACACCAACGCCAGAGGCGAAGTGACTCGCCCCAGATCACGCGTGATCATCGCGATGGGATCGGGCACGGGCAACGCGAACACCACAAAGAGCACCCCCAACAGAAAACCCTGCAGCGGAGGCTGGAAGAACATCTTGATGCTGCGCTTGGAAAATAGTCGAGGTTGGGCGCGGCCGGCACGATGCACGCCGTCGAGCTGAATGCCGTATAGGCCGATCGTCCAGATAAAGATCACGTTGGCAAAGAAGTAGACAAGCAGGTAGCCGATGGCCGCTTCCCCAAACATGATCGAAATCACCGGGATGCCCAGAAACGTCACGGTGGCGCCCGTAAAACAGGCAATAAAAGCCCCCGCAATCTCCTTTCTCACCCACCCCATCTTCACAATGGCCAGGGACACAAGCCAGTTGAAGCCGACCGTCAGAAAGGGCAGCCCCGCGACCTGTAGCACATTGATGAGATCCTCGTGCGTGAATTTGGACGTGACGTTGTAAAAGAGAAAAAGCGGCAGACACAAATTCACGAGCCGCGCCATCAGGCGGCGGCTGTCTTCGTTGTACCAACCGCGACGCGACGTCTCGAAACCGACGAACGCGATGGAAAAGAGAACAAGAACCGCTTCGACCGAATGCAAAACCGCTTCGAGCATTTCCCGCAACCGCTTAAAACCACAAAAACCTTTGCCTTGAAGCAATATTTTTGTACTTTAGCGCGCGCCGAGACGAGCGATTTTTGCTTGCGTTTCAATATCTGAAGAAAGATTGACAAATGTCAGCGCCGAGAGAACACCGCCGAGGCAATGCTGGCTACATCAGCGTATTCGAGTTCAACTCCGGTGGGCAGTCCCTTCGAAAGACGTGTCACTCGCACTTCGGGGAAGTGTTTTCTGACGATGCCTGCAATCATGTGCGCCGTCACGTCGCCTTCGGGCGTATAGCTCGTTGCCAGAATCAATTCGCTCACTCGATCCTGATGAATGCGCTGCAGCAGCAGCGGCAACCCGAGCCGTTCGGGATCCGTCCCTTCCAGCGGATTGATGCGTCCCATCAACACGAAATAGCCCCCTTGGTAGGAAAGACTCGCTTCGAGTGCCTTTTGATCAGCGACACTTTCCACAACGCACAAATGCGTGTTGTCGCGCGTGTTGTCTGAACAGAAGTTGCACAACGGCTCCGTCGTCAGCGTATGGCAACGAGGGCAGTGATGCACGCGGGCCAGAGCCTCCTGCAGTCCGTCTTTGATCGCTTGCGCCTCTGCGCGACGCGTCGTCAGAAGCTCCGACACCAAACGAGCGGCCGAGCGCGGCCCCAGGCCGGGCAACGAAGCAAATAGCTCCTCAAGCTTGGCGATGCGGGCGTCCGGGTGCGTAGTGGTATCGGCCATTTGTTTTTCAGAATTCTTTGATGGGATCTAAGGGAATGTCCAGGCATTGTAGCGAGGCTGCGGCCCTATAATCGAGAAAGGCATTAGTGCCGCAGTCATCCGGAGAAATCCATGCGAAGAAAGCCTATTCATCGCGGAGGCATTGTCTCTGCCGGCTACGATCCGGTCACTCGGACTCTGGACATTGAGTTCGACACCAAACGCGTGCTGCGTTACGAAGGCATCGGCAGCGAGGTCGCCGAGCGGTTTTTATGTTCCGCCGAGCCCCTGAGCTACTACCGCGATGTCATCGAAGAAGAGTATTCGGCAACCGAGCTCTCGGCAAAGGCACTCGCAGAAACCAAGAAACCCGCCAAAAAAGGAATCCCCGACGAGCTTAGAAAGCTCTTCGGGGAATAGGTTTTTAGCAACTCAGTTTCGCGAGCGCTCTTTTCAGTAAGAGCGCTCCTGCGTTTTGGCTGGCGTATCGGACTCCAGCATACGCTCGACAATTTCGTTGGCGCGGCGTGCCTTCTCTCGATTGATCGCTTCCTTCGTCTCGATGTCGCTTCTCTTGGAGCGCACGTCCAGACGCTTCATTTCGAGCTCAAGCTCACGCTCCTCATCCTGGAACTTTTCCTGTTTGGCAGCTTTGCGGGCCGCTTCCTTGGCACGAGCCTCAGCGGCTGCCCGTGCGCGAGCCTTTTCACGTGCCTGAGCCTTGGCCTGAGCGGCTTCGCGCTCTTCCTTGGCTCGACGTTCGGCATCAAGCCGCAACTGCGCACGCGCCTTGACGTCCTCATAGTTGCGGCGCACGGCTTCGATCTGTGCGTCCACCGGGTTGGTCGGATACTGCGCGGCCTGCGCAGGGTAGTCGGGCGGCACTTCCCCGATCTGAGCCCAGCTCATGGAACAGGCGGCTGCCAAGGAGGCCGTAAGCAGAATCTTTTTCATTTTGCTCACCCGAAAAAGTTACTTGGATGTCCCGCACCCGTAGGGGTTATTGGGCTGAATGCGCGTTTCGTTAGGGGCCGGAGAGACCATGATGGCCGTACCCGTCTTGTATTCGCACACGCGTCCTACCTGGGCGGAATTGAAGATCTTGTTGTCGTAGCGGAAAGTAATCTGAACGCCCTCGACAAAGTTTTCCGAACGCCCGCTCATACCCTTGCCGGCCACATTGCCGAGCGCGGCACCGCCCACTGTGCCCGCCACCACGGCGTCGGGCGAATCGCTTACTACTGCACCCACCGCGGCACCGGCCAAGGCACCGAGAATCGTACCCATCGTGGCCGAGTCACTCCGATCACGTCGGTTGTCGACGGTAATACGCGCGGGCATCACGGCGATGATCTGCACCGTCTTCACTTCCTGAGCCTGGTTGACCTGGCCGGCCCAATAAACGTCCGAGCGGTACGCCGTGCCGTCGTTGGCGCAGCCCGCAAGCAAGAGTGCGGCAGAAAGCGCGCCACATGCTGCAATTTTCTTGTTCATCTTTTTTCTCATGTTCTCGTTGCCTCAGAAGGTTCGAGGTAACGGTTGTCCAATCCCGGTTTCTTATTGTGACTTTACCGCGTCTGCGGCATTTTGGACAGCGTTTCTGTGGCAAGTTGATGCGCCCGAAAGTAAGACGCTACAACTGCTGACAGTTCTTTGCAAAACGTGTTGTCGTCAAAGGACACTATGGCACACGCTTAACGGAAAAACACCGAGGCGAGTCCCAGAAAAATCAAAAAGCCTCCCGAGTCCGTCATAAACGTCAACAAAACGGACCCGCCCATCGCCGGGTCTTTGTTGAGTGCCTTAAGCACCAACGGAACAGCCAAACCCATAGCCGCGCCCAGCACAATATTAAGTAGCATCGCCAAGGCCATCACTCCGCCGAGCATCATGCCCTGCGCGCTGTCGTGGTACAGCCCCCAGACGCAAAGCCCCGCAATAACGCCCCACACAAGACCGTTCAACAACGCCACCAACAACTCTTTTCTCAACAGTCGGCCTGTGTTGGCGTCCGTCACTTGACCCATAGCCATGGAACGCACCAGAAGCGTCAGCGTCTGATTGCCCGAATTGCCGGCCATGCCCGCAACCACCGGCATAAGCGCCGCTAGTGCCACCACCTTGGAAATCGTCCCATCAAAGGCGCTGATCACACGTGAGGCAAAAAAAGCCGTGCACAGATTGACGCCGAGCCACACCCAGCGACTTTTGGCCGAATCCCAGACACTTCCGAAAATATCCTGTTCTTCGTCCAGACCGACGGCCGCATACGCATCTTCGGCACTTTCCTCGCGAATCACATCAACGACTTCGTTAACGGTCAATCGGCCCACCAAGCGTCCGGCTTCGTCCACCACGGGCGAACTCACCAAGTCGTAGCGTTCGAAGGCCTGCGCCGCATCGCTCGCATCATCCAACGGGTTAAGCGTCAGGATGTCGGACTGCATCAGAGAAGACACCGAGCGAGTCGGTTCATGCACCAGAATCTGCGCCACCGGCAACGCGCCCAAGAATTTCCCCTGGCGATCAACAACAAACAGCTGATCGGTGTGATCGGGCAAAGACTCGAAGCGACGCAAAAACTTCAGGACGATCTCAAGCGACACGTCCTGTCGAATCGAGATCATCTCAAAGTCCATGCGAGCGCCAACGCTGTCTTCCGGATAGCTCATCGCCGCGCGCAACTGCGCACGTTCTTCATGCGACAAGCCTTCCTGAACCTCGGCCACCACATCCGGCGGCAAATCGTCAACCAGGTCGGCAATCTCGTCCGTATCAAGCCCTTCGACGGCATCGACGAGCTCCTCGCGATCCATCGAGTCGATCAGGGTTTCACGAACGCCTTCGCTCACCTCGACCAGAACATCGCCTTCGTGCTCATGACGCACGAGGTTCCACACCGCCAGACGCTGTTCCGGCGGCAATGCTTCGAGAATGTAAGCAATGTCGGCCGGATGCAGATCGCTCAGAACATCGGTAAGTTCAGTCTCGGCCGTCAGGTCAAGCGCAGCAGTGTCCGGTTCCTCGGGATCGTTACCCGAGACCTTGCCTCTGTCTTCCTGATCTTCAAAGATTTGGGAAATGCGCTCCAAGGCGCGATTGGCCACTTCCGGATCGCGCGACAGGAGATCGTCTTCTGCTGCCAAGAGCTCTTCTTTTTTGTCGTCGGGCTCTGTCACTGCGTTTCTCCCTGCGGATGCCGCGAAAAATGGTTGACGGGGAAGTTCGAAAGGCGTGCCTTCTTGAATCAATGACCGTAAGCGCTTAAACAGTATGGGCGCAACGCCGCCTGCACGGTCAGACAGTCGGCGCATCTTGAAAAAAGCTTACGGGCGGCATTGTACGCCGAGATCAGCGTCTGCCGCCGCTACTTCTTCAGAAGTTAGGCAAAAACACAACTCGAAGATGACAAAGGTTCCTCCGCAACAAGACAGCCGAACTGTATGGCATACAGTTGCCTATCAAGTCGAAAAACGAACCACCCGTTGCCACAACAAAACAACGGCGAGCCTCCGCAAAAGAAACCCGCCGTTCAATTTTTCGCCAAATACCGGCAATCAGAGCGCTACGCTGGCATCAAATGCTGCACGCAACTTTTCGTACACAGGCTTGGTGTCCGGCATGCGGCCCGTCCAAAGTGCGAAGCTTTCAGCCGCCTGAGCAACCAACATGCCCAAGCCGTCTTCAACGCGAACAGCCCCGGATTCTTTCGCCAATTGCATGAAGGGCGTCGGCAAAGCCGCATACGTCAGATCCACCGCAAGCGAGCATTCGGAGAAGACGCAATTTGGAACAGCCGGGGCCGCCCCGGAGAATGCGGCACTCGTCGCATTGACGATGATGTCGAATTTCTCGCTGATCAAATCCACGAAACTGCCCGACGCACAGCCGAGCGCCGCACCAGCGGAGTGCGCTCTCTCAGGAGTACGGTTGGCGATATAGATACGCGCACACCCTTCTTCCTGAAGAGCTGCCGCCAAACCGCGGCCGGCACCGCCAGCCCCCAGGATAAGCACACGAGCACCGGTCAAGGAAGCGCCGCAACGCTGCGTCACGTCGTTCACAAAGCCCTTACCGTCGGTGGTGTCGCCCAGAACACGATTACCGTCGAAAATGAGCGTGTTGACCGCTTCGCATTTGCGCGCACGCGGCGTCACTTCGTCACAGTACTGATAAGCGTCCATCTTGAAGGGATGCGTCACGTTGGCGCCCTTGGGAGAATCCTCGCGGCGAAGAACTGCCATACCTTCGATGAAGCCGCCAGGTTCGAAATCTCGAGTCTCGTAGCTCATCTCGATGTCAAACTGCGCGGCAAACATCTTGTGGATTTCTGGCGACAGCGAGTGCTTAACCGGATGACCGATCACAAAATATTTATCCATACAACCTCCCGCAGGTAGACAATCTCATAAGAACTGCAAATCACGAGTCCTTTCCTCGATTTTAAACGCTTGGCGCTTCGCCGCCGACAGTTTCGGGCGACTGTTCTGTTACCTGTGCATTCTGCTCGGTCGCCTCGGCGGCCTGCGGCTCTACAACAGCTCCGCTTTCTTCCTCAAGTCCGTCACCTTCTTCAAGCGCTTCCTCATCGGTTTCGTCCAGAACGGCCAGCAGTTTGCCCTCAAAGAGCACGTCAATGTAGTCGAAACCGAGAACGCCCAAGAGCACCTTTCTGCCGCGGTCAAGTTCCGGCATTCCGGGAATGCGCTGCACCAACGGCAATCCTTCCACGCGAACCAGATCGCCCTTGATCACCACGGCCTCGATTTCCTTCAAACCTTCCTGCTCGATCCACTTGAGCGACCAGAAGCGCTCCATCTTGCGTTGGAATTCGCCGTAGATTTCATAAACGGACTCGAACTGGCTCACGATGGTATAGAAGTCCGAATCGTTGCCCATGTAAGCAGGTGCCGTTCCCGCCGCCGCACAAATGATCTGCCGCTGGTTGACCAAGTCCACATAGCGGCGCAACGGCGAAGTCGACCAGGCGTAACGCACGACACCCAAACCATCGTGCGGTCCGGGACTCGTGCTCATGCGCACACGCCCCATGCGCTGACTGCGGTATATGCCTGCGGTCTTGCATTCCTCAAGCCACAGCCCCCAGGTGCTGTTGGCAAAAATCATCAGCTCGGCCACCATCAAATCCAACGGTTCGCCGCGCGCGCGTCCCTTTCGGATGATGCGCAGGTTCTCGCCCTCGCCTTCAAGTTCCAGGTACCAATCAATGCGGCCCGTCGGCTCGGGACGGCCGCGGCGCTCTTCTCGCTCTGCCAGCCGCGCCTTGGCAAAACGCCACAGAAATCCGATCTCGTGAGCACAAGGCACCTCAAGCGTACCGTCCTCGATCGCTTCAGCAGTGACTTTCTCGTGAATCAGGTCGTAGCGCAGATTGTGCTTGACGGTGATTTTCTCCACGCGAGTTTCGGTGGCCTGAACAGCCATCGTTTCGTCGTCGACCGTCACATACAGCGACACACAGGGCACGCATTTGCCTTCGTCAAGGCTGGTGCGTTCGATCCAGCTTTCCGGAAGCATCGTCGTCTTCATGCCAGGAGCATAGACCGTTGACATGCGACTGCGGGCTGACTCGTCGGCAACGCTCCCGCGAGGCATGATCAGTGCGGGCGCCGCGATGTGAATACCGATGCGGCTCTTGCCGCCTTCAAGGTGTGTGACGCTGGCCGCATCGTCAATTTCTGTGGTCGACGAATCGTCAACGGAAAACGCCTCGACGGCTGCCTCTGGAAGATCGTCAGGTGCCGCGGGCACTTCACTGGCAGCCTGAGTAAACCCCTTACCCTTGGGGAAATTCGTGCGATAGAAGCTCTCGACGTGCCAGGTAAAGGCGTCGGGCACGGCGCCGAGCTTCATCATCAGGCGCAGCGGACTCATGCGAACTTCGCTAGCGGCATCGTTGAGCGCCTTCCACTCCGTGCTGTTCTTGTCGGGCCTCAGGAGCAGTTCGTAAACGCGACAGGCAATCTCCTGCGGCAATTCTCCGGCAATCATCTGTGCGGACAAATTCTTGCGGCGCTCTTCTTCGAGCCGCTTGCGTTCGACCGCCTGCAACGCGCGCTGCAGGATATCTTCGGGAGCCTTTTTGTAGTTGCCCCGGCCCTTGCGGTAAAAGTAAACTGGATTGGAGTGCAGCGCAATCAGCGCGGCGCCCTTTTCCACTGCCGTCACCGAAGAAAAGTAATCAGCTGCAATCGATTCGTAGCCGAATTCCTCTTCGGGAGCCACCTCCCACAGGAACATGGGATCCATCTCAGCGGCAGTTTCCTGCGCCTGGGTTAAAAAGGTCGCAGCCGAGGGAGATTCAAATTCGAAAAAAACGTGATTGGCCTTAACCTTGCAGCGACGTCCCGTCGTAAGTTCGACTTGATAGTTGGCTCCGTCTTTTTTCAGAACCGTTCCGGCCTTGAAGTCTCCGGCCTCTTCAAAAAACAAATACATCGAGTTGGCTTTCTTAAATTCTTATGTCTGATTCAGGACCGGTCGGAACCGGCAAGCAGGAAGTCACGCACGCCGACCGCATACTCTTCAAAACACGAGATCCGATGGTCGCTACCGTCAATTACAATGCTCTGCACATCGGAAAAACGTTTTGCGGCGCGTCTCCAGTCGAGCACTTCGTCTCCCGTACAAAGCACCATGAGAACGCGTGCCGGATCGGCAAAGGACTTGGCATCAAGCGCTCGCAGCTGATCGGCATAGTCGGGCGTCACGCGCACGATCTTGTCGCCCGTAAACGACTTGTACTCACCGTTATAGAGCTTGACGATATCCCAAGGTTCGACCGCCGGATTCAAGAGCACGGCACGGATGCCAGTTCGTCCGGCAAGCCAAGCGGCATAAAAGCCACCGAGACTGGCGCCGGCCACGGCCACCGTCCCGACGGCGGCCGCCTTCTCGTACTCCGACCAGATCAGAGCGGCAGCATCTTTGGGCGACATATTAAGGTCGGGCGCCACATAGTTTGCGCCCTCAGCTTCGCACAAGTCGCGCAGCACGCAGGCCTTTTTCGAGCCGGGCCCCGACAAAAAGCCATGCAGATACAAAACGGTCTGCATCAACGGGCTTCTCCGTTTATCTTCAAATGCTCAAGGATTCGTCCACAAATGCCGCCGAAGCTTCCGTTGCTCATGCAAAGGACGGTATCGCCGGGCTTGGCGTCGCTCGCGACCAACTGGGCCAAGGCGTCAATCTCACCCGAAAACGTACTGGCCTTGCCACCTAAAGGAAGCAGCGCTCCGGCCGGATCCCAGTTGACACCCTTACCCTTGTAGCAGAAAACGCGATCGGCATCCTTGAGGCTTGCGGCCAGGCGATCCTTCATGGTGCCCAACTTCATGGTGTTGCTGCGCGGCTCAAACACCGCCAGAATGCGTGCATCGCGCCCGACTTTGCTTCGCAAGGCCGCAATCGTAGCCTCGATGGCGCTTGGATGGTGCGCAAAGTCGTCAATAACCGTCACGCCGTTTTGCTTGCCCTTAACTTCCAGACGACGGGCCACGCCCTCAAAGCTCTTGAGCGCTTCAATTGCCTGCTTGGGGTCGACACCGACGTCATGCGCAGCGGCAACGGCAGCCAGCGCATTTTGCGCGTTGTGCATGCCCGCGGCCGGCATCTCGGCCAACGAGCCCTGAACGGTTGCGCCCAAACGCACGACACGATCGTCGTCCACGCTCCAACCCGAGGTCGAATTGAACTCTTCAACTCGGCTCCAGCATCCCATGGCCAGCACGCGGTCGAGCGCTTCGCTCTTGGCATTGACAATCACAAGACCATTGCGGGCAATGGTGCGCACCAAGTGATGGAACTGCTTTTCGATGGCAGCCAGATTTTCAAAGATGTCGGCGTGGTCGTACTCGAGATTGTTGAGAATCGCCGTCGACGGACGATAGTGCACAAACTTGCTGCGCTTGTCGAAAAAGGCCGTATCGTATTCGTCGGCTTCGATCACGAAATACTTGCTCTTTCCCAAGCCAGCCGAGGCGTGCGTGCCAAACGGTACTCCGCCGATCAGCCAGCCGGGCTCCAAACCCGCCTTGGAAAGAATATGCAGGAGCATTGAACTTGTGGTGGTCTTTCCGTGCGTACCCGCAACGGCCAGCACGTGCCTGCCTCTGAGTACGTTTTCGCTCAACCACTGGGGACCCGACGTATAGGGCAAGCCACGATCGAGAATTTCTTCCAGAAGCGGATTGCCGCGGCCGATGGCGTTGCCGATCACCCACAGATCGGGAGCAACGGAGATATCTTCGGCGTTGTACCCCTGGGTAAGCTCAATGCCGGCATCCTTGAGCTGATCGCTCATCGGCGGGTAGACGTTGGCGTCGCTGCCAGTCACTTTGTGGCCTGCGGCAGCGGCCAGACGCGCAACGCCGGCCATGAAGGTACCGCAGATACCGAGAATATGAATGTGCATAAAGACGAAAGCCTTTCCAAAAAAGCACCGCTGCCCCAAGACAACGATGCAACACTGTCTCGAATTTTAGCTTTTGCCGCAGCCTTTCTTTGAGGAGACCGAAAGGAAGAATCTCAAAGCGAGGCTTCGAGGCTTGTCGGCAAGTTTCTGTACAATCGTTCGGCTTGACGTCGGAACACTTACCGCTCTTCAACAACACTCTTTTCTACTGTTCATTCGTTTTTTTGATATGACCACGGCATTTGTCACTCGTTGCCCGTATTGCGGCGCTGTCTGGCGTCTTCCCGACCGGGATACTGCAGAGCGCGGCCCGGTGCGCTGTTCTGCCTGCCAGCACAGTTTCGATGCCACCTGTCACCTGCTTGAAGTTCCTCAGGACCGCTTCCCTGATCTTCCGCCGGCCCCCGTTTTCGCCGTTGAAAGCGAAAAACCTGCACCGACTCCCGCTGCCGATCCCGTCGCAGTCGAAATGAAATCGACTCCGGCTGTTCAGCAAAACCCGACCGATCCGACTCCCTCGGAACTTCCCTCCGCCAATCTTGTGAACGAACAATCACAAGAGAAGCCTGCCGCCGCAGAGCCGTCTGAAAAGCCTGCGGAAGATCCGGACGCAGTCGTTCCTGCCGCAGCACCCGCAGGCACACAAGCGCCTCAGGTCGAACCGTCGGTAACAGTGGCCGAATCTCAGACGCAGGCTGCTCCTCTGAAAAACGAAACGCCTGCCGCAAGCGATCAACTGCTGCGTCTGCACGGCATGACGCCCGGCGAAGAGCTTCAGGTGAGCAAGCCCAACGCATCGCTTGCCAGAATCATTCCGGCCAAGAACAAGCCGCAAGCAACCCAGGCCCACAAAATCCGCGTAGCCGAAACGCTCACGGATCCCGCACCTCGTCCTCGTGCCCGAACGGGCGCTTTTGCAAGCGTCTTTACCGCCTTTTTGCTGCTGATGATCCTTGCGGCCGCACTTGCCGTGATCTTCAATCAAAAGATCATCGCAGCGTTTCCGCAAACGACGCCGATCTTTCACAATGTGTGCGGCAAAGTTCCCTGCCCGGGATTTTTCCTCTCGGACATTTCGGCTTTTGTGGTGAGCAAAACCAATCTGCGTGCGCTCGACGAATCGGGCAATTATCAGTTGGAGATCACTCTCATCAACGGCTCGGACATGCCGCAGGCCATTCCGTCGCTTGACATTGAACTCGTGGACGATGCCGACACGACGCTGATGCACAAGACGCTCACGCCGGCCGAATATCTGAGCAACCCGCCTCCGGCCAGTCTTGCCGCTGACCGTTCAATCACGGTGCGCTTCAGCATGCAGACCAATGTGACGCCGGCCCGTTGCATCGTCACGCCCGTATACGCTAAATAACATGGTCTTTGAGTTTGCCAACGAGGCTTCGCGCACACGCATTGAACTCGCTCAGCGTATAGCCGCCCACATCGTCGACTCAGGCATGTCGTGGTCAGCCGCTCGATCCCGCGCCATTGAGGAGTGCGGAGGCCCGAGATCGCTTCCGGGCAACGCACTTCCCGCTTCCGATGAGATTGAAACGGCCGTGCGCGCGCATTTTGCGCTTTTTGATCCCGAAGGCCACGCACAAACGCTTTTTTGCAAACGCAAACTTGCCCTTTTGGTTCTCGAAAGCCTCCGGGGGTTTGAAGCCTACCTCACCGGCTCAGTTTTAAACGGGGCGGCCACGGAAGACTCTCCGATCTGCCTGGAAGTCTTTACCGACGACGTTAAGTCTCTGTTGGCTGTCTTGATGGATGAGGGATATGAGCTCGAAGCGCTCGACCCGCAGGTAAGCGCCTTTGCACGCGCCAACGAGTCGATGGGGTTTGTCATTCCATGGCAGGGTGCCATGGAAGCCATTCGCATTGACGTTCTGGAACCCCATTTGTCCCGCAGCAACCCCGCTCGCGGCGAAAAGGACGAATATCAGGCCGATTGGGAAGCCGAAGGACGCATCAGCGCCGAAAATCTTCAAAAAGTACTCCAAAATCGTGCAAATTCGTAACCGAGGATCATCCGTGAGGATGATTTTTCGCTTCTTTGATCTTTTTCTTTCTACAATGCGGTACCAACCTGGGCAAAAAGATAGCCCAAGATGCCTCAAAACTAGTAGGAATTAAGCGCAATTGGGCGCATAATCCGCAAATAGGCTACTAAATCAGAGCTTGTTTGCCGCAGGAAACGCTTTAAGCACTGTATTTTCGAACTTCCTGCTTCTCACCGTTTTATCTATCCTGAGCGTACATCATGGATCTTCGCAAACTTAAAACACTGATTGATCTCGTTAGCGAAAGCGGCGTTGCCGAACTCGAAATCACCGAAGGCGACGATCGCGTCAAAATCGTCAACCGCGTCGGTGCCGCCCCCGTGGCCGCAGCCGCTCCCGCCGTGATTGCCACGCCTGTGGTTGCCTCCGCCGCTCCTGTTGCCGCTGAAGACACCCGCACCATCAATTCGCCTATGGTCGGCACGTTCTATCGCGCACCGAGCCCCGGTGCCAAGCCCTTTGCCGACGTTGGCCAGAAGGTCAAAGCCGGCGACACGGTTTGCATCATCGAAGCCATGAAGCTTCTCAACGAAATCGAAACCGAATACGACGGCGTCATCAAGGAAATCCTCGTCGAAAACGGTCAGCCGGTTGAATTCGGCCAGCCGCTTTTTGTGATCGCTTGATAATCCTGCTTCTGACGCCTGAACCATGTTCGGAAAAATACTTATCGCAAATCGCGGGGAAATCGCCCTGCGCATTCAGCGGGCCTGCCGCGCCATGGGCATCAAGACGGTCGTCGTGCATTCGACGGCCGACGCTGATGCCATGTACGTGCGCCTTGCCGACGAAAGCGTCTGCATCGGCCCGGCTCAGTCCTCCCAAAGCTATCTCAACATCCCGGCTATCATTTCTGCAGCCGAAGTCACGGACGCTGAAGCCATTCACCCCGGTTACGGCTTTCTGTCGGAAAACGCCGACTTTGCCGATCGCGTTGAGAAAAGCGGCTTTGCCTTCATCGGTCCGCGCGGCGACACGATCCGTCTGATGGGCGACAAGGTCAACGCCAAAAAGGCGATGATCGATGCGGGCGTTCCCTGCGTTCCCGGCAGCGACGGTGCTCTGCCCGATGATCCGAAGGAAATTCTTCGCATTGCCCGCGAAGTCGGCTACCCCGTGCTCATCAAGGCGAGCGCGGGCGGCGGCGGTCGCGGCATGCGCGTGGTGCGTACCGAAGCCGCGCTGCTGACCTCGGTCAACATGACGAAGACGGAGGCCAATGCCGCATTCGGCTCGGACAAGGTCTATCTGGAAAAGTTCTTGGAAAATCCGCGCCACATCGAAATTCAAGTGCTCTCGGACAACTTCCAGAACGCCATCTATCTGGGCGAACGCGACTGCTCCATGCAGCGCCGTAATCAGAAGGTTGTGGAAGAGTCTCCCGCCCCCGGCATTCCTCGCAAGCTCATCGAAAAACTCGGTGCACGCTGCACGGAAGCCTGTCGCCGCATCGGCTATCGCGGCGCCGGTACGTTCGAATTTCTGTACGAAAACGGCGAGTTCTATTTCATCGAAATGAACACCCGTGTCCAAGTTGAGCACCCCGTGACCGAATGGGTGACGGGCGTTGACATCATCGCCGAACAGATCCGCATCGCCGCAGGCGAACGTCTGCGCCTCAAGCAGCGCGACATCGTTCTTAAAGGCGCTGCCATCGAATGCCGCATCAACGCCGAAGACGGCTTTACCTTCCGTCCGTCTCCCGGCAAGGTGACTCGCTGGCATATGCCCGGCGGCCCCGGCATCCGTCTCGACAGCCACGTCTACGCCGGCTACACGGTGCCCCCGTACTACGACAGCATGATCGGCAAGCTCATCGCCTACGGTGAAACGCGTGACGAAGCGCTGGCCCGCATGCGCGTGGCTCTTTCGGAAACTCTTGTCGAAGGCATCAACACCAACATCGATCTGCACCGTCTGATCATGAGCGACAGTCGCTTCAATCAAGGCGGCACCAGCATCCATTACTTGGAAGAGCGCATGGCCGAGTGGGTTGCAATGCACAAAGACAAGGACATCAAAAATGCTGCGTGAAATTAAATTTCTGTGTCTGGAGCGCTCGGCCGAAGACTTCGCCGACATGATGATGGATGCGGGCGCCATGAGCGTTTCGATCGAGGATGCCGATCTTGGCAGCCCCGATGAGAAGCCGCTTTACGGCGAACCGGGCACCGAACCCGATACTTTCGCCTGGAACCGCTCCATCGTTTCCGTGCTTGCCGACGATACGTTCGACGCCTCTCAGGCCGCCGCCATCGCCGCTAAGGCGCTCGGCATCGAAACACCGGTCGTGAAGTCCGATACGACGGTACCCGACGAAGACTGGGTGCGCATCACGCAGGCTCAGTTCTCCCCGGTAAAGGTAAGCGACCGACTCTGGATCGTTCCGAGCTGGCATGAGCCCCCCTCAAGCGAAGCCATCAATATCCGACTCGATCCGGGCGTGGCCTTCGGTACGGGCTCTCATCCGACGACGCATCTTTGTCTGCAGTGGCTCGATACTCACGTCACGAGCACCGATACGGTCCTTGACTACGGCTGCGGCACAGGTATTCTCGCCATCGCCGCCGCCAAACTCGGCGCAGCCAACGTCACCGGTACCGACATTGATCCGCAGGCCGTCGAAAGCGCAGCCTTCAACGCCGAACACAACGAAGTGACGGCCAAGTTTGTGTTGCCGGGGGATTTGCCCGCCGGTCGCTATTCCTTGGTTGTCGCCAACATCCTTTCCAACCCTCTCAAGGTACTCGCTCCGGCCCTGCTTGGCCGCGTGGCACCCGGCGGCCGTCTCGTGCTCTCGGGCGTTCTGGCCCGTCAGGCCGAGGAAGTGATTGAGGTGTACCGCAAGACGGATCCGAACGTCGAACTTTCCGTTTGGAGAGAAGAAGACGGCTGGGTTTGTATCGCAGGACAGCGACACGCCTGACACATTACGCGTTTCGAGATATAGACCGTCCGGTCTTGCACAGTCCGTTTGCAAAAGGCAACACGCGCGACCGTGTTGCCTTTTGTTCCCGAACTCCCGATCAAATGATCCCTAACGGAGAACTTTCGGGGGAAGATCAACAGAAAGCAACGAGAGCAACTCTCGTTGCTTTTTGCTTATAGCCCTCAGAATCCAGGCATTGGCAGTTCTGCGCTTATCAGCTTTCAAGGAGCGCAGTTTTGCCATCAGACAATCCATCGAGTTGAAAGGAATTTTTACCTCAGCCGATTCGTTGTCATGAGCACGCCTGAGCATCATCAAACGCAGTGACGTAGCAATAGTGCAAATAAAAAGTTTGCCCAAATAAGAACTCTGGGTACATCTCAGTCGGTCACCGTCGACCCAGTTTTTGAACTGCTCAAAATCCATCTCAACAACGCTGCGCATCCGATAAGCCTCAAGTGCCTTGAACGGATCGGCCTGCAC
>CEAB01049629.1_pt1 | contig 162734 bp, 161 predicted proteins | sample 557651 | NCBI WGS metagenome assembly CEAB01 (sample SAMEA3182046, study PRJEB8094) | gut metagenome | biome: human; feature: gut; material: Stool; isolation source: human stools | place: Canada | collected 2011-11-15 | reverse complement strand
TCTGACTGTGAGACAAAATGTCTCGAAGTTCAGCATACTATGGAGGCGGCGCAGGTGGCCTATGACGAGGGGCAGGCCATGCTGGAGACCTTAAACGCTCAGTACGACGATATTATCTCATGGGCGGATATGTACGATAGCGCCAGCATGGAGTCAAAGAAAATGATCGTGAGCTGCCTGATCCGGCGCGTGGAGGTGTATCGGGACTATCGGCTGCATATCGACTTCAATATTGACTTTGAGCAGTTCAGTGCTGGGCTGGACATTTCGGCAATCGCTGCATAAAGCAAAAACCCCACTTCTAAAGAAGTGAGGTTTTCTTCACACTCTCTGTGATGGTGGAGATAAGCGGGATCGAACCGCTGACCTCTTGAATGCCATTCAAGCGCTCTCCCAGCTGAGCTATACCCCCATATGGAAGAGAGTGTAAATATTGAGTTTTAAGTGCGGGGGTTGTTTACCGCTTCAACCGGGCTCCCAGCTGAGCTATACCCCCATATTTTGTTGCCGCATCGCTGTCGACTTGCTTAGTATAGCATAAAAGCGAAAAATGTCAACCCCTAAATTCAAAATTACCCGAGAAATTTTCCGACGCCGTCCAAACGTCCTCCGAGCTCTGCCCGACAGCCGACGGAAAGGGACAGGGGGACCGTGGAAACGGTCCCCCTGTGTGTCGGTGAAGGCCGGTACGTACCTGAAAGCTGGGGCTTACACCTTCAGCTTGTCCTTCTGCACCTCGTTCAGGCTGGCGATGACCATGCCCGTCAGGGCAAACAGCGCAATGACGTTGGGCAGGACGATCAGGTTATTGAACATGTCGGTAAGCTCCCAGACGAAGTCGCTGCCGGAGACGGTGCCCAGGAAGATGAACACCAGCGCGATGATGGTATAGATGACGCTGCACAGCTTGCTGTTCTTGCGGCCGAACAGATAGTTGGCGTTGATCTTGCCGAACAGGTTCCAGCTGAGGATGGTGGAGAAGGCGAAGAACAGCAGGCAGATGGCCACAAACTTGGCGCCCAGGCTGGCACCAAATACGGAGCCAAAGGCGGTCTGGGCCAGGTTGGTCTTGCCCAGGGTGGCGGTGATGTCGCCGGTGTAGCCGCCGGCCAGAGGGCCATCCTTGGTGTACAGGGTGCAGATGATGACCAGGGCGTTGAGGGTCAGCACCACGAAGGTGTCGATGAATACGCCGATCATGGCCACGACACCCTGATCGTGGGCGTGAGCTACGTTGGCCTGAGCGTGGGCGTGGGGCGTGGAGCCCATACCGGCCTCATTGGAGAACAGGCCGCGCTTGGCACCCTGACTGATGGCGGTCTTGAGAGCGTAGCCGAAGCCGCCGCCGATGATGGCCTGAGGCTGGAAGGCGTACCTGAAGATCATACCGAAGGTGGCGGGGACGTACTGGATGCGGGCCGCCAGGATCACCAGACCGCCCAGCAGGAAGATGCCGGCCATGATGGGGACGATCTTCTCCGTCACTGCGGCCAGACGCTGCACACCGCCCAGGAAGATGACGGCGCAGATGATGACCAGCACAATGCCCATGATCCAGGAGGGAACGCCGAAGGCGGTCTCCATGGTGGAGCCAATGGAGTTGGACTGGACCATGCAGCCCATGAAGCCAAGAGCCAGAATGATGGACACGGCGAAGAAGCCCGCCAGGAACTTACCGAAGCCGCCCTTGAATGCAGTGGTGATGTAATACACGGGGCCGCCCTTGATGTTGCCGTCCGGCTCCACGATGCGGGTTTTCTGGGCCAGCGTGGCCTCGCCGTAGATGGTGGCCATGCCGAAGAAGGCGATGATCCACATCCAGAAGATGGCGCCGGGGCCGCCGGTGAGGATGGCGCCGGAGGCGCCCACGATATTGCCGGTGCCCACCTGAGCGGCGATGGCGGTGGCCAGTGCCTGGAAGGATGTCATACCGCTTTTCTGCGCACCGCCGCGGAGGTTCATCTCACCGAAAAACTTCCGCATACCCTCGCCGAAGCAGCGGATCTGCACGAAGCGGGTGCGGATGGAATACCACAGGCCCACGCCTACCAGCAGGAAGATGAGGATGTAGTTGGACAGGTACTCGTTGATCTTGGCTACGATGGGAAACAGGGTGGATTCGATCATGGGTTCATTCTCCTTACCAAAAAAATTAAGAGCCGCTGTATCACAGCGACTCTGGAGAAGTCAGGGGACAAGTCATCACACTTGTCAGCTCCGTCCTTTTGCCTGAGAGATTCAGCGTGGAAACGCCTTGCACCTTCGGCACCCAATTGAATGGGATTCTCCAGAGTACCCTCCGCATCCGGTCTGATCATTCCGGACGTTTCATCGGGTGTATCGAATTGATGGACGTATGTTATCACAGAACGGACAGCTTGGCAACCCCCTTTTTCGGATTTTTGCGAAAAAATACAAATTCGCCGAAAAAACACGGACCCGCAGCAGGGCGGGCCCGTGTGGGTATCGCACGGTGCGGCCGTCAGGGCCGCAGCGTGAAGGTCATGGCGACGGGGTTGTGGTCGGACCAGGCGAAGCCGGTGTCGATGACCACGGCGCTCTCGGCGGTGACGTTGGCCGTCACCAGGAAGCCGTCCACCGTCAGGACGTACTGTCCCTGGTGGTAGGGGCCGTCGGCGTTGCGGCAGCTGGGGACGGGGTCATCCTTGTCCAGCGGCGTTACCAGAGAGATGTCCAGTCCCTCGAAGGTGCCGGCAGGGATGGGCTGTGCCCAGGAGTACTCCTGATCCGCCTCGCCGAACCAGGCAGCGGAGTCGCCCAGCAGATCCTTATTGAAGTCGCCGCCGGCCACGCACCAGTTGCCTGCATCGTACTCCGACTGCATGTCCGCCAGCAGCAGCTTCAGCTGCTCCGTGGCGATGGTGCCATCGCTGGTATATGCGGAGAGATGCAGGTTGTAAAGGACAAGCTCTTTACTGCCTTCCACGGGGATGCGGCTGACGGAATAGCACCGGTCCAGGTCCAGCAGCTTCATGAAGCCGCCCTCCACCGGCAGTTCCACACGCCCGGCCGAGGTGATGGCGGCGGAGGAAAGGGTCAGCAGGCCGGAGCGGGACGCGCCGTGAGGCCGCAGCAGGGGGTACATCAGGTACGGCGAGTCGTAGTTCTGGCAGAACACGCCGCTCATGTCCTCCAGCGCCTCGGTCAGATAGGGCCGCTCGTCCACCTGATAGCTGCGGGTGGAGCCGATGTCCACCTCCTGCGCCAGCAGGAAGTCCGGCGACTGCTCCGTCAGAAACGCGGAGATCTCCGACAGGTTCTTCGTCAGCCGCTCCTCGCTCCACGCACGGGACTCAGTGCCGCCGTCCATAAAGAAGCCGTAGTCGTCCTCGTAGGCGCCGAAGCCGATGTTGTAGGACAACACGGTGTAGGGCGTGTCCGTCCGGACGGCTGCGGCGCCGCCGTCGGAGGGTGTCAGCGCCATGTCGCCGATGCGGTGATAGTCGATGAATACGTAGGCCACGTAGCCGCCCACGATGAGCAGGATCGCCAGCAGGACGCACAGCGCGGCCTTCAACCATTTTTTCACGTTCAGGGGCCTCCTTCATTTTGCATTGTTTACATTTTTGTCAGCTTATAGTATACTTGCTTTTATCGCATTTGAAAAGAGGGAATCCAGTTGAAGAAGATCGTGATACGCTTCAATGCACCGGTGATCCTGACGTTTGCCCTGCTGAGCCTGCTGGCCCTGCTGCTGGGCAACTGGACCAACGGCGCGACGACCTACCAATATTTCTCCGTGTACCGCGCATCGCTGTCCGACCCGCTGACCTACGTGCGGTTCTTCGGCCACGTGCTGGGCCACGCGGACTACGAGCACTATATGAGCAACATGCTGCTGATTTTGCTGGTAGGGCCGGGGCTGGAGGAGAAGTACGGCAGCGGCACCATGGTCTGGACCATCGCACTGACCGCCCTCATCACGGGGCTGGTACACTTTGTGTTCTTCCCCAACACCGTGCTGCTGGGGGCCAGCGGCGTGGTGTTCATGATGATCGTGCTGTCCTCCTTCACCGCCATGCGCCGCGGCGAGATCCCCGTCACGCTGATTTTGGTGGTCATCTTCTATCTGGGCGGCGAGATCATGGATGGACTGTTCAAACAGGACAGCATCTCCCAGATCACCCACATCGTGGGCGGGCTGTGCGGTCTGGTGTTCGGCTTTACCATCCGGCGGGGCAGGAGGTAGCACCATGTGGATACTCATCGGTGTCACGGCGGCGCTGCTGGTGTGCGACCGCGTGCTGAAGGCGCTGGCACGCAGCGAAAAGCTGCGGTATCGCGGAAAGCTCCTGCAGCTGACGCATCTGGAGAACCCGGGCTTCTTTCTGGGCAAGGGCAGCCGCTATCCCGGACTCCTGCGGTGGGTACCGCTGGGGATCTGGCTATTGGCGGCGGCGCTGCTGCTGCCCGATGTGGAGCGGCGGACGGCGCCGGCACGGCTGGGCATCCTGCTGACTCTTACCGGCGGCCTGAGCAACCAGTACGACCGGCTGCGGCGGGGCAGCGTCACGGACTACGTCCGATTCCCCGGGGCGGGGAAGAAGCTGCGGAGCCTCGTGTGGAATCTGGCGGACTTCATGCTGCTGGGCGGCACGGTGCTGACGGCCATCGGGCTCCTGCGGGAGCTGATAAAGGGCAAATAAGACAAAAGGCTGAGCGAAGCTCAGCCTTTTTGCACGTGTACCCGTCACTTCTCCTTATAATACAGGCGGCAGTGGCAGTAGCCTTCGTAGTCGGGGTCGGCGATCTGGTCCTTGAACTCCCTGCACATGCAGCGGTTCTCCTCGGTGCGGGCCAGGCGGCAGGGACAGTAGCCGCCGGTGCGGCGCAGGCCCTCACGGATGGTGCGGACGATCTCCTGATCTTCGTTGAGACGTACCTTCATACGTATTTCTCCTTTTGTATTGGGTTTACTGTCAGTATAACCGGCGGCGCGGCGTTTTGCAACCATGTAAAAGGGTCAGGGAACGCCTGCGCGTTCCCTGACCTGCGGGAATAGAGCGGGGGTCGGATGACAGGTGGAAGGGCCTGTATCAGAACGCACGGCGCTGGGTGAGCAGCCGCACGAAAGCCACGATGGCCAGTACGCCGATGGCTGCCGCCGCGCCAATGCTCACAAAGGAGAGCACCGTACCTACGGCGTTGGGCAGGAAAAACGCTGCCACAGCGGACACCATGCACAGAACCACCAGACCTGCGATCGTATTCATCTTCACCATATTCGTGTTCTCCTTTCTGTCAGATCCGTGTTGCGTTTTACTTTGTACCTATACTATACCAGACCTTTTGGTACGCATCCTTACAGGGAAAAGACAAATTGGTGGGAAGTTGGATACAAAACGGTTACATACCGGTCAATTCGGTGACAATAGACGGGGGATTTCTCCTTGTCAACGGGAGGAATATTTGCTATAATACAGAGAACTATCGAAAAGCGGCGTTTCTGAAAGGGAGGAGCTTCCTTTGCAATATCTGACAAATCTTTGGAATGCGCTGGACTTCGGCTCACTGGAGAGTATCCTGCTGCGGCTGGCCGCCGTGTTCCTGTGCCTGACCATCCACGAGACGTGCCACGGACTGGCTGCCTACGCGCTGGGAGACCCCACCGCCAAGCGGGCTCACCGGCTGAGCCTGAACCCGCTGCGGCACATCGACTGGATCGGCTTTGTGATGATGATCGTGGCGGGCTTCGGCTGGGCTAAGCCCGTGCCGGTGAATCCCAACTACTTCAAAAAGCCCAAGCAGGGCATGGCGATCACGGCGCTGGCCGGCCCGGTCTCCAACTTCGTGCTGGCGCTGCTGCTTCTGCTGGCGGCGCGGCTGGTCTATCTCCGCGCTCTGGCCACGGGTACGCTGCCGGAGACGCTGTTCACGTTCCTGGTGAATACCGCGTCCCTGTCGGTGGGTCTGGGCCTGTTCAATCTGGTGCCGGTACCGCCGCTGGACGGCTCCAAGGTCGTGGCGGTGCTGCTGCCGGACCGTGCCTACAACTGGCTGATGCGCTACGAGCAGTTCGGTATGGTGCTGCTGGTAATCATCATCTCCGTAGGCATCGGCAGCAATGCGCTGGACGCGGCCATCCGCTGGGTGTTCGATCTATTCTGCCGCATCGTCGGCTTCTGAGGAGCAAAACCGTTGGACGATCTGATCTTTAAGCTGGAAAGGGTGGTGCAGACCAAGGGCAGCGAGCCGCTGGAGGATTTCGAGGGGCCGCTGGATCTGATCCTGTTCCTGCTGAGCAAAAACAAAATTGAAATACAGGACATCCCCATCGCGCTGATCCTTGACCAGTATCTGGCGTATCTGGAGCAGCGCAAGCAGATGGATCTGGAGGTGGCCAGTGAGTTCATCACCATGGCTGCCCACCTGATGTATATCAAGACCCGCATGCTGCTGAGTCTGGAGGATGAGGAGGCGCAGAGCGAGATGGACGCTCTCATCCAGTCTCTGGAGGAGCGGAAGCGGGGCGACGCCTACGCCAAGGTGCGCTACATCACCGAGCGGCTGGGCCCCATGGGAGAGTTCGGCCGCAGCGTGCTGACCCGCCCGCCGGAGCCTATGGAGCGGGGCAAGATCTACGAGTACCAGCAGGAGCCGGCGGATCTGATCCTGGCCATGCAGGAGGTGACGGACCGCCGCGGTCAGGTGGAGGAGGCTCCGCCGCTGAAGGCCTTCGACGAGATCGTGAAGCGGGAGCCGTACCCGGTGGAGACCAAGGCGCGGGAGATCATCCGCCGCCTGCGGCAGGGGGGCATCACCCGATTCCTGCTGCTGTTCCGCGGCAGCCGCAGCCGCAGCGAGCTGGTGGCCACGTTTATGGCGGTGCTGGAGCTGTGCCGGAGCAACCTGATCCGGCTGGCGGGCTCTGCCAGCGACTGCACCGTCACCTGCGACGGCGACGTGCCGGAAGAACTGACGTAAGGGGAGAAGCATGGATACACGGGAAATGAAAGAGATCGAAGCTGCGGTGGAGGGCATCCTGTTCGCCTCCGGCGAGCCGGTGGCCGTGGACCGCATCTGCGTGGCGCTGGACATGGACCGACCCACGGTGGAGCTGGTGCTCCAGCGGCTTCAGGACTATTACAGCTATGAACGGCGGGGTATCCGCCTTTTGAAAATGGAGGACAGCTACCAGCTGTGCTCCGCGCCGGAGTACGGCGATCAGATCCGCAAGGCATTCGAGATCCGAAAGCCCGCCAAGCTGAGCCAGCCGGCACTGGAGGTACTGACCATCATCGCCTACTACCAGCCCACCACCCGCGCCTATGTGGACCAGATCCGCGGCGTGGACAGCTCCTACACCGTGGGACTGCTGCTGGACCGGCACCTCATCGAGGAGTGCGGCAGGCTGCAGGTGCCCGGGCGGCCCCGCCTGTACCGGACGACCCAGTCGTTCCTGCGGGCGTTCCACCTGAACTCACTGGAGGATCTGCCGCAGATGCCGGGGCTGGAGGCCGACGGCCAGATGCGCCTGGACGACGAGGGGAACCTGCCGGCGGAGGGAGAATAAGAGGAAGGGGGGACCCTGTTGGTCGCACTGTGGATATTGGGCATACTTCTGCTGCTGATCATCCTGCTGCTGTTGCTGCGGGTAGGTGTGCGCATCCGCTTCGGCGACGAGCTGTGCGTCACGGCCACAGCAGGTCCCATCCGGCTGCAGCTGGTGCCCAAGCCGGAAAAAGAAAAAAAGGAAAAGCCCAAAAAGGAGACGGCGTCCGGAGCGAAAAAGGAGGGCGGCGAGAAGAAGTCCTCCGACAAGAAGCTGCCGCTGGGCCTGACGTTCGCCGATATTCGCAGCGCGCTGCCCGCCCTGTGGGAATCCCTGAAGCGAGGCCTGCGCCGGACGCGGCAGCGCCTGCGCATCGACCCCATGCGGCTGTCGGTGTGCTTCGGCGGCGACGATCCCGCCCAAGTGGCGGAGACCTACGGCTGGGCTAACGTCGCCATGTGGACGGTGATGCCGGAGGTGGAAAAGCTGACGCGCATGCCGGACCCCCGCATCCATCTGGAGACGGATTTCAACGCCGCCGAGACCCGCGTCAGCGGCGAAGTGGGACTGAGCTTCCGTATCGGCGATCTGGTGTCCATCGGCATTGCCTTTGCCGGTCCTGCCCTGAAATGGTTCCGCGCCTTCCGCAAGGCGCAGAAGATCCAGGAGAAGCAGGCGGCCAAGGAGCGGGAGGCCGCCCAGCGGAACACAAAAGACCAGGCGCCCGCCGCGGCGGACGCGACCCATACGACTAACTGAAAGAAGGAGCGTACAGCATGGAAAACAACGAGAAGAAGAACTCTATCAGCGCGATGATGGAAGCCTCTATGGATAAGATCCGCCAGATGGTGGACTCCAACACGGTGGTGGGCGAGCCGATCAACACGGCGGACGGCGTGACGCTGATCCCCGTGTCCCGTCTGAGCTTCGGCTTCGGCTGCGGCGGAGGAGATTACGGCAAGCAGCCGGATAAGGTGGGCGCTGCAGCAGCAGCAGGCGTGCGGGTGGAGCCTATGGCGTTCCTGGTGGTCAAGGACGGCGTGACCCGCATGCTGCCGGTGGGCACCCCTGCCATCACCACGGTGGACCGCGTAGTGGAGATGGTGCCTCAGGTCATGGACCGCGTGGAGAGCTTCATCGACAAGAAGCGGGAAAAAGCGGACTTCTAAGGCAAAATACTTGGCCCCGCCGCCGAATATACTGGGATGATTCTATCGTATAAGGGTGATCCCAATGTCAGTCAGGCTGCTTCGGGGCTTGTGGGCCCTATGTCTCATTTTCTGCATAACGCCGGCTGTGGCGGAGGCTCTGGAGGTCTCCGCCACGGCTGCTGTCCTGATGGACGCAGACATGGGGCAGGTGCTCTACGAGAAAAACGGTGACCGCCAGATGCTCATCGCCAGCACCACCAAGATCATGACGGCGCTGGTGGTGCTGGAGCACGCCGCGCCGGACGATGTCATCACCGTGACGCCGGACCACATGGCGGAGGGCTCCTCCATGTACCTGAGGGCCGGTGAAACGTTGCGGGTGGAGGAGCTGCTGTACGGCCTGCTGCTCTGCTCCGGCAACGATGCGGCGCTGGCGCTGACAGAGTGCGCCGGAGGGCTGACACCCTTTGTGGCGCTGATGAACGAGAAGGCAGCGGCGCTGGGCATGGCCCACACCAGCTTCGCCAATCCCAACGGGCTGGACGCGGACGGCCACTATTCCACAGCGCGGGACATGGCGGTGCTGGCCGCCGCGGCGGTGGAAAACCCCACGTTCCGGCGCATCTGCTCCAGCCGCAGTGTCACCATCGGCCAGCGCACCATGGAGAACCACAACCGCCTCCTGCGTCAGGTGGAAGGCTGCGTCGGCCTGAAAACGGGGTACACCCAGGCGGCGGGCCGCACACTGGTATCCTGTACGGAGCGGGACGGCTGTCGTCTGGTGGCGGTGACGCTGCAGGACGGCAACGACTGGGCCGACCACGCCGCCCTGTATGACTACGGCTTCCGGCTGACGGCTCCGCGCCGTGGGGTGCAGACGGCGCTGCTGCGCCTGCGGGAGCCGCTGACGGCGGCATGTGCGGCACTGCACAGTTAGAGAAAGACAGAGAGGGGGAAGTGTCATGGCTGAACGACTCCAGAAGCTGCTGGCCGCTGCGGGCCTGTGCTCGCGGCGGATGGCGGAGGAGTGGATCTCCGCAGGGCGCGTCTGCGTCAACGGTGCGCCGGCGACGCTGGGCGACCGCGCCGATCCGGAGACAGATACCATCACCGTGGACGGCCAGGCGCTGCCCGCCGACACGCGGCGGGTCTACCTGATGCTTAACAAGCCGCGGGGCTATGTCACCACCCTCTCCGATGAATACGGACGGCACACGGCGGCGGAGCTGGTGTCCGGCTGCGGCGCACGGGTGTACCCCGTGGGACGGCTGGATCGGGACTCCGAGGGATTGCTGCTGTTCACCAACGACGGCGATTTCGCCCACCGGCTGCTGCACCCCAGTCATCAGGTGGACAAGGTCTATCTGGTAACGGTACGCGGTGACATACGGGGCGCGGCGGAGCGCCTGATGGCCATCACGGAGCTGGACGGCGAGCCCATCGCACCGGCCCAGGCCCGGGAACTCAGCCGCCGCGAGGGGCAGGCCCTCCTGCGTGTCACCATCCATCAGGGCAAGAACCGGCAGATACGGCGCATGTGCGCCGGGCTGGGCCTGCATGTGGAAAAATTGCAGCGCGTGGAGGAGGACGGCCTGCGGCTGGACGACCTCCCAATTGGCAAGTGGAGATACTTGACAGCGCAGGAAATACAAAGGATAACGGGAGGCGATACACGTGAGTAGGAGCGTTTTGCAGACCATACGGAACGGCATGGATACGTTCTCCAAGGGACAGAAGCGTATCGCCAATTATATTCTGGAAAACTACGATAAGGCGGCCTTCATGACCGCCAGTAAGCTGGGCCAGACGGCGCAGGTCAGCGAGTCCACCGTGGTGCGCTTCGCGGCAGAGCTGGGCTATAACGGCTACCCTGATATGCAGAAGGAACTGCAGGAGCTGATTCGCGGTAAGCTCACGTCCATCCAGCGCATCCAGGTGTCCAGCGACCAGATGAGCGGCGGGGACATTCTGGGCAGCGTGATGCAGCGGGACATGAACAGCATCCACGACATCATCGAGGAGTTGGACCGCGACGAGTTCGAGCGGGTGGTGGACAAGCTGCTCCACGCCAAGCACATCTATATTCTGGGCGTGCGCTCGTCCTCATTTCTGGCGGGCTACCTCAACTTTTATATGCACTTTATCTTCGAGAACGTCACGCTGGTGCAGAGCGCGGCCGCCGGCGAGATCTATGAGCAGCTGGTCCACATCGGGCCGGGGGATGTGCTGCTGAGCATCTGCTTCCCCCGCTACTCCAAGATGGCCATCCACGCGGTGCAGTTTGCCTGCGCCCGCAAAGCGGATGTCATTGCCATCACGGACAGCCCCATGTCCCCCATGTACCAGATGGCCACGCTGTCGCTGCTGGCGCCCAGCGATATGATCTCCTTCGTGGATTCCATGACGGCGCCGCTGAGCCTGCTGAACGCCCTGATACTGGCGGTGGGCAAGCAGCGCAAAGAGGAGCTGTCCGCCGCGCTGGCGGACATGGAGCAGGTGTGGTCGAAGTACGGTATCTTCGGGAAAGAGGACGATGATTGAGATCGTAGTGATCGGCGGCGGCGCCGCCGGTATGATGGCAGCCATCACCGCCGCCCGTCAGGGCGGACAGGTGACGCTGTTGGAGCCCAACGAACGGCTGGGCAAGAAACTGAATATTACGGGAAAGGGCCGCTGCAATGTGACCAACGACTGCGATCAGGAGACGCTGATGGCCAATATTCCCGGCAACGGCCGGTTCCTGTACAGCGCCCTGACCCGCTTCACGCCCCAGGACGCCATGGCGTTTTTCGAGGGGCTGGGCGTACCGCTGAAGGTGGAGCGGGGGAACCGTGTGTTCCCTGTGTCCGACAGGTCCTTTGACATCTCCGGCGCTCTGGAGCGGGAGCTGCGGCGCCTGCACGTCCGCTGGGTGCGGGACAGGGCGCGGGAGATCACGGTACAGGACGGCCATGTCACCGGCGTGCAGGGCGAGAAGCAGCACTATCCGGCATCCGCCGTGGTGCTGGCCACCGGCGGCGTGTCCTATCCCGCCACCGGCTCTACCGGCGACGGCTACGCCATGGCGGCGGCGCTGGGGCATACCATTGTGCCGCCCAGGGGTTCACTGGTGCCGCTGGAGAGCAGCGATCCCGACTGCGCCGCCATGCAGGGCCTGAGCCTGCGGAATGTGGAGGCTACGGTGCTCAACGACAGAAATAAGCCGGTATTCCGGGAGTTCGGTGAGATGCTGTTTACCCATTTCGGCGTGTCAGGCCCGCTGATGCTGTCCGCCAGCGCCCACCTGCGCCGCTGGGACAAGGAGCAGTACCGGCTGGTCATCGACCTGAAGCCGGCACTGGATGAGCAGAAGCTGGACACCCGTATCCTGCGGGACATCGGGGAGAATCCCAACCGCGATATGGGCAATATTCTGGCAGGGCTGGTGCATCGCAGCATGGTACCGGTGCTGCTGCGCCGTCTGGCTCTGCCGGAGGGCGAAAAGGCCAACAGCCTTACCAGGGAACAGCGCCGCGTGCTGGTGCAGGAACTGAAGCATTTCGCGGTGCTGCTCACCGGTCCCCGCCCCGTGGCGGAGGCTATCGTTACCGCCGGCGGCGTCAAGGTGGGCGAAGTGGTGCCCAATACCATGGCCTCCAAGCTGACGGACGGGCTGTATTTTGCCGGCGAGGTGCTGGACGTGGACGCCTACACAGGCGGCTTCAACCTTCAGATCGCGTGGGCGACCGGATATCTGGCGGGACTTTCCGCCGCAGAGAGATGAGGATGGAATGATGAATAAAAAACAATACGCCGTGGCCATTGACGGGCCCTCCGGCGCAGGGAAGAGCACACTGGCCAAGGCGGTGGCGGAGCGTCTGGGCATCCTGTATGTGGACACCGGCGCCATCTACCGTACCATCGGGCTGTACGTGCAGCGCTGCGGCGTGGACCCCAAGGACGCACCGGCGGTGCTGGCGCTGCTGCCGGAGGTACACATCGGCATGGATCACGACGCCGACGGCGTGCAGCGTATGCTGCTGAACGGGGAGGACGTGACGCCGGACATCCGCCTGCCGGAGATCTCCATGTATGCCTCCGCCGTCTCCGCCATCCAGGGCGTGCGGGATTTCCTGATGGAGATGCAGCGCTCACTGGCGCGGGAGCACAGCGTCATTATGGATGGCCGCGACATCGGTACGGTGGTGCTGCCCGATGCGGACGTAAAAATTTTCCTCTACGCCGATGTGAAGGTGCGGGCCGGGCGCCGCGCACTGGAGCTGGAGCAGCGGGGCACCCCCAAGCCCTATGAGGAGGTGCTGCGCGAGATGGAGGAGCGGGACTACAACGACACCCACCGCGCCGCCGCGCCGCTGCGTGCGGCGGACGATGCCATCATGATCGACACCAGCGATATGGATTTTGACGCCAGCCGCGAGCTGCTGCTGGACGTGATACGGGGGAGTGTATCCAATTGAGAAACAAGTTCTATGCCCGGGCCTGGAGCATCCTGCGTCCGCTGGTGATGTTTTTCCTGCCGGTGGAGCTGCGGGGCACGGAGAACCTGGGGGACGAGGCCGCCATTCTGTGCGCCAATCACTCCAGTGCCTGGGACCCCATCCTGCTGGTGCTGGCCATGCCCCAAAACTTCAACGTGCGCATTATGGCGAAAAAGCAGCTGTTTTCCATCCCCGTGGTGGGGTGGTTCCTGCGGAACATCGGCGTGTTTCCCGTGGATCGCGGCAACAGTGACATCAACGCGGTGAAGACTGCCATCACCAGCCTGCGTGACGGCTGGAACCTGCTGATCTTTCCGGAGGGCACGCGGGTAAAACAGCCTGGACAGGTGACGCCCAAGAGCGGCGCGGGTATGATGGCCATCCGCTCCGGCGTGAAGATGGTACCGGTGTTCATCGGCACGAAAAAACGGCTGTTCCGCAAGACGGTCATCACCTTCGGCGAACCCTTTGAGCCGGTCTACACCGGGCGCAAGGGCACGGCGGAGGAGTATCAGGCCAACACCGACGAGGTCATGCGTCGTGCCTACGCGCTGGGTGGTGTGACATGCGTGTGATACTGGCGAAATCCGCCGGCTTCTGCTACGGCGTGGAGCGCGCCGTGAAGCTGGCGGAGCAGACGGCCCGGGACAAGGGCGGCTGCGTCATGCTGGGCAGCATCATCCACAACGCCCACGTGGTGCAGGGGCTGGCCGCATTGGGTGCGCGGCAGGTGGACGACCCCGTGCAGGTGCAGGCGGGGGATACGGTGATCATCCGTTCCCACGGCGAGAAAAAGCAGGTTTACCAGCAGCTGGAGGCCGCCGGCGCGTCTATCGTGGACGCCACATGTCCCAATGTCCGGCGCATCCAGCGTTTGGTGGCGCAGGCGGAGGAGCAGGGCCGCACGCCCCTCATCATCGGCGAGCAGCACCATCCGGAGGTGATCGGCGCGGCCAGCTGGGCGGAGAATTCCGTCATTTTAGACGGGCCGGAGGCCCTGGAAAACTGGCTGTCGCAGCGGCCGGAGCGGCGTGAGCGGCCCCTGATGGCAGCGGCCCAGACCACCTGCATTCGGGTTCTCTGGGAAAACTGCGTAAAAATTTTAAAAAAACAGTGTACAAACGTAGAAATCTTTGATACAATATGTGATGCTACGCATAAGCGTCAATCGGAGGCGGCAGACATTGCCGCCAAGGTGGACGTGATGGTCGTGGTCGGAGATCGTAAGAGTGCCAACACCAAACATTTAACGGAGATTTGCAGCGAGAGGTGCCCCGTGGTCTGTCAGATCGAGCGGGCGGAAGAACTCAAGGGTGACTTTCTTAACGGATGTTCTGTGGCGGGGCTTACAGCCGGCGCGTCCACGCCTGCGGGCATCATTAAGGAGGTATATACAAGAATGAGCGACGAGATCAAGAACGTGGAAGCTACCGAAGAGAGCTTCGAGGAAATGCTGGAAAAATCTTTTAAGACTTTGAATACAGGAGAGAAGGTAACCGGTATCGTGACTGCCATCGGTCCCACCGAGGTGCAGGTTGACCTGGGCTGCAAGCAGGCAGGTTATATCAACATCGACGAGCTGTCCGCCGATCCCAGCGTGAAGCCTGAGGATGTGGTGAAGGTCGGCGACGAGATCGAGACCTATATCATCCGCGTCAACGACGTGGAGGGCTATGCCATGCTGTCCAAGAAGCGTCTGGACGCTGTCAAGGTCTGGGAGGATATCGAGAAGGCCCGTGAGGAGAAGACTACCCTGGAGGGCAAGGTCACCGAGGAGAACAAGGGCGGCATCGTGGTCAACGTCAAGGGCGTGCGCGTGTTCGTGCCCGCTTCCCAGTCCGGTCTGCCCCGCGGCGCTGAGCTCAGCGCTCTGATCGGTCAGACCGTCTCCCTGCGCATCACCGAGGTCAACCGTGCCCGCCGCCGCGTGGTGGGCTCCATCAAGGCCGTGACCTACGAGGCCCGTCAGGCTGCCCAGGCCGAGATCTGGGAGAACATTGAGGTGGGCAAGCACTACACCGGCACTGTCAAGTCTATGACCTCCTATGGCGTGTTCGTGGACATCGGCGGCGTGGATGGTATGGTACATATCTCCGAGCTGTCCTGGTCCCGCATCAAGAACCCCGCCGAGGTGGTTTCCGTGGGCGACACTCTGGATGTATACGTCATCTCCTTCGATCCCGAGAAGCGCAAGATCTCTCTGGGCGTGAAGGATCGTTCCTGCAACCCGTGGGACAAGTTCATGTCCACCTATAAGGTCGGCGATGTGGCCAAGGTCCGCATCGTCAAGCTGATGACCTTCGGCGCCTTTGCCGAGGTGGTTCCCGGCGTGGACGGCCTGATCCACATCTCCCAGATCGCAGATCGCCGCATCGAGAAGCCCGGCGACGTGCTGGCTGAGGGCGACATCGTGGACGCCAAGATCACGGCTATCGACGAGGAGAAGCAGAAGATCTCTCTGTCTATCCGCGCTCTGCTGACCCCCGCCGCTGACGAGGGTGACGACGAGTAAAAACGTCTGTTAAAAAGCAGCGGTACGAGTGTACCGCTGCTTTTTTTTGTACGAAAGTGTACCTGTTTACACCCGTATACATACAAGCTCGTACCCGAATCACAGTATGTTAAATTTTGCACAATCAGAAGGGCTGATAATTGGCACATCCGCCAATGTACTTCTCTCGGGCTTGTGGTAAAATTAACGATTAGGAGAACGAAAAGAAAGAGGAGGAACTGCTATGTCTTTTGCTGATTATCGGGAACTGTACCGCCAGAAGCTGACCACCGCAGATGAGGCGGTGAAGATTATCAAGTCCGGCGATTGGGTGGATTACGGCTTCTGTGCCATCCAGCCCCGCGTACTGGACGAGGCACTGGCCCGCCGCGCACCGGAACTGGAGGATGTGAAGGTCCGCGGAGGAATCAGCCTGTGGAAGCCTGCTATCTTCGACATCGAGGACCCCGCACACCACATTATTTTCAATTCCCACCACATGAGCGGGGTGGAGCGCCATTACATCGCCAGCGGCGCCGGGTTCTATGAGCCCATGCGCTATTCTGAGCTGCCCCGCTACTACTACGACCACATCACGCCGCCGGACGTGGCCATGTTCCAGGTCACGCCCATGGACAGCCACGGCTACTTCAACTTCGGCCTGTCCGCATCCCATGTGCGTGCCGTCTGCGAGAAGGCCAAGGTGGTCATCGTGGAGGTCAACGAGAACATGCCCCGCTGCCTGGGCGGTTTTGACAACACCATCCACATCAGCGAGGTGGACATGGTGGTGGAAGGCCGCAACGACCCCATGGGCATTCAGCCTTCCGGAGAGGCCGATGATGTGGATAAAGCGGTGGCCCGCCTGATCGTAGAGCAGATCCCCGACGGAGCCTGCCTCCAGCTGGGCATCGGCGGCATGCCCAACACCGTGGGAGCTATGCTGTGCCAATCCGATCTGAAGGATCTGGGCGTACATACGGAGATGTACGTGGACGCCTACGTGGATCTGGCTATGGCGGGAAAGGTCACCTGCGCCCGTAAGAATATCGACCGCGGCCGTCAGGTTTACGCTTTCGCAGCCGGTACCCAGAAGCTCTACGACTATCTGGACGACAACCCCGCCTGCATGGCCGCGCCTATCAGCTATACCAACGATGTGCGCACCATCGCGGCTATCGACAACTTTGTCTCCATCAACAATGCGGTGGATGTGGACCTGTACGGTCAGGTCAACGGCGAGACGGCGGGTACCCGCCAGATCAGCGGCTCCGGCGGCCAGCAGGACTTCGTGCTGGGTGCGTATCTGTCCCGTGGCGGCAAGAGCTTCATCTGCCTGTCTTCCACCCATCAGAATAAGGACGGCACGGTAGCGTCCCGCATCCGCCCCACGCTCCAGACCGGCTCCGTGGTGACGGATACCCGCGTCAACACCATGTACGTGGTGACGGAGTACGGATGCGTCTGCCTGAAGGGCCTCAGCGTCTGGGAACGGGCGGAGAAGCTGATCTCCATCGCCCACCCCGACTTCCGCGACGAGCTGATCCGCGAGGCGGAGAAGCAGCACATCTGGTATCGCCACAACAAACGGTAACACGAAACAGCAAAGAAGAGGGCCTGCGGCCCTCTTCTTTGCGCCTTGTAAACCGTGGAAAAGTGCGGTATACTAATAGCAAAATCCAGCGATAGGAGCGAAAAACGATGGGGAGCCTGTTTGAAAAATGGAAGAAGGGCCTGAAGAAGAAGGTACACCCCTTCTGCACGGCCATTGTACCGGCAGCAGGGAAGTCCTCCCGCATGGGCGGCGAGGATAAGATGTTCGCACCGCTGTGCGGTGTGCCGGTGCTGGCGCGGACGCTGACCGTGTTGGATCAGGCTGTGCTGGTGGACGAGATCGTGGTGGCTGCCCAGCCGGAAAAGCTGGAGGAAGTGGCGGCGCTGGTCAGCAGCGCGGGCATCCGCAAGCCCGTCCGCGTGGTGGAGGGCGGCGCAAGCCGTGCTGAGTCCGTACTGCTGGCGGCGCTGGAGGCCAACGAGGACGTGGAGTATCTGGCGGTCCACGATGGGGCCCGCCCGTTGATACTGCCGGAACAGGTGGATGATCTGATCCGCCTGGGCCAGCGGACCTACGCTGTGGCGCCGGCCGTGCCGGTGACGGACACGGTGAAGGTGGCGGATCTGTCGGGGCTGGTGCTGTCCACGCCGGACCGCAGCACCTTATTCGCTGTGCAGACGCCCCAGGTGTTCCAGGCGAACCTGCTGAAGGCCGCGCTCCAGTCCGCCATCGCCGCCGAGGCACCGCTGACAGACGATTGCTCCGCTGTGGAGCGGCTTGGCAAGGAGGTTTACTTGACACATGGATGGCGGGAAAATATCAAGATCACCACGCCGGAGGACCTGTCTGTGGCGGAGCTGTTCCTGCGTCGGCGGGAGGTGCAGGCATGATAGATCTGCGCATCGGGCACGGCTACGATGTACACCGTCTGGTGGAGGGCCGTCCCCTGATTTTGGGCGGTGTCACCATTCCCTATGAGCGGGGGCTGCTGGGCCACTCCGATGCGGATGTACTGGCTCACGCGGTGATGGACGCGCTGCTGGGCGCGGCGGCGCTGGGTGACATCGGCGGCATGTTCCCCGACAGTGATGAGCGCTGGCGGGATGCGGACAGCCTGCACCTTCTGGAACAGGTGGCGGCGCGGCTGGCGGAGACCGGCTGGGAGGTCGGCAACGTGGACGCCACGGTGCTGGCCCAGGCCCCGAAGCTGGCTCCCTACATCCCGGAGATGCGGCGGCGGCTGGCAAACGCTATGGGCATCGATGCGGCGCAGGTGTCTGTTAAGGCCACCACCGAGGAGCATCTTGGCTTCACCGGTGCGGGGGAGGGCATGGCCTGCCACGCGGTGGCATTATTGGGGAAAATGTGATACATGATGAAGAAATTGGCGGGACCGACCGAAAAGGCCGGCCCCGCCTTTCACACCGGCGTTTGACACCTCATAAAATGGCGTGTGAGGAGGTGCGATATGGAAGAATATCTGATGACCGCCCGCTCCGTCACACAGGCGCAGCGCATGATGCAGGCGCTGTCGCAGCACGGCATCCGCGCCGCCATGGGCCGTTCGCCGGTGGGACTTACCGGCAGCGGCTGCGGCTACGTCCTGCGGATGCAGGGGCAGCGGGCGGAGGAGGCTGCCGCCCTGCTGCGCGGCATAGGGCTTGCGCCGCTGCGGATCTACGTCCGCGATGGCAGCGGATACAGCGAGGTGGAGCTATGATCTATTTTGACGCCGGAGCCACGACATTACAGAAGCCGGAACGGGTGCGCCGTGCCATGTACCGCGCCGCAGCGGCCATGAGCTCGCCCGGGCGGGGCAGCTATCCCGCCACGCGGTTGGCGGAGGAGACGGATTTCCGGTGCCGCAGTCTGGCGGCAGCGCTGTTCGATGTGGAGGACCCTGCATGCGTGGTGTTCACATCCAGCGCCACCCATGGGCTGAACATCGCCATCAAAACGTTGGTGAAGCCCGGATGCCGCGTGGTCATCTCCGGCTACGAGCACAACGCGGTGACGCGGCCTCTCCACGGCATCCCCAATGTTGAGCTGACCGTCATCGACGCGCCGCTGTTCCGACCGGAGTCCATGCTGGCGGAGTTTGAGCAGGCGCTGGACGCCGGAGCGGACGCGGTGATCTGCACCCATGTGTCCAACGCGTTCGGCTATCGCCTGCCGGCGGAGGGCATCGCGGCGCTGTGCCGCCGGAGGGGCGTGCCCTTCGTGCTGGACGCTTCCCAGTCGGCGGGGATGCTGCCGGTGTCCATGCGGGAGCTGGGCGCGGCGTTCATTGCCATGCCGGGGCACAAGGGGCTGTACGGCCCACAGGGGACGGGGCTGCTGCTGTGCGGCCACGAGGCTCAGCCGCTGCTGGAGGGAGGCACCGGCTCCCAGTCCCTTTTGCAGCACATGCCGCAGGAGCTGCCGGACCGGCTGGAGGCAGGGACCCACAACATGCCGGGCATTGCGGGACTGCTGGAGGGCCTGCGGTTCGTGGCGGAGAAGGGGGTCGACCGCATCGCGGGCCACGAGCGGCGGCTTGCCATGCGCGCGGAGGAGCAGCTGCGCGGCATCGATGGCGTGGAGTTGTTCTGCGAGAAGGGGTTCGACCACCAGACGGGAGTGCTGAGCTTCCGCGCGGCGGGCCGCGACTGCGAGGAGCTGGGGGAGCGTCTGGCAGCGCAGGGCGCGGCGGTGCGGGCGGGGCTGCACTGCGCGCCGCTGGCACACCGCACGGCGGGGACGCTGCAGACCGGCACCGTTCGAGTAAGTATGTCGGTTTTCAACACGCCCCAGGAGGTGGACCGCTTCACGGCCATGGTGCGGGCGGCAGTTCGTTAAACTGCAAGACTTGACTCAGAATTTTTTGTTGCATTTTCCCAATATTTTTTATATAATGATAGTATCTATTTCTATGCGGAGTTCTGTCCGATACGGAAGGGTTGACAGTATGGAAACAATGCTGGCGTTTTTAGAAAAAATTGGGAATTACTTAATGCTCGTGCGCCTCACGGATATTCTGGACGTGGCCATCATCGCGTTTCTGGTCTATAAGCTGCTGGACCTGGTAAAGAGTACCCGCGCGGAGAATATCCTCAAGGGCGTGGTGATGTTCCTGCTGGCCCTGTGGCTGGCGGAGATCTTCCACCTCAACGGCATCGCCTATATTCTGGGCAACATGGTGCAGGTGGGCATCCTGGCCCTCATCATCCTGTTCCAGCCGGAGATCCGTCAGATTTTGGAGAAGCTGGGCAGCAAGAACATCCGGCTGCTGAGGGCATTCACGCCGGCGCAGCAGCAGTCCGAGGTGGAGAAGGCCATCGACCAGACGGTTATCGCCTGCAAAGAGATGTCCCAGAGCAAGACCGGCGTGCTCATCGTGTTTGAGCGGCATATCCTGCTGGACGACATGGTGCGCAGCGGCACTACGCTGGACGCCGCCGTGTCCTCGGAGCTGCTGAAAAACATCTTTTTCGTTAAGGCACCCATGCACGACGGCGCGGTCATCATCCGCCACGGGCGCATTTTGGGGGCGGGCTGTATGCTGCCCCTGTCCAAGAACGTGAACCTCAGCCGTGACCTGGGCATGCGTCACCGCGCCGGCATCGGCATGAGCGAGAATTCCGACGCCGTGGTGGTCATCGTCTCCGAGGAGACAGGCTCCATCTCCGTGGCGATAGGCGGTATGCTGAAGCGGCACCTGATGCCGGAGACACTGTCCAAGCTGCTGCGCAACGAGCTGATGCCGCAGCCGGAGGAACTGGAGGACAAGCCGCGCCGCAGTCTGGCAGATCTGCTGGGCCTGCGGAGGAAGGAGGGCGACAATGGAGCAGAAGAATGAGAAGTCCGGCGTCAGCCGAAACAAGGTGCTTCAGGTCATCGCCTCCATTCTGGTGGCCGTTGCCATCTGGGTCTATGTGGACGTGGAGAAGGCACCGGAGCGAACCAAGACCATTCGGGACATCCCCGTGGAATTTTCCGGCGAGTCCACCACGCTGGCGGACAAGAACCTGATGCTGCTGTCGGGCTACGACACCACAGTGGATCTGACCATCAAGGGCACCAAACGGGAACTGGTGAAGATCAACAAGGACAATGTGCGCCTGGTGGCCAGCACGTCCAGCATCGACTCCGTGGGTGTACACACCCTGCGATGGGACGTGGTATACCCCGATGGGGTACAGTCCTCGGCCCTGTCGGTGGACTGGGCCAGCAAGTACAAGGTAACGGTGACGGTGGGCGAGCTGTATACCAAGGAGGTGCCGGTGAACTGCGTCGTTACCGGTACTGTGGCGGACGGCTACTTCACCGGCGAGACGGTGCTGGACCCCACCACACTGGTGCTGCGGGGACAGCGAGATGACCTGCTGAACGTGGCCTACGCCAAGCTGACGGTGGACATCAGCGACGCCACCCGCTCAGTCATCCAGACGGAGAGCGTACAGCTGTACGACAACGACGACAACCCTGTGGACAACAGCAATATCCGCACCAATGCCAGCCTGATCCAGGCCAAGGTGCCGGTGCTGACCACCAAGGAGGTCTCGCTGGCGGTGGAGCTGTCCGGCGTGCCGGGCTCGGCCGGACAGAGCATCAAGACCACCATCACGCCCAGCAGTGTGCGGCTCATCGGCGAAGCAGATGTGCTGGAGAACATCGATGAGATCGTGCTGGCCACGCTGTATATCGAGGATCTGGACATCTGGCAGCAGAACAGCTATGTGGTGACGGCACCGGACGGCACATGGCTGGCCAACAGCAACGAGGTGGCCACCGTGGAGATCACCATGGAGGGCATCGAGGAAAAGACCGTCACGGTGGACACGTTCAGCTATACCAACGTGCCCAGCGGGCTGTACGCCGAGGTGATGGACACGCTGGATGTGCGGCTGTGGGGTCTCAGCGAGGAGCTGGTGGAGCTGAAGGCGGACGCCATAACGGCCACCGTCGACCTGAGCAGCGTGACGGAGACGGGCAGCTGCCGTGTGCCGGTGACAGTGACGGTCAGCGGCTACCGCGATGTGGCGGTGAAGGGCAGCTACGAGGTGACGGTGTATGTCACCGACACGCAGCCGGAGCCTGAACCGGAGCCTGACGGCGGCCTGACGTCCCACGGGAACAACGGGTCCGGAAACGAGAATTAAAACGAATTATCCCGAGAGGTGACATGAGATGACTCAGATCGCAACGGTGGAAAAGGTGCTGGCCGGCGGGTACGCGGAGATCTCCGTGCCAAGAAAGTCCGCCTGCGGACATGACTGCGAGGAATGTGCCGGCTGCGGCATGACCGGCGCGGCCATCCACGCCCGCGCCAGAAACGACGTGGGCGCCCAGAAGGGCGACAAGGTGGTGGTGGAGAGCAGCACGAAAAAGCTGCTGGGCGTGGTGGCGCTGGTGTACCTGCTGCCGGTGGTGGGCTTTCTGCTGGGGTACTTCCTGACGGAGGGGCTGATGAGCGAGGGCTGGCGCTACGCGGCGGCGGTCATCGCGGCGGCAGTGTTTTTCCTGCCCAGCGTGTTCTACGACAGGCAGACCAAGAAGGACGGCAGTCTGACCTACACCATCCTGCGGCTGTTCTGACGGATGTTCGGTTATGTGCGGCCATCGGACCGGCGTCTGACGGAGGAGGAACGGGAGACGTTCCGCGCCGCCTACTGCGGACTGTGCCACGCGCTGGGAGCGTCTTACGGCCCGGCGGGGCGGATGATCCTGAACTACGACCTGACGTTCCTGGCCATGGTGCTGTCGGAGGGCGGCGGGACGTGCGAAAAGCGGTGCGCAGTCCATCCGTTCCGGAAACGGCGGTGTGCCTGCGGCGACGCGGCTATGGATACCGCCGCCGACATGAGCGTGATCCTGACCTGGTGGCAGATACAGGACGGCATCGCCGATCATGGCCTTTTTCAGGGGCTGAAGTATCGAGCGGCGGCACTGCTGCTGCGGCGGGCCTATCGGAAGGCGCGGCGGCGGCAGCCGGACTTTGACGCCGGGACGCAGAAGCGCCTGACGGCGCTGGCGGAGCTGGAGGCGGAGCGGTGTCCATCACTGGACCGCCCCGCAGACGCCTTCGCGGTGCTGCTGGCCGGTGCGGCACAGGGCATCACAGATCCGGTGAAGCGGCGGGTGGCGGAGCAGCTGCTGTACCATCTGGGCCGCTGGGTGTATCTGGTGGACGCAGCGGACGATCTGAAGGAGGATCTGAAAACCGGCAGCTATAACCCACTGGTCCTGCGATTCCGGGTGCAGGACGGGGCGCTGTCGGAGGAGGATCGGCAGCAGCTGGCCGGTACGCTGGACGGCTCCGTGCGGGCCATGGCGGCAGCCTTCGAGCTGGCGGACTTTGGCGTGTATGCGCCGGTGCTCCGCGCCGCGGTCTACGAGGGACTGTATATCGTGGGAGCGGCCGTGCTGAACGGTACGTTCCATAGACGGAGACGAGAGAGACAAGCTATACGAAAGGCGGACACCAACGATGCGTGATCCCTATCAGGTGTTGGGCGTTCCCAGCACCGCCACGGACGATGAAGTGAAAAAAGCCTATCGTGATCTGGCGCGGAAATACCATCCCGACAACTATCACGACAACCCGCTGGCCGATCTGGCACAGGAGCGCATGAAAGAGATCAACGAGGCCTATGAGGAGGTCCAGAGCCAGCGCAAGGCCGCGCGGCAGGGCGGCGGCTACACAGGCGGCAGCTACGGCGGCTACGGTGGGAGCTACGGCGGTGCAGGCTACGGAAACGCGGGGTACGGCGCGGGCTACGGCACCGGCGCTTCGCGGCTCCAGCGTGTCCGCGCCGCCATCACCCAGGGCAACCTGAACCTGGCGGAGGAGCTGCTGAACGCCCAGACCGACCACGATGCAGAGTGGAACTATCTCAAGGGCGCAATCTGCACACGGCGGGGATGGCTGGACGAGGCACGGCGGTACTACCAGACGGCGGTACAGATGGCGCCGGACAACGCGGAGTACCAACGGGCGCTGGATATGGCGGAGGGGCGGCAGAACGCCTACCGTCCCAACGGCTACGGCTCCGTCACCACCGGCAGCTGCGACAATAACGACTGCCTGCGCCTGTGCGGCATCAGTCTGTGCTGCAATGCGCTGGGCGTGCCCGTTTGCTTTTGCGTTTGACAACGAGAGGGCGACCTCTTTTCCTATACTAATGAAGGAGATGATCGAGTGGTCAAGAGTATGACCGGCTACGGCCGCGCGCGGCAGATGCGCAGCGGTCGGGACATCACGGTGGAGGTGCGGTCCGTCAACAACCGCTACCTGGACTGTACGGTGAAGATGCCCCGCGCCTACATTTTCGCGGAGGACGCCATCAAGAGCCGCGTGCAGAAGGCGGTGTCCCGCGGTAAGGTGGATGTGTTCATCACCATCGACGCCACAGGGGCCGACGAGACAGTGGTGACCGTCAACGAGGCGCTGGCCCGCGGGTATTACGATGCGCTGATGCGGCTGAAGGACACTTTCGGGCTGGAGGGCCGCGTCACACCGGACATGCTGGCCAAGTTCCCCGACGTGCTGACCGTCACCAAGGCGGAGGAGGATGTGGACGCTATCGCCGCCGACATCTGCGCCGTGCTGGAGGACGCGCTGGCGGCCTACAACGAGATGCGGGCCGTGGAAGGCGCCAAGCTGGCGGAGGACGTGGGCGGCCGCGCCGCTGTCATCGAGGAGACGGTGGACAAGGTGGAGCAGCGGTCACCGGAGACGGTGGCGGCCTACCGCCAGCGGCTGGAGACCAAGATGATGGAGGTACTGCAATCCGCTACCATCGACGAGTCCCGCATCCTCACCGAGGCGGCCATTTTTGCCGACAAGGTGGCAGTGGACGAGGAGACGGTGCGCCTGCACAGCCACATGGCCCAGCTGCGGACCATGCTGGCCGGCGATGTCCCCGTGGGCCGGAAGCTGGACTTCCTGGTGCAGGAGATCAACCGCGAGTGCAACACCATCGGCTCCAAGTGCAACGACCTGACCATTGCGCAGGATGTGGTGAACATGAAGGCCGAGGTGGAGAAGATCCGCGAGCAGATCCAGAACATTGAGTGAGGTGGCCATGCAGCTTGTGAATATCGGCTTCGGCAGCCTTATCTCCGTGGAGCGGCTCATCGCTGTGGTCAGTCCCGACTCCGCACCGGTGAAACGACTGGTGCAGGAGGCGCGGGACCGCGGCATGCTCATCGACGCCACCTTCGGACGGAAAACGGCGTCGGTGTTCATCATGGACAGTGACCATGTGGTGCTCTCGGCGCTGAGCACGGAGAAAATGGCGCCCCGTCTGGGTCTGACGGTGAAAGATCTGACAGAGGAGGAATAAGATTTGAACAGGAAGGGCAAGACATTCATCATCTCAGGTCCCTCCGGCGTTGGAAAGAGCACGGTGCTCCACGCGCTGTTCGAGGGGCGGAACGACCTGTATTTTTCCGTATCCGCCACCACCCGCGCACCCCGTGAGGGGGAGCGGGACGGCGTAGATTACCACTTCATCCATGCGGACCGGTTTCGCAGCATGATCGAGGAAGATGCGTTTTTGGAATATGCCGAGTATGTGGGCAACTTCTACGGCACGCCCAAGAAGTACGTGGATGAGGCCATGGAGCAGGGGAAGGATGTGATCCTGGACATCGAGGTCCAGGGTGCGACCCAGGTCTGTGCCAAGCGGCCGGAGACGGTGCGCATCTTTATTGCACCTCCCAGCTGGGAGGAATTGGAGCGGCGTCTCACCGCCCGCGGTACGGACACGCCGGAGAAGGTGCAGAAGCGCCTGCTTCGGGCCCAGGTAGAGCTGCAGAACGCCAGCGACTACGATTATTTTGTCATCAACGACACGGTGGAGCAGGCCGTGGAAGAACTGCGCGCTATTCTGTGCGCAGAGCACTGCAAGCCCGCCGAGCGTATGGAATTGATCTTAAACGGAAAGGAAATGTGATCGCTATGATGCTGTATCCCGCTATGAACAAACTGACCGAGTATATCCCCAACCGCTATATGATGGTGAACGTGGTGGCGCGCCGCGCCCGCCAGATCGCCGCCGAGGCCGAGGCCAACGGTGAGCATCTGGAGGAGAAGCCCGTGACCGAGGCGATCAACGAGGTGGCCGAGGGCAAGTTCGTGGCTAACCCCGTCATCGAGGAAGACAATATCTGACATGGCCGTGATCGCCAAGGTGGCCGTGCAGGCGGCACCCTACGCCATCGACAAGGTGTACGACTATCTGCTGCCTCAGGACATGGCGGCGCAGGTGGGCTGCCGTGTGCTGGTCCCCTTTGGACGGGGCAACCGATCCAGCGAGGCGCTGATCCTGTCGCTGGGCGTCGGCGTGCCGGACAAGCCGCTGAAAACGGTGCGGTCGCTGCTGGACGAGGAGCCGGTGGTGTCGGACAAGGAGATACGGCTGGCGCTGTGGATGCGGCAGCGGTATTTCTGTACGTTTTACGATGCGCTGCACACCATCCTGCCCGCAGCAGTGTGGTACCGTTATCGGGAGCTGTGGCGCATGGCGGACGGCGTGCTGCCGGAGGGCCTTCCGGAAAAGGAGACAGCTGTGTGCCGCCTGCTGGAGGACGGACCCATGGAGACGGACGCGCTGAAGCAGGCCCTTGGCGATGATGTCGCGCCGCTGCTGCGCCGCATGGAAAAGGCGGGGAAGCTGCGGCGCGAGACAGAATCCCGCCGTAAGGTGCGGGACAAGGTGGATCTGTTCGTGAAGCTGGCGGTGCCGGCAGACCAGGCACTGGAGATGGTGGGCAAGACTGCCCGCCGCCAGCGGGAAGTGGTGGCCTTTCTGGCCCAGAACGGCGAGACGGGGCTGCATGATCTTTGCTATTTCACCGGCGCGGCCCGCAAGACCGTGGAGGTACTGGCCCAGACGGGGACAGTGTGCCTGCGGGAACAGGAGACCTACCGAATTACGGAAAAACAGTATACTGTAAAGGCAATCCCCATTACACTGAATGATGAGCAGCAGCAGGTGTACGAGGACGTTCTGCGGCAGGCGCAGTCCGGAAAAGCCGGTGTCACGCTGCTGCAGGGCGTTACCGGCAGCGGTAAAACGCTTGTCTATATCCGGCTGGCGCAGGAGCTGCTGCGGCAGGGGCGGTCCGTGATGATCCTGGTGCCGGAGATCGCGCTGACGCCTCAGATGATGGCGCGGTTCACCGCCTATTTCGGCGATGAGGTAGCGCTGCTGCACAGCGGACTGCGGATGACGGAGCGCTACGACCAGTTCAAGCGTATCCGCCGCGGCGAGGCCCGCATCGTGCTGGGTACTCGTTCGGCGGTGTTTGCACCGCTGGGCAATATCGGGCTCATCGTCATGGACGAGGAGCAGGAAAGCTCCTACGAATCGGAGACGGCACCCTGCTACCATGCCAGGGACATCGCCAAGTACCGTTGTTTACAGGAGGGGGCAAGGCTCCTTCTGGGCTCTGCCACCCCAACGGTGGAGACAGCCTACTGGGCGGAAAAGGGCGATTATCAGAAGGCGCTGCTGCGGCAGCGCTACAACCGACAGGCGCTTCCTGCGGTGATCTTAGCGGATCTGCGCCAGGAACTGCTGGAGGGGCGGAACGGCATCATCAGCCGTCCGCTGTACGATGAATTGCAGAAAAATCTGGCGGCGGGGGAGCAGAGCATCCTGTTCCTCAACCGGCGGGGCAGCAGCCGTCAGCTGCTGTGTCCCCAGTGTACCTACGTGCCAAAGTGCCCGCGATGCAGCGTATACCTGACGTACCACAGCGCCAACGGACGGCTGATGTGCCACTACTGCGGCTACTCGGTGAAGGCGCCGGAGGTGTGTCCCGAGTGCGGCGGCCGGTTCAAGCACATCGGCGTGGGCACCCAGCGGGTGGAGGAGGAGCTGCACACCCTGTTCCCCGACACGCCGCTGCTGCGGATGGACGCGGACACGGTGTCTGTGGGTCACGAGACCATCCTGCGGGAGTTTGAGGAGAAGCGCGTGCCCATCCTTCTGGGCACCCAGATGGTGGCCAAGGGGCTGGATTTTGAAAATGTGACGCTGGTAGGCGTGCTGGGGGCCGATACGTCCCTGTATGTGGACCACTACCGCGCCGCGGAGCGCACCTTTAACCTGCTGACCCAGGTCATCGGCCGCGCGGGACGCGGCAGCAAGGCGGGACGGGCGGTCATCCAGACCTATACCCCGCAGAACGACGTGATACAGGCAGCGGCGCAGCAGGATTACCAGCGCTTTTACGATGCGGAGATCCAGCTGCGGCGGCTGCGGAGAGACCCGCCTTTTGCCGACCAGTTCACCGTGACGGTGACGGGGCAGGAGGAGGACGAAGTGCGGCGGGCACTGGATCTGCTGACCCACAGCCTGCGTCAGGCGGCGCAGCAGCCGCCGTACCGCGATATGGACCTGCAGATTCTGGGTCCCGCGCCGGCGCCGGTGGTGAAGATCAATGGCAGCTACCGCTACCGCACCATGGTGCTGGGACGGAACGAACGGCAGCTGCGGCAGCTGCTGGCATCATTCATGCGAGAGTTCGCGCAGCGCGGCGAAAACCGCCGCCTGCATATCTATACCGACTGCAACTTGATGGATTAAATCTGAGAAAACGAGGTAGGAAGAATGGCGTTAAGGAAAATTGCTTTACAGGGCGAACCCTGCCTGACCAAGGTGTGCCGTCCGGTGACGGAGTTCAATGACCGCCTGCACGTGCTGCTGGATGATCTGGCTGACACGCTGGAGGACTCCGGCGGCGTGGGTCTGGCCGCCCCGCAGGTAGGCGTGCTGCGCCGCGTGTGCGTGGTGCTGGACGAGGAGGATCAGCTCATCGAGTTGGTGAATCCGGAGATCATCCGTACTGAGGGTGAGCAGACTGGCCTGGAGGGCTGCCTCAGTGTTCCCGGGAAATACGGCGAGGTCACGCGGCCGGAGATCGTCCGTGTCCGCGCTCAGGATCGCGACGGCAACTGGTTTGAGGTGGAGGACGAGGGCCTGACCGCCCGCTGTTTCTGCCACGAGATCGAGCATCTGGACGGCCATCTGTTCGTGGAGCATACGGACCACCTGCTGACCGAGGAGGAGCTGGAGGAGTACATCCGCCGCGCCGAGGCAGAGAACGGAGACGAGAACGAATGAGGATACTGTTCATGGGCACGCCCGACTTCGCCGTGGCGTCCCTGAAGCGGCTGGTGAAGGACGGGCACAACGTGTGCGGTGTGTTCACCCAGCCGGACAAGCCCAAGAACCGAGGGCACAAAATGGCGTTTTCTCCTGTAAAGGAATATGCCTTGACAGTCGGCCTGTCAGTGTACCAACCGGTGAAAATGCGGGACGGCGAAGCTCTGCGCATCGTGCAGGAGCTGGCACCGGAACTCATCGTAGTGGCGGCCTACGGCAAGATCCTGCCGGAGGACATTCTGAACACGCCGCCCTATGGCTCTATCAACGTGCATTCGTCCATCCTGCCGAAGTATCGGGGCGCGGCACCCATTAACTGGGCCATTCTTAACGGGGAGAGTGTCACGGGCGTTACCATCATGTATATGGCCAAGGAGCTGGATGCGGGGGACATCATCCTCTGCCGCGAGACGGCTATCGACCCTGACGAGGACGCGCAGACCCTGACGACCCGCCTGGCGGAGCTGGGCGCGGACGCGCTGTCCCAAGCAGTGGAGCAGCTGAAAAGCGGTACCGCCGTCCGTATGCCTCAGGACCACAATGCTTACACCTATGCCCCCATGCTGGATCGGAGCCTGTCGCCCATGGACTTCACCAGAAGTGCCCGGCAGCTCCACGATCAGGTGCGGGGACTGATCCCCTGGCCCTGCGCGTCCATGGAGCTGGACGGCAAAAATGTGAAGGTTTACCGCACCGCCATCGGCAGCGAGACGACGCTGGCTGCGGGGAAGATCGCCGAGGCCGGTAAGCAGGGCCTCGCCATTGCCTGCGGCGACAGGCGGCTGCTGCGCATTCTGGAATTGCAGGCCGAGGGCGGCAAGCGCATGGCGGCAGCGGACTATCTGCGGGGGCATCCTGTACAGGTGGACGTATGAGCGATATGCAGCGAAGCAGCGCCCGTGATACTGCGCTGGAGGTGCTGATGCAGGTCAGCCGGGCCAACGCCTGGTCGGACGGCAGTCTGAAACGCACCATTGCCAAAAACAAGCTGGACAGCCGGGAGGCGGCGCTCTGCACGCGTCTTGCCTACGGTGTCATCCAAAACCGCGGTCTGCTGGACTACTATATCGGCTGCTGGTGCAGCCAGAAGCCTAACCGGCTGGAGCCGGTGATTTTGAATATCCTGCGCATCGGGGGGTATCAGATCCTGTTCATGGATAAGATCCCCCACCGCGCCGCCGTCAACGAGGCGGTGGAGATGACCAAGCGCTGGGGCCGTCCCAAGGCCGCAGGCATGGTCAATGCGGTGCTGCGGAAGTTTGTGACCAACTGGATGGACATGCCCGCGCTGCCCCAGGGCACCACAGCGGACTATCTGTCCGTGCGGTACAGCCATCCCAAGTGGCTGGTGCGCCGCCTGATCGACGTGATCGGGGCGGAGGAGACGGAGGACTACCTGCGGATGAACAACGAGATCGTCCCCACCACCATCCAGACCAATACGCTGAAATGTACGGCGGAGGAGCTGGAGAAGGAGCTGCGCACCGCCGGCGTGACGGTGAACGCTCACCCATGGCTGGAGGGCTGCTTCGAAGTGTCGGCCACCGGCGATCTGGAGCGCCTGCCCGCCTTTACGGAGGGGCGCTTCACGGTGCAGGACGCCGCGGCACGTCTGGTGGCCACAGCGGCAGCGCCGCAGCCGGAGACTCGTGCGCTGGACATGTGCGCCGCGCCCGGAGGCAAGTCCTTTGCGCTGGCCATCGACATGGGGGACAGGGGCGATATCCTGTCCTGTGACATCCATCCCCACAAGCTGGCGCTCATCGAAAAGGGCGCGGCGCGATTGGGCATCCGATCCATCCGGACGGCGCTGGCCGATGGGCGGGAGCATCACGCGGCGTGGGAAAACGCCGCAGACCTGGTGGTGGCTGATGTGCCCTGCTCGGGACTGGGCATCATCCGCAAGAAGCCGGACATCCGCTACAAGGACCCCAAGGAGCTGGCGGAGCTGCCGGCCATTCAGGCCGCCATATTGGACAACGCGGCCACCTACGTGCGGCCGGGCGGCGTGCTGCTCTACTCCACCTGCACGGTGCTGCCGGAGGAAAATGAGGGCGTCACCACGGCGTTTCTGGACACGCACCCTGAATTTGCACTGGAACCGTTTACCCTGCCGCGGCCCATCGGCGGCTGCTGCGGACAGCTGACGCTGTGGCCGCAGCGGTACGGCACGGACGGCTTCTATATCTGCCGGATGCGCAGAAAATAAGCGAGGAGCTTTTATGACCGATATCAAATCCATGACCCAGCAGGAGCTCTCCCAATTTCTGAAAGAGCTGGGAGAGCCGGCGTTCCGCGCAAAGCAGGTCTTTACGTGGCTGCATCGGGGCGCCGCCTCCTTCGACGAGATGACCAACCTCTCCAAGTCCCTGCGGGAAAAGCTGAAGGGGCGGTGTTTTATCACCGCGCCTGTGGTGGCCCGCAAACAGGAGTCTCGGCTGGACGGCACCATCAAGTACCTGTGGGAGCTGTCGGACGGCAACTGCATCGAGACGGTGCTGATGCAGTACCACCATGGCAACACAGTGTGCATCTCGTCCCAAGTGGGCTGCCGCATGGGCTGCGCCTTCTGTGCCAGCACCATCGCCGGAAAGGTGCGGGATCTGCGGCCGTCGGAAATGCTGGATCAGGTGATGTTCACCCAACTGGATTCCGGCCGGACGGTGTCCAACATTGTGCTGATGGGCATCGGCGAGCCGCTGGACAACATGGCCAATGTGCTGCGGTTTCTGGAGCTGGTGAATCATCCCGATGGCATGAACATCGGTATGCGGCATATCAGCCTGTCCACCTGCGGCGTGGTGCCCGGCATCGACGCCCTGGCGGAGCAGCAGCTGCAGCTGACGCTGTCTGTCTCGCTGCACGCGCCGGACAGCGAGACGCGCAGCCGCATCATGCCGGTGAACCGCGCCTATGACGTGGAACTGCTGTTTGATGCCTGCCACCGCTATTTTGAGAAAACGGGGCGGCGCATCAGCTTTGAGTACGCCATGATCGACGGCGTCAACGACAACGACTGGCAGGCGGACCTCATCGTCAAAAAGCTGCGGGGCATGCCTGGCCATGTGAATCTCATCCCGCTGAACGACGTGGTGGAGAGCCCGTACAAGCCCAGCCGCCGCGTGGCCGCCTTCCAGAAGCGGCTGGAGTCCCACGGCATCACCGCCACGGTGCGGCGCAGTCTGGGCGGAGACATCGATGCCTCCTGCGGCCAGCTGCGGCGAAAGGCCATGGAGGAAAAGGAAAGGGGGCGCCTGACATGAAAATGTGGGGCATCACGAATACCGGTCTGGTCCGCAGCGAGAATCAGGACGCCTACGCCGCCTTTACGGTGGGCGGTTACAGCGCCGCCGTGGTCTGCGACGGCATGGGCGGCACCAACGGCGGCCGCGTTGCAAGCGGCATCGCGGTGGAGCAGTTTGAAAAGGAACTGCGGGCTGTGCTGCAGGAGAACGCCGGAGAGGAGCAGCTGCGGCAGGCCACGCTGTACGCCATCTCCCTGGCCAACGACGCCATACGCCGCGCGGCGGCGCAGAACGCCGACTATCAGCACATGGGCACCACACTGGTGTGCGCCTTGGCCAAAGAGGATCTGGTGATGGTGGGCAACATCGGCGACAGCCGGGCCTACCACATCAACGGAGAGGGCATCCGCCAGATCTCCCGTGACCACTCTGTGGTGGAGAGCATGGTGGAGAAGGGCGACATCACTCCCCAGGAGGCCCGCCGCCACCCCAACCGCAATCTCATCACCCGTGCGCTGGGCCCCGATATCCAGGCCCAGGCCGATACGTTCGCCGTGGCGTGGCACCCAGGGGATTTCATCCTGCTGTGCACCGATGGGCTGGTGAACACCGTCTCGGATCAGGAGATGCTGTTTGAGGTGCTCCACGACGGCGATATCGAGAGCTGTCTGGACCATCTGATGCAAATATCACTGCGCCGCGGCGCACCGGACAACGTCACGGTGGTGCTGCTGATGAACACGTAAAGGAGATGACAACATGGATCAATACATAGGACGTATGCTGGATGATCGCTATGAAATTCTGGAGCTGATCGGGTCCGGCGGCATGGCAAATGTGTATAAGGCCAGATGTCATCGGCTGAACCGACTGGTGGCGGTGAAGATACTCAAGAGCGATCTGGCGGAAAACGCCGACTTCCGCCGGCGTTTTCGGGACGAGTCACGGGCCGTGGCTCAGCTGTCCCACGCCAACATCGTGTCGGTGTATGATGTGTCCACCAGCGGTGAGACGGAGTACATCGTCATGGAGCTCATCGACGGCATTACCCTGAAGCAGTATATGGAGCGGCGGGGCCGCATGGACTGGCGGGAGTCGCTGCACTTCATCAGCCAGATCATGCGGGGCCTGAGCCACGCCCACAGCCGCGGCATCATCCACCGCGACATCAAGCCCCAGAACATCATGGTTCTGCGGGACGGCAGCGTGAAGGTGGCCGATTTCGGCATCGCATGCCTGGCAAACGCCAGCCAGACCCTGACCCAGGAGGCGCTGGGCTCCGTCCATTACATCTCGCCGGAGCAGGCGCGGGGCGACCGCATCGATGCACGTTCCGACATCTACTCCGCCGGCGTGGTGCTGTATGAGATGCTGACGGGACGGCTGCCCTTTGAGGGCGACTCCGCTGTGTCCGTGGCCATCCAGCACCTGAGCTCCGTGCCGCTGGCGCCGCGGGACATCGACCATAGCATCCCTGAGCCGCTGGAGCTGATCTGCATGAAGGCCATGAACAGCGATCCCGACAAGCGCTATCCCACGGCGGACGCCATGCTGGAGGATCTGGAGAAGTTCCGCAAGGACCCCGCCGTGGATATGGACTACATCCGCAAGGAACTGGCATCGGTGCAGCCGGACAACGAGCCCACCATGTCCATTCCCACCGCGCAGGTGGCCACCGCCGTGAAAAAGCGGGCCGACCAGATGCGGCGCGACCAGCCGGAGGACAACATCCGGCCCCGCGACAAGAAGTCCATCGCCATCATGGGCGGTATCTTCGCAGCGGCTCTGGTGCTGGTGTTCCTGCTGTTCAAGCTGATTTTGGGCGATTTTGGCCCCGCCGGCAACAACAAGAGCTACGATGTTCCCAATGTGCTGGGCAAGACCGTGGAGGAGGCCCAGCTGATGGACGGCGTCAAGGATATTTTTGAAATCGTGGTGAAGGGCACCCAGCGCTCCGACACCTATGAGCCGGGACAGATCATCCAGCAATCGCCGGATGCCGGACGCAGCCGCAAGAGCAACTTCGTCATCGAGGTCTACGTGGCGGCGGAGGAGGAGAAGGTGCCCATGCCGAATGTCACCGGCCAGGAGTACCGGCAGGCACGCATCCAATTGCAGGAGCTGAATCTGAACCTGAAATTCGACTTCCAGAGCCAGAACTCCGACACGGTCCATAAGGATATGGTCATCTCCACGGAGCCCGCCGCCGGGGAGGACCTGACCGAGGGTCAGCAGGTGACAGTGTACGTCAGCACCGGCCCCAAGACGGTGACGGTGCCCTCGTTCATCGGGCAGGACATTGCCATCGCCATCAAGAATGCTCAGGACATGGGCCTCACCGTGGGCCAGCCGGAGTTCGACCCGTACAGTCTGGTGGAGACGGGCCGTGTCACTGAGCAGAATATCGACCCAAACGAGGTGGTAGATGGCGGCACCCAGATCGTCTTTACCATCAGCGGCAGCGGCGAGGAGGACATCGTGACCCGCACCAAGGTGGCGGAGTTCGCCCTGCCGGAGGACATGGGCGGCATGATCAAGGTGGAGTTTGAGCAGGACGGCGCCATCGTGGACAGCCAGTACATCAGCGCCAACCTCCAGACTGTGACCTACACTTTCACCGGTCAGGTGGGGCAGACATCACTGGTGCGGGCTTACTTCACCTGCATCAACGACAACTCTGCGGTATCTTCACCCACGCAGGAGATCGTCTTTTGAGTCGGGGGCGCATTGAAAAGGCCCTCAGTGGCTTCTATTACGTGAACACCGGAGGCGAGGTGCTCCGGTGCCGCGCCCGCGGCAAGTTCCGGCGCGAAGGACTCAGCCCGCTGGTAGGCGACTGGGTGGAGGTACGGGAGCTGGGCGGCGGCGAGGGCTTCGTGGAGGCAGTGGAGCCGCGAAAGAACGTGTTCCTCCGCCCGGCTGCCGCCAATATCGACCAGTTGGTCATCATCGCCTCCGCTGCCATTCCGGTGACGGAACCGTACCTCATCGACCGCATCGCTGCCATCGCCGCCCTGAAAAGCTGTCAGGTGCTGCTGTGCCTGAACAAGTGCGACCTGGATCCTGCGGACGAGCTGTACGACATCTACCGCCATTCGGCCATTCAAGTGCTGCGGGTCAGTGCTGCCACAGGAGAGGGTATTCCAGAGCTGTGCGCGGCAATCGCTGGCAAGCTAAATGCCTTTACAGGGAATTCCGGCGTGGGCAAGTCCAGTATCCTCAATGCCCTGTCGCCGCAGCTGACGCTGCCGGTGGGGGAGGTCAGCAAGGCGCTGGGCCGCGGACGCCATACCACCCGCCATGTGGAGATGTTCTCCCTGGGCGGCGATACATGGGTCATCGACACGCCGGGCTTTTCCTCCTTTGACACCCAGGAGATGGATCTGGAACTGAAGGAGCATCTGCCGGAGACGTTCCCCGAGTTCGCGCCCTACGCAGACCAGTGCCGCTTTGTGGGATGCAGCCACACCAGGGAGAAGGGCTGCCGCGTGCTGCAGGCGGTGAAGGACGGGGACATCCACCCCAGCCGCCACCGCAGCTACGTCCGGCTCTATCAGGAGCTGAAGGACCTGAAGGCCTGGGAGAAAAAATGAAAAAAGCGGAGTGCGATGCACTCCGCTTTTTTTCGCCCATATACTGGACCAGAGGGGGGTCTTGTATGAGAGGCTGGAACTGCGGCGGCTGGATCATCGGCATTTGCGCGCTGGCATTGGGACTGGGCATCCTGATCGCGGCCGTCTTTCCTGTGGGGTGTCTGATGTTTCTGGTGGCGTTTCTGCTCATCGCCTGCGGGATCGCCTGTTTGCGGAATAGGAGGTAGCGTATGAAGATCGTGGTATGGAAGTCTCCGCGGTTCCTGCGGGGCCTGCTGTGCAGCATTTTCGGGATCAGGGAATAACAGTGCCCGCCCGCTCATATGGTAGAGGTACAACGGAGAAATGAGAGGGCGAGACCATGGAGTTAGGCTTACATTTTACGGAACTGACCTGCTGCGAGCAGACCGGCCGTCTGGTGATGTCCCACGAGGAGACCATGGAGACGGCCATTGCGGAATACTGCCCCGACATGACGCGGATCGTCAGCGTCTGCGGGCAGCTGCAGATACGGGAGCGGACCGCATTGGAGGGCCGCGTCACCGCCACCGGCACCGTGCGGGTCACGGTGCTGTATACCTCGGAGGAGAGCGCCGGCCTGCGCAGCCTGACGCTGCCGGTGCCATTCTCCTGTACGGCGGAGGACGAGACGCTGGCGTCATCGCAGCTGCTCTGGGCCACAGGACGGTTGTTGTTGGCAGAGGCGCAGGCCGTGACGGCGCGGAAGCTGTATGTCCGCGTACTGCCGGAGGTGACGCTGACCGGCTACACCCGCGCCCAGTGCCGGTTTTGCAACGGCACGGAGGAGGACCCTGCTCTCCGCGTCCGGCGCAGGGATCACGACATCAGCCTGCTGGATACGGCGGTGGAACGCAGCTTCTCCGTGGCGCAGGAGACGCCGGAGGTGTCCCCCGCGCCGGAGGACCTGCTGCTGTACCGGCTCTGCCCGCGGCTCACCAGCTGCCGTCTGGTGGGCAGCAAGCTGGTGCTGAAGGGGGAGCTGGCCCTGTCGGCGCTGTACCGCGGGCAGGATCAGCAGCTGCACACCTATGAAACGGAGCTGCCGGTATCCCAGATCCTGGACGGCGCGGATCTGCCGGAGGAGGGGGAGCTTTCCGGCATCCTGTGCCTCACCGGAGGGGAGGTGCGGGTCCTGCGCTCCGACAGCGGCGGCGGGTTCTCCATTTCGGCGGAACTGCGGCTGCTGCTGCGGGCCTACCGGACGGTGCGGTGCAGCTACGTGGAGGACCTGTACAGCATTCGCCGGCCGGTGCAGCTGCGTCAGGAGACGGTGGCCGTACCGGTGGGGCGGCCCTGCCGCTCCCTGCGGGAGGAGAGCATTCAGCATCTGGACTTCGGCGGCAGCCGCCCGTTCTTCTTTATCACCGACACGGACTGCACACCTGCTGCCGTGACGGAGGAGGGAGGTCAGACGGCTCTGCGCACCACGATACATACCCGACTGCTGTATCTGGATGAGGCGGATGCCCCCGCCGTCACGGAGCGGACGGAGGAGATCGTGGTGCCGGTGCAGGGACCGGTGCAGTCCGTATCCTGCACACTGGCGGGGCCACCGGACGTCCGGTTCACAGGCAGCGGCTGCGATGTGCGGCAGGTGGCGGAATTCCTCATCGGCGACATGCAGGCGGACCAGATGCGCACCGTCGCCGCCGTGGAGCTGCTGGACGGGGAGGAGCAGGAGAAGATACCCTCCCTGGTGCTGCGGCGACTGCTGCCGGAGGAGACGCTGTGGGATGTGGCTAAACAGTACCGAACCGATGAGGAACTGCTGCGGACGGTGAACCATCTGGAGGAGGGGGAGACACCGGACAAAATGCTGCTGATCCCTCGCGTCCGGTGAATTGTGCATTGACTTTCCCTATGTCCGTGGGGTAGAATAACGGGTGCGAGCAGACTGGACAGTCGCGGGGACAAGGCGAAAGCCTGTTCATGAGGAAAGTCCGGGCTCCACAGGGCAAGAATAACGGGTAACGCCCGCCGAAGGCGACTTCAGGAAAAGTGCAACAGAGATATACCGCCGCGTCACATCCCCAAATGGGGACCTCCGCGAAAACGTCAGTTTTTGTGGGGAGATAAGGTACAGCGAAGTGATTTTGGCCTGCCGTTTGCGGCCGGACGAAAGCTATGGAGCTGGCACCGACGAGGTAAGGGTGGAAAGGCGAGGTAAGAGCTCACCCGACGGCGCGTGAAAGTGACCGTCGCTGTAAACTCTATTCGGAGCAACACCGGTATGGGAGCATATAGGCTGGCCCGGCCGCTCCCGGGGTGGCTTGAGCGTGCCGGCAACGGTACGCCCAGATAGATGACTGTCGAAACAGAACCCGGCTTATAGGTCTGCTCGCAGGACCATTCCAAGGCCGCAGCGGCTCACGCTGCGGCCTTCTTTGTGCGCTTCGCACAATTTCGACGGAAATATGCGGTGTATTTTAGAATACAAAACTATTTACATTAGTTCGATAAAGTGGTAGAGTGATAGCGTAGTAAACAACCAAGCCGGTCTGCCGGCGAGAAAACCGGTATTCCGGTCAGTAAAGGAGAAAAAACGATGAAAAAGCTGATTGCACTGATGCTGGCCATGGTCATGGCCCTGTCCCTTGTGGCCTGCGGTAAGCCCGCAGAGAATGACAATTCCGCAAACGACAACAATACCAATACCGACGGCGATGCCACTGCCACACGGACCTTCGTGATGGGCGTCGACGCGGAGTATCCCCCCTTCAGCTATCTGGGCGAGGACGGCCAGTACACCGGCTTCGACGTGGAGGTCTGCAAGGCTGTCTGCGATCTGCTGGGCTGGGATCTGCAGGTCTTCGGTGTGAACTGGGACCAGAAGCTGGTGCAGCTGGATGCCAAGGAGTGTGACTGCGTATGGTCCGGCATGACCATCCTGGACTCCATGAAGGAGGCCGGCTACGTGATCTCCGCGCCTTATTATGACAACACCCAGGTCATCATGGTCAAGGAGGGCAGCGACATCAAGTCTTCCGCTGACCTGGCCGGTAAGGTCGTGGCCGTGCAGCTGGGCACCTCCGGCGAGGCGCTGCTGGCCGATGGCGGTGATCTGGCCGACCTGGCGGCGACCTTCGCTGACCTGACTACCTGCGACAGCTTCCTGAAGTGCTTCACTGAGCTGGGCGGCGGCGCCGTGGACGCTGTCATCGTGGACAAGCCCGTGGCTGTCTCCTATGCCGAGTCCAACAAGGGCTTCACCGTTCTGGACGAGGGTCTGGGCGCCGAGCAGTACGGCATCGCCTTCCGCGCCGGTGACGAGGAGCTGTGCGCCACCGTGGAGGACGCCGTGGCTCAGCTGGTGGCCAACGGCACCTACGCCGAGATCGCTGCCAAGTATCCCGACATTGCCAACAACCTGACCCTGCTGGGCTGAGCCTGAGGCATCGGCGCACAAAAGAAAACAGCATACCGGCTCCCGAGGGAAATTCCTCCCTCGGGAGCGTATGTGCATGAATTGAGGATAACATATGACCTTACTGACCATGATCGTCAAGATGGGGGAGGGACTTTCCAAGACCTGCGCCATCTTCTTTCTGACGCTGCTGTTCTCCCTGCCGCTGGGCATGATCGTTGCGCTGCTGCGCATGAGCAAAAACAGGATCGTCTCCGGCATCACCCGTTTCTTCATCTCCATTCTCCGCGGCACGCCGCTGATGCTGCAGCTGCTGGCTGTGACCTACGGCCCCTACTACCTCTGTGACCTGCCGGTGGCCCGCAACAAGCTGATCCCCGTGGTCATCGCCTTTGCCATCAACTACGCCGCCTATTTCGCGGAGATCTATCGCGGCGGCATCGAATCTATGCCGGTGGGACAGTATGAAGCGGCAGAGGTGCTGGGTTATACCAAGGCCCAGACCTTTATCCATGTCATCCTGCCGCAGGTGTTCAAGCGCATTATGCCCAGCATCACCAACGAGGTGGTGACGCTGGTGAAGGATACCTCCATGGCGTTCACTGTCTCCTATCAGGAGATGTTCACCATCGGCAAGCAGATCGCCAACTCCGAGACCAGCTTTACGCCGTTCCTGGTGGCAGGCGTGTTCTACTTCGCGTTCAACGCCGTTGTGGATCTGGTCATGGGCAAGGTGGAAAAGCGTATGGACTACTACAAATAAGGGAGGCGGTCGCATGAAACTGTTACAGATGAACCACGTGCAGAAGAGCTTCAACGACGACACGCTGCACGTTCTCAAGGACATCAGTCTCTCCGTAGAAAAAGGCGAGGTGGTGGCCATTATCGGACCCTCCGGCAGCGGCAAATCCACGCTGCTGCGCTGCGCTGCGCTGCTTACCAGCATGGATGACGGCGAGCTGTTCTACGGCGACATACAGGCCGCCCGCAGCGAAAACGGCAGGGCGGTCTACGCTGACAAGGAGACACTGAAAAGGGTGCGGGAAAAGTTCGGGCTGGTGTTCCAGAGCTTCAACCTCTTTCCTCACTATTCCGTGCTGAAAAATCTGACGGACCCCCAGATCCGCGTGCTGGGCCGCGACAAGGAGACGGCGCAGCAGCGGGCGCGGCAGCTGCTGGAGAAGATGGGGCTTTCCGACAAGGAGGACGCCTACCCCTGCGAGCTCTCCGGCGGACAGCAGCAGCGGGTAGCCATCGCCCGCGCTCTGGCCATGGATCCCGAGATCCTATTTTTCGATGAACCCACCTCGGCGCTGGACCCCGAGCTGACCGGCGAGATCCTGAAGGTCATCCGTGACCTGGCGGAGGAGCATATGACCATGGTCATCGTGACCCACGAGATGTCCTTTGCCAAGGACGTGGCAGACCGCGTTATCTTCATGGCCGGCGGCGTCATTGTGGAGGAGGGCACGCCGGAGGAGGTCATGGTCAACACCCGTGAGGAACGGACCCGTCAGTTCCTGGGGCGCTATCAGAGATGAGAAAGCTGCGCGTGGTGCGGGCAGATCCCGCTGGTAATATCACTCTATTCGTCCTGACGCCCGTGGACAAGACTGAGTGCGCCGCCGTGGCCGCACAGCTCATGGCCATCCGGGAACTGCAGGCGGAGCAGGTAGGCTTCATCTTCCCCAACGGCCATATGGAGATGGAGGCGGGGGAGTTCTGCGGCAACGCCTCCCGTGCCTACGGATTCCTGCTGGCGAAGCAGCAGGGGCTCGCCGGCTGCCGGAGCATGCAGCTGTCCGTCAGCGGCTGCGATCACCCCATCACCGTGACGGTGGACATGGACGCCGGTACGGCGGAGGCAGAGATGCCGCTGCCGAAATTCGTCAGGCCGGTGGACGCTCCTGCCACCGGTACGCTGGTGCATCTGGGAGGTATCGCCCATCTGGTGGTGCAGGATGTCCCGCCCAGCCGTGAGTTTTTCGCCCAGGCCGAGCCGCTCTTTGCGGCGGACCCAGCGCTGGATGCCTACGGCGTGTGCTTCGTGGAGGGGGACCGTATGACGCCGCTGGTGAAGGTGCCGGAGGCGGGGACGCTGGTGTTCGAGGGCAGCTGCGGCAGCGGTACGCTGGCCTGCGCAGTGGCCATGAGCCAGGGCAGGGAAGGCATATTTTCCGTCTCCCTGCGGCAGCCGGCCGGAACAGTCAACGCCTCCGTGACGCGGCAGGACGGCGCGGTCATTGCGGCGTCTATCGGCGGACCGGTAACGCTGAGCGAGCCCTTTGAGGTGACTATCTGAAAAAATGCCTGAAAAAACGCACCCGACAGGGTGCGTTTTTTGGTTGTACAATTGTACCCAAAGCGGTATAATGTCTGTATTGAGCAACTGTTAGACGGAGGGATATAACATGACCTTGCATGAGTATATGGAGAGCCTGCGGCAGAAAACGGTGGCAGTGCTGGGCATCGGCGTCAGCAACACGCCGCTGGTGCAGCTGCTGCTGCGCAGCGGTATCCGCGTCACCGCCTGTGACAAGCGGACGAGGGAGCAGCTGGGCACGCTGGCTGACGAGCTGAAGCAGGCGGGATGCACGCTGCGGCTGGGACCGGATTATCTGGAGGGGCTCCACGAGGACGTGATCTTCCGCACTCCGGGCCTGCGGCCCGATGTGCCCCAGCTTGCGGCGGCGGTGGCCAATGGCAGCATGCTGACCAGCGAGATGGAGGAGTTCTTCCGTGTCTGCCCGTGTCCCATCATCGCTGTCACCGGCTCCGACGGTAAGACGACGACCACCACCATCATCGCCGAGCTGCTGAAGGCGGCAGGGAACACAGTGTGGGTAGGCGGCAATATCGGACACCCGCTGCTGTGCGATGCCGACCGTATGCGGCCCCAGGACTATGCGGTGTTGGAGCTGTCCAGCTTCCAGCTGATGACCATGGACCGCAGTCCCCATATCGCGGTGGTGACCAATCTGGCCCCCAATCACCTGGACATGCACAAGGATATGGCAGAGTACGTAGCGGCCAAGGAGAACATTTTCCGCCACCAGACCGCCGGCGACATTGCCGTGTTCAACGCCGACAACGCCATCACGGCAGAGCAGGCGGGGCGCACCGTAGGCCGCAGCCGCCGCTTCAGCCGTCAGACAGAGCTGGACGACGGCGTGTTCCTGCGGGGCGAGGACATCGTCTGCCGCAGTGAGGCAGGGGAGCGGGTCATCATGAATACCTCCGACATCAAGATCCCCGGCGTCCACAACGTGGAGAACTACATGGCGGCCATCGCCGCCGTGGACGGTCTGGTGCCGGACGACATCATCCGCGACTTCGCACGCAGCTTCGGCGGCGTAGAGCACCGCATCGAGCTGGTGCGCACCTACCGCGGTGTCCGGTACTACAACGATTCCATCGCCTCCAGCCCCTCCCGCACCATCGCGGGGCTGCGCTCCTTCCCGGAGAAGGTCATCCTCATCGCCGGCGGCTATGACAAGCACATTCCTTTCGACGTACTGGGCCCCGAGGTGACGGCCCACGTGAAGCTGCTGGTACTCTGCGGAGCCACGGCAGGGAAGATCCGCGCCGCAGTGGAGGCCGCGCCGGACTACCGCCCGGGCCGTCCGGAGATCCTGGAGGTCACGCCTTTTCAGGCTGCGGTAGAGGCCGCCCGCGACCATGCCGCCGCAGGCGATGTGGTGACGTTGTCCCCGGCCTGTGCTGCCTTCGACCAGTTCAAGAACTTTGCCGAGCGGGGCAGGGTGTTCAAGGAGATCGTCCGCAGCTGGCCGGAGGAATGAGGAAAAGCCCTGGCATCATAAACTCCCTGCAAGGGGGGTGGATGCCGTGGAACGGCTTCGTTATCTGCGCCTGACCGGACGACAGAAGGTGCTGGTCTGGTGTACCTTTCTTCTGGCGGCGTTGGCAGCGCTGACTGCTGCCGCCGTGCTGCATATGAGGCCCATCGTGGTGGATCTGGCCACCGCTCGCACCTCTAACATGGTGAACCGCATCGTGGTGGCCGCCATCAACGACGCGGTGGACAGCGGGCGCATCGACTACGGGCGGCTGGTGTCCTTCGATAAGGATGCCAACGGCCATGTGACGGCGCTGAAAAGCAACATGGCGGAGTTCAACCGCCTGCAGGCGTCTATCTCCGACGATATCCTCCAGCGCATGGCGGATGTGTCCACCACGGATTTGTCCATCCCCATCGGCACGCTGACCGGTTCGCCGCTGCTGGCAGGCCGCGGGCCGTGTCTGCACGTGCGCATGCAGTCCGTGGGCACTGCCACCGCCCGCTTCGATAACCAGTTTTCCTCCGCCGGCATCAACCAGACCCGCCACCGCATCCTGCTGGATGTGGATGTCCACGTCAGCATCCTGCTGCCCGGGCTGACCACCTATACCAAGGTGTCCAACGAGATCTCCGTGGCGGAGACGGTGATCGTGGGCGGCGTACCCGACACCTACACCTATTTCAGTACCACGCCGGACGAGATCGAGAACTACGCCGACGAGTACATCATCAACAACGGATAAGAGGTCACACTATGGACTACCGACAGGAAATGAAGGAGCTGCGGGACACCCTGAATGCCCACGGCTACCGCTATTACGTATTGGATGAGCCCACCATCTCCGACTACGAGTACGACCACATGCTGCGCCGTCTGGAAGATCTGGAGGCGGCACATCCGGAGGAAATCACGCCGGATTCGCCCACGCAGCGCATCGGTGGCCGCACGCTGTCCGAGTTCCAGCAGGTGACGCATCCCGTGCCGCTGGAGAGTTTGCAGGACGTGTTCAACGACGATGAGGTGTGCCAGTTTCTGGAAAAGATACCCCTGGACGCGCCGGTGTGGAGCGTGGAGCCCAAGGTGGACGGCCTGTCCGTGGCCCTGGAGTACAGAGACGGCGTGTTCGTCCGCGGCGCCACACGCGGCGATGGACGGGTGGGGGAGGACGTGACGGAGAATCTGCGCACCATCCGCTCCATTCCTATGACGCTGCCGGAGAAGCTGCCCCGTCTCATCGTCCGCGGCGAGGTCTACATGGCTCGCAGCGTGTTCGATGAGATCAACGCCCGCCGCGAGCTGGAGGGCAAGCCCCTGATGGCCAACCCCCGCAACGCTGCCGCCGGCTCCCTGCGCCAGCTGGACCCCAAAATCGCGGCCCAGCGCCGTCTGGACATCGCCGTATTCAATCTCCAGCTGGCGGAGGGACGGGAGTTCACCACCCACACCGAGACCATCGACTATCTGGCGTCCCAGCATTTCAAGGTCATTCCGCACCGGCAGCTATCCAAAACCGCCGATATTCTGGCGGAGATCGCCGCGCTGGGCGACTGTCGGGAGCGTTTCCCCTTCGACATCGACGGCGCGGTCATTAAGCTGGACAACCTGGCGGAGCGGGAGGTGCTTGGCAGTACTGCCAAGTGTCCCCGCTGGGCCATCGCCTACAAGTACCCGCCAGAGACCAAAGAGACGGTGCTCCGCGATATCGTGGTGCAGGTAGGACGCACTGGCGTGCTGACTCCCAAGGCGGAGCTGGAGCCGGTGCGTCTGGCGGGCACCACTGTGACCTACGCCACCCTGCATAATCAGGACTATATCGCCCAGAAGGACATCCGCATCGGCGACACGGTGCTGGTGCGCAAGGCGGGGGAGATCATCCCCGAGATCGTGGCCGTGGTGCCGGACAAGCGTCCGGACGGCGCACAGCCCTACACGCTGCCGGACCGCTGCCCCGTCTGCGGCGCGGAGGTGGTGCGGGACGAGGATGGCGCGGCTCTGCGCTGCACCGGCGCGGAGTGCCCTGCCCAGCTGCTGCGGAATCTGACCCATTTCGCCAGCCGAAACGCCATGGACATCGACGGTCTGGGTCCCGCCGTGATACAGCAGCTGGTGGACAGCGGCCTTGTCAGGACTGCCGCCGACCTGTACAGCCTGCGGCCGGAGCAGATCGCGGAGCTGGACCGTATGGGTCAGAAGTCCGCCCGGAACGCGGTGGAGGCCATCGCCAGAAGCCGTGAGGACGACCTGTGGCGCCTCATCTTTGCCCTCGGCATCCGGCAGGTAGGTGAGAAGGCCGCCAAGGTGCTGGCTGCACGGTTCGGCAGCATGGACGCGCTGTCCACCGCCACGGAGGAGGAGCTGACCGCCATTGATGACGTGGGGCCCATCACGGCGAAATACATCCGCCAGTGGATGGACAGCCCACAGTCCCAGGACCTGCTGGCACGTCTGAAGGCCGCAGGGCTCAATATGACCTGTAAAGAGGAAATGGTTGACAGACGTTTTGCTGGAATGACTTTTGTCCTTACCGGCGCACTGGAGAAGTTTACCCGCGATGAAGCGGGGGAGATGATCGAGAAGCGGGGCGGCAAGGTGTCCGGCTCCGTTTCCAAAAAGACCAGCTACGTGGTGGCGGGAGAGAACGCCGGCAGCAAGCTGCAAAAGGCGCAGCAGCTGGGCATCCCCGTCCTCACGGAAGATGAATTTCTGGAGTTTCTGAAATAAGGAGGTACACGTCATGGCAGAGCATACCGATCAGAATCTGCTGCATCAGGTGATTTACAGCGTCTTTGTGCGCAACCACACCAAAGAAGGCACCTTCCGCGCGTTGGAGGGCGACCTGGACCGCCTGAAGGGGCTGGGTGCAGACATTATCTGGCTCATGCCCATCCATCCCATTGGTTCAGAGGGCCGTAAGGGCACTCTGGGCAGCCCCTACGCCATTCAGGACTACCGCGGCATCAATCCCGAGTACGGCACGCGGGAGGACTTTATCCATCTGGTGGATGCCATCCATGCTCGCGGCATGAAGTGCATCATCGACGTGGTGTACAACCACACCTCACCGGACTCCGTGCTGGCCCACACCCATCCGGAGTACTTCCTCCGCGACGCAGAGGGTCGCCCTACCCGAAAGGTGGCGGACTGGTGGGATGTGGTGGACCTGGATTACAGCAACCGCGACCTGTGGAACTACCAGATCGACACATTGAAGCAGTGGGCCGCCATCGTGGATGGCTTCCGCTGCGACGTGGCCAGCAGCGTCCCGCTGGACTTCTGGTGTGAGGCACGCCGCCAGGTGGATACGGTGCGCCCTGGCTGCATCTGGTTGGCCGAAAGCGTCCACGGCGCCTACGTGCTGGGCATGCGCCGCACGGGCGCGGCCTGCGCCACGGACACCGAGCTGTACCGTGCCTTCGACATGACATACGACTACGACATCTGGCCTTTTTACGAGGGCTTCCTGAAGGGAGATCTGTCCCTGCGGACCTACACGGACATCCTGAACTATCAGGAGCTGACGTATCCCACTGGCTACATCAAGGCCCGCTGCCTGGAGAACCACGACACCTGCCGCGCGGCCTCCTGGTTCACCAGTGACCGCCAGCTGTACCACTGGCTGGGATTCCTGTACTTCCAGCGGGGTGCCGCCATGCTGTACAGCGGCATGGAGTACGCGCCCAAAAAGCGGGTGGGTCTTTTCGACGCCGACGACAACTACGGCGACATGCGGCTGGACGTGCAGCTGTATCTCACCGCCTGCAAGGCCATGAAGCAGACGCTGCCGCTGGGCGGCGGCTTCTGGTGGGTAACCGCCAGCGACAGTGTGGTGATGGGCCACTACGACGGGCCGGAGGGGCAGGCGTTGGGCATCTTTGACCTGCGGGGCCGCGGCGGTGAAGTGGCCGTGGATCTGCCGGACGGTGTGTACGAGAACCGTTTGGGCGGGCAAGTCACCGTCCGGAACGGCAGGCTGCCGCTGGGTGAATACCCCGTGGTGATCTGATGCGGGCCGCCGCTATTGGTTTTTTATACAAAGCGAAAAGAGATTCTGTGACGTATGTCACAGAATCTCTTTTGTTCATTGACCTGCGGCAATCGAAATGCTATACTTTTACACGGTATATCTAGGCTCTTTCCTGTGGCAAAGCAGGGAGGAGCTGATAGAAAAGAGGAGGAAAGAATCATATGAGCAAGATCATGAAGATCTGCGACGGCAACGAGGCGGCGGCATACGTCGCCTATGCGTTCTCCGAGGTCGCAGCCATCTACCCCATCACACCCTCCAGCCCTATGGCGGAGCACGCCGACGCGTGGTCGGCCAACGGCAAGAAGAACATCTTCGGCCAGCCGGTTCGTCTGGTGGAGATGCAGTCCGAGGCCGGCGCCTGCGGCGCGTGCCACGGCGCACTGGAGGCCGGTGCGCTGGCCACCAGCTTCACCGCCTCTCAGGGCCTGATGCTGATGATCCCCACCCTGCACCGTATCTCCGGCGAGCGTCTGCCCGGCGTGCTGCACGTGGCGTCCCGCACCGTGGGTACCCACGCATTCTCCATCTTCGGCGACCACTCCGACGTAATGAACTGCCGTCAGACGGGCTTTGCCCTGCTTTCCAGCGGCAGTGTGCAGGAATCCGCCGATCTGGCTGCCGTGGCACATTTGAGCGCCATCAAGGCCCGCATCCCGTTCCTGCACTTCTTCGACGGCTTCCGTACCAGCCATGAGATCCAGAAGATCGACGTGCTGAGCTACGACGAGTACGCCAAGCTGGTGGACCGCAACGCACTGGCTGCCTTCCGCGCCAATGCCCTGAACCCGGAGGATCCCCGGATGCGTTCTCTGGTGGATAACCCCGACATCTACTTCCAGCTCCGCGAGTCCAACAACACGGCCTACGCCGAGTTGCCCGACATCGTGGAGGACTACATGGCTCAGATCAGCAAGCTGACCGGCCGTGAGTACCACCTGTTCAACTACTACGGCGCGCCCGACGCCGAGCGCGTCATCGTGGCCATGGGCTCCGTGGGCGGCTGCGCACAGGAGGTCGTCAACCATCTGAACGCCAAGGGCGAGAAGGTGGGCTTCCTGCAGGTACACCTGTTCCGCCCCTTCTCCCGCAAGCACCTGATAGCCGCCATGCCCAAGACGGTGAAGAAGATCGCCGTCCTCGACCGCGTCAAGGAGATCGGCTCCATCGGCGAGCCTCTGTACGAGGACATCTGCGCCGCCTATATCAACGAGAGCGACCGCCCCGCCATCTACGCCGGCCGCTACGGTCTGAGCAGCAAGGACACCACCCCCGCCCAGATCAAGGCTGTGTTCGACAACCTGCTGCTGGATGAGCCGAAGAATCACTTCACCATTGGCATCGTGGACGATGTGACCCATCTGTCCCTGCCCGTGGGCGCACCTCTGCTCACCGAGCCGGAGGGCACCATCTCCTGCAAATTCTGGGGTCTCGGCTCCGACGGTACGGTGGGCGCCAACAAGAACTCCATCAAGATCATCGGCGAGACAACGGATATGTACTGCCAGGCGTACTTTGAGTACGACACCAAGAAGTCCTTCGGCATCACCAAGAGCCACCTGCGCTTCGGTAAGCACCCCATCAGCTCCACCTACTATGTGTCCAACGCGGACTTCATCGCCTGCCACAACCAGACGTACCTGACCAAGTACGACATCATCCACGAGCTGAAGCCCCATGGCAGCTTCCTGCTGAACTGCGAGTGGGCGGAGAACGAGCTGGAACAGCACGTTCCCGGCGAGATCCTCAAGTATATCGCCGACAACGACATCAAGTTCTATATCATCGACGCCAACAAGGAGTCGCAGGCGCTGGGACTGGGCAACCGCTCCAACATGGTGCTGCAGGCCGCCTTCTTCAAGCTGGCCAACGTCATCCCCGTGGAGGACGCCGTGGCCCACATGAAGGACGCCGTCAAGAAGACCTACGGCCTGAAGGGCGAGAAGATCGTCAACATGAACATCGCCGCCGTGGACGCCGGCCTTAACGCACTGGTGGAGGTCAAGGTGAAGCCCGAGTGGACGAACCTCACCGACAAGGCGCTGAAGCCCGCCGGCGAGAACCTGCCCTACGTCATCAAGAACATTCTGGTACCCATCAACGCCCAGAAGGGCGACGATCTGCCCGTCTCCGCCTTCAAGGGCATGGAGGACGGCACCATGCCGCTGGGTACCTCCCGCTACGAGAAGCGCGGCATCGCCACCCATCTGCCTGTGTGGGATGCTGCCGAGTGCCTCCAGTGCAATATGTGCTCCTTTGTTTGCCCCCACGCCGTCATCCGCCCGTTCCTGCTGGACGAGGGCGAGGTCAAGGCGGCTCCCGTGGATATGACGCTGGTGGATGCCAAGGGCCCCGGGCTGGACGGCCTGAAGTATACCATGGGCGTGTCCACGCTGGACTGCACCAGCTGCGGCAGCTGTGTGGCCTCCTGCCCCAAGAGCGGCAAGGCGCTGAAGATGGTACCTGCTCACGAGGTGTCTCTGGATCAGACCGGCTGGAACTTCCTGACCGGCGTGAAGGAAAAGACCTCCCGCGTGGACAAGTTCACCCTGAAGGGCAGTCAGTTCAAGCAGCCTCTGGTGGAGTTCAACGGCGCCTGCGCCGGCTGCGGCGAGACGCCCTATATCAAGCTGCTGACCCAGATGTTCGGCGACAAGATGTATCTGGCCAACGCCACCGGCTGCACCCAGGCCTGGGGCGCGGCCATGCCCTGCGTGCCGTACTGCAAGAACGCCGAGGGCAAGGGCGTGGCATGGTCTAACTCCCTGTTTGAGAACAACGCCGAGTTCTCCTACGGTATGTGTCTGGCTGTCAAGCAGCTGCGCGAGTGCGTCACCGGCTACGTCAAGGAGCTGGATGCGCTGACCAAGGATGAGACCGTCAAGGCCGCCATTGCCAAGTGGCTGGAGACCTACGAGGATCTGGACGCCTCCACTCCCGCTACCGAGGCGCTGGTGGCGCTGCTGGAGAATGGCAAGTTCTCTGCCGAGGAGCGGGCCATCGTGGACGAGATCCTCAAGCGCAAGAAGGATATGTCCAAGAAGACCATGTGGATGTACGGCGGCGACGGCTGGGCCTACGACATCGGCTACGGCGGCCTCGACCACGTCTTCGCCATGGGCGAGGATGTCAACGTGCTGCTGGTGGACACCGAGGTGTACTCCAATACCGGCGGACAGTCCTCCAAGGCCACGCCCATCGGCGCGGTGGCGCAGTTCCAGACCAGCGGCAAGAAGACCAAGAAGAAAGACCTTGGTATGCTGATGATGACCTACGACAATGTGTATGTGGCACAGTGCTCCATGGGTGCCAATCCCAACCAGCTCATCAAGGCCATCAAGGAGGCCGAGGCTCATAAGGGTCCGTCCATCGTCATCTGCTACGCGCCCTGTATCAACCACGGTATCAAGAAGGGTATGAACAACGTCCAGCAGGAGATGAAGGACGCTGTCAACTCCGGTTACTGGAACCTGTACCGGTACAGCCCGGAGACCAAGACCTTCACGCTGGACAGTAAGGAACCCACCATGCCGCTGTATGACTTCATGAAGGGCGAGGTGCGCTATGCCTCTCTGGAGCTGAGCTTCCCCGAAAATGCCAAGGTGCTGTTCGCCGAGGCAGAGGAGGCCGCCAAGGAGAAGTACGACGCCTACAAGCGCCGTGCGGAGAAGTGAGGAAGTTTCTCTGCGGTAAACTTCTTCGTGAATTTGTGACAAAATAAGATAGAGCCGCCCCAAGGGCGGCTCTATCTTATTTTTCTTTTGTTTCGGCGCAGATTATTTTTTATTGCGGTGATAAATATCCGTTAATTTGTTGACATACAGCAGGGAGAGTGATAAAATTAACAAAGTAAAAAATCCTACTTCATCAGGGGAAAGGGAGAACAGTATGGCAGTACCGTTTGACTACACAGCAGAATACCGGCGCAAACTCTGCACACCGGATGAGGCGGCTAAGGTCGTCAAGAGCGGCGACTGGATCGACATCGCTATGGGCGCGGGCTTCCCCTCGCTGATGGATGCCGCCGTGGCCCGCCGTAAGGAAGAGCTGCGGGACGTGAAGATCCGCGGCTACCTGATTTTTGATCCGATTCAGATGGTGGAGTGCGACCCTACCCGCCAGCACTTCGTCTACAACAGCTGGCACATGTCCGGCTACGAGCGCAAGCTCTGCGACAAGGGTCTGTGCAATTTCAACCCCATGGTGTTCCGTAACCTGGGTTGGTACTATACCCAGTTCTTGACGGTGAACGTGGCCATGATGTGCGTTACCCCCATGAACGAGCACGGCTACTTCAACTTTGCCGCCTCCACCGCCTCCGCCCGTGCCACGCTGGACAAGGCGGACATCGTGATCCTGGAGGTCAACGAGAACCTGCCTTGGGTCTATGGCGGCCTGGACGAGTGCATCCACATCAGCGACGTGGACATGATCGTGGAGGGCCCCCACGGCAAGCTGCCCAGCGTCAAGTCCCCCGCGGCCTCCGAGGCGGAGATGAAGATCGCCGAGTACGTGGTACAGAACATGGTGGACGGTTCCACGCTGCAGCTGGGAATCGGTTCGCTGCCTAATGCCGTGGGACAGATGATCGCCAAGAGCGACCTGAAGGGTCTGGGCATCCACACGGAGATGCTGTGCGACAGCTACCTGGACATGTACAAGGCCGGCAAGATTACCAATACTCACAAGAAGCTGGACCGCTACAAGAGCATTTTCGGCCTGGCGCTGGGCTCACCGGACCTGTATGACTGGATTCGCGAGAACCCGGGTGTGGTCACGTATCCCATCAGCTATTGCAACGATCCCGCTAATGTGGGTAAGCAGGACAATTTCGTGTCCATCAACAACTGTATCTCCGTGGACCTGTACGGCCAGATCTGCGCCGAGAGCTCCGGCACCCGCCAGATCAGCGGTACCGGCGGCCAGCTGGACTTCCTGGAGGGCGCGGCTCTGTCCAACGGCGGCAAGGCATTCATCTGTCTGACCTCATCCTTCACGGATAAGCAGGGCAACGTAAAGTCCCGCATCAACCCGCTGCTGACCCCCGGAGACATCGTCACCGATCCCCGCAGCCAGGCGTATTACATCGTCACAGAGTACGGCGGCGTGAACCTGGTGGGTTGCTCCACCTGGGAGCGAGCGGAGAAGTTAGTGAGCATTGCCCACCCCATGTTCCGCGATGACCTCATCGCCAACGCGGAAAAGCAGGGCATCTGGATACGCTCCAACAAGCGATAAGTACATACGGCAGGGGGGCGGCAGTGCCGCCCCCCTGTTTTTTGCGGAGAAACCGTTCGCACGGAATGGAGAAAATACCTGAAAAGAACCACCTTGACATTTTTTCACGGATATAGTATACTCCCACCATACGAAAACAGCGATGATGAGAAGCAGTAAGTGGTCAGCGGAAGCCAAGAGAGGGCGCGGCAGGTGTAAGCGCCCGTGACGCGCCGCCCAAGTCGTCTCGGAGCTTCGGGCTGAACGGAAGTAGGCTGCGACGGGAGTCCCCCGTTATCGGGACAGGGTGTAGCTGCACCCATGAGTGCGGGAGATCTCCCGAATACAGGTGGTACCACGGACTGGATGTTCGCCCTGTTTTGCCATGGCAAAACGGAGCGGACTTTTTGTTTTGCCAAATACTCAAAAAGGAGAAAGCATATGAAAGAACTGCCGAAGGTGTATGATCCGCGGGACGTGGAATCCCGCATCTACCAGATGTGGATGGACGGCGGCTGCTTCAAGGCGGAGCCCGACCCCAATAAGAAGCCGTTTTCCATCGTTATGCCGCCCCCCAATGTCACCGGCCAGCTCCACATGGGCCACGCACTGGACTGTACGCTGCAGGACATCCTGACCCGCTTCAAGCGCATGCAGGGCTACGATGCCCTGTGGCTCCCCGGCACGGACCACGCCGGCATTGCCACCCAGATCAAGGTGGAGGAGGAACTGCGCACCAAGGAGGGCATGACCCGCTATGACCTGGGCCGCGAGAAGTTCCTGGAGCGCGTCTGGGCCTGGAAGGAGAAGTACGGCGACCGCATCGTCCAGCAGCAGAAAAAGATGGGCGCGTCCTGCGACTGGGACCGCAGCCGCTTCACCATGGACGAGGGCTGCTCCCGTGCCGTCCGCGAGACATTCTGCGAGCTGTATGACAAGGGCCTGATCTACAAGGGCAGCCGCATCATCAACTGGTGCCCCAACTGCCTGACCGCCTTGTCCGATGCCGAGGTGGAGTACGTGGACAAGCCTGGTCACCTGTGGTACATCCGCTACCCGCTGACCGACGGTACCGGTGACATCATCATCGCCACGACCCGCCCCGAGACCATGCTGGGCGATACCGGCGTGGCTGTCAACCCCGAGGATGAGAAGTTCAAGCACCTCATCGGCAAGACCTGCATCCTGCCGCTGGTTGGCCGCGAGATCCCCATTGTGGGCGATGAGTACTGCGAGATCGGCTTCGGCACCGGCGCCGTGAAGATGACTCCCGCCCATGACCCCAATGACTTTGAGGTGGGCCTGCGCCACCATCTGGAGGTCATCCGCTGCATCGCCGATGATGGCAAGATCAACGAGAACGGCGGCAAGTACGAGGGTATGGACCGCTACGAGTGCCGCAAGGCTATCGTGTCCGACCTGGAGGCCGAAGGCTACCTGGTCAAGACTGAGGACTACTCCCACAACGTGGGAACATGCTACCGCTGCCACAACGACGTGGAGCCCTTGATCTCCGCACAGTGGTTCGTGAAGATGGCGCCGCTGGCCAAGGAGGCCATCCGCGTGGTAGAGGATGGCACCATCAAGTTTGTGCCGGAGCGCTTTACCAAGACCTATATCAACTGGATGGAGAACGTCCATGACTGGTGCATCTCCCGCCAGCTGTGGTGGGGACACCAGATCCCCGCCTGGTACTGCGATGACTGCAAGCACATCAATGTCAGCCGCACCGACCCCACCAGGTGCGAAAAATGCGGCAGCACCCACCTGACCCGCGAGGAGGACGTGCTGGACACTTGGTTCAGCTCCGGCCTGTGGCCTTTCTCCACGCTGGGCTGGCCCGATAAGGACGCCGCCGACCTGAACTACTGGTATCCGACCTCTGTCATGGTCACCGGCTACGACATCATTTTCTTCTGGGTAGCCCGTATGATCTTCTCCGGCATGGAGCAGATGAAGAAGGAGCCTTTCAAGACCGTGTTCATCCATGGCCTGGTCCGCGACGACAAGGGCCGCAAGATGTCCAAGTCTCTGGGCAACGGCATCGACCCGCTGGAGATGGCGGACAAGTACGGCGCCGACGCCCTGCGCTTCAACCTCATCACCGGCAACAGCCCCGGCAACGACATGCGCTTCTTTGTGGAGAAGTGCGAGGCTATGCGCAATTTTGCCAATAAGATCTGGAACGCCAGCCGCTTCGTCATGATGAATCTGTCCATCGACAAGGTACAGCTGCCGGAGAAGCTGGAGTTGGAGGACAAATGGGTCCTCAGCCGCCTGAACACCCTGATCCGCGAGGTCACCGACAATCTGGAAGCCTACGAGCTGGGCGTGGCCTCCGCCAAGATCTACGACTTCATCTGGGACACCTATTGCGATTGGTATATCGAACTGACCAAGACCCGCCTTAGCGGCGAGGATGGGAGTGCCAAGCTGGCGGCAGAGGACGTGCTGTGCTACGTGCTGCTGCGTATCCTGGAGCTGCTGCACCCCTTCATGCCGTTCATCACCGAGGAGATCTGGCAGGCTCTGCCCCACGAGGGCGACTACCTCATCAAGGCTCAGTGGCCGGAGTATCAGGATGCTCTGCGCTTCCCCGAGGCGGAGACGGCCATGGAAGCGGTGAAGGACGCCATCTCCGCCATCCGCGCCCGCCGCGCTGAGATGAACGTGCCGCCCAGCCGCAAGGCTCAGGTCATCATCGTGGCCGCCCAGCCCGAGAACTATCAACTGGGCGCCCACTTTATCACACGTATGGCCTACGCCAGCGAGCTGACGGTGCAGACCACCGCACCCGCCGACCTGACGGGTATGGTCACCGTGGCCACTCACGACGCTACCATCTATATGCCCATGGCGGAGCTGGTGGACATCGCCAAGGAGTTGGAGCGCATCGCCGCCGAGCGCAAGAAGGCGGAGGACAACCTCCACCGCATTGAGGCTAAGCTGGCCAATGAGTCATTCACCTCCCGCGCTCCTGAGAACGTGGTGAACGCTGAGCGTGAGAAGGCCGAAAAGGCCCGCGCCCTCATTGCCAAGCTGGACGAAACCGCTGCCGCGATGAAGATCTGAATTTTTCCGCCGCACAGGCGCGATTCGACGCAAAAAACAGCATAAATACATTATAATCACCGTAGATCATGGATCTGCGGTGATTATTTTTTTATCCGGACCATCAGTTTGACAAAGGAGCGATCTACATGGACGTGTCGGCAAAGCACGAGGGAAATCAACTGGAGCTGGCCCTGAAAGGGGAGCTGGACCACCACGGTGCCAAGGGCCTTCTGACCTGCCTGGAGCAGGAGATCCAGCGGTCGTTGCCGCTGGTGCTGGTGCTGGACTTTTCCGGTGTCACATTTATGGACAGCTCCGGCATTGCCGTGGCACTGCGGGGCTGGCAGCGCATGCGGGAGCTGGGCGGCAGCGTCACCCTGCGCCATGTGGCGCAGCAGCCCCGCAAGGTGTTCGAGGCTGCCGGCGTCGGTCGGATGATGACCATTGATTAAGAGGAGGGACTACATATGACCCGCGCTGAAAATTATGTGACCGTTGAATTTCTCAGCCGCAGCAGCAACGAGGGCTTTGCCCGGACAGCTGCCGCTGCCTTTGCAGCCCAGCTGGATCCCACACTGGACGAGCTGGGGGATATCAAGACCGCCGTCAGCGAGGCGGTGACCAATGCCATCGTCCATGCCTATCCGGATGCGCTGGGGCGGATCGTCATGAAAATGAAGCTACTGAAGGACGGCGTCCTGGAGATCACCGTCCGCGACTGGGGCCGAGGTATCACCGACGTGGAGGAGGCCCGCCGTCCGCTGTTTACCACCGGCGGCAGCGAGCGCAGTGGCATGGGCTTCACCATTATGGAGAGTTTTATGGACAAGCTCACTGTCCGCTCAATGCAGGGCAAAGGCACTACGGTCCAGATGCGCAAGCGTATTATGCCCCGTTTGGTCACCCGATGACTGAGGAACGCTTGGCACTACTGGAGCGTGCGCAGCAGGGCGATGACGAGGCGTGCCGCCAGATGCTCACTGAGAATGCAGGGCTCATCTGGTCCATCGTGAAGCGATATCACCATTGCGGTGTAGAGATGGACGACCTCTACCAGCTGGGATGTATTGGATTTATCAAAGCTGTAAAGGGATTTGACCTCACATACGGAACGCAGTTTTCCACCTATGCAGTCCCCAAGATCGCCGGAGAAATACGTCGTTTCCTGCGGGATGACGGCCCCATCAAAGTGGGCCGCACCCTACGGGAAAAGGGGCAGATGCTCTGGGCCGCGCGGGAGCGCCTGCAAAACCGGCTGAGCTGCGCGCCCAAGCTGTCCGAGCTGGCGGAGGAGACGGGGCTCACCGTAGAGGAGATCGCCAGCATCGAATTGGCTGTGGTGCCGCCGGAATCCTTGCAGCAGGAGACGGTGGAGGGTATGACACTGGAATCCGTGTTGGGTACCGAGGAGCCGGAGACAGGCATGGTGGAGCGCATTGCCCTTCGCGAAGCCATCGACCAGCTGCCGGAACAGGAGCGCAAGGCCATCCTCCTGCGGTTCTTCAAGGGGCTGACTCAGGAGCAGACGGCCCGCCTGCTTCATGTCTCGCAGGTACAGGTCTCACGCATGGAACGCCGCAGTCTCAAACGGCTACGAGAACTGCTGGATGACTGAGCCGCCGTTATGCGGCAGCTCTCGTTGGAGAATCGTCCCCCAAACCCCGCGTCCACGCCTGCCGTGCCCCCCCGCACGTTCCAGCGTCGCGCATCCGTGCCCTGTGCCCTCGGTTCTGCATCCCCCATACATCCCCGCGCCAATGTCACAAAGCACCCCCATCGTTTCTCCGTGCCCTCTGATTTTTACCGGTGCCCCTGCTCGAAGCGGTTGTCCTGCATGCCCTGTCTATGTCCAATTCTTGCCGACACCTCTCATACTGCTGCCGGCTGCGCCGTCACGGCCGCAGCTGCGGCCACGATGGTTCGGCCGGCACCCCACCGCCATCCAGCGGTAAAAATTCCGTCATCACGCCGCGGTACCGTTTGGGCAGGAAGGTGTTCTGACATCGTGGGTTCTCCCGCTCGCGGATGGTCACCGTCTCGAAAAACGCTTTCCAGAGCCGCCGGTACTGTACCTCCTCAGCGTCCGGTGCCGCCAGATCCAGCCGCTCCAGCGGCTGGATGCGGGAAATGCCTCTGGCGTACAGAAGGATCTCGCGGTGGGTGCGATCGAAGATGAAGAATGCCTCGTTGCTGTACCGGCCGCAGAAGTGGCGGCGCAGCATGGGAAGCACTTGATTTTCCGGTTCGATCACCGCCCCCAGCACACCGTTGTAATCTGAAAATCGCACGAATCCACGGAGCTTTTCCAGCTCGCCGCTCATGTGCCGGAGGGCCTTGTGCAGCGGATAGAACACCGGATCGGACAGATTCCGCATGAACCTGTCTCCCTCCCGAAACACCTTCCGCACGAAGGCGTAGAGCCGCAGCTCCTTGTCTTCCATACAGGTCAGAAACCCACGGTACACGGCCTTGGCTGCCTTGTTCGAGCGGGCGGCCAGCCCACGGTAGACCCGCTGGCTGTGCGCCGCCTGGGTCGGCACGATCCGCACCTCATATAATGACAAAAAATCCCCGTCGGAGGAAAAGCCGACGGGGATCTCCTTATACAGATAACTGTCGTGGATACAGCACAGAAACCCGTCAAATGTCCCGTCGTACTGATAAAGCACGTCTCGCAATACACTCACCCCACATGGTCGAAAAGCGACAGCTGCTCCATGCCGCTTTCCGGCAGCAGCCCACGCTCCATCTGTTCTAACTGCGCTGCCAGCGTAGCGGGGGAGAAGCGCAGCCCCTGCCGCATCCTGCCGCCGCAGGTAATGAAAAACTGTGCCCGCTTCACCACGACACCCAGCTTTTTCAGGTCCTCAAACCGCAGATGGCTCTGCCGTCGCGCTGACAGGATGCGCCGCGCACTGACCGGTCCGATCCCCGGCACCCGCAGCAGCGTCTCCAGATCGGCACGCATGATCTCTACGGGGAACTGATCCAGATGAGCCACCGCCCAGCTGGACTTGGGATCCAGCCGCTGGTCGAAATCAGGGTGCGCCTCGTCCAGCAGCTCCTCCGCCCGAAAACCGTAGAACCGCAGCAGCCAGTCCGCTTGGTATAGCCGGTGCTCCCGCAGAAGGGGTGGCTTGGTGTCCAGTGCCGGCAGCAGGCTGTTCTCTACCACTGGCACATACGCTGAGTAGAACACCCGTTTTAGCCGGTACTTCTGATACAGTGACTCTGTCAGCTGCAGGATGTGCCGGTCATTGTCGCTGGTGGCACCCACAATAAGCTGGGTACTCTGTCCTGCGGGAGCGAACGCAGGCGCGTGCTTGTATTTCACCAGTTCCGCCTTGCTCTGGGCTACGCCGTCCCGTATCTGCCCCATAGGCCGCAGGATGGCGTCCTTGGTCTTGTCCGGTGCCAGTGACTGCAGACCGCTCTGGGACGGCAGCTCGATGTTGACGCTGAGCCGGTCCGCCAGAAGTCCCAACTGCTGTACCAGCTCCGGCGACGTCCCGGGGATGGCCTTGGCGTGGATATACCCATTGAACCGGTACTCCTGCCGCAGGATGCGCAGCGCACAGATCATCTGTTCGGTGGTGTAGTCGGGGCTGCGCAGCACGCCGCTGGAGAGAAACAGTCCCTCAATATAGTTCCGCCGGTAGAAGCCGATGGTCAGCTCCGCCAGCTCCCGCGGCGTAAACGCGGCTCGCCGCGTATCGTTGCTGCGCCGGTTGACGCAGTAGCGGCAGTCGAAGGTACACACGTTGGTCATCAGCACCTTCAGCAGCGTGATGCAGCGCCCGTCGGCGGAAAAACTGTGGCAGCATCCGGCGATGGAGGAGGATGTGTTGCCGATCATCCCGGGCCTGGAGCCGCGCCGCACACCGCTGGAGGTGCAGGCCGCGTCGTATTTGGCCGCGTCCGTCAGGATGGACAGTTTCTCCAGAACGTCCATCTCACGTTACGCCGCGCGGCGGCGATGGCGGGGAGCAGGGTGATCGATATGGTCGATGAGCCGCATCACGTTAGCGGCTATGGAGCCAGCGCCCAGCAGGGTAATCAGCAGTCCGATAGTAGTCATGGCAGTTACCTCCGTATCAAACTCATGTTCTATTTCGCATTATAAGTCGAACAATCGTTCTTGTCAAGTAAAATCGAACAAAAATTCTACAAAATTTGCGCAGACAGTTGACCGGAGTGGCCGCATGTATTAAAATAAGGAGCAAGAAAGAGAAAAGCGAGGCTGCTACATGACGAACCTGGAAAGACGATTCATAACGGCGCGGCGCGCTGCCATCACCGCTGATTTTCAAAAGCTGAACCCCCGCCAGCAGGAGGGCGTACTGACAACGGAGGGACCACTGCTGCTGCTGGCCGGCGCCGGCTCTGGTAAGACTACGGTGCTTATCAACCGCGTGGCCAACCTGCTGCGCTACGGGCGGGGCAGCGACTGTGAGGATATCCCTGTACCGGTGGACGAGGACACCGTGACATTCCTGGAGGGGTACGTCACAGCTCCCGCAGCGGAACGAGAGGAGCAGCGCCCACTGATGCAGTACCTCTGTGCTGTGGAGCCTGCCAGCCCATGGGAGGTCCTGGCCATCACCTTCACAAACAAGGCCGCCAACGAGCTGAAGGAGAGGCTGGGGCGCATGCTGGGGGAGGAGCAGGCACGGGATGTCTGGGCGTCCACGTTCCACTCGGCCTGCGTCCGTATTCTGCGCCGCGACATCGACCGTATCGGCTTCGACCGCAGCTTTACCATCTATGATTCGGACGACAGCAAGCGCGTTATCAAGGATGTGCTGAAGGAGCTGTCATTGGAGGAGAAGTCCTTCCCGCCGAGAGAGATCCTCAGCGTCATCTCACAGGCCAAGGACAGCATGCAGTCGCCGGAGGAGTTCATCCACTACTGGGAGGGCGTTAACGACTGGCGTCGTATCAGGATAGGTAAAGTATATGCGCTTTACAGTAAAAAGCTGCGCGAGGCCAATGCGCTGGACTTCGATGACATCATTCTGCATACCGTCCGGCTGCTGGAGAGCTGCCCCGACGTGCTGGAGCGCTACCAGCGGAAGTTCCGCTACATCCTCATCGATGAGTATCAGGACACCAACCACCTGCAATACCTGCTGGTGAGCCTGCTGGCAGGCGGCTGGCGCAACATCTGCGTGGTGGGAGACGATGACCAGAGCATCTACCGCTTCCGCGGCGCGGACATCAGCAACATCCTCAGCTTCGAGAAGGAGTACCGCGGCGCCCGCACTATCCGTCTGGAGCAGAACTACCGCTCTACCCAGAACATTCTGGACGCGGCCAACGCTGTCATCCGCCACAACGAGGGCCGCAAGGGCAAGACGCTGTGGACGGAGAATGGAGACGGCGAAAAGGTGATCATCAAGACCGCCTTCAACGAGAGTGACGAGGCCAATTACGTGGTGGGTCAGGTGATGACGGACTACCGCCGCGGCGGCAATTGGAAAGATCACGCCGTGCTGTACCGTATGAACGCCCAGTCCAACGCGCTGGAATATGCGTTCAAGCGCAACGGCGTACCTTACAAAATTTACGGCGGTATGAAGTTCTTCGACCGCGCAGAGATCAAGGACATGCTGGCATACCTGTGCGTCATCAACAATCCCGCCGACGATCTGAGGCTCCGCCGCATCGTCAACGTGCCCTCCCGCAAGATCGGACAGGCCACCGTGGACAAGGCACAGACCATCGCCACAGAGCAGGAGACCACGCTCTACCAAGTGTTCCGGCAGGCGGCGGATTACCCTGAATTGAAGAACGCAGCTGGCAAGCTTATCGCCTTTACAGAGTTGATTGAATCTATGCGCAAGCAGGTGGAGGGCTGTGACCTCATCGAACTGTATGATATGGTCTGCGACAAGAGCGGCTATACTGCAGCACTGCGGGAAAAGAACGATATGGAGAGCCGCGGACGCCTGGAAAACGTGGAAGAGCTGAAATCCAGCATTCAGGGTTATCTGGAAAACGTCGAAGGTGAGCCATCGCTGTCCGGCTTTCTGGACGAAGTGGCACTGTATACGGATCTGGACAGCCAGTCCGACAGCGACAACTGCGTGACCATGATGACCATGCACGCTGCAAAAGGGCTGGAGTTCCCTCACGTCTACGTGGTGGGCATGGAAGACGGCCTTTTTCCGGGAAATCGCGCCATGGGCGATGCGGAGGAGATGGAGGAGGAGCGGCGTCTGTGCTACGTGGCCATGACCCGCGCCAAGGAGACGCTGGTACTGACCAACGCGCGGCAGCGTATGCTGTTCGGCCGCACCGCACCGGCCATGCCCTCCCGCTTTTTGAAGGAGATCCCTGAGGAGAACATGGAGTGGCTCAGCAAGCCGCAGCCACGCAGCACAGAGAGCAACTGGGACAGCGTCGGCTGGGGCGACGGCGCCGGAGACAGCCGGAGCAGCCGGTACGCCGGATACGATAGCTATGGCGAAAAGTACGGCAGCTACAGCAGTCATAGCGCCGCATACGGCACACAGAGTACAATGGCGCACGAGACATCTGGCCCGCAGAAAGCACCGCTCCGGTCATCGTCCGATGCAGGCCGCAGGGCACCCTCCGGCGGCCTGATGCAGCTGGCACCGGGCGAGAGCGTGCGCCACGATGCCTTCGGGCAGGGCATGGTGCTGTCCGTCCGCGTCATGGGCAACGACGCCCTTATTGAGGTGGCCTTCGACACGGTGGGCACGAAAAAGCTGATGCTGCGGGCCGCCATGGGCCATCTCAGCAAAGGATAACGGCACTGTAAACCGCAGGTTGCACGGATATTTCCGGACATTTCACCGTGTAAACCTGTGGATGCTTGACAGGCCGCAGAAAAAATGGTATGTTTTCCGCAGTGAAAAGAAAGGAGACGCAGCGATGTTCGGTTTCGACGGTTTCGGTATGGGGTTTGGCGGTTTTCAAATATTTCAGCTCCTGTTTTTTATCGCTTTTTTTGGCATTTTCCTGGTGTTCCTCATCAGCGCGGGCAAGGGTATCGCCCAGTGGGGCAAAAATAACCGTTCGCCCCGCCTGACAGTGAACGCGGCGGTGGTGGCCAAGCGGGAGAACGTCAGCGTCCACCACCATCACGGTAACGGCGCGGGGCATACAACGCGCTCCACCACCTACTATGTGACGTTTCAGTTCGATGGCGGCGACCGGCTGGAGCTGCGGCTCCCCGGGCGGGAATATGGCCTGCTGACGGAGGGGGACACCGGCCTGCTGACATTTCAGGGTACCCGCTACCTGTCCTTTGAGCGGCAGGGGACGGCGGTGTCCTACCAGGCGGAGACATCCGAAGGGGCAGAAAATGGAAATCGCGGAGAGCGCCGCAGCTGGGACCCCGAGCTGTGATATGACAGACAATAAAATGTTTGTTGAGGCGGGCAAAGACGACGCGCTGGCCATCATTGGCCTGCGGCATAAAATCTGGAGCACCACGTACAGGGGAATTTATCCGGATCATATAATAGATGACTTTGACTGGGCATGGCACGAGGAAAAAGAGCTGTCAAGGATCAATGATCCGGCATATTCTGTGTATTTGATCCAAAAAGATGGTCAGAATATCGGCTATCTGACGATACATCGGGCCAATGTGATTACCTTGCAGTCCCTGTATATCGTCTCCGAATATCAAAGGCAGGGCGTCGGCCGGGCGGCATTTGAGCATGTAAAGGCCTTTTGCAGAGAGTGTGATGCCGCGTCCTTCATCTGCTATTGTGTTCCTGAGAACGTGAATGCCCGTGCATTCTATGAGCGGATGGGCGGCACGTTGATCGGTGCGGACCTGACAAATGACGAAAAGTGGCAGAACTCGGTCACCTATCAATTTACATTGGCGTAAACATGAAAGGCACAGAACCGCCGTCACGGTTCTGTGCCTTTCATGTAATATTTGCGCTATAAAGAAGAACGCCCTGCGGAGGATTCCGCAGGGCGTTTTGTCTGTACAGTTCAGGCGACGATCAACTCAGATCGCGCGGGTAACTTTGCCGGAACGCAGGCACCGGGTACAAACATATACATGGCGAGGCGTGCCGTTGATCACTGCCTTCACGCGCTTGACATTGGGCTTCCAGGGACGATTGGAACGCCGGTGGGAGTGAGAGACCTTGATACCGAAGGTCACGCCCTTGTCGCAAAATTCGCACTTAGCCATCCGTTGCACCTCCTTGCTGTTGTAACATACGGTCGCTTGCATTGCAAGCAGTTGATATAATAACAGATAACGCCGCAGATTGCAAGCACTATTTGACAAAAAAACGAAATTTTTTTGAGAAGCGAAAGTGTTGCGAAACAGGGGGATACAAGATATAATATAAGGTAACTATTTGCCGCATTTGCCGCGTTTGACGGCGGCGGCTGTGGGAGGGACCTGTATGGAAAAAGTCAGACGGACGCCGGCCAGCCTGAAAAAAATGGTGGAGATCTTCAGCATGGAGATCCTTCACAAGGGGCGCGACTTCGACAACACCGTTGTGACCATCTCGGACGTGAACCGTCCGGCCCTGCAGCTGGTGGGGTTTTACGACTATTTTGACGATAAGCGCCTGCAGATCCTTGGACGCGGTGAAATGCGCTTTCTGGACCGCATGACGGAGACGGAGCGGATGCGGGTGTTCAATAAGCTGCTGAGCTATCCGTTCCCTGCCCTCATCGTGGCGAGGGATATGGACGTCCCGACGGAGCTGGTGCAGATGGCAGAGAAGCATGACCGCACGCTGCTGCGGTCCGCGGAGTCCACCGTGGACGTGACCAGCAAGCTTATCGACTATCTGAACCGAGCCATGGCGCCTCAAATCGCACGGCACGGCGTGCTGATGAACATCTACGGCCAGGGCGTGCTGATTTTGGGCGACTCCGGCATCGGCAAGAGTGAGACGGCCATCGAGCTCCTGAAGCGCGGACACCGGCTGGTGGCCGATGACGCTGTGGAGATCCGGCGTATCTCCAACAGCCTGTTTGGCACGGCGCCGGAGATCATCCGTCACTACATTGAAATACGTGGCGTGGGTGTCATCGACGTGCAGCAGCTGTTTGGCATGGGCGCTGTGCAGTTCGATACAGAGATCGACCTGGTCATCCAGCTGGAGCAGTGGATAGACGGCAAGTTCTACGACCGATTGGGCCTTGGTGAGGAGAAATACGAGATGCTGGGCGTGGAGCTGCCCATCGTCACCATCCCTGTGCGGCCTGGGCGGAACCTGGCGGGTATCGTGGAGATCGCCACCATGAAAAACCGGCAGATGAAGTACGGCTACAACGCGGCGAGGGATTTTGTGACGCAGTTTGACAGCAAGGTGGACGAGATGATGAAGGAGAAGCGGACGGAACAATGAAGTATGTGGGCGTAGACATCGGCGGCACCAACCTGAAGGCGGGGCTGGCGGACGAGAACGGACAGCTGCTGGCTGTGCAGAAAATGAAGGTGGCATCCGTCACCGACCAGCAGTCGCTGGCGTGGACCATTGTGGCCATGACGCAGGAGCTGGCCAAGTCCGCGGGCGTGCCGCTGGACGACATCGCATCGGTGGGCGTGGGCGTGCCCGGGACCGTGGAGATCCGGTCTGGCTCCATCGGCTATACCTGCAACCTGCCGCTGCGGAACGTGCCGCTGCGGAAGCTGTTCCACCACTATCTGTCCATCCCGCTGTATATTGAGAACGATGCCAACTGCGCGGCGCTGGCGGAATACTACGTGGGCGCAGGACGGGACAGCAAGCGCTTCGTGACCATCACGCTGGGCACCGGCGTGGGCGCTGGCATCATCCACAACGGCAAGGTGTACCACGGCGCCAATGGCATGGCCGGCGAGGTGGGCCACACCGTCATCATCAAGGACGGTCTGCCGTGCCCCTGCGGCCGCCGCGGCTGCTGGGAGCAGTACGCCTCCGCCACGGCGCTGAAGCGGATGACGGCAGAGGCGCTGGCGGCCCATCCGGACAGCATCCTGGCGCAGGTGGTGGCGGAGAACGACGGCCGCGTGTCCGGCCAGTCCGCATTTATCGCGGCACGGCAGGGTGATCCCGTGGGCCAGCGCATCTGCGAGGAATACGTGAGCTATCTGTCCTGCGGCATCGTCAACATGGTCAACGTGTTCCAGCCGGATACGCTGGCTATCGGCGGCGGTGTCAGCAATGAGGCGGATGAACAGCTGCTGCTGCCGGTGCAGCGGTGCGTGGAGCGGGAGAGCATCCCCTGTGGAAAGAACCGGCGCACCCGCATCGTCAAGGCGGAGCTGGGCAACCAGGCTGGTATCATCGGCGCGGCGCTGCTGGGCAAGAACAAGCGGATCTGATGCCGTTTCAGGAGGGTTTATGAGCTGGTATGAGGAATTGGACCGATGGACGGCGGACTATCTGCCGGACATGATATATGAGCACGATGCGGCGCTGGCGAAGTACACGTCGTTCCGCATCGGCGGACCGGCGCGGCGCATGGCGTTCCCCAAGGACGGCAGCCAGATGGTGCTGCTCATCGAGGCGGCGCGGGGCTGTGGGGCCAGACCACTGGTCATCGGCAACGGCACGAACCTGCTGTTTCCCGACGAGGGTGTGGACCGGCTGGTGGTGAACACGCGGGATATGTCCTGTGTGGTGCTGGACGCGGAGGGCCGCGTGACGGCGGAGGCCGGTGTGCCCCTGGCCCGGGCGGCGGTGTTCGCCCAGAAGCAGGGACTGACGGGGCTGGAATTTGCCCACGGCATCCCGGGCAGCGTGGGCGGCGCGGTGTGTATGAACGCAGGGGCCTACGGCGGGGAGATGCAGCAGGTGGTGCACAGCGCCACGGTACTGTTTCCCGATGATGGCGTCCGGACGCTGAGAGGGGAGGAGCTGCGGTTCTCCTACCGTCACAGCCTGCTGACAGACCGGCCGGAGGCAGTGGTACTCCGGGTCGTGTTTCAACTGGCGGCGGGAAGGCCGGAGGAGATACGGCAGAAAATGGAAGAATTGATGACAAGGAGAAAGACTTCACAGCCATTAGAATATCCAAGTGCGGGCAGTACATTCAAGCGGCCGGAGGGCTATTTCGCCGCGGCACTCATCGACCAGTGCGGGCTGAAGGGCATGACCGTGGGTGGAGCTCAGGTGTCAGAGAAACACGCGGGTTTTGTTATCAACCGCGGCGGCGCCACCTGCGCCGACGTGACGGCACTGATGGCGGTGATCCAGCGGCGCGTATGGGAGGAAAAGGGCGTCCGGCTGGAGCCGGAGATCAAGATGATACACTGAGGAGCGAAACGTGGAGATACTCATCATTTCGGGACTTTCCGGCAGCGGGAAGTCCCGCACCGCTGCCTTTTTAGAGGACATCGGCTACTATATCGTGGACAACCTGCCGGCGGAGATGATGTTGAAATTCGCCAACTTCTGCACCGCCTCCGGCGGGCGGTATGACCGTGTGGCGCTGGTGTACGATGTCCGCGCGGGGGAGCCGTTCCAGCGGCTCATCGACGTGCAGGACAAGCTGCGGCGGCGGGACAACGTGCGGTGCCGGATGCTGTTTTTAGAGGCGGACACCCGGGCCATTATCAGCCGCTACAAGGAGACGCGGCGGACCCATCCGCTGTGTACCGAGGGTGGCTCCATCGAGGAGGCCGTGAAGCGGGAGCGGGAACTGCTGGATCCGGTACGGGCCAGAGCGGACTTCGTGCTGGACACCACAGCGTTCTCCACCGCCAAGCTGCGCAGCGAGCTTCTGAACCTGTTCGGCGGCGTGGGCACGCGGCAGCCGCTGAACGTCAGCGTCATGTCCTTCGGGTTCAAGAATGGGCTGCCCATGGAGGCGGATCTGGTATTCGACGTGCGGTTTTTGCCCAATCCTTATTATGTACCGGAGTTGAAGCCTCTGACGGGGCTGGACGAGCCGGTGCGGGAGTATGTGTTTTCATCCGAGGCGGCGGGACGGTTTCTGGAGCGGCTGGAGCCGCTGTTGGCGTTTCTGCTGCCCCAGTACCGGCAGGAGGGACGGACGGAGCTGGTCATCGCCGTGGGCTGCACCGGCGGGCGGCATCGCTCGACGGCGGTGGCCCATCATCTGGCCACATTCATCGGGGAGCAGGGCTTCCCCGTGTCCGAAAGCCATCGGGACATTTCACGGTGAGAGGGAGGCGGACTGATGCAGTCATTTGCGTTCAAGGCGAAAAATGAGATGTGCCGCGTCCAGTTGTCCAGACAATGCTGCGCCCGAGCAGAGGCCTACGGCGTGCTGCTATACTGCAACACATTCACGCCGTCGGAGGTACGGATCATCACGGAAAATCCGGAGTTTGCCGCGCGGCTTCCCAAGCTGTTTCACAAGGCTTTCTCCCTGCGGTTCGACCAGACGCCGGAGGGCGACGGACGGGGCAAGCTCATCTTCCGCATCACGGATCGGGAGAAGCTGGCGAGGGTCATCAACACGCTGGGGTACGATCCCCAGCAGATCATGGCGCTGCACGTAAACTTCGGGCTGTTGGAGGAGGACTGCTGTCGGACGGCGTTCCTGCGGGGCGCTTTTCTGGCCGGCGGCAGCGTTACAGATCCAGAGAAGCGGTACCACATGGAACTGGCCACCAGTCATCAGCAGGCCAGCCGCGAGGTGTCCACACTGCTGGAGGAGATGGGATTCCTGCCCCGCTCCGTGCAGCGGGGGGCGGATGCGCTCATCTATTTCAAGCAATCGGAGCACATCGAGGATCTGCTGACGAAGATCGGCGCACCGGCGGCGGCCATGGACATCATGACCGCCAAGGTGGACAAGGAGATACGGAACGGGGCCAATCGGGCCATGAACTGCGACATGGCCAACGTCAATAAGACGCTGGACGCGGCCCAGGAGCAAACCGCCGCCATCGCCAAGCTGCGGGACAGTGCGCGGTGGGAGCGGCTGCCGGAGAAATTGCAGCAGACGGCGCAGCTGCGGCTGGACTATCCGGAGGATTCGCTGGCGCAGTTGGCGGAACGGTGTGAACCGCCGGTGACGAAATCCTGTATCAATCACCGGCTGCGGAAACTGATGGAGGAGGCAGACGAGGTATGACAATGAGAGAACGGTGCCTGCGGGCCATGGAATACCACGAGAAGGGGCTGAACTGCGGACAGAGCGTGCTGCTGGCGTTCGCGGACATCACCGGCTTTTCAGAGGAGCAGAGCGTGGCGTTGGCCAGTGGGTTCGGCGGCGGGCTCCGCTGCGGCGGCGTGTGCGGCGTGGTAAACGCCGCGGCGGTGGTGCTGGGCATGGTGTACCCGGCCACGCTGGAAAACGGCGCGGCGGGGAAGAAGCGCTCCTCGGAGCTGACAAAGGAGTACCAGCGGCGCTACACGGCGCGGTTCCACAAGCTGGACTGCCGCGACCTGCTGGCGGAGAAGGACCTGGACGCCACGGACATGGCCCGGGAGCTGGGCGTGACCCAGCACTGCCGCGTGCTGGTGGTGTCCGGCGTGGAGTTGCTGTGTGAAATGCTGGAGGAATTGGCCTGAGAGATACGGAAGGACGGGGAGACATGGGCTTTGTACATCTGCATGTCCATACGGAATACAGCCTGCTGGACGGCGCGTGCCGAATACGGGATCTGCCGGCGTTGGTAAAGGAGATGGGGCAGAACGCGGTGGCCATCACGGACCACGGCGTGATGTACGGCGTCATTGACTTCTACCGCGCCTGCAAAAAGGAGGGCATCCATCCCATCATCGGGTGCGAGGTGTATGTGGCGCGGCGGACCCGCTTCGATAAGCAGCACGAGTTCGATGCGGAGAGCCGCCATCTGGTGCTGCTGTGCAAGAACGAGACAGGCTATCGGAATCTGTCCTATATGGTGAGTCAGGCATTCACCGAAGGCTTTTACATCAAGCCCCGTATCGACATGGACCTGCTGCGGGAACACGCAGAGGGCCTTATTGCGCTGTCGGCTTGTCTGGCCGGTGAGATCCCCCGCAGAGTATTGAACGGTGACTATGACGGGGCGAAGGAATACGCCCTGACCATGCGGGACATCTTCGGTGAGGACAGCTTTTATCTGGAGCTGCAGGACCACGGTATCGCCGACCAGACCGAGGTGAACCGGCAGCTGCTGCGGCTCCACAACGAGACGGGCATTCCGCTGGTGTGTACCAACGATGCCCACTATCTCCGGAAGGAGGACGCCGAGAGCCACGATGTGCTTCTGTGCATCCAGACGGGCAAGACCGTGGATGACGAGAACCGGATGCGCTACGAGCCCCAGAACTTCTATCTGCGGTCCACGGAGGAGATGGAGGCGCTGTTTGCGGGGTACCCCGACGCAGTGGCCAACACCCAGCGCATCGCAGACATGTGCCAGCTGGAGTTCACCTTCGGCAAGTACCACCTGCCGGAATTCCAGCTGCCGGAGGGCTACGACTCCCCCGCGTATCTGCGGAAGCTGTGCGATGAGGGGTTCGTCAAGCGGTACGGCGACAGGCCGGAGTACCGCAAGCAGCTGGACTACGAGCTGGACATGATCGAAAAGATGGGGTTCACTGACTACTTCCTGATCGTGTCCGACTTCGTGCGCTATGCCAAGAGCGTGGACATCCCGGTAGGACCTGGGCGCGGCTCTGCCGCAGGGTCCATGGTGTCCTATTGCCTGGAGATCACGGACATCGACCCCATGAAGTACGATCTGTACTTCGAGCGGTTTCTGAATCCGGAGCGGGTATCCATGCCCGATATCGATATGGACTTCGGCGACACCCGCCGCGGTGAGGTGGTGGACTACGTGCGCCGTAAGTACGGCGATGACCACGTGGCCCAGATCGTCACCTTCGGCACTATGGCAGCCCGCGCTGCCATTCGGGATGTGGGTCGCGCTCTGAACATGACCTACGCCGAGGTGGACGTGGTGGCCAAGCTGGTGCCGGCAGGGCCAGGGGCGCTGCACATCACGCTGAAGGACGCTCTGAAGCTCAGCAAGCAGCTGGCGGACGTGTACCGCGATGATCCGCGGGTGAAGAAGCTCATCGACACGGCCATGGCACTGGAGGGCATGCCGCGCCACGCCTCCACCCACGCGGCAGGCGTGGTCATCACCAAGCAGCCGGTGTACGAGTATGTGCCGCTGGCACGGAATGACGACGCCGTGGTGTGCCAGTACGTTATGACCACACTGGAGGAACTGGGCCTGCTGAAAATGGACTTTCTGGGCCTGCGGAATCTGACGGTGCTGGACGACGCGGTGAAGATGGTGCAGGCCTACAAGCCGGACTTCAGACTATCGGACATCCCCGATGACGATCCGGAGACGTATGAGATGATCTCCCGCGGGCAGACCTCCGGCGTGTTCCAGATCGAGTCCACCGGTATGACCGGCGTGTGCGTGGGGCTGAAGCCCCAGAACATTGAGGACATCACCGCCGTCATCGCCCTGTACCGCCCGGGACCTATGGAGTCCATCCCGCGGTTTATTGCCTGCAAGCACGATCCCAAGCTGGTGACGTACAAGCATCCCAAGCTCATCCCTATTCTGTCCGTGACCTACGGGTGCATCGTGTATCAGGAGCAGGTCATCCGCATTTTTCAGGAGCTGGGCGGCTTTTCGCTGGGGCAGGCGGACATGGTGCGCCGCGCCATCAGCAAGAAGAAGGCCAAGGAGATTGAAAAGGAGCGGCAGGCATTCGTCTACGGTGATAAGGAGCGGGGCATTACCGGCTGCGTCGCAAACGGCATCGAGGAGGCCACGGCCCAGGCCATCTATGACGAGATCTTCGACTTTGCCAACTACGCCTTCAACAAGGCCCACGCTGTCAGCTATGCGGTGGTGGCCTATCAGACGGCGTATTTCAAGTGCCACTACACCAAGGAGTACATGGCGGCGCTGCTCACCAGCGTGCTGGACAACTCCGACAAGGTGGCGGGCTATATCGGCGAGTGCCGTGAGTGCGGCATTGCGTTGCTGCCGCCGGATGTGAACCGTTCCTATGACCGGTTCACCGTGGAGCCGGAGGGCATCCGATTTGGTCTGGTGGCCATCAAGAATATCGGCCGCGGCTTCATCCAGTCCGTGGTGCGGGAGCGGGAGCAGAGAGGATTTTTCCGGTCATTCCAGGACTTCTGCCAGCGGATGTACGACTGCGGCGATATGAACAAGCGTGCGGTGGAGAACCTCATCCGCAGCGGCACCTTCGACAGTCTCGGGGACCGGCGGTCCCAGCTCATCGCGGTGTATGAAACGGTGCTGGACGCCATCGGCAGCACACGGCGGCAGAACGTGGAGGGACAGCTGGATATGTTCGGTGGCTCCTCCGGTCAGGAGCACGAGGCGGCCAGGATCCACATGCCGGACATCCCTGAGTACTCCGCCACCGAGCGGATGCATATGGAGAAGGAGACTACGGGGCTGTATCTCTCCGGCCATCCCATGACGGACTGGCGGCCCACGGCCCAGCGGGGAGGGGCAGTGCCTATCCACGAGATCATGGACGATTTTGCCAGCGAGGACGGGCCTGTGCGGTTCGCCGACGGGCAGAATGTCACCGTGGCGGGCATCGTGACCTCCAGCCGGACAAGGACCACCAAGAACAATACGCTGATGGCCTATGTGGTGGTGGAGGACGAGACGGCAGCCATCGAGCTGCTGTGCTTCAGCCGCACCATCGACCAATGCGGCAGCTACATGGCGGTGAACACGCCGGTGCTGGTGAAGGGCAGGCTGTCCGTGCGGGACGAGAAGCCGCCCCAGATCATGTGCGACAGCATCTATCCGCTGGAGCAGAGCATCCCCGTAGGGGAGGAGCACCGTCCAGCGGTGCCAAAGGAGCGGTCCGTCATCTATCTGAGGGTGCCCAGCATGGACAGCCGTGAGTTCCGGCACATCAGTCTGGTGATGACCATGTTCGAGGGCGATACGCCCCTGAAGGTCCGCGTGGCGGACACCGGCAAGATGCTGGGCACCACGTGCCTGGATCATCCGGCCTTCCTGCAGGAGTGCAGAGAGTGGCTGGGGCAGGAGAATGTGGTGGTACGGAAGAAATAACGAGTACGGGTGCGGCGCTGCGGCGCCGCACCTTTGTGCGTTTCGGGCATACACTGTACTGAAAGAGCCATTCTTTCAGTACTTATTAGGAGGTCATTCAAATGCCTGAAAATCTGATGCCGGGCCCCGTCTGCGATCTCAGCAGCGTGCGTGAGTCCGTTTGCGTCCATACACGGAAGATCTTTGATTCCTGCCGCGACAAGGACTGCGTGGAGGATCTGCGGTTCTATCCCACCACGGCGGCGCAGGAGGTGCTGAGCACCTCTCAGATGATCAAGGGCGGCACGGCGGAGCTGCTGTATATTTACACGGATGTGGAGCCGGTGACATTTAACCGTGGGTTCTACTCTATCGATATGCGGTTTTTCTACCGCGTGACGCTGCAGGTCTGCACCGGCACGCCCCGCTGCGCCGAGGCCGAGGGACTGTGCGTGTTCGACAAGCGGTGCATCCTGTTCGGCAGCGAGGGGAACGCCAAGATCTTCTCCTCCGACACGGCCTTTGACGAGCTGGACGTCCCCAACCGGATGCGCACGAATCTGCCCATCGCTGTGGTAGAGGCGGTGGACCCCATCGTGCTGGACACCAAGGCAACGGATTGCCCGCCGACACCCAGCTGCGACTGCGGGAGGCTGATGGAGATCCCGTCCTTTATTGCCCAGAGCTTCAGCGGCCAGCTGGTGTTCGATGACAGTGCCAGCCGCCGGTTCTACGTGACGCTGGGGCAGTTCACACTGGTGCGGCTGGAGCGGGATACCCAGCTGCTCATCCCCGTGTATGACTACTGCGTGCCGCAGTCCGAGTGCCCCTGCGACGCGCAGGAGGATCCCTGCGGCCTGTTCCGCAGCGTGGCGTTCCCTGTCAACGAGTTCTTCCCGCCCAATACGGTGGATGCACCCAACGACTACAACAGCACCCGCAGCTATTGCGCCTGCCACTGAGCGTAAAGAGGAGGAGCTGTGCCTATGGCGCGGCTCCTCCTCTTTACAAATCCCGCTTTTTTGCGTATAATAAAATAAAGCAACAGGGAGGGATACGCTATGGGTATCGGCTTCATTCAGGACAAGCTGGAGATCAAGTTCCTCATTTTATATATCGCCGCCCGTGTGACGGAACCGCTGACACCGGAGGACATGCAGGATCTGACCATGTGCGATGATGGTATCGACTATTTCGACTATGCCGAGTGTCTCAATGATCTGGTGAAGACGGAGCACCTTCGCCTGACAGAGGAGGGACGGTACGCCATCACCGACAAGGGCATGAAGAACAGCCAGATCTGCGAGTCCAGCCTGCCGCTGTCTGTGCGGCAGCGGTCGGACAGAAATATCGCTGCCTATAACAAGGCGGCGCTGCGGCGCGCCCAGGTGCAGAGCCATGTAACGGAGCGGCCCAACGGAACGTATACTGTGACGTTGGCGCTGCGGGACGATGTGGATCAGCTGATGGAGCTGCAGCTGATGGTGGCGGACCGGCCTACGGCCGATGCACTGGCCCAGCGGTTCCAGCGGGAGCCGGAGCGGCTGTACGCCCAACTCACCGGTCTGCTGTGCGGCGGAGACAACGTCTGAGAGGAATCATAGAGCAAAAAAGCACCGCGGCAGTGCCGCGGTGCTTTTGCGTTACTTTTTCTTCTTTTTACCGGCATCCTTGGGCTTGCCGTCCATGCCAATGGGAGGCTTGCCGTTGATAGCGCGGTAGTGGTTGACCTTATCCACACGCTTCTGACGCTTCAGGGCCTTTTCTTTCTCCTTGGCCTTCTTGGCGGCGGCTTTTTTGTCTGCCTCCTTCTTCTGGCGGTAGGCCGCCTTTTCGGGGTCCTCCACAAGGTCCTTGTACTTTTCAGGGTGGCGGGCCCAGTCGATACGATAGACCGTCAGGCCGATCAGCAGGGCAGCGCCTATGATGATAATGCCGTAAAAAAGAATATCCCAGAACATAGAAGGACCTCCTGCACAAGTTTCTATCAGTATACCCCAAAGGACGGCTGTTTGCAAGAAATTTGTAGTCGGGCGGAAGGGAAGGGGGCAGAAAAGTGTTGTCATTTACAGGGAGAAAGCGTATAATAACCCTGAAAAACCGCTCACAGCAAGTATGGGAACAAATTTCACGGAGGTAAACATCATGCTAACAAACTTTAAGGAACTGGAAGACTATGTGCTGAGCCGGAACATGAAGAAGCGCATCGCGCTGGCCAATGCCCATGACGAGCCGGCGCTGTCCGCCGTAGTCCATGCCCACCGCAAGGGCGTGGTCGATGGTACGCTGGTGGGCAAGAAGAACGAGATCATCGCCATGCTGCACGACATGGGCGAGAACGAGAGTGACTACGAGATCGTGGATTTTGATGGTGAGGAGCTGGAGGCCGCCAAGATCGCCGTGCAGTTGGTGCGGGAGGGCAAGGCCGACATCCCCATGAAGGGCATACTCCAGACCTCCAACTTTGCGCGGGCTATCCTGAATAAGGAGACGGGCCTGATTCCTAAGGGCGGCCGCCGTCTCGTCAGCCAGTGCGGTATTTTTGAGTACGAGGGTCGGTTTATCATGATTACCGACGCCGCTATCAATATCGCTCCTGACGTGGAGACCCAGATCGGCATCGTGGAGAACGCGCTGCCTGTGGCCCGCGCGCTGGGCGTGGAGTGCCCCAAGGTGGCCGTACTGTCCGCTGTGGAGAATGTCACAGACAAGATGCCGTCCACCGTCACCGCCAGGGAGATCGCGGAGCGGGGCGTGGAGGGCTGCGTCATCTCCGGCCCGCTGGCACTGGACGGCGCTATCTCCATGGAGTCCGTGAAGCACAAGGCCATTAAGGACCCCGTGGCCGGTCAGGCCGACATCCTGCTGGTGCCGTTTATCGAGATTGGCAATGTGCTGTATAAGGCATGCAGCTACATTGCGGGCAAGACCATGGCCAGTACCATCTGCGGCGCGTCCTGCCCCGTCATCATCACCAGCCGTGCCGATACGCCGGACAGCAAGTACTACTCCATCCTGATGGCTGTGCTGCGCTGCCTGAAGGCGTAACACATGGCGACATCCGCCGATTATCTGACCTTCGTGCTGGAGCAGCTCCCGCCGCTGGGGGTCGTGCGCAGCCGGAAAATGTTCGGGGAATACATGGTGTATTTTAACGAAAAACCGGTGCTTCTGGTGTGTGATAACACGGTTTTTGTGAAAAAACTGCCGGTTTTGGACAATCTGATGTATGATACACCCTGCGGCTGCCCCTACGAAGGGGCGAAGGAGCACTACATGCTGGACGTGGAGGATCGCGAGCTGACGGAGCAGGTGCTGCGGGCTGTCGAGGCCGCTACGCCGCTGCCGAAGCCAAGAAAGAAGAAATAAGCAAAGCAAAGGACGGTTTGCACCGTCCTTTGCTTTGCTTATGGTGAACCGATAGTGGCCTGGATGAAGGGGGGGACTCCCGCAAAAGAGACGCCATGCAGAACGGTTCAGTTGCGCGGGAAAAACCAGCGTGTGTGAACGACAGTCACACACGCTGGTAAATAGAACTCGGCTATCTGTGCGGTAGCTTTCCGGTAAACGTCGGCATGACGAAGACTACCGCTGCTGCACGGACTGAACAATAACAATTATTTTGTTCAATCTTGACAGCACCCAGAAACTCTGCTACCATACCTGCAACGCAAAAGGGAAGCCCGAATGACCGGGTACATGAGATTGAACAAAATAAAAATTTTGTTCAATCGAGTGGAGGCGAATGGATGCAGTGAGGGTGAAATTGAGATTGCAGATGGATTCAGAAACCCACTGACCAGAACCGATCAGCCCCGCATTTAGTTGGATACCTTTTTGGATTAGAAAAATGGATTCGTGCTGTCGAGATCAAGTCAGGTCACTGCAGCGCACGCAGCGATGTTCGGCTGCCGCCGGTATCACGGGATTTACATCGCAATGTCTGCCGCTATCATATTTGATATTTGGAGGTTCTTATGGATCATCGTACAGATTCGCCCCAGCTGCTGCTGGATTTTCTCAGCTACCACGAGACCATCAAGGCACATTCCAAGCATACCGTGGATGAATATTACCTGGATATGCGGAATTTCTTTCGCTACCTCAAGCAGACCCGCAATCCGACACTGGCCGACAAGCGGCTGGACGAGATCGACATCCACGACGTGGACCTGCCGTTTATCGCGTCCATCACGCTGACGGATATCTACGGATACCTCACATATCTCAGCCGCGACCGGCTGCAACATCAGAATAGTGAAAATTCTGACAAAGGATTGAGCGCTGCATCCCGTGCCCGTAAATTGGCCACGATACGCTCATTTTTCAACTATATCTGCAACAAACGACACCTGTTGGAGAACAATCCCTGCAAGGACGTGGACACGCCCAAGCAGATGAAGTCCCTCCCCCGCTATCTGACGCTGAACGAGTGCCTATCCCTACTGGAGTCAGTGGATGGGGCACACAGAGAGCGGGATTACTGTATTCTGACGTTGTTTTTGAACTGCGGACTACGTATTTCGGAGTTGACTGGGCTGGATGTCAATGACATCCAGGACGATGCGCTGCGGGTGCTGGGCAAGGGCAGCAAGGTGCGGGTAGTGTATCTCAACGGCGCCTGCAAGGACGCGCTGGCCCAGTACATGGCGGTGCGACGACCTGTCAGCGGCAAGGACCGGAACGCACTGTTCCTCTCCGGCCAGAACAAGCGCATCAGCCGGTCCACGGTCCACGCCTTGGTAAAGAAGCATTTGTCTGGCGCGGGGCTGGACAGTGAACGATATTCCAGTCACAAGCTGCGGCACACGGCGGCCACGCTGATGCTGCAGAACGGCGTGGATGTCAAGGCCGTGCAGGAAGTTCTGGGCCACGAACACCTAAACACCACAGAGATATATACCCACATCGGCAACGAATCCCTGCGCGTTGCTGCAAAGGCAAATCCCTTGTCAAACGTGAAGATAAAAAGAAAAATTGAAGATACAGATAAGGAGACGGAGGAATAAACCTCCGTCTCCCCTTTTATTCATCGTAAAAGCCCAGAATGTGCAGGATCCGTAGCTCCTGATACTCGTAACTGCTGAGTGGACGCCAATCGGCATCGGCGCTGTGGGCGGCTACCAGTATTTTGTCCGTTGAACCGTCAACGCTGGACTGCACCACCACCGGCGAGTGCTGGAAAGTACTGCCGTTGAACCGGAGCTGGATCACATCGCCCAGCTGGGCGTCCCGCAGGTCGGTCGTGGCATGCGCCACGGGGCCCAGCGATGCCCGGGGACGGGTAAGGAAGTCGTAGAGGTACTCCACGCCGGTCCAGGACGGAGATTTGTTGTTGGCGTTGATGTAGTACCAGCCGTAAAGCGGCGTTTCGTTCATGACGCCGGTGCCGGCGTAGATGCACTGCGATGCGAAATTTGTGCAGTCGCCGCCGATGGCTTCGTAATTGTAGAACTGTGGGTCACGGCCGTAGGCCCAGCGGTGTGCGTACAAAACGGCGTTGAGTCGCCGATAGGGGCGAAATACCATGCTGCATCCCTCCAATAGCATCCTATGCTGCGGTGGCGCGTACTGTTCATTGACATTTCCGGTAAAATGCGGTAATCTTATACGGAACATTAAGGAATGGAGGTCCCCCATGAATACAGCAGAGCTCTCCCGCGTATGCCGTCAGGTACGTCGGGATATTATCAACATGACGGCAAATGCCGGTTCCGGCCACCCCGGCGGCTCCCTCTCTGCGGTGGAGCTGATGGTCAGCGTGTTTTACAACCATATGCGTGTCGATCCCCAGAATCCCAAGGCGGAGAACCGCGACCGCTTCGTGCTGAGCAAGGGCCATGCGGCCCCCTGCTACTACGGCGTGCTGGCGGAAAAGGGCTTTTTCAGCCGCGATGAGTTCAAGAACTTCCGGCAGTTGCACAGCATCCTGCAGGGCCATCCCGACTGCAAGAAGGTGCCCGGCATCGATGCCTCTACTGGCTCGCTGGGTCAGGGTTGCTCCATCGCCGTGGGTATGGCGCTGGGCGCCAAGCTCCAGGGCAAGGATACCAAGGTTTTTGCCATGCTGGGCGACGGCGAGTGCCAGGAGGGCCAGATCTGGGAGGCACTGATGTCCGCCGCTCACTACAAGCTGGACAATCTGACGGTCATGGTGGACAACAACGGTCTGCAGATCGACGGCAGCAACAACGAGGTCATGAGCCTGGGTGATCTGGCGGCCAAGCTGCGGGCCTTCGGCTTTGACCTGTATGAGATCGATGGCCACGATCTGGATGCCATCGAGGCGGCGCTGAGCGCGCCGGTGACGGCTGGTAAGCCCAAGGCCATTCTGGCCCATACGGTGAAGGGCAAGGGCATTTCGTTTATGGAAAACCAGGTAGGCTGGCACGGCAAGGCTCCCAACGAGGAGCAGCGCCAGCAGGCCCTGAAGGAATTGGAGGACTGAGCCATGAGTGAGAAAATTGCAACCCGTGAAGCCTACGGCAAAGCCCTCGTGGAGCTGGGAGAACAGAACGAGAAAGTGGTGGTGCTGGACGCCGATCTGGCCGGCGCCACCATGACCAAGTATTTCAAGGCGGCCCATCCTGACCGCTTCTTTGACTGCGGTATCGCTGAGGCCAACATGATGAACATCGGCGCGGGCCTGTCCACTATGGGGCTCATCCCCTTCTGCTCCACCTTCGCCATGTTCGGCGCAGGCCGTGCCTACGAGCAGATCCGAAACTCCATTGCCTACCCCAAGTTCAACGTGAAGATCTGCTGCTCCCACGCCGGTGTGTCCGTGGGTGAGGACGGCGGCAGCCACCAGTCCGTGGAGGACATTGGCCTGATGCGGCTGGTGCCGGGTATGACGGTCATCGTGCCCGCCGATGCCAAGGAGGCCCGCAAGGCTGTCTTTGCACTGGCGGAGTTCCAGGGTCCTGCCTACATGCGGCTGGCCCGACTGGCTACGCCGGTGTTCGAGGAAGACTATCCCTTTGAGATCGGCAAGGCCAACGTGATGCGCGAGGGCAAGGACGCAGCGGTGTTTGCCTGCGGCCTGATGGTCAACGAAGCGCTGGAGGCGGCCAAGCTGCTGGCAGCGGAGGGCGTCGAGATCAGCGTCATCAACGTCCACACCATTAAGCCTATCGATGCAGCTTGCGTCACCGAGTACGCCGAGAAGTGCGGCAACGTAGTGACAGTGGAGGAGCACAGTGTCATCGGCGGTCTGGGTGATGCGGTGGCCGATGTGCTGATGGGCAAGGTCAACTGCAAGTTCCGCAAGATCGGCATCAACGACCGGTTCGGACAGTCCGGCAAGGCCGCAGAGGTACTGCGGGAGTACGGCCTGACCGCCGATCAGATCGCGGAAAGAATCAAGGAGACCCTGTAAAGGGAAAATACATGACAATAAAAATCCCGCAAGGCTTATGGCCTTGCGGGATTTTGCTTATCGATTCAGAGAAAGGACGTATATCTGGCAGGGGTTCCACTCGTCCCAAAGCGTGGGAAAAACCTCAAACTCCTTGAAGCCGCAGCTGAGATAGAACCGATTGGTGCGGTCATACTCCCCGTACTTCCCCATCTGCACGGTCTTGACCTGCATGAATTCGTATCCTGTCTGGCGGGCGTAAGCTATGGCGGCGTCCATCAGCGCACGGCCGTATCCCTTGCGGTGGCAGGGCTTCAGAACGCCCATGACCGCCAGCTCTACGGTGCTGCGCCCCGTTTCCTTAAGACAAAGAAATCCTACCGGTGCGCCGTCTTTCTCGCAGACGAAGCAGGGCTCATGGGCGGCGTCAGTGATATACCCCTCCGTAGCGGCGGGAATGCCGAACCACTCCGGCAGCTGTGAAAGGATCGTGCGGGCAATTTCCACGCGCCGGGCGGGGTCGGAAACAAATGCAGCGGGCAAGATATCACCTCGGATTTCCATTTTTTCTGCGCTCATATTACCACAAAACGACCAAAAAATCAAGTCTTGTAAACATTTTGCCCCTGGTGCAGGTAATATAGCGAGATGATTCTTATGAGCATGACAGCATTGGTCAGCGCGTTCTGCCGCACCTATCACAGTGAGCGGGGCGGCGCAAAATTTTCGACAGCACTTGCGCGGTAAACGGTGCGCCGTTCTTCGTCCCGGATCTCTGGAGAAATGTGGAGCAGGCGCTGTGTCTGCTGGCAAAGTGAGAGGAAAACGGCCCAATCAACAGAAACGAACGGCGCGGCCCTTGCGGGTCACGCCGTTCGCCTTGCGGTTTACGCGGAAATACGGGCAAAATAGGCTCAGGCCTTGCCGGCGCAGCCCAGCACGTCCACCAGCTTGTGGCGCACCAGCTCCTTGATGTTGGCGCGGGCGGGCTTCAGGTACTCGCGGGGATCGAACTTGTCGGGATGCTCGGTCATGAACTGACGGATGGTGCCGGTCATGGCCAGACGCAAATCGGAGTCGATGTTGATCTTGCAGACGGACAGGCGGGCGGCCTGGCGCAGCTGCTCCTCCGGCACGCCGATGGCGTTGGGCATCTTGCCGCCGTTGTCGTTGATCATCTTCACATAGTCCTGCGGGACGGAGGAAGAACCGTGCAGCACGATGGGGAAGCCGGGCAGACGCTTGCTGACCTCCTCCAGTACGTCGAAGCGCAGAGGAGGCGGCACCAGAATGCCCTGCTCATTGCGGGTGCACTGCTCGGGCTTGAACTTATAGGCGCCGTGGCTGGTGCCGATGGCGATGGCCAGAGAGTCGCAGCCGGTCTTGGCGACGAACTCCTCCACCTCCTCGGGATGGGTGTAGGATGCCTCGTGGGAGGCCACCTTGACATCGTCCTCGATGCCGGCCAGGGTACCCAGTTCGGCTTCCACCACGACACCGTGGTCATGGGCGTACTCCACCACCTTGCGGGTGATCTCGATATTCTCGGCGAAGGGCTTGGAGGAGGCGTCGATCATCACAGAGGTGAAGCCGCCGTCGATGCAGCTCTTGCAGGTCTCGAAATCGGGGCCGTGGTCCAGATGCAGCACGATGGGGATGTCGGGGCAGCAGGCCACAGCGGCTTCCACCAGCTTCACCAGATAGGTGTGGTTGGCGTAGGCGCGGGCGCCCTTGCTGACCTGCAGGATGACGGGAGCGTGCTCCTCCTGGCAGGCCTCGGTGATGCCCTGCACGATCTCCATATTGTTGACGTTGAAGGCGCCGATGGCGTAGCCGCCGGCATATGCCTTCTCAAACATTTCCTTGGATGTTACCAGTGCCATAATCATATCTCCTTTTCCGCAATAAAAATTTGCTGTTTTGTACGGAATGATTGTTACATTCCTATTGTATCATATTTTTTCATATTTGCAAGAGCGAAAGCATTTACATTCCCAAATTTCCATGGTAAAATACCTGTTTGAGGGCATACCGGCGGCGCATCGCAAGCGTGGGCCGGAGCATCATCAAATCTCAACCTATGTTTCGGAGGTATGGACCTATGAAAGAATTGCGCGGCGCGTGTATCATCGGCCAGTCCGGCGGTCCCACGTCTGTCATCAATGCCAGCGCCTACGGCGTCATCGACACGGCGCTGAAGTCCGGCGCCATCACCCAGGTGCTGGGCGCGGAGCACGGCATCAAGGGCGTGCTGGCCGACCGGCTGTTTGACATGGGGCAGGAGGACCCTGAGGAGCTGCGGCTGCTGAAGTACACCCCCTCCTCTGCTCTGGGCTCCTGCCGGTACAAGATTGCCGATCCCGAGCTGGATGACACGGACTACAAGCGTATCCTGGAGGTGTTCAAGAAGCACGATGTCCGCTATTTCTTTTATAACGGCGGTAACGACTCCATGGATACCTGCAACAAGATCAACCAGTATATGCAGTCCGTGGGCTACGACTGCCGCGTGATGGGCGTGCCCAAGACCATCGACAACGATCTGTTCGGCACCGACCACTGCCCCGGCTATGCCTCCGCAGCCAAGTATATCGCCACGTCCATCATGGAGGTCTATCAGGACGCCCATGTGTACGACACCGGCATGATCGTGGTGGTGGAGATCATGGGCCGTCACGCCGGCTGGCTGACGGCGGCCTCCGCGCTGGCCGGTGAGTACGGCGCAGGTCCCGACCTGATCTATCTGCCGGAGACGGATTTCAGTATGCCTGATTTTATTGAGGACGTCAAGCGCATTTATCAGGAGAAGGGCAACTGCATTGTGGCCGTGTCCGAGGGCATCCATTACGAGAACGGCGACTTCGTGTCTGAGGCCAAGGTGGCCGCCAACGACGGTTTCGGCCACGCCCAGCTGGGCGGTCTGGCCACCATTCTGTCCCAGGTCCTGAAAGAGGAGACGGGCGCCAAGGTCCGCGGTATCGAGCTGAACCTGCTGCAGCGCTGCGCCGCCCATCTGGCCAGCGAGACCGACATCGAGGAGTCCTATATGGCCGGTAAGGTGGCTGTGGAGAACGCCGTCAACGGCATCAACGGCCGTATGATCGGCTTTGAGCGCGGCGTGCAGGACGGCAAGTACGCCTGCCGCACCAAGCTCATCCCCCTGATGGAGGTGGCCAACGTGGAGAAGAAGATCCCCCGCGAGTGGATCAACGAGGCGGGCAACGGCGTGAACCATCAGTTCATCGAGTACGCGCTGCCGCTGATCCAGGGCGAGCCGAACCTGCCGCGGCAGGACTCCCTGCCCCGCTTCGCCAAGCTGAAAAAGGTGCTGGCCAAGTAAATAGAGCCTTATACAGCAACGGCTGGAAAGTATCTCTACTTTCCAGTCGTTGTTTCGGTTATGGGTACTCAGGTATGGAGATGCCGCTGTTATCATTGGAATCGATGGCTTGGACTTGCGGAGTATATGCGGCGGCTGAGACAATGTTACTTGCAATTCTTCTCATAGATGATACGCAGGCCCTCCATCATCAGATACTTGTCGTAGGTGACGTGGTTGCGGCAGTAGCGCGCGATCACCGGTGCGTTGGGACCGGTGGCTACGATGGACGGCTCCTCCCCGTCCAGCATGTCGCGGATGCGGTCGATGATGCCGTCCAGCATGCCGGCAGTGCCGTAGACAATGCCGCTGCGCATACAGTCCTCCGTGTTTTTTCCGATAAGGTGGCGAGGATGCTGGAGGGAAATATTGGGTAGCTGCGCCGTGTGGTCGGACAGGGCGTCCAGTGACAGGCGGACGCCGGGGAACATCAGCCCTCCCTCGTAGCAGCGCTTGGCGGAGATGTAGGAGATGATGGTGGCGGTGCCCATGTCGATCATAATGATGGGCGCAGGATACTTTTCCAGCGCCGCCACGGCGTTGGAGACGATGTCGGCGCCCAACTGCTGGCTGTTGAACTCCATGCGGATATTCAGACCCGTTTTGATGCCGGCGCCTACCATCATGGGGGGTTTGCCCAGCAGGCGGGTCAGGGCCTTCTCCATCATGAAGTTGATGGGCGGCACCACACTGGCAAAGATGGCACCGCTGACGTCGTGGATGTCGCAGCCGTACAGCGTGAACAGGTTCATCAGATCGATGCTGATCTGGTCCGCCGTCTTGCGGCTGTCCGTGTCCAGAGACGCCAGAAAACGCAGTTCCCGCGCCTTGTCGAACAGACCCACGGAAATGTTGGAATTGCCGATGTCAATGGCTAACAACATGGGTATATCCTCCTCCCTTTTTTGCCTATCATACCACGGTGCTGTGCGGTTTACAAGCGGCGACAGGCAAAAAGCTGCCTCCATACGATTGTATGGGGGCAGCTTTTTCGTTGAAACGGGGTGCTTACTCCTGGGTCACGAAGGTGTCTGCTTCGTCCACAGTATACATGTGCTCCAGCATGCGGGTGACCATGTTGCTGTAACCCCACTCGTTGTCGTACCAGGCGATGAGCTTGACGAAATCGTGGTCCAGCATGATGCCCGCTGTCTCGTCGAAGATGCAGGGGCAGGGATTGCCGATCAGGTCGGTGGACACCACCTGGTCGCGGGTGTAGCCGATGATGCCCTTCATGTATGTCTCGGAGGCGTGGAGGATCTCGTAACAGATGTCGGCGTAGGAGACGGTGCGGCCCAGGCGGGCGGTCAGATCCACCACGGATACGTCCGCCGTAGGGACACGGAAGGCCATGCCGGTCATCTTGCCCTTCAGGGATGGGATCACGCGGCCCACGGCCTTGGCAGCGCCAGTGGAGGTGGGGATGATGTTGTTAAGGATGGAACGGCCGGTGCGCCAGTCACTGCCACCGCGGGAGTCTACCGCCTTCTGCTTGGCGGTGGAAGCGTGGATGGTAGACATCAGGGACTGCTGGATGCCGAACTCCTTGTGGATGACGTAGGCCAGTGGGGCCAGGCAGTTGGTGGTGCAGCTGGCGTTGGAGATGACCCGCATGTCGGAGCGGTACTCGTCGCTGTTAACACCGTAAACAAAGGTGGGGGTGGCATCGTCCTTGGCGGGGGCCGTCAGGATGACTTTCTTGGCGCCGCCCTTGAAATGACGACTGGCCTTCTCCGTGGTGTTGTTGGCGCCGGTGGACTCAATGATGTACTCCGCGCCGCAGTCCGCCCAGTTGATCATGGCCGCGTCAGACTCGCCGTATACCTTGATCTTGCGGCCATTGACCACCAGATCGCCGCCGGCGTGCTCGATCATGCCGGGGAAGTTGCGGAAAACAGAGTCGTACTTCAGCAGATAGACCATATAGTCGATGTCCGCTTTGCGCAGGTTGATGCCGCAGACCTCAAATTTCTCGGGGTCCTCCGCCAGAATACGCATGACGACACGGCCGATGCGGCCAAAGCCATTGATACCGATTTTGATTCCCATGATGCTGTCCTTTCCTTCTTTTCTCCGCAGCGACTGCGGTAGTTGTTCCAAGTACATTATAGCATTCCTTTTGGATTTGTCACTATTTATTTGCGATTTTGTACTAAAAATTTTTAGTTTCGTAAGATTAACGGCAAAAATAGTTAAAAAATGTTCAATTTCAAATCCAAACGTTCCATACATTTCAAACTATGCAGACGTGTCCCGCAGACAGTGGAAAAGGCGGGGCATACGCTCCGCCTTTTCCGGTATCACCGGTCACAGGATGATGCAGATCAGGCCCGCGCCTCCCTCGTTAAGAATGCGCTCCAGCGCTTCCCGCAGCTTGCTCTGCGCATCGGTGGGCATCCGCTTCAGCTTGGCGTTCAGGTCCTCCCCCGCGATCTCGTTAAAGCTGCGGCCGAAGATGTTGGACTGCCAGATCTTGCCCGTGTCTCCTTCAAACTGCTGGAGCAGGTAGTTGACCATTTCCTCCGACTGCTTCTCGTTGCCCACGATGGGCGAAACGGTGGTAGACACGTCCGCTCGTATCATGTGGATGGACGGAGCGCTGGCCCGCATACGCAAACCGTAGCGCCCCCCCTGCTTGACGATCTCAGGATCCTCCAGCTCCAGCTCTTCCACTGAAGGCAGCACCACGCCGTAGCCCGTCTCACGGGCGGCTGTGAGTGCGGGAGCCACTCGGTCATACTGCCGCTTGGCGTCGGCCAGCTCCGTCAGCAGCTGCATCAGGTCGCCGTCATCACTGACGGCCAGACCGGAACGCTCCGTCAGCGTCTGGTAGAACAGGCTGCGGGGCAGCCGTACCCGTGCCTGCGCCACGCCGCGGCCCAGGTCGATCTGCTCTATGCCGGCATCCTCCACGTTCTCCGCCGCCTGCAGGGATGCAAGATGCGGCGCCAGCTGCCGGATGCAGCACAGCTCGGCGGTCTCCGCGGCCACGCTCTGGTAGAGTCCGCTTTTGATGGGGTGGTCTCCAGGCAGAGCGTCCACCCAGGACGGCAGGAACACGTCCAGTTCCTGTAACGGGAACTCATACAGCAGGCCACGCAGCAGGCCCTGTATCTCCTGCTCCGACAGAGTCTGGCAGTTCACCGCCAGGCAGTTGACGCCGTACTTTTCCGCAATCTCCTCCACAATGGAGGCGGCGCGGGAGCTGTGGGGCTCCGCGGAATTCAGCAACACCACAAAGGGCTTGCCGATCTCCTGCAGCTCGCGGATCACGCGCTCCTCCGCCTCCAGATAGTCCTCCCGTGGGATATCTGTGATGGTGCCGTCTGTGGTGATGACCACGCCCACGGTAGAATGGTCGGTGATGACCTTACGGGTGCCGATCTCCGCGGCCTCGGTCATGGGGATCTCGTGGTCGAACCAAGGCGTCATGACCATGCGGGGCGACAGGTCCTCGAACTGGCCCACAGCCCCGGGGACCATGTACCCCACGCAGTCGATGAGCCGCACGGAAAAGGCCGCATCTCCCTCCAGTTGGACGCGGACGGCCTCCTCCGGCACGAATTTCGGCTCTGCCGTCATGATGGTGCGGCCGGAGCCGCTCTGGGGCAGCTCATCCTGCGCCCTGTCGCGGCGGTAGGCATTGTCGATGTAGGGCAGGACCTGGGTCTCCATGAAGCGCTTGATGAACGTGGATTTGCCCGTGCGTACCGGGCCGACAACGCCGATATAGATACTGCCGCCCGTGCGGGCCGCCATATCCTGATAGATGGATGTGGATAGATTCATAATGCCTTCCTCCGAATCCTGACTGTTACCACATGTCTATGCGTCGGCGGTGGGGATTAGAAGGGTTTTGTGGGCAGGGCAGAACACGTGCGGACGGGACAATCCACATCCGTAGCCCTCATCATAGCAATACTGAATGAACGACTTCGATGCTTTCAAGAGGCCGTTGATGTAGCTGCCTTTTCTTCCCTTCCGGCTCATAAACGCGCTGAATTGCCGCACCACAGCCAAATTGATGTCCTCTACCTCTTGGATGTGCGCCTCCTGCTCGCAAAAGCGCAAAAAGAGATTGAGGCTATTCCGATACCCGCGAATGGTCTTCGGGGTATACTTCCTAACCTCAATCTCAATTAAGTATTCTCTGATAGCGGCGCTGGTTTTCATGTCAATTCCTCCTTTGGTATGTCGCAACCAAAGGGGAATGTATATCACAGCGCAATCGATGTATTTCGCAGCCGAGAAAAAATCGGTTCCGAAAATACACTGTTTTACAGAAAATCAGCTTCTTTTCCACAGGAAAAGTTCCATCAATCCTGCTGCCAGTTATGCCAGACGTTCTGCACGTCCTCATTGTCATCCAGCATGTCCAGCAGCTTGGTCATGCTGCGGACATCGTCCTCGCTGGTCATGGTGATGTAGTTCTGGGGTACCATCTCGATTTCCGCGCTCTCGAAGGTGTAACCCTTCTCCTCCAGCGCCTTGACCACGTCGTTGAAGCTGTCAGGGTCGGTGGTGACCTCAAACACGGGGCCATCGGCCTCCATGTCCTCGGCGCCGGCATCCAGCGCGTCCATCATGACGGTATCCTCGTCCAGTTCCTCATCCTCGTTGCTGATGACAATGACACCCTTGCGGTCGAAGGACCAGCTGACGCAGCCCTGCGCACCCATGCCCTTGCCGAACTTATCAAAGTAGTGGCGGATCTCCGGCGCGGTGCGCTGGCGGTTGTCGGTCAGCGCCTCCACGATGACGGCCACGCCGCAGGGACCGTAGCCCTCGTAGGTGACGGACTCATAGTTATCGGTGTTGCCGGAGCCCAGCGCCTTGTCGATGGTGCGCTTGATGTTGTCGTTGGGCATATTGGCTGCCTTGGCCTTGGCCACCACGGTGGCCAGGCGGGAGTTGTTTGCGGGGTCGCCGCTGCCGCCCTGCTTGACGGCCACGATGATCTCCTTAGCGATCTTGGTAAAGGTGGCGGAGCGCTTGGCGTCAGCCGCGCCCTTGGTCTTTTGGATATTGTGCCACTTGGAATGTCCGGACATAGTTTACTTCTCCTTTATGCAGTATTGGATGACCTCGCTGCGATGCGCGGTCGTTTTTATAACGGTGGCTGCGGGGAACACCTTTTGCAAATAGTCCACCACGGCGGCGCAGACCCCGTCCTCTGTGGGGAAATGCCCCGCGTCGATGAGGTTCAGCTCCGTGTTATCCAGAAACTCGTGATACCGCAGGTCGGACGTGACAAAGGTATCGCAGCCGGCGGCAATGGCCTGAGGGATATAGTCGCCGCAGGCGCCGCCCCCCACCGCCACGCGGTGGACAGGTTTGCCGCAGTCGGTATAGCGCAGACCATTGCATCCTAACGATTTTATCACAAAATGGGTGAACTCCACAAGGGGTATTTCGCATTTTAACGTGCCGACCCGGCCGATTTTTTCATCCGTCAGTGGTTTCAGGTCCCGCAGGCCCAGCTTTTGGGCGAGAATATCGTTGACGCCGCCCTCCGCCGCATCCAAATTGGTGTGCATACAGATGGCGGAGATATCATGTGTCACCAGCTCCATCAGGATGCGGCCCTGCCGGTCGTCAGTGCGCAGTGTCTGGACGGGGTGCCATGTGCAGTTCATCACCGGATGGTGGGACACAATGAGGTCGAAGCCGCCTGCGACAGCCTCCCGCACCACCCGCTCTGTGATGTCCAGCGATACCAGGACGCGGTGCACTCCCCTGTCTGGGTCGCCCACCAGATGTCCCACGTTGTCCCAACTGGCCGCCAGCTGGCGGGGTGCCCATTCGTAAAGCGCCTGTTCCACTTGCCGTACCGTTGTCATATCGCATCCCTCTTTTCTTCCAGTTCCGCCGCCAGCGCCTCTGCCTGTGCCGCCAGTGCGGGGCCATTGGGATCGCTGCTGCGGCGCAGACCCTCTGCCGAGCGGCGCAGCTTGGCGGCGTGCTCTGCCAGATACGCGCCGTGCAGTGGGTCACCCTCCAACAGGATGCCGCACAGGGCCTCCGCTTCGGTGAGGGAACGGTGCGCACCGCCCGTTACCGTCAGGATGGGATAAACGCGGCCCTTGTCCTCCACCAGACATTCCGCTGTAAAGGTATATCCATTGCCAGCCAGCCAATGGCGCAGGTCAGCAGCCTTCGTCATGGGCTGCAGCAGCAACATATGGCCGTTTCTCGTCCATGGCGCCGCGGACAGGATGGCGATAATCGTCTCGCCGCCCATGCCGGCGATGACGATGACATCCGTCTCTTCCGGCGCGATGGCGGACAAGCCCGAGCACAGACGAAAGTCGATGCCCTTTACACCGTATTGCTGCGCCGTGCGGCGGGCGTGCTCCAGCGGCTCCACACCGATGTCGGAGGCGATGGCGGAGAGTATCCTCCCCTGCTGCAGCAGCGCCACAGGCAGGTAGCCGTGATCCGTGCCCACGTCCGTCAGGCGACAACCGTCCGGTACCAGCTGCGCCAGACGGCACAGGCGTGGCTGTAATGCTAATTGCTTCTGATCCATTTCTCCTCAACGCAGAAAGCGCCACGCATACAGCCGTATGCGTGGCGGCTCGTCTGATTTACTCGGCGATGGGCTTGTTAGCTTCCTCGTTCACCACGGCCAGCAGCTTGTCCACATCGATACCGTGAACGGCGCACGCTTCCTCTACCGTCTCGCCACGGGAGGAGGGGCAGCCCAGGCAGTGCATGCCAATGGACAGGAAAATGGGGGCCGTCTGGGGGGCAACGTCCAGAATATCACCGATAATGGTGTCTTTCGTGATCTCGATCATGTGAATAACCTCCGAAATTGATGTTACGTATAGTATACCCCAATATCCTGCGGGTTTCAACAGGATTTTTAGGAGAAAAAAAGGATACGTGCCGAAGCACGTATCCTTTTTTGTTATCGTGTACGATAGTGTGCAGGATCACTCAGCCGTTCTCACGCATCTCAGCGAAGCAGGCGCTGCAGTACACGGGACGGTCGCTCTTGGGCTCGAAGGGCACCTTGGCCTCGCCGCCGCACTTGGCACAGACAGCGGTGAAGTACTCACGGGGACCACGGGCCGCGTTCTTGCGAGCGTCGCGGCAGGCCTTGCAGCGCTGGGGCTCGTTCTGGAAGCCGCGCTCAGCGTAGAACTCCTGCTCACCGGCGGTGAACACAAACTCGTTGCCGCACTCTTTGCACACTAAAGTCTTGTCTTCGTACATGATTTTACCCTCTCTTTGAGAAAAATATATTGCGCTCAGCCGTTGCTGATGTCGCCGGATAAAAGTTGCCGCGCAATTTTGCGGCGTATGCGCTGCACAGCGTTGTCCACCGATTTGGGGGACTTGCCGACAGTCTCTGCGATCTCGCGGCACGTAAGACCGTCTAAATAATACCCTAAAATCTTTACCTCGAATTCGGACAACAGCTTGCGGGCGTTTTCCAACAGACTGGCAGCTTTTTCTCTGTCGATCAGGAGCACCTCCGGATCGGCATTGGCAAAGGAGAGATTCGCGTCAAAGAATGAGGGATCAAGGGGGACCGCTTGGTTCAGGGGCGCATGCTTGCCTGACGCAGCCGACTTCAACACCGAGTAGAGCCGGCGGCGGATACATGTTTCGGCAAAGGTATAAAAGGAAGCGCCGTGCCCCGTCTCGTACTCGCGGATGGCCTTGATGAGACCGAACATGCCCTCCTGCAGCAGATCTTCGCTGTCGCCCCCCGCCAGAAAGTACGGACGGGCGCAGCTACGCACCAGACGGTGATAGCGGGCGGCCAGCACCTCCTCCGCCAGGCGGTTCCCCGCTCTGACGCAGGCGCACAATTCCTCGTCGCTCAGCGCTGCCAGATGTTCGTAGTCTGCCCATGTATCATTTACCATAGTGTATTATACCTTTTCACAAAATAATTTGTCAAGTAATTGCGGAAAGTTTGTCAAAAATAGCTCAAATTCGTTGGGCTTCGTGGTGATTATGCCCTATCGATTTGTTCAATTTGGCGATGCGATGCATACGGCGCGGCGTTTACAGGGACAGCTGCTCGGGCTCCGGACGGTCGATATGCAGGTGCTCGTAGGCTTTCCGTGTCACGCAGCGTCCCCGGGGCGTGCGGGTCAGGAAGCCGATCTGCATCAGATACGGCTCGTAGACATCCTCCAGTGTGACGGATTCCTCTCCGATGGTGGCGGCCAGCGTCTCCAGGCCCACCGGTCCTCCGCCGTAGTTTTCAATGATGGCGCGGAGCATACGGCGGTCCACCTGATCCAGACCCAGGAAGTCTACCTCCAGCGCCAGCAGCGCCTGATCGGCCACCTTGCGTGTAATGACGCCGTCAGCTACCACCTGAGCGAAGTCGCGGACGCGGCGGAGCATGCGGTTGGCGATACGGGGTGTGCCGCGGGAGCGGCGGGCGATCTCCATGGCGCCCTCCGGCTCGATCTCCACATTGAGGATACCGGCGCTGCGGGTCACGATGGTGGCCAGCTCCTCCGGCGTATAGAGCTCCAGCCGCAGTGTGACGCCGAAGCGGTCCCGCAGCGGCGCGGACAGGGAGCCCGCTCGGGTGGTGGCGCCGATCAGGGTAAAGCGCGGCAGGTCCAGCCGGATGGAGTTGGCGGAGGGCCCCTTGCCGATGATAATGTCGATGGCGTAGTCCTCCATGGCGGGGTACAGGATCTCCTCCACCGACCGATTCAACCGATGGATCTCGTCCACGAACAGGATGTCGTTCTCATTGAGATTTGTCAGCAGTGCCGCCAGATCCCCGGGCTTTTCAATGGCAGGGCCGGAGGTGATGCGGATATTGACGCCCATTTCCTGGGCAATGATGCCGGCCAGCGTGGTTTTGCCCAGGCCCGGGGGGCCGTGGAGCAGCACGTGATCCAGCGCCTCCGTGCGGCGGCGGGCGGCTTCAATGAAGATGGACAGGTTCTGCTTGGCCTTCTCCTGTCCGATGTACTCCGCCAGCGTGTGGGGACGCAGGGATGTCTCGCCGGTGTCCTCAGCGAGGAACGTCTTGGCGACAATAGACTCCTCGTAGATGTCCGTGCCGAAGTCGATGCTCATGCTGTGCCCTCCCCTACTTTACCATTTTCTTCAGTGACTGCCGGATGATCTCCTCCAGAGGCAGCGCGTCCATGTCGATGCCCTTCAGGGCGGCGGCGATCTCCTGAGAGCCGTAGCCCAGCACCGCCAGCGCCGCCGCGGCCTCGCCGGCTTTGTTGTTCTGAGCGGGCATGGCAGCGGCCGCACCGCTGCCGGCCTCGAAGCCGCCCTGCTCCTTGATCAGCTTGTCCTTCAGCTCCAGAATGATGCGCTGGGCGATTTTCTTACCGATTCCGGGCGCGGCGGTCAGAGCCTTCTCGTCACCCATCACCACCGCCATGGACAGCTGCTGCGGCGTCGTGGACGACAGGATGGACAGCGCGGCCTTGGGGCCCACGCCGGACACACCGATGAGCATCTTAAAACTGCGCAGCTCGCTCTGGCTGGCGAAGCCGAACATCTCCATGGCGTCCTCCCGCACGTTCAGATAGGTGTAGAGCTTGGCCCGCTCCCCTTTCTTCAGCTGAGAGAGCGTATAGTTGGTGGTGGCACAGGCGTAGCCTACGCCGCTGCAGTCGATGACGGCCAGACCGGCTTCGATCTCCGCCACGGTGCCGTTGACATAGTAGAACATATCAGACAGTCTCCTTCACGTTGGGATCCTTGCGCCGCAGCAGACTGGTGGCACTGCGGGCGTGGCAGATGGCGATGGCCAGCGCGTCCGCCGCATCGTCGGGCCGCGGCACGGCATTCAGCTTCAGCAGGCGCCGCGTCATGTCCATGACCTGTTTTTTCTCGGCCAGACCGTAGCCCACCACTGCCTGCTTTACCTGCATGGGCGTGTACTCGTAGATGGGGACGCCCATCTTCTCCGCCGTGCAGAGGATGACGCCGCGCCCGTGGGCCACGGCGATGCCAGTGGTGATGTTCTTGCTGAAAAACAGTTCCTCAATGGCGATCTCATCCGGCTGGAACTGCTGGATCAGTTGGGTCAGATCCTGCTCGATCTGCACCAGCCGCGTGGCCAGCGGCAGCCCCGCCGATGTGTTGATGGCCCCGTATTGCAGCATCCGCATGGCGCTGCGCTCCGTCTCGATAAGTCCGAAGCCTACGATGGCCACGCCGGGGTCGATACCCAAAATGCGCATGGCGCTCCTCCACCTCTTAAACATTAGTTCTATTATAGCAAACCGACGGCAAAATAGCAACAAAAACCGCCCTGCTTTCACAGGGCGGTCTGTCGGTGCGGCGCAGTGTTTCAGGCGCGTGGATGCGCCTTGTTGTACACGTCTTTCAACTGCTTCTTGATGACATGGGTGTAGATCTGGGTGGAGGAGATATCGGCATGCCCCAGCATCTCCTGGATGGAGCGGAGGTCCGCACCGTTCTCCAGCAAATGTACCGCGAAGGAGTGGCGCAGCGTGTGGGGCGTGATGTCTTTGTTGATCTCCGCCTTCTCCTGATAGTACTTGATGATCTTCCAAAAGCCCTGACGGCTCATGCGCTCGCCGTTCATGTTGACAAACAGGGCCTGCTCGTTCTCATCAGCGATGATGCGGGGCCGGATATCCTTCACGTAGTCCTCCAGCGCCTTGACGGCGGCGGGATACAGCGGCACGATGCGCTCCTTGTCCTTGCTTCTGCAGCGGATGAAGCCTGCGGACAGGTTGATGTCACCGACGTTCAGGCCGATGAGCTCCGACACGCGGATACCGGTGGCGTACAGCAGCTCCAGCATGGCGTGGTCACGGAACCCCTTCTCATCCACGCACTTGGGCTGTTCTAAGAACAGCTCCACCTCGCGGTTGGTCAGGATCTCCGGATATTTGCGCTCCACCTTCATGGCTGTCACAGCTTTGGCGGGGTTGGTCTTAACTGCGCCGGACTGCACCATGTAGCTGTAGAAGGACTTGATGGATGCGGTAGAGCGGGTCACGGTGGCGGGAGACTTCCCGCTGTGGTTCATATGGAGCAGGTACTCGTTGATGGTCTCCTTCTTCACCTTGCGGAGGTCGGCGGTACCGTTGGTGATGAGCCAGCTCTGGAATTGGGTCAGATCGCGTATGTAGGAACTGAGGGTATTGGCGGAGGCCCTTTTCTCCTCGCTTAGATAGGCGCGGTAGGCCGCGATATAGTCCGTCATATTCCCTCACCCCTCTCCTTTTTCAGGCGATACGCGCCAAAATAAGCGCAAAAAATTTTGGTACAATGGCGCACTCCACCACCGTACCGGTCAGAAGCACAAACACACAAAACAGCAGCATCCGCCAGTTCAGCTCCGGTCTGCGGGGCCGCAGACGCGGCATGGCGCGGCACGCCTGGGCAAAACCGGCATCGGCCAGGCACAGCGTACACGGCAGCACAAACAGACACCGCAGCCCCAGAGCCGCCAGCGCCAGCAGCACACCGTCCCGTCCCAGCGCTGCAGCGAAGCAACACACGGAAAAGGACAGAAAAAAACCCTGTGCCGCACACAACAGTGGGATCAGAGCCACACCGGCGGCACTGAGCCCGAACAAAAACGCCAGCAGCGGATACCGCAGGTAGGCTGCCGCCGCGGACAGCACGGACACAGGCTGCTGCGAGCGGCCATCCGCCAGTTGGGCGTAGCTCTGGACGTAGGCGCCCAACTGCGCCAGCGCATCGGCGCTGATGCTCCGGCGCGCCGGATACGCCGCCGCCATACCCAGCAGGAAACAAACACACAGTATCCAAAAACGCATGTCCGACTTTACCGCCGGATGCGCCCCATTCTTACGCAGCTTCATCGGCTCACCTCGTCTTACCGTATGAGCCGGCGCGCACAAATAGACCGCGAGCGGATGTACTAAATAATATATGGCAAATCTCACAAAACCGCAAGGGCTTTCGTGCAAAAAGCCGTTTTTTGTAAATTATGCCAAAATGTTATGTAAACGCAATTATGTAAACCGCATAAACAAGGGGAACGGAGGCTCTCGGGAACCTGCACAATCGGCGATATGTGGTCGGGGTCGGAAAAATCGCGCACAATATATTGGCTCCGCCCCCGACGGCCCGCAGGCGGTCAGGGGCGGCCTTCCCCGTCAAGGCTTTTTAGGCGAAACGGAGAATTTCGTTATTTTAACCATGCTCTTTTTTATGTCACCGCCGTCCGTGGGCTGTGGCGCGGCGCGGCCGCTCCCCCGCTCTACGGGTCCCCGCCTGCCGCTTTCCCTTTTTCCGGCCCGGCAGCCCTGCCAGCACCGCACCGCCGAAGATGGCCCCTGTCAGCAGCGGGCCGTGTGCGGCAAAATCTGTCTCGCCGCCAATGGCCACCAGCCACACCGCCGCGTACAGACACACCGCCACCGCCAGGCTCTGGGGCAGCGGCGGAGCGCTGCTGCTGCGGATGGCGCTGCGCCCGCCGATCATCACGGCAGCGGCATAGGCGGCGCAGACCAGTGCCGACGCCGCACTCTCTCCTACCAGCCCACGCTGGAGCATCAGAGCCGCCGCAGCCAGCAGGAGCAGCAGCGTCACCACGGCCAGCAGTAACCCCTTCCACGCCGCCGCACCCAGCAGCTTCTTTACGGACATAAAAATACCTCCCCCAACATGCTTTTTTACAGCATATTCGGGAGAGGTATTATTCTATGCGGGGAAGTTACTTGCTCTCGCTGTCCTCGGTTTTCTCGGCGGGAGCCTCAACAGCCTTTTCCTCAGCCTTGTCGGCCTTCTTGTCCTTCTTGGCGGGACGCTGCTGGGCGGCGGCCTGCTCGTCCAGCGTGCCGACCTGGCCGATAGCGGACTTCAGGAACTCCACGCGGACGCGGTCCTCGCTGGTCTCGATGACCACGGTGCGGTCCGTGATACTCACGACGCGGCCGTACACGCCGCCGATGGTGGTCAGCCAGTCGCCCTTCTTTAGGGAGTTGCGCATCTCCTCGGCCTGCTTTTTCCGCTTGTTCTCGGGGCGGATCATCAGGAAGTAGAAAATGGCGATCATCAGGACGATCATCATGATCGTGGAACCCATACCGGTACCGGCGCCGGTGGTGCCGGTGGTCGATGCGTATGCGATGTCAAACATGGAACGTTACTCCTTTTTTACATAATGGCACTATTATACCGAACCTCGTCCTCTTTGGCAAGGGGTTTCACACACGTTCTGCCAATTTTTTGCTGTATGCGCCGCGGAACTCCTCAAAGCAGTCCTGATCCAGACTGTCGCGGATGCGCTGGGTCAGCTGGTTGTAAAAGTACAGGTTGTGCATCACCGCCAGGCGCATAGCCAGCATCTCCTCCGCCGTGAACAGGTGCCGCAGGTAGGCGCGGCTGAAATTCCGGCACACGGGGCAGTCGCATTCAGGATCGATAGCTCCCTCGTCCAGTTTGTACTTGGCGTTCTTGATGTTCAGCGTGCCGCTCCAGGTGAACAGCTTGCCGTGACGGGCATTGCGGGCAGGCATCACGCAGTCGAAGAAGTCCACACCGCGGGCCACGCCCTCAATGATGTTGCTGGGCGTACCCACGCCCATGAGATAGCGGGGCTTATCCGCCGGCATATAGGGCTCTACCTTCTCAATGATGTCGTACATCACATCCGTGGGCTCCCCTACCGCCAGGCCGCCGATGGCATAGCCGTCGCAGTCCAGCTTGGCGATCTCCTGCATGTGCCAGGTCCGCAGGTCCGCGTAGGTGGCGCCCTGGTTGATGCCGAACAGCATCTGCCGGGGGTTGATGGTGTCCGGCAGCGCGTTGAGCCGGTCGTGCTCCGCTTTGCACCGCGCCAGCCAGCGCAGCGTCCGCTCGCAGCTGGCCTTGGCGTAGTCGTAGGGTGCAGGGTTCTCCACGCACTCGTCGAAGGCCATGGCAATGTCGGAGCCCAGGTTGGACTGGATGCGCATGCTCTCCTCCGGCCCCATGAAAATGCGGCGCCCGTCCAGATGACTGGCAAAGGTGACGCCCTCCTCGCTGATCTTCCGCAGGCCGGCCAATGAGAACACCTGGAATCCGCCGGAGTCCGTGAGGATGGGGCCGTCCCAGCGCATGAACTTGTGCAGGCCGCCCAGCTGGCGCACCACGTCGTCACCAGGCCGCAGGTGCAGGTGATACGTGTTGGAAAGCTCGATCTGTGTGCCCAACTGTTCCTTCAGATCCAGTGCGCTGACGCCGCCCTTGATGGCGGCCTGGGTACCCACATTCATGAACACCGGCGTCTGTACCTCGCCGCCATGGGCGCAGGTGAACACGCCCCGCCGCGCCTTGCCCTGTTTTTTGATGACTTTGAACATTTATGCCTCCTCCATATCATCCAGCGCCTTCTCCGCCATACGGCGGGAGCCCAGCAGCCATACCAGGTCGCCGCGCTGGATCACGAAATTCACGTCGGGTCCGATAATGGGCAGCAGGTTCCGCTGTAATCCCAGGATCATACAGTCATAGTTCTCTCGCAAACCGCTGTCGCGGATGGTGCAGCCCGCCAGATGATCATTCTTCGCCACGTCCAACGTGTAGGTATACAGTGCCTTCTCTCCGCTGATATAGGCATGCAGCGTGGGCAGCTCCGCCTCCCCCGCCCCTACGGACAGTCGCAGGGAGACCAGGTTCTCCCGCTCACCCAGGACGGCCAGCCGGTCTCCCTCACTGAGCACCGTGTCACCGGAGGGGATGTCCAGCTCCCGCTTGCCGTGGACGATCTTGATGATATTCACGCCATAGCGCCTGCCCCAGCCCAGAGCCCGCAGATCCTTCCCTGCCTCCTCCGGCGGGCAGATCAGCTCCGTGACATACAGCTTCTCATCCAGCCATGTGGCATCGTCGCTGTCGCCGTACTGCTGCAAAAGGCGCTCATTGAAGTTGGTAAGGAACCGCGTCTCCACCGACAGGTAGGCCGACGCGAACCATCCGAAGTGCCCCGCCACCAGCACCGCCGCTGCCAACAGCGGCAGCAGCCACAGACTGTGGATGCCCAGTACCGTCCGGATAGGCAGGAACACGATGAGCACGATGACGAGCACGCGGATGACGCTGAGAGCGATCAGCGGCAGACGAAAGCTGCGCTTCTTCGCCCACAGCACCGTATACTGCGGCGAATGGGCATCCAGCATGGGCCGGATGAACATGGCGATGCACAGATAGACAGCGCACAGCGTGATGGCCTTGCTGATCCACGGCACATGGATGGTCTCCCGCAGCAGCGGCAGCAGCACCGCGTCACCCAGAATCACGATGCCCAGCATCAGCACGCCATAGAATACCGTTCTTTTCACATAGCGGCGCAGGAACACGGCCCAGTCGCTGTCCTGCTCCTTGACGCTCTGCTCCTCGTCGGTGTAGCGCTCCAGCTGCTGCACCAGCTTCTGCGGCAGCAGCCTTTCAAGACCGGTGCAGATCCGATCGGCGCTCTTGATGAAGAACGGTGTGGTCAGCGTGGTGATGACCGATACAGAGATGATGATGGGATAGATGTAGTCCGCGATGACGCCCAGCGACAGACCCAGCGACGCGATGATGAACGCGAATTCGCCGATCTGCGCCAGCGAGCAGCCGCAGTAGATGGCCTGCCGCAGCGTGTGGCCCGACAGCAGCACGCCCAGCGAGGAAAACAGCAGCTTCCCCACGATGGTCACCGCGGTCAGTATCAGGATGGGCCAGATGTACTTTACCACGGCGCCGGGATCCAGCATCATACCCACAGAGATGAAGAATACCGCGCCGAACAGGTCTTTAACGCCGGAGGTCAGGTGTTCCACCCGCTCGGCGTGGACGGTGCCTGCCAGCAGAGAACCGGCCAGAAACGCGCCCAGCGCCGAGGAGAAGCCAAGCGCGTCCGCCAGAAGCACCATGCCGAAGCAGATGCCCAGCGACACGATAAGCAGCGTCTCGTCGCTCATCAGCTTGGACGCCTTGTTCAGCAGCGTAGGCAGCAGGAAGATGCCCAGCACCAGCCACAGCACCAGATACAGCACCAGCAGTCCCAGCTGCAGCGCCAGTGCGCCGCCGGAGATGGACTTGCTGACGGAGATGGTGGACAGGATGATCATCATGAAGATGCCCGCGATATCCTCCATCACCAGCGTGCCGAACACCAGCTGGGCGAAGTCCGTTTTCCGGACGTTCAGTTCATCGAAAGCCTTGATGATGATGGTGGTGGACGACATGGACAGCATGCCGCCCAGGAAGATGCTGTCCATGGTGCCCCAGCCCATAAGCTGTCCCACGGCGAAGCCCATGGCCAGCATGCCGCCCACCTCCACCAGCGCTGTGATGATGGCGGTGCCGCCCACGCTGGCTAGCTTGTGGAGGTTGAACTCCAGTCCCAGGCAGAACATCAGGATGATGATGCCGATCTCGCTCCATGTGGACACCGCCTCGATGTCAGCCAGCGAGAAGAATAACGGCATATAGGGGCCGATGAGGAATCCCGCCAGTATGTAGCCCAGCACCAGCGGCAGATTCAGCTTTTTGAAGATAACGGTGATGACACCGCCGGTCAGCAGGATAACGGCGAGGTCAGAAACGAGATCCGGCAAATGCACCCGAAGTCCTCCTTTCCCTTTTAGTGGATAAACATCGCATCGCCAAACGAGAAGAACCGGTAACGCTGCTCCACGGCCTCCTTGTAGGCGGACAGCACATGCTCCCGTCCCGCCAGCGCAGATACCAGCATGATGAGGGTGGACTCCGGCAGGTGGAAGTTGGTGACCAGCGCGTCCATCACCTTGAAGCGGTAGCCCGGGTAGATGAAGATGTCTGTCCAGCCGGCGCTGGCCCGCATGGTGCCGTCCTCCGCCGCCTGAGACTCCACGGTACGGCAGCTGGTGGTGCCCACGCAGATGACGCGGCCGCCGCTGCGCTTCGTTTCGTTGATGAGATCCGCCGTCTCCTGCGGGATAACGCAGTATTCGCTGTGCATGGCGTGGTCGGTGATCTCCTCCTCCTTCACAGGGCGGAAAGTCCCCAGTCCCACATGCAGTGTAACGTAGCCCACCTTTACACCCATTTGCTGAACGCGCTCCAGCAGCTCCGGTGTGAAATGCAGGCCCGCAGTAGGTGCGGCGGCGGAGCCGTTCACCTTGGAGTAGACGGTTTGATACCGCTCCCTATCCTGCAGTTCCTCCTTGATGTAGGGCGGCAGCGGCATCTTGCCCAGCCGATCCAGCACCTCCAGGAAAATGCCCTCGTAGGAAAAGCGCACCAGCCGATTGCCGTCCGGCAGCTCCTCCGCGATCTCTGCCGTCAGCTCGCCATCGCCGAAGGTGACCTTGGCGCCGGTGCGCAGCTTCTTCCCCGGCCGCACCAGACACTCCCACACGTTGCTGCCGCGGTCGATGAGCAGCAATATCTCGCACACGCCGCCCCCAGGCACGCGATGGCCCAGCAGCCGCGCCGGCAGGACGCGGGAATTGTTCAGAATCAGGCAGTCGCCGGGCCGCAGGTACTCCGGCAGGTCGAAGAAGTGCCGGTGCTCTGTGGCACCGGTCTCCTTATCCAGCACCAGCAGCCGTGAGGCGTCCCGCTGAGGGATGGGTGTCTGGGCGATAAGCTCCGGCGGCAGGTCAAAATAAAAATCATGGGTCTTCATAGGCATACCACACATTCTTTCATATAGTAACATCTTATTATAGTATAAAATCTCGCGCCGTTCAACCACTTTCTGCGGCCTTACGCCCCGAAACGCTCCAAAGGCTGCGGCGAAGCCGCAGCCTTTGGAGTAGTAACATTTTATGCGCAGATGACCGGCTCTATCACACCAGAACGGCGCGGTGGAATACCTTTTTGCCCTTCTTGATAATGACGCCGTCGCCGGTGAACTGCTCGCAGCCGAAGGTGGTCTCGATGGCGGACACCTTCTGGTCGTTGACTGCCACGCCGCCCTGCTGCACCAGTCGGCGTGCCTCGCCCTTGGAGGCGGCCAGCCCGCACTTCACCAGCAGGGTCAGCACGTCGATGGCGCCGCCGCCGAAGTCATCGTTGGTCAGTTCGGTAGTGGGCATGTGCTCGGTGTCACCGCTGCCGGAGAACAGCGCCTTGGACGCGGCGCGGGCCTTCTCGGCCTCGTCCTCGCCGTGGACCAGCTTCGTCAGCTCGTAGGCCAGGATGTCCTTGGCTTCGTTGAGCTGCGCGCCCTCCCAGTTGGACATCTTGTCGATCTCCTCCAGCGGCAGGAATGTCAGCATGCGGATGCACTTAAGCACATCGGCGTCGTCGATGTTGCGCCAGTACTGATAGAACTCGAAGGGGCTGGTCTTGTTGGGATCCAGCCACACGGCGTTGCCGGCGGTCTTGCCCATCTTGTTGCCCTGGGAGTCTGTCAGCAGAGTGATGGTCATGGCGTGGGCGTCTTTGCCCAGCTTGCGGCGGATCAGCTCGGTGCCGCCCAGCATATTGGACCACTGGTCGTTGCCGCCGAACTGCATATTGCAGCCGTTGTGCTGGAACATATAGTAGAAGTCATAGCTCTGCATGATCATGTAGTTGAACTCCAGGAAGCTCAAGCCTTTCTCCATGCGCTGCTTGTAGCACTCGGCACGCAGCATGTTGTTGACGGAGAAGCAGGCGCCCACCTCGCGCAGCAGGTCCACATAATTCAGATTCAGCAGCCAGTCGGCATTGTTGAGCATGATGGCCTTGCCCTCGCCGAAGTCGATAAACCGCTCCATCTGGCGCTTGAAGCACTCGGCGTTGTGGTCGATATCCTCCTTGGTGAGCATCTTCCGCATATCGGTACGGCCAGAGGGGTCGCCGATCATGGTGGTGCCGCCGCCGATGAGGGCGATTGGCTTGTTGCCCGCCATCTGCAGACGCTTCATCAGGGTCAGCGCCATGAAATGACCTGCCGTCAGAGAGTCCGCCGTGCAGTCAAAGCCGATGTAGAACGTGGCCTTGCCGTTGTTGATCATCTCGCGGATCTCTTCCTCATTGGTGACCTGCGCGATGAGGCCGCGAGCCACCAGTTCTTCGTAAATTCCCATTTTTTCAGTTTCCTTTCCGTTGATGTTGTTGTCATTTCCCTGGCAAAGGACGAAAAAAACGCCCCCTGCCTGTTGACAGAGGGCGATCAAGATCGCGGTACCACCTCATATTCGCCATGCCCTCGCAGACACGACCTCGTCGGGTGCTGACACACCCTGCCGCTGTAACGGGCGGACCCGACACATCCCTACGCGCCCAACGGCTTCAGGAGGCTGCTCCAGGATGTATTCACAGACTCCGTCCTGTCCCCCTTCCACCGTCCGGAGGCTCTCTTTGCAGGCGCAGAAGTGTGCTACTTCTTCCCTTCATCACTGTGGCATTATCAAGTTGTCACCATTTTAGCAGAAATTCTCCGTTTGTCAACTATCATTTTACCGAAACCGGTGCATTGGCGTCAACGCATGGAAGCACGAAACTTTTCCGCCTCAGCCAGCAGCTCCTCCGCCCCATCCAGTATGGTCTGGGACACGTGGCTGCCGCCGGTAAGCCGGGCCAGCTCCTGACGGCGCTGTTCCCGATCCAGACGCTGTACAGCGGTGTAGGTGCGACCGTCCCGCTCCCCCTTCTCCACGGAGAAATGAGTGTCCGCCATGGCCGCCAGCTGCGGCAGATGGGTGACGCACAGCACCTGCTTGCGGCGGCTGATGCGGGCCATCTTCTCCGCCACCTTCTGGGCGGCACGGCCGCTGACGCCGGTATCCACCTCATCGAACACCAGCGTGCCCACCTGATCCTGCTCACTGAGCACGTTTTTCATGGCCAGCATGATGCGGGCCAGCTCACCGCCGGAGGCAATCTTGTGGATAGGCCGCAGCTCCTCGCCCACATTGGCGGACATCAGGAACCGCACCTGGTCCATGCCATCGGCGCTGAGAGGCTTCTCTGCGATGTCCACGGCGAACCGGATCCTGCCCATATCCAGCTGCCGCAGCTCCTCCAGGATCTGGGCGGACAGCCGCTCCGCCGCCTGCCGCCGCCCCTCGGACAGAGCCTGCGCCGCGCTGACGGCTTCCTTCTCCGCCTTGCCCAGCTGCCGCTCCAGCTGTGCCAGCGCATCACCGGCGTACTCGATCTGCTCCAGCTCGGCGCGGCAGTGTTCCAGATAGGCCAGCATGTCCTCCACGCTGGGGCCGTACTTCTTTTTCAGGCGATACAGCTGGTCCAAGCGGCTCTCCACATCGTCCAGCTCGTTGGGCGAGAAATCGAAGCCCTCCCGCTTGTCCTCGATGGTGGCTGCCACATCGTAGGCTTCGCTGTACAACGCCTCCAGCCGCTGGTACAGGCCGGCGTAGTCGTCGTCCAGATGCCGTACCGCGCCTACGGCGTCCTGCGCCCGCCGCAGCATGCCCAGCGCACCATCGCCGCTGTCGTCGCCGTTGAGGGCGTAGTCTGCCTCGGCCACGGCGGAGGTAAACTTCTCCGCATTGCGCAGCAGGTTCCTCCTCGCAGCCAGTTCCTCTTCCTCGCCGGCGTGGAGCTTCGCCCGCTCCAGCTCGTTGATCTGGTAGGTCAAGGTATCTACGCGGCGCGCTTTTTCCGATTCGTCCATCTGTAAGGACTGTATTTTTCGTTGTATCGCTGTAAAGCTATTATACTTTTCAGCATATGTATTAATAAGACTTTCCAGCTTTCCAAAGCTGTCCAGGAACTGCAAATGCTGCTCCTCGTCCAGAAGCTGCTGGCCGTCGTGCTGCCCATGGATGTTCAGCAGACGGCTGCCCAGCGCCTTCAGCTGGCCCACCGTTACCGGCCGTCCCCCCACGCGGCAGACGCTCTTACCGTCACTGTGGATCTCCCGCTGCAGCAGCAGGGAGCCGTCCTCCTCCGGTGTCACGCCCTGCTCCTCCGCGATGGCGGAGTCCACACCGGAGAACACCGCGCTGACAAACGCCTTGTCCGCGCCGGTGCGGATGAGTTCGCGGCTTGTCCGCTGGCCCAGCACCGCGCTGAGGGCATCGATGACAATGGATTTGCCCGCGCCGGTCTCGCCGGTCAGCGCGTTGAAGCCTGCCTCGAACCGGATGTCCGCCTCCTCGATGATGGCGATATTTTCAATGTGGAGCACTTCCAGCATGGCGCTACCCTCCTCTGCCGCTTACCGCAGCATCTGCTTGACCTGTTCGCAGAAATCCAGCGCACGCACGTTGTCGTGGAACACCAGCAGGATGGTGTCGTCACCGGCCAGCGTGCCCACGATGTCCGTGTCGCCCATGTTGTCCAGTGTGAAGGCGGCGCCCTGTGCCATGCCCTCGATAGTTTTCAGCACTACCAGATTCTGGGCAGCCTCCACCGACAGCACGCACTCGCGGAAGATGGTCCGCAGCTTCTCGGCGAAGTTCAGCTTGCTTTTCTGCACGGACACGGCGTAGCGATAGCGACCCTGTCCTGTGGGCTCCTTTACCAGATGCAGCTGCTTGATGTCACGGGAAACGGTGGCCTGCGTACACTTCACGCCCCGCTCCGCCAACCGGCGCAGCAGCTGCTCCTGCGTCTCCACGGCTTCCTGCTCGATGATTTCCAGCAGGATGGTCTGACGGTCATTCTTCATGCGTGGCTACCTCCATTCCCATTTTTGAATCCAGGATCTCGCAGAAGCTCTTCTTTGAGAGCCGTACCAGCTTCGTAGTAAAGCGGGATTGCCGCACCCGCACCTTGTCCCCGTTTTTCAGGGAGAACGCTTTACCGCCGTCCACGGAGAGGTAGACGAACTTCCGGTTAGCATCTGCCGCCTCAATGGTGATGATGTGTTCCGGTGACAGAACGTAGCTGCCCGCGCGGGTGGAATGTGGGCAGATAGGCGTCAACAGCAGATTGCGGGCCGTGGGCTCTACGATGGGGCCGCCCGCCGCCATGGAATAGCCGGTAGAGCCGGTAGGCGTGGATACGATGCCGCCGTCGCCGGTGATCTTGGTGAGCCGTCCCTCCTCGGTGGTAACGTCCAGCCGCACCACGCGGGCCACGGAGCCCTTAGACACCACCGCATCGTTCAGAGCAATGTTGTTATACACCGGACGTCCCTCCCGCAGAACGGTGACATCCAGCATCATGCGGGACTCCACAGTGAAATCCCAGTTTTTCAAATCGTTGAGCCGTTCCAGCTCATTGGGCTCCAGCTCTGACATAAACCCCAGGCTGCCCAGATTGATGCCCAGCACCGGCACGTTGTGCAGTGCCACGGTGCGGGCCAGATGCAGGATGGTGCCGTCACCGCCGAAGGCGATAAGCAGATCGGCGCGCTTGATCTCCTGCTGCAGCTGTCGGATGGGCACGCCCAGCTGGTCGCCGTAGCCCTCCCGGCTGAACGGCAGGCACACCACCGTTTCAAAGCCGATCTGTTCCAGAAGCTGACGGGAGCGCTTTGCCACGGTCAGTTCGTTGTCCCGATAGGGGTTCGGGCAGAGGATCACTCGTTTCATTCGCTGTCCCTTCTCTCTTTCAGTTCGCTGTGGGAGGCGTCCACCAGCGCCGCAAGATCGGGGATGGTGTCCGGCTCCCCGCTTTTGCGCAGATAGCCGAGATATTCGATGTTGCCCTCAGGTCCTCGTATGGGAGAATATGTGATGCCAAGCACTGTAAAGTGGTTATCCTTTGCATGTGTCAGGAAGTTTTCCAGCACCTCCAGATGTACCTTGGGGTCGCGGACGACCCCCTTCTTCCCCACCTTCTCCGGTCCGGCCTCGAACTGCGGCTTGATGAGACAGGCAATCTCACCGCCCTCACGCAGCAGGCTGTACAGCGCCGGAAAGATAAGCTTCAGTGAGATGAACGACACATCGATGGACGCAAAATCCAGCACGTCAGGCACCTGTTCATGGTCCAGATAGCGGGCATTGGTGCGCTCCAGGCACACCACCCGCGGGTCGTTGCGCAGCTTCCAGTCCAGCTGACCATAGCCCACGTCCACAGCGTAGACTCTGGCCGCGCCGTTTTGCAGCATACAGTCGGTGAACCCGCCGGTGGACGCGCCGATGTCGGCGCAGATCTTACCCTCCAGCGTGATAGGAAAGGTTTTCATAGCCTTTTCCAGCTTCAGGCCGCCGCGGCTGACATAGGGCAGGGCGCGGCCCCGCACCTCGATCTGCGCATCGTTGGCCACGGCCGTCCCAGGCTTGTCCACCCGCTGGCCGTTGACGAACACCAGACCGGCCATGATGTGGGCCTGTGCCTTCTGGCGGCTGTCCAGCAGTCCCTGTTCCACAAGCAGGACATCCAGCCTTGTTTTCTTGCTCATGCCAGCACCTCCTTCACGGCGCACACCACGCCCTGGGCGTCCAGCCCCAGCGCGTGGTACAGCTGCCTGACACTGCCCTGGGCGGGCAGACGCTCCCCCGCGTTCAGCAGCCGCAGCTTCTCCGGCGCGGCGCCGCGCTCCAGCAGCAGCGCCGCCAGACGCTGACCCACGCAGCCCTGGCGCAGCTGGTCCTCCAGCACCACCAGACGCCTGACGCCTGCCAGAGCGCCGCACACGGCGTCTCCGTCCAGCGGCGTCACGCGGTTCAGCTTCACCACCTGCGCCGCGATATGCTCCTGCGCCAGCAGCTCCGCCGCCGCCAGCGCCTGCTCCGTCAAAATCCCATAGGTCACGATGCTCACATCCGCCCCCTGCCGCAGCACCGATACCGGCGCGTCGCCGCAGTTATCGCGGTACGTGCCCTCGCCGCCCCGGGGATAGCGGACTGCCACCGGTCCGCCGCAGCGGTACAGCGCCGTGCGCAGCATGCTCCGCAGCTCCGCGAAGCTGGCGGGACACAGCACCGTCATGTCGGGGATCTGGGACAGATAGTCGATGCATCCGTGGTGCGTCTCGCCGTCGGCCCCCACCAGACCGGTGCGGTCCACGGCAAAGACCACATGGAGCTTGTCCAGCGACACGTCCTGTGCCAGCATGTCGTAGCCCCTCTGTAAAAAGCTGTCGTACACCGCGAATACCGGCAGCATGCCCTGCTTGGCCATGCCCGCCGCCATGGTCACTGCGTGCCCCTCGGCGATGCCGACATCGAAAAACCGGCGGGGATGGGCAGCGGCAAAGGCCGTCAAGCCTGTGCCATCCGCCATGGCTGCCGTGATGGCGCAGATATGCGCGTCCTGGTCCGCCAGCACCTTCAGCTCCTGTCCGAACACAGAGGAGAACGACGGCTCGGACGGCGCGCTGGCCCGCCCCGTGGCGGGATCGAAGGGGGATACGCCGTGGAAGCGCTCCGGTGCCTGTTCCGCAGGGGCGTAGCCCTTCCCTTTCCGGGTGTGGACATGCAGCAGCACGGGACAGTTCTGCTCCCGCGCCGCCCGCAGCATATCCGTCAGCCGCCGGACATCGTGGCCGTCCACCGGCCCCATATACGTAAAGCCCATGTCCTCGAACACGGTGCTCACCGGCAGCAGTGACTTTTTCAGTGCCGTTTTCACGTCGTGACTGGCCTCGTACAGCAGACGGCCTACACGGGTAACATCCAGCGCCTGCCGGTACTTCTTTTTGAATTCGTAATAGCCCGCCTTCGTCCGCATTTTGGCCAGATGGCGGGACATACCGCCCACATTGGCATCGATGGACATGCCGTTATCGTTGAGAATGACGATCAGCGGCTCGCCGGAGGCGCCGGCGTCGTTGAGCCCCTCGAAGCTGAGTCCGCCGCCCAGCGCACCGTCACCGATAAGCGCCAGCACATTGTAGTGTCCGCCCTGCAAAGTGCGGGCGCGGGCCATGCCCAGCGCTGCGGACACGGAGTTGGAGGCGTGGCCTGCCACAAAGGCGTCGTGGACGCTCTCATACGGCTTGGGAAAGCCGGACAGGCCGCCGAACTGCCGCAGCGTGGCAAACAGCTCCCGCCGCCCTGTCAGAGCCTTATGGACGTAGCACTGATGGCCTACGTCGAACACCAGCCGGTCCGTGGACGTGTCGAACACACGGTGGATGGCCACGGTCAGCTCCACCGCTCCCAGATTGGACGCCAGATGCCCGCCGGTACGGGATATCTGCTCAATGAGGAACTGCCGCAGCTCGATGCACAGCAGCTCCGTCTGCTTCTCGGTCAGGCGCTTCACGTCCGTCGGAGAATGGATATTTTCAAGAACCAAAGCGCATCCGCTCCTTTGTGTCAGCGATAGAGGTGCAGCGCGTTCATGATCCGCGCCACGCGGTACACCACCTTGGTGCAGTCGTTGATGGCCATTGATTTGCCCAGCGCCTTGCCGCCGATGGTGATGCCGGAGATCAGCGCCGTCACGCCGATAGAGATCAAAACAGACGTGGTGCTCAGATCCCGCTGCAGCTGGGTCACGATCACCGCCGCCGTAGAGCCGGAGACGATGCCGCAGATGTCGCCCACCACGTCGTTGCACACGGAACTGACCTGGTTGGCGTTCTGCAAAAGCCGGATAGCCTCCCGTCCGCCCTTTTCCTTGTGGGCGGCCATGGAGTGGAACGGCTTGGGGTCCGCCGCCGTCACCGCCACGCCCACCATGTCGAAGATGATGCCCAGCGCGATAAACATCGCCAGTACCAGCAGCGTTACCAAGTAACCTGCGCCCTCCAGCGCCGTGGAGGAGAAAAAGCTCATAACGGCACTGAGCGCTACCGCCAGCAGGAATACCCGCAGAGGCCAGCTGCTCTGCTTTTTGCTTTTCTTTTTATCCTTACTGTTACTGTCTGCCAAGTGACAAACCTCGCTTTTTTGATAAAGTTTTTTATATGGATAGAGTAAATGCTGAACAGGGCGACTCCGGAAGTAAATCTTGCGGCTTAGGTACGGGTTGGATTTCCCCGCAGCACACCTCTCGTCGCCGATGCAGGTGGTTTCCCCTTCGGTGCTGTGTCGCGGTGTTGCCCGCCGCGATACCCGACTGCCACTTAGTCCGCACTGCAATCCTTCCGGCGCCCCCTCTCAGGACAGCCTAGGTGATTTCCACCACAGTCAAACCGTCTCTTATCCTCTTTTGCAAACAGGGTTTCAGGGAAATAGCGCTGCGTCCCTGGCCGGGGACATGACGCGTTGACTCTCCCATCCACCCTGCCCACGCAAGGCAGGCTACTCTGCACACAGCGTTCACGGCATAAAGCCGGGTAGCACCGCGATGCAGGTTCGCAATCTGCTTCGTACACAGGTCGCTAACCACAAAGGGAGTACGCCTGTGCACAACAGCAGGTCTCCACGACCGCAGGGTCGGGTCCTCCATGCCATTGGAGGGCGCCCTACGGCCGCAGGCGCGGTGACTGGCCGCGCCTCCCTTCCAGCACCCACCCCAAACTGGGCGTAAGAAGCAAGCACCAGAGGTTTCACAGTTGTGCCCTTTTAGGGATTTTTAGGCCCCTCTTCAGAAGACGGCAGATCTGACTAGGATACTGCGCCGCTGTTCAGCAGTATAGTATATTATCATACTTTCCCGCATTTTACAACCGGTTTATGCAAGATATTCTGTATATATGGGTTTGTATGCAGATACGGGGCGCTGGACTTTTCCCCGTCCGTATGGTATGCTGTTACCGGTAACACCCACACGGATGCGGAAAGGAGCTGCCTATGAGCAAAAAACGCCATGTGTGGCTGGTCCTGGCGGTGCTGGTATTGATCGGCGCGGCTCTGTTCAGCCTGCTCTCCCGCCGCGCCGCCGCGGTGCTGCACCTGCCGAATAGCACCGCCGGTATCCACGACATCACGCTGTCCAAAAAGACACCTATCGGAGAAACGGGAGAGGTTTTCGTCCAGGACTACACCCTGACGCCGAACCGCGAAGCGGAGCTGGTGCAGGAGGTCTGTGATTGGCTGAAGGCCGCACGCTTCCGCGATCCGCGGTTCAGCACCACGGAATTCGGCAGCGGCCTGCTGGGCGGCGGCACCGTCTATCTCATCGGCGTGCAGCCGTCGGACGGTGACGCGCTCTCCGCCGTCCAGATCCTGGACGATGGCCGCGTGGCCATCAGCGGCGTGTTCCTCTACTGGCTGGACGAGAAGGATATGGACGGTCTGCGGGCAATTTTTGACCACCTGAATACCATTTACGATTAAACGTACACATTGCATACAATTCGCTTCTGCAAAAGACGTGCCTGCCGGTAAAGCCGACAGGCACGTTTTCATTTGCCGCCACATACAATGTTTCTGTAAGGTTCATCTGTGGAGGAGGTTTTTTCGTGAATGAACAGGACATGGTGAAGAAATTAAAAAATGACCCCGCCGCGCTGCGTTCTGTGATGCAGTCGGCGGATGGCCGCGCTCTGCTGGGAATGCTGTCCGGCGGTGATACCGCGGCGCTGGGCCGTGCTGCACAGCAGGCCGCCGCCGGTGACATGTCGGCGCTGTCCGCCATGCTCCAGCGTGTGATGGCCACACCGGAGGGTGCGGCGCTGGTACAGCATCTGGAAGAATCCCTGCAGCGATGATGAGAGGAGGTCCGCGGCATGGCGGAGCTGGATGAAAAACTGAACGCGCTGCTGTCGGACCCCAACAGCATGGCCCAGATCATGCAGATGGCTCAGCAGCTCTCAGCCACCATGGGCGGCGGCAGCGCTTCGCCGTCTCCTCCAACTGCTGCGGCTCCACCTGCCGCACCGACCACGCAGACCGCCCCCCAGGCGCCCGCCCCCTCCCTGCCGGGCGGTATCGACCCTCAGGTGGTGGCCCGTTTTCTGCCGCTCCTGCAGGAGTACAGCCGCTCCAGCAGCCAGACCATGCAGCTGCTGTACGCCCTGCGCCCCTTTCTCAAGGAGAGCAAGCAGGACAAGGTGGAGCGGGCCGCACGGCTGGCGCGGCTTATCCATCTGGGTAAAAAATTTCTAATGGATTGGGGGGACGGCCATGTATAACCGCTACATCCGCGGCGACGGCGGCACCTACACCCGCATCAGTGCGGAGGACGCGCCGCTGCCGCCGCCGGAGTCGCAGCGTTCACCTCAGCCGCCGCAGCATCCGGCTGCTCCCCCGCCTCCCAGGCCGCAGGAAGCACCGCCCGTGCAAGGGGCTCCGCCTGATGAGCCGCCCCGCCGTCCTCCACCGCCTGCGCCGGAGCGGGGGCTGCTCAACGGCCTGCTGGAGAAGCTGCACCTTTCGGATCTTGATGCGGGAGACATCCTTCTGCTGATCCTGCTGTTCTTTCTCTTCCGGCAGGAGGCGGACGAGGAGCTGCTCATCGCCATCGGCCTGCTACTGATCTTGTAGCTGGCAGATATTACATTTGCAAAAAGATTACAAATTGGTTACAATGACGTTGTCCTTGCAAGGGAAATACACATAGGAGGTACAGCATTATGTTCTGCAATTTCGACTGCGCTTCCCTGCTGAAGCTGCTGTGCGGTTTCTTCGGCAAGTGCTGACGCATATACGCACATAAAAACGCCCCTCGGCCGTAAGGCCGGGGGGTGTTTCAGCTTGGTCAAAGAGAGCATCGCCGTAGTGGCGATGCTCTCTTTCTGTTTTGGTATATCAGGCTTTTACAGCTTCTTCCACGGCGACGGCCACGGCGACGGTAGCGCCCACCATGGGGTTGTTGCCCATGGCTTTTTGATTTTTTCAGACGTTTTCATGTTTTGCTACGCGATTCTCAAAACCGTTGTCGCACAACGGTTTTTCCACATGATTGATTTCCGCTCGTTCCTGCCCGATACCGCGTTTTTCTACCCGTTTTCAAAAAAATGTGGACAGGACGTGGACAAAAAAGAGCTTGTTCCAAAAATAATTTGACAATTTTTGCTTTGTTGTATACGATGACGACAGGTAGATGATGATTTGAGAGGTGCTCACATGAACGATTTACTGATAATCTGCTTCATAGCCGGTGCGTTCGTTGCTGTTTCTCTCATCGTAAGGCTGTTTAACAAGCTGTCTGGTTTTGCCGAACTAAAGACTGAGCGCGATGCGCTTCAGCGGGAAAAGTTCCTGTTCGAGCAAAGCCGGACGGCTTTTCAATCTCTTCACAGTTCCGAAGAACAGAAGCTGAACGAAAAGGCGAATCGCCTTGATGCGATGGAGGAAAGCATCTTGCGGCGCAATATTGAACTGCGTGATCGTGAGCATAACCTTAATGAACAAGTGCGCATAAAAACAATACAGCTTGCAAAAAGCATCGCGTCCCGCGAGTATCTTTCCACCACACCTGTGTTTTCTGCGTTTGCATCCAACTCATTTTCTTACGACCGCCTACTATCTTCGCTCACAAGTGATATGCAAATATCTTCACCGTTTGACATTTCAGCCACCATTCGCTCCGGTGACACCGCCTACAAGACATCTTTGTATCACTGTGATTGCCCTGATTATAGATTTCGCCATTTGCCCTGCAAACATATGATGCGCCTCGGCCTTGAGGTCGGTATGTTGGTCGGACTTGATGTGCAGTCTCTCAAAGAAGAGTCCGCTTTGCTTGCAAAGGACCTTCAATTGAATGCTCGTGAAAAAGCCGACATCGCCAACAGGCGAGGATTACTAAATCGTCTGGAACATACGCAAGATCAGACTTACCCGTGGCTTGCGGAGCTCCGTGCCGATGCATACGAAGCTGCCGATGCCCAGTGGGCGGACTATCTAAAAAGCAAGAACCGTCCCGCGATGCAAAAGGCCGCCGAGGTGGACAACATCATTCACGGTGAATTGCGGCAGGCCCGCATCGACGCAAAACAGGCTGAGTATCAGGTTCACTTCTACGAATCGCTGTTTCCCTGGTTGCTGGATTACAAGGAACTGCCACCCGTCGAGGCTTTCTCCTATGTGCAGAATGACTCCGATGCTCCACCGGAGGGGGACGCCGCTGTTGCCAACCAATACCTTTCACCACAGGAATGGGCTGAGCTCTCCGATACAAAGCGCTATCAACTCATTCTTGACCGCTACATATCCCGCAGCAAAACGAACTGGGAAATCGGCATCGAATATGAGCGTTACATAGGCTACCTCTGCGAACAGCGCGGATATCATGTCACTTACAATGGTGCGCGAGCCAAACTGGAGGACATGGGCCGCGACCTCATTCTCTGTCGTGGGGATGAGGTGATCCTCGTCCAGTGTAAACGATGGGCTTCCGAGAAGGTCGTTCACGAAAACCATGTGTTTCAGTTGGCAGGCAGCGTATTCGAATACCAATACCAACACCCGCAGCAGTTCGTCTCCGGCGCACTGGTCACATCTACTTCTCTTTCAGAGATTGCAGAGCGCTGTGCCGGTTATTTGGGCATTCGCGTATTCTCCGGTGTCCCGTTTCAAGAATACCCTCGTATCAAGTGCAACATTGGCCGCGACGGCAGCAAAATATACCACCTCCCCGTCGACCAGCAATACGATACCGCCATCATCGACAGTGATGGTGAGTTTTACGCATCCACAGTCGCCGAGGCGGAAGCCGCCGGTTTCCGGCGCGCCTACCGTTGGCATGGTAACAACGGCACCGCACAAAAAGGATGAGAGGCCGGCGGGCCTCTCATCCTTTTTGCTTATCCCCGCCCCGCAGGAACGGATTGGTCTGCGTGGTGCTCTGCTTCCCGCCGGTGCGCAGAAACGGATTGGTCTGCGCACTGCTCCGCTGCGCGCTGGCACGCAGGAACGGGTTCGTCTGCGCTGTCACGGAACCGGATGTCCGCAGGAACGGATTGCCGCCGCTGGATGCCGTGTACCCGCCGGAGTATCCATTGTGCCACGGTGCCTGTCCGATGGTGCTCTGCGCCCACCCCTCCGCGTAGTAGAGGGCATCCTTCTGGGCGTAGGTCAGATCCAGACTGTTGATAGCCTGCATCTTCTCCGCCTTCCTGGTCATGCCACTGCTGGCCACCTTGTAGCGGTAGAACTGCTCCGGCGTGATGCTCGCATCGGTCTCCAGCTCCGCCTGCTGCTCCAGCGTCTTGTCGCTGGCCATGTCCGCGAAATAGATCTCCGCCTGCGCCGACAGGGTCATGCCGGAGTTCTGCAGGAACTCGAACTTCTGCGTGGCCGCGCTCTTCTCGCCCGTGGCCTTGATGCCCTTCGTCCCGAAGTAGTAGGTGTAGAAGTCGTCGTAGCTGACGCCGTTGGTCTTTGCCGACTTGGCCCGCTCGTACACATCCTTGTTGTAGGTCTGGAGCGCGTACTCCGCGCCGAAGCACGCCTTATTGGCCGCACGGTAGGCGTCATCCGTCTCCATTCCCTGCCGCAGGTATTTCTCCGCGGCCGCGCGGTAGGTTTCCTCCACTGCCAGCGCGTTCTTCTGGATACCGGTCACAACGGCCTTCAACTCCCGCGTCTTCTGCCGTTTTTCCTTGTTGAAAAGATCGGAGGCTTCCACCTCGCGGATCTCCTTCCACAGGTCTGAGCAGGCGGACTGTTGCTTGCTCCAGAAGCGGCTGACCACCGCCGCCGTCTCGTCGCCGCCGTTCTTGGCATAGGTCAGCTCGTCTGCCTCGTCAAAGAAGTCGCCGCTCACACGGTTGTTGGTCACCACGTCCGTGGTGAATGCCTTGGCGAACATTCCCCGCTCCGCCTGCGGCGTCAGGAGCGGCAGCAGGAAGTCGCCCACCACGCCGGTATACTGATCCAGCACGTAGTTCAGCTTCTTCGGCGAGATGCCCAGCGCACCGCCCACGGCCTTGGAGAACACGTCCGTGCTGCTGTCGTATCGCTGGCCCGGGGCGTAGCTCTGGAGCCGCTGGCTCTCGATGTCTCCGCCGTACCACGTCCGGCCAGGACTGTCCGGGTCCAGCAGGGCCGAATCCACCAGCGCCGACGCGATGTTCGTGGTCAGCGGGTTGGCCGGTGCCACCTGGTTGCCCATGGTGTTCAGTGTGGCGATGAGATCCACATCTTTCCCCTGCACGGCATCCGCCACACGGTCCGCCGTGATGCCCAGCAGCGACAGCTCGCGGCCCTTTGGGATCTTCAGCCAGATACCGTCCTTCAGCTTGAACATGTAGTTGGTATCCTTATCGCTGTCCCGCAGGTCGTCCCATTCCTCATCGTCGTGATACAAAAGCGCGTTGATGAGCGTCGGGGCGATGCCCAGTAGGGCGGCGCGTCCGATGAGCTTTGCCCATTCGCGGCCGCCCCTCGTCTCCGTCACCCGCCGGATCAGCTTGTCGAAGCCCTGGATGCCAGGATTCAGGAACGGCACGTAGTTGGCGTTCAGCACCTTGCCCAGCGTACCGGACCGGCCGAAGTTGACGGTCACATCCGCCGCAGCGTAGAGCGCGTCCGCCAGCGTCTCCGAGTTGACGCCGCCCTTTTCCACCACGCTCATGAACTCCGCCAGACGGGGCGCCTGCTCCGCGGCCATGTTCAGCGACTCCAGCCGCGCCATGAGCTTCGCCGCCCTGCCGGTGGGTTCCTTCACCGTGCCGGTGGCATAGTCGAACACCGAGGAGTAGGAGCCGCCCAGCGCCTTATACATCTGCCAGTATTCGCCGTTGTTCCGGATCTCTTCCAGCGCCCTGGGGTAGTTCCGCAGGAACGCCCTGCCGTCCCGGGTGTACAGCCCCGCCGTCTGCAGGTCACGCACCGTGTTCCGCAGCAGGAACGTGGGGTTATAGCCGGTCACAAGGGACTTGAACAGGTTGTTGCTGGCTCGGATGACCTTTGTGATGGTATTGCTCTCCACCGCGTCCGGCGACAGCGCCTTCAGCGCGTCGAACATCGTATCGTCCACCGTCAACTCCCACAGTTTTCCGTCTCGGAACACGGTAAAGACCTTATCCTTTGCAAGCGGCTGATTGCTTACATCGTTCAGCGTATCCGGATCAAAATCGCTGCCGTCAAACTCCTGCGCGTCCTGAATGTAGCGGTTCACCGCCGAGGATTCCCCCGCACGGATGTAGTCGTCCAGCATACGCTGGCCGAACCGGTTTTTGCTTCCCTCGCGCACCACCTTCATGGTCTGCTTGCCCAGCGCTTCATGCAGCGGCACAAGCTGCTCCGTGCCGCCCCGTGCGCGGCCCACGGTACGGCCCACGCGCACGGCGTTTCTGTCCCGTCCCGCTCCGGCGCTGCCGTCCGTGACACGCAGCGTCGGCACGTAGTTGGGATAGAACCTTCTCAGGAACTCCGCGTTCTCCTGCGTCATCAGGCCGCTGTCTACGCGGTACTGCATCAGGTTGTCGATGTAGGTCCGCACCTGCTGCTGGTATCGCGCAAACTCCGGATGCTCCCGCAGTGCACGGCGCGCCCGCTCACGGCTCACCTCCGCCGTGACATCGTAGGAAAACACCGGCTTGTCCCGGATGGCGTCCGCGCGGTCTACTGCCCGCAGAAGCCGGAGCCGCTCCCGTGCCATCTCCGCGATGTCGGGGTCTGGGTCCTCCGTCAGCCGCCGGAGCTGGGCTTCCGTGTCCGTGCGCACCTCCGGATGGTCTGCATCGAAGTCCCGCAGCGCCGCCCTGGCCTCCAGCATCGCTTGGTCTTTGTTCTGCGACAGGCTCATGCGGTCGATGTTATGCAGATCGTACATGTACATCTGGAAGCTGTGGTAGTAGTCCTCCCCCCTCTGGCGGATGGGCGTGAAGATGTCGTTCAGGCTCGCACCAACGCGCTGGGCATTCACGTTCGTCTGTGCGTCCGCTATCATGCTGACGCCCGCGGAGGCCGAGGCCCGCGCCTGGTTGTAAAACTGGTAGAGGTAAGGGTCGTTGACGGCTTCGGACACCTTGCTGACGCTGTGCCCCGCATCCACCATCTTCCTGTAGATGTAGCTCCACGTTTCACGAGCCTTCTCTCTGGCGCTCTTGCGCACCGGCGCGGTGTGGTCCGTCACCATCGACTCCGTGTCGCGGATGCGGTCCTCTCTCGTGCCGATGGGGTCTGCCTGATCTGCGTACATGCGCGTCAGGTCGTCCAGATCGGCCTGCGTGACCTGCTCCGCCGTCCGCTCAGGCGGCGCCTCCCGCCGCTCCAGCCTCCGGAGCCTTTCGTCGTAGATTGCGTCCGACACGGTGTAGGGGTCGTCGCCGATGATGTTCTCGTCCCGTGCCAGCCGCTCCATATAGGCGTTTCGCTCCGCCGCGTCCTGTGCCGTTACGGGTTCCGTCACCCTCTCCGAAGGTGCCGTGCGGTCTGAGCCGCCATACAACCCCTGCCACGAAATGACGTCCTTTGCCGCTGCGTCGCCGGCATCCCTCCGGAACAGGCCGTTCTCCTGCGTGACCCGCCCCGTATCCACGCCGCGCCATGTGTCCGTATCCTCCCCCGTCATCTCATCGATGCTCCGGCCGGTGGAAAGCTGCTCCTGCGCCACAGGGCCGGTATACTGGCCCTGCACCTCGTCCAGCCACGCCACATCATCCAGCGGCACGCGCTTACTGTAAACGCGCCCGTCTCCGGCGTAGCTCTGCGCCTCCATGCGCGACGGCGTCACGAAGGTCCCCAGTTCAATAGGATAGCTGCTGTATACCGTCATGTAGCCGCTGTCCAGCGCCCGCTGCACGTCGCTGGCGCGGAAGTCCGGCGTCACGTCATCCACGCCGCCGAAGCTGTCGATGGCCTCTCTGTACGTGAGGATGTCCTCTGCGCTCCTGATCCACGTATGCGCGCCCAGCTCGGGGTCGAACGGGTTGTTCCGTTCAATGGTGGCCATCTGCGCCGCCTTGCGGGCCGCCGCACGATGGGTGTTGACATTTTCGCCGGGGGCGTATATACTATTCGCAGAAGGTTTTGGCGCGAATACCTCCGAACGCCTTGCGGCGGTGGCGGAGAAGGAGGGTGCGCTGATTACCTTCTTTTTTTGCATATCCAGCAGGTCGTACAAGTACGATCTGCCATCTGCGTCGTTTCGGATCAGAAGCGTGCCGCCATAGACTGTGTAGTGGTCTATGGCTTTTTTTGCGTTCAGGACCGGAACGGCGAATTGCGTCTCGTACCGATACCAGCCGTTCTGTGCATCCTTGCTGTGCTTCGGCTTCACATTTCCCTGCCATTCGCCGTTTTCGGCCAGCAGCAGCATTTCGTCCAGATTGGTGGCCGCCTGCATCTTGACCTCGCGCAAGGCGCGGTTCATTCCATGTGTGTACTCCGACCCCTTGTACTCTCCAGGGAGATCTTTCCCCACATACACAGGCTGGGCATCCACAAGAATGGTGGAGAACGGGTGCTCCGCATTGACCAGCGTTTTCAGATACGCTTCCGCCGTCGCGTAGTTCCTTGTGTCGTTCTGCGTGTCAATGACCGGCATGGTCTCGCCGCCGATGGTCTGGATCTCATACCCCACGCCGCCGTCGGCGAACACCGTGGCCTCGTTCCCCAGATCGGGACTGAGCTGCCGGCGCTGCTCTGCGGTGTAGCCGCGGCGGTTGGCCGCGTCCCGTGCCTCGATCTCGCCCGCCGTGTTGCGGTAGAGCTCCAGCGTGTTGGCATTCTTGAAGTAGTCCGTTCTGGCCCTGCGGTCGAAGTCGGCCTGCGTGTAGTCCGAGTACATGTCCGCATACGGCCCGTTGTAAAGGCTCTCCTCCAGCCGCATCACCTCGTCCCAGTCCTGGGCGAGCTTGGCCCTGTTGATCTGCCTGACAGTCTCCTGCACGGCGGGCGGCATGGCGTCCATGGCCTCGTGCATGCGGTTCTCCGCCTCCACGAACCGCCGGTCGCTCGCATACCCCTGCCCGTCCTTATTCTTGTACTTCCAGTAGTTGGGGCTGCTGCCGCCGGCAAACTCCTCCGTGCCCTGAATGACATGCTGGATCTCGTGGACCAGCGTGCGCTCCGGCGAACCTATCAGATCCTTGCTCAGCACGATGGCGTCCATGGTCTTGTCGTAGTACCCGCCGATGCCGGGCATCGTCTCCTTGAACACCACCGATGTGTGCCGCAATGCCGGGTATGCCTCAAACAGGTCGCTGTGGCGCAGGAAGTCGGCCAGCTCGTACTTCTCCGACCAAGCGCGGTCGTAGTACTCGCTTTCCAGCTTCTCGCTCTCCGCCAGCTCCTCCGCGGTCAGGGGTTCCCCCTGATGCTGAGCGTTCTGCGCCCACTTGTCCGTCAGCTCCTGCAGCCGCCGGTAGCCGCTCTCCTCCATCAAACGCGCGTCGCCGTCCCTGCGGTACTCCATGCCGCTGTCGTCGATCTCGAAGCGCCACTTGCCGTCCATGCCCCGGAACCAGCCGGTCTCCCTGCGGATGGTCCGTGCGTCCGCGCCGTCCGTCTCCATCTGGGCCGCCCTGGTCAGCGCGTCCAGATCGGCCGTTCTGGCGTTCTCCCCCGCATACAGCAGCTGCGTCCCTCTGCCCTGCCGGCCGGTCTCCGCCTGCCGCAGGGCCTTTTCATAGAGGTTCTGCGCGTCGATGAGACGGCGCTGCTCCCGCGTGCCCTGCAGCTTGGCCACCGTGTCACGGATCCAGTCATAGACGCGCTGGAACAGATTCCGGTCCCGCGCCAGCAGCCGCCGGACGGTCTCCTCATCGGTGAACAGCTTCTCCTCTGCGAACTTGGCCACGATCTCCCGCGTGGCTCCGTCCTCGTCCAGCGTCACGCCCGCTCTGGCGTAGTCGGCCATCACGGCGCGGCGCAGGGTATCCACGTCCGCGCCCATGTCCTCCGCCACGAACTGCAGCGCCGCGTCGGAAAACCGGCTGTAAAGGCCGCTGCTCTCCATGTGGTGGGTCAGCTCGTGGATCAGCACCTGACGCACAGGGTCCACCGCTGCGGGGTCGATGGAGATCACGCCGTCCTGATAGCTGCCCTGTACGCCGTCCGCCATGGTCCGTGCCTGCACCACCGCGCCGAAGCGCCGGGCGATGTCCGCCGCCATTTCGAACTGCATCTGCTTTTCCCGCGGCATCTGCGCCAGCGCCTGCCGCCACGCCGTCCGCTGGGCCGCGTCCATCCCGTTGGCATCCACCAGCCGCGGCAGGCGTGCATACTTGACACCGGTTGCCTCTTGTGGTACATTATCTTCAGCGAATTCAACGTTTGCCAGCAGCTGGAGGGATTGTATCTCCGTGCCGGGCAGCAAGCGATTGAGTTCGCTGCTGTTTTTTACCAGCACAGTCGCATCGCTCCCCAGATTCCGCAAAAGGCCCTCCATAGACCCACGATTATGAATGCTGGTGATTCTGTGCGCCTTTTCTCCAAACAGATCTGTGTTGACCTGTACGGCAACGGCCAGCGGTTTTCCGCTGGCTGTTCCTTTTGTCAGGTAGACCAGCGCACCACGTGCCGGATTGTATACGACAGCGGCGCTGTCACGCAGCTCATTATTAAGTGCCAGGATATCGCCCCTGTCCATGCTGTGCGCCGAGCGGCTTCCGCTGCTGCCGCGTTCTGCCTTTGTGACCACGCTGGTAGGCAGGTATAGCGGCGCATCTGCTATGCCCAGACGTGTACCGATCTCCATCCCCGTGGTTCCAAGGTAAAGACTGTCGCTGCTTTTCAAGCTGCCGTTGTAATAGCTTGTGATCTGGCTCTGCCACGGCATCGATCGCGTATTTTTGATGGAATACTGCGGAGCTGCGCTTTGGCCTTGCGTATCAGCATCGCTGCCGCCCTCGGTGCCGTCTTTATACCGATACGTGTCGGGGCTGACCAGAGAGCCCGCCACGCCGGTCAGGCCACCCACCGCGAAGTCGTACAGGGAGTTGGCCAGCACCTCGCTGGCGCTGTCTATGTCCCCACCGTAGATGCACGGCATCTGCCACTCCATCCAGTCGCCGATCAGCTCCTCCAGGCCCTCGCTGGTGCCGGAAGCCGCTACCTGCAGCACCGCGTTCAGCGCGCGCTTGCCTGCCTCCGATCTCCCCAGCTTCTCTACAGCCTTGGAGATGCCGCGCTGGACGGCATCATCTATCGTGCCGCCGCCATATGCTTTCGCAAACGGCGCCGCGATATTGCTGAACATTTCTGTGGCCACTTCCTTCGCGGCCACCGCGCCGCCGTACAGGAGCTGCCCCTTCAGGTCCGCGCCGTCCTCTCTGGCTGCTTGTGTGCCGCCGCCGAAGGCGCGGAAGGCAAACGGCAGTTTGCTCCCCTGCGCCCCCAGTGCCGCATTCAGAAGGAGATCCCCCGCCATCTGCGTGGCGGATGCGCCTGCATCCACAGCGATCTGGCCGAAGGTTCCCAGCCCCTCCTTCGCCGCTTCGATGTCACGGCCTGCCGACTCCTGCACGTCCGCCGCCAGATCCCGCGCCGCCTCTCCGGCCCGCTGCTGTACGCCGGTGCCCTGCACAGGCTGCACGTTCCCGAGGCTGTTATACAGCTCGTTCAGATCCGCCGTGCCGAACCTTGCGGCGGCGTCATAGGCCGCATCCAGCGCCTGCTCATAGGCGCCGTCACCCAGCACCGTGGCAAACGCCCGCATCTTTGTCAGCGCGTTATCCAGCTCCGACTTCGCCGCCGGCGACCTGTCCGTATCGTAGGCATACTTGGCACGCGCCACCGCCCACTGGGCGTCCCGCAGTTCTTCCGTGTTCCGCTGCGTTCTGCCGCCTTGTCCCGCCTGATAGGCCACACCCATGGCATCCATGTTGCCGGCAAGGCTGCCCTTCGCGCCGCCGGAGACGGTCTTACCCGCACGTGCAAGGAACCCCTGCAGGGGCTTCTTGTCCGCGCCGTAGTTTCCAGCGCCGAAGGCCGCGATATCCGGCAGGTCATCCACGGTCCGCTGCGCCTTGCCTTTCGGCGTCGTGACCACCGGCACCTGCCGTTTATTGCTGCCGGTGTCAGAGATCATGGTGCCGGTGTTCACCAGCTGCCTCTGCGCGTTCCGCGCCGCCATGGGCTTCACGATGGGCGTCTGCGCGGCCTTGTTCCCCAGCGTCGGGGTGATGAGCTTCCCGCCGCCCTTACCGTCCGCCATGACCACGCCGCTTTTCGTCAGCGTCAGCGGTGCCTGCCGCTTGTTGCTGCCGGTGTCGGAGATCATGGTTCCGGTGTTCACCAGCTGCCCCGACTTCCGCGCCGCCATGGGCTTCACAATGGGCGTCTGTGCGGCCTTGGGCCCCAGTGTCGGGGTGATGAGCTTCCCGCCGCCCTTGCCGTCCGCCATGACCACGCCGCTCTTCGTCAGCGTCAGCGGCGTTTTCAACTCCGCTTTCTGCGCAGCAGGCAGGGATGCGCTCTGCACCCCTGCCTTTTTCTGCGTCTGTGTGTTCTTTTTGTTCCAGTCGTCCAGAAAATTCATGGTCTACCTCCCCATCACACCGCTGATGACGCTGCCCGCCCTGGTATTTCTCCAGTTGTTGGCGTTCTTGGCCTCCTGGTACGCATTCCATGCCTCGTCCGCCGTCATGCCGTCCGCCGCCGCGCTGGACTCCGACCCCCACACGCCGTCCGCCGTCACGCCGAGGCTCCTCTGCATCTCCGCCACCTGCGAGGGTGTCAGTCTGCCGTTGCCGTAGCTGCCGGAGGAGTACGAACCGGAATAGGAGCTGCCGCCTGAGCGGCTGGCGGCCCTCTGCGCGGCCTGCTCCCGCTGCCACTGGGCGAAGCTGGCCGCCTGGGCGTCCTTCTGCATCAGATAGCTGGCGTACTGGCTCTGCACCGAGGACTTGTAGCTGGCCATCTGCTGCGCCGCCTCGGCGTCCCCCGCCAGCTGGGCGTCCGTGATGGCCTGATCCAGATCAGCCAGTGTCTCGATGTACTGCTGCTCCAGGTCAGCGCGTTCATTCTGGTAGTCGGCGTCCATGGCGATTCGCTGGCTGTCCGCCATACCGCCGTAGACGCCGTTAGCCGCCAGCTGCTGGTCCAGATTCCGCCGGGACATCATATTGCTGATATACGCCTTCCGCGAGGCATCCTCGTAGCTGGTTTTGGCCTGCTCCTTCTGGCGGTTGTAGCTGTCCGCGGCCTGCTGCACACGGGCCTTGATGGCCGCCTGCACATCGTTCTCGTAGGTGTTGCCGCCTACCTTGGCGTAGTAGTCCTCGTAGCTCATAGGCCCCTCCAATTCCGCGTAGTCGCCGCTTCCGTTGTCCGTGACGCTTTCGTCGTAGTAGCTGCCCCCTGCCGCGGCCTGCCCGTAGGAGGGCCGGTGGCTCGCCGTGCCGCCGGAGGAACCCTGCGCCGCCTGATCCACGCGCCGCCTGATCTCATCCTGCACAGCGGAGGCCGTGCCCGAGACCACCGACGAGGCCGTGTCCTTGATACTGCTGGCGATCTTACTTCCAAAGGACCCCTTGGAGCCAGTCCCCACGCTTACGCCGCTCCCCTGCGTCTTTTTCGGCTGGTCAAAGCTCCCGCTCCTGCCGCTCCCTCCTCCGCCGCTGTTGGCCCCGTATGTTCTGGAGGTCCCTGTTTTTCCTGCGGTGCCGAAGCTCCCGCTCCGGCCGCTTCCTCCGCCGCCCACATACGAACTCGGCGTTTTGAGAAAGCTCCCGCTCCGACCGTTCCCCCCACCGCCTACCTGTTCCTTTGACTTTTTGATAATATCAGGCATGTTCTGACCTTCCTTTCATGATAAAGGGGCGCTCCCGCGTTGTGCGGGGGCGCCCCTGTCTGTTTACTCCCCCAGCAGCTTGCCCCAGGTGCCGCGGCCTGCGATGCCGTCCGCACCCAGTCCGTACTTGGCCTGGAACTTCTTCAAAGCGGACTCCGTGCCGCTGCCGAAGTCGCCGTCCGCACCGGCAGAGCCGCAGGAGAACCCGTAGGCGATGAGCGCCGCCTGCAGCGTCTTCACGTCCGCGCCCTGCATCCCGCGACGCAGCACGCGCACCTTCATGTTAAGCTCCACGGCCTGCACGTCGGATTCCGGCTCCCCGCCGTAAGCGATGGCATCAAACGGGAAGTGGGTCCCCGGACACCCCGTGGCGTTGACATCGCTGTGCTTCTGCACTTTGCTGATGCCGTACTTCTGCTTGAGATACGCCACCAGCTCCGCACCGGCCTGCCGCTGGACCGCCGGCATCTGCTCCAACATGAAATTGCCCTCGAAGCACACGCCGATGCTGTCGTAGTTGTTGCTGCCCGCATGTGCGCCCAGCACGTCCTCCGGTCTGCCGCGGTACACCGTGCCGTCCTTCCTCACGAAGAAGTGGTAGCCGATGCCCGCCCAGCCATTGGCCAGGTGCCAGCTGTGGATCTGCTGGGCTGTGCAGGTCTTGGCGGCGGCGTGGTGCAGGATGATCCTGGTCGTGGACTGGCGCTTGACCAGCGTACCGCCCCAACGGTAAGTAGTCTCAATGATTCTCATTATCATCCACCATGCCTTCCGTCTCGACCGGCACACCCTTGTTGTACTGGGCCGTGCTGATGCCCAGCAGGGCGCCCAGCAGCGCCGTCACAGCGGAGATAGTCATGGCCACCTGCTCGGCATAGGGCCAGCCCCAGACCGGTGCCAGCGCCACGTAGCACGCGCTCAGCGCGGGCAGTGCGATCATGACCAGCCATTTCAGGATGTCGTATACCTTGTTGTTCAGCTTCATATCCATTTCCTTTCCGGCCTTACTTGGCCTGTTCGTGCTTTTCGTTTTCCAGGTCTGCGATGCGGTGGTTGATGACCTTGATCTGCTCCTCCACCACCGGCATCCGCCGCGCAAAGTTGTTGTGCTCCCGCACCTCGCGGGTCAGTTCTTCGATCTTCGTCTCCGTCACGGCCTGCGTCTTGCGGTTGCTGGCCAGTACGCCGCACAGGCTCAGCGTCCCCGTGATGACCGCCACGACAATTGCCTCTGTCACCCTATCACCCCCTTACAGCTCCGCGCTGAACACGATCTGCGCCCCCTGCCGCATGAACAGGGCGTAGGTCTCGCCCGCCGTCAGGCCGCTGGCCGTAAAGATCAGGCTCCGCACGCTGCATGCCCCGCCGGTCTGCATCGCCCAGCCGCCTGTTACCTTGGTGACATCCTTCAGGGCGTTGGAGGTCTTGCCCAACTTGAACAGCGATACGCCGCCGGTGGGGATGGTGGGCGTAGGCGATATGCGCATGGGCACAGCCAGCGGGATGGGCACCCACAGGTCGACTGTGTTGTTGGCGTAGCCGATGGCCACGCCGTTGCCGCTTGTGTCGTAGGGCGTGGTGATGATCTGGAGATATCTCATGCACTTGGTCAGCTCCTCGCCGTAGTCTGGCATCTCGCTCAGCACCCACGCGCCGCCGACCTGATGTGCCAGCGTCTGCTGGGAGCCAAGCTCCAGCTTGACGGCTACGAGCTTTTTCCCTGCCGCCGTGACTGTGACCGTCTTGGTTGCGCTGTTGTAAGTCGGCACCACCTCTCCCACTCCGGCCTGCGTCAGGGCGGATGCCGTCACAGTGCCGACCGGCGCGGTCTCCAACACCTGCTGCATGGTTCCGTTCAGCGTGATGCCGTCCGTGTTAATCGTCACGCTGCCGCTCACCAGCTTCCAGCGATCCAGAAAATACCCGGCGCTGCTGATGGTTCCACTTACGTCCCGCTGATTCACCGGCGCACCGAAGTACCAGTTGTCCAGCAGATTCCGATTCCACGGCCTCGCCTTGGCGGAGATGACGCTGCCGCTGATGGCGATGCCCTCTCCCGCCGTATACGGCGCGGGGGCGTTGATGTTCGCCCGAGCCTGTGCCTTCTGGGCATCGGTCAGGGTCTGGGGCTGCCCGAAGCTGACATACTCCCCGCCCACCACGCTGCGGGCCTGATCCCGATAGTAGGCGGCGTTGTTCTCGTATGCGGGGTCGCTGGCGCCCACTGCCACGCCGTTCCGCGTGCCTCTGGCCCACGCCTCCGCATCCGCCACGTAGCCCGTCTCCTTGTCCTCTCGGGCCGTCTCGGCGGACTGGCGGGCCGTTTCCGCGTTCTCACGCTCCGTCTCCGCCTCCTGGCGGGCCGCTTCCGCATTCTCCCGCGCCGTCTCCGCCGCCGCACGGGCGTTCTCTGCGACCACGCGCTGCGCCTCGGCAGTCTCGATGCCCTTTTCCACACCGTCGATCTCATTGATGGCATCCACGGCGGCGTTGTAGGCCGGTGCCACCAGCTGCCGCACCATGCGGTCAAAGACCGCCTTGTTCTGCGCCGGTGTACCGGACAGGACATCCGGTGCGGCCACCACACCCGCCGCGTCCATCTCCGCGTCTGTGATCTTTTTCAGCGCCATGCTGTCACCTCCTGTAATTTCCGCCGGACTCCTTCCACTGCACGCCGAAGGCGTACAGGCCGAAGGGTTCATAGACTTCATCGTTCTGCAGGCGGAACCGGACCTTGTCCGCCTTCTTGATCTTCACCTTGCCGTACAGGGTCCGCGGCGTCTTATCCGCGGAAAAGGAGAACTTCTCAAAATCCACATAGGAAAAGTCGAAGTACCGCGCCTTGCCCTTGGCGTCGAATACCTGCTGCCACAGGCCGCGCACCTGCGCGAACACCTTCACGCCCGTCACCGGAGACGCCGCCAGCCGGACGGCCACGCCGGTGAAGGTCTTCACGTGGAAAAACAGTTCCCCGTCGAAGTCCGCCGTATCCCAGTAGGCGTCGATGGCCGCGCCGTCGTCGCTGTACTGGGCGGGATTCTCCGGCTCCGCCCCGAAGCGGCAGAGCTTCCCGCCCGCCGTGCCGAACCACAGAGCCCCACCGGCATCCGTCCACACCACGCTGGCGGGGATGTCCGGCCAGCAGTAGCACTCGTACTGATAACTGCTGTACGGGCTGTTGCGCTCGTAGGTCTTCTGCTGCAGATCCAGCAGATATATGGTCCCGTCCAGCGCCAGCACGTAGAAGTCGCCGTAGATGCAGGCGCTGGCCGCCTCGCGGCCCGATGCGGCGCGGATGGCGCTGCCGATGTAGTAGCTCCGCTCCTGACTGTACTTTTCGCCGGTGAGCTCCTCCGCCGTAATGGCGTAGACGCCGCGGTCCGTCAGGAACAGCGGCTCCTTGTCCGTCCGGCAGAAGCTGTCCGGCGCCACGGCGTCCTGCCCGATCACCGTGTTGGTGATGCGGAACACGGCGCTGCCGTCGCTGTCCAGGTCGCCGGTGCGGACCACCACGTTCCGGCCGTCCGTGCTGCCGCTGACGAAGGCCGCCAGCGCCGAGCCCAGCACGGCGTAGCCCACGATGGTCCCGCCGTCTCTGGCGATCTTGGTGTAATTCACGTCCGGAAAAAAGGCGGGGTTTTCAAACTCGCTGTAAAAGTCCACCCCCGCCTTGTCCGCGTTGCCGGTGAGAAATACGCGGTCCGTGCTGCCGCCCACGCCGTACACCGCCGGCACGGTACACTTGTTGATGCTGTCCAGATAGCCCTCGCGGGTCTTGGCCGCCGTGATGCGCACGTTGTCCTGACCGGTCACAGGGCTCTCCCCCGGGGCCTTCTTGAACGTCACCTTGCCCGCCGTGCGGTCCACGGTGAAGTCCGTCCCTTCGGTCTTGGCCACCCACGTGCCGTTGGCGTCCAGCACCTCCGCCGTCACGGCGTCGCTGTCCAGTCCCGCCGTGGTCAGCTGGTACACCGTATCGTCCGCCGTTCCGAGGAAGCTTTCCGTCCACTTGCGGCCCAGCAGGTTCAGCCCCTGATAGGCTTCACCGCCGCCTGTGGGGCGGCGGGAGATAATGATGATAGGCACCGTGGCCTTGTCAGCCACCAGCGACAGTGCCGTGCCGTCGTAGACGCGATAGGCCGTGCCATCCAGCAGGTACAGCTTTCCGTCAAAGACGAAGCTCCGGCTGCGGGCGGCGGCCATGCTGCCGACGGCCGTCAGGCTCCACGCACCGTCCTCCGCCTGATGCAGGCGGTACAGCTTGCTTCCGGCATGTACCAGCGTCTCGTCCTTCAGCCGGTGTACGCCGTGGATGGCCGCGCCCTCCGGCGCCGTCACCATGGTGGTGTAGCCCGTGCGCTTGCGCACCTTGCCCACCTGGTCGCGGATCATGTTGGGCGCCTCCGGCGAGCGGGATTTATCCACGTTGGCGGGGCTGTTGTTGAGGTCTACGCCGCGGAACATCTCCACCACCGTGCTGTACTTTTTGCTCTCGGCCGGTACGGAAAATCTTGCCATCGCTTACCACCACCCCGTCGTATTCCGGCGTGCGCCGGACGTCAGGCCGCTGCCGCCGTCCTCGTAGGACTGCCGCAGCTTCTCCAGCCCGTCCTCGTACTCGTTGCGCAGGATGGTGGCCATGGCCAGCTCGTCCTCCTTGTACAGCTCCGCCGCCATGTACAGCGGCAGCAGCACCACGGCCTCCGGTGCAAGGTCGATCTCCTCGCTGTCCGGCGTCTCTCTGGTGACGGTCTGGGGGTACGCCTGATACCAGATGGTGTAGATGCCCACCGGCATGCCGGGCAGCACCAGCACGTCGTCCCCCTCCAGCCGCCAGTCCTCCGCCAGGTCGTAGACGGCGCCGTCGTCAAACAGCACCTGCCCGCGGTCGATGCACCGGAAGCGGGGCAGGTAGTGGCTCAGGCTGACCTTGTAGGCCTTGTCCGCGGCGGGCAGCACCAGCTTTTCCGCCGTCTCCTGGGCCTCGTCCACCTGCGCCACCTCCACCTGCCAGCTCCGGAGGATGGGGCGGCCAACGGACGCCACCTGCTGCAGCGCCTCGTTGGCCTTGGCCGGCATGGCGTTGATGTAGTCCTGGTTGATGTCGTCCGGCGTCAGCACCTCGCCCTCGTTGGAAAACATGGTCTGCAGCGCCGCCAGCTTCACATCTCCCCACGTCATACCGTTCCCCTCCTTCCGTCAGGCCAGATCCGTACCGGTGCTGATGTTGCCCGCGGACACGAAGCGCCAGTCCACGAAGCCCGCGCCGAAACGGGAGAAGCCCTTCCACACGTTGTTGTCGTTGTTCTCGTCCAGCGTGGAGCGCACCTCCAGCTTCACGCGGTCCTGGAATACAGCGCCGTCGTTGATCTGGATGAACTTGCTGTCCAGCAGGAAGTAGGGCACGTCGGTCTTGCCCATGTCGCTGAGCGCCTTGCTCAGGTAGGGGTCAACGATGACGTTCCAGCGGCCGAACTGGTAGTTGTAGGCGTTGTTGGAGGTGGTAGGCTCCTTGTCCGCGCCGATGGCGGAGAATACCTTTTCCTTCATGGCCGCGTCATTGGGGATCCAGATGGTGTCCGGAGAAACGGACAGCAGCTCGCCGTTGTCGCCGGTGCGGTTCTGCATCTCCGTCTCGATCTTGCCCAGCAGCGTGGCCGAGAACGCGCCCTTGTACAGGTTGCTCTGCTTCTTGCCGTTGACCTTGTTGACGTGCTCCTTGTGGCACAGCGCAAGGCCGTCCGCCGCGTCGCAGCGGAAGCTCTTTCCGCCGAAGCTGACGGTGGTGCCGTACAGGCCGCCGGCGTACAGGGTGCGGCCAAACAGCTCGCGGGTGCGACCGTAGGCCGTCACCAGCTGGTTGGCGCGCTGCTTCATGGTGCCGATCATGGCGTCCTCCATCAGCTCCCGCGTCACCGCGAAGGACTGCTTGAACGTCATGTTCTCGATGTCGCGCTTGTACGCCTCCTGAAAGCCCGTCTTGGGATAGTCGCCTCCCTCGCCCACGGGCACAAAGCTGTCCATGGCCGTCTCGGCGCTGTACCGCTCCGCCCAGTGGCGGCTGCTCTCCATGCGGAACAGATACTTCTGCAGGCTCTCCCGCTCAAAAGCCTCGCTCCGCTTCTCCAGATAGCTTTTCAGCGGCACCTGGCACTTGCCGAAAATAGAGTCCACCAGACCGGAGCCGATGGACACCGTCACAAAACCACTCATGTGTTATCTCCTTTCCTCTCTCAGAACTTCACGACCACGACGCTGCCCACGGTCTGGCCGTCCACGCGGACGAGCTGGGCCACGCCGCTGGTCTTGGTGGCCGTCACCTGCATACCGTCGGTGTGGATGGTCACCTTGTCGCCCACGCCGATGGTGGCGGAGTCCGCCGGAGCCACGGCCAGCGTGGTCTGGAACTCCATGTAGTCCTGCACCGCCACGCAGGGCACCTCGCCCGCGTCGTTGGCCGGACCCACGCAAATGTACTCCGGCTTCGTGGTGCCGCTGCACAGCGTCACCTTGCCGCCGGACTGCTTCAGGGCCTCGCCCACGGCGTAGCTCTCGCCGGCCGTGGCGGTCTTGTACTCGATGGGGGGCGTCAGCCCCACCTTCATGCTGCTGAGGCAAAACATGATCTATTTGCTCCTTTCTCTGCCCCGTGTACGGGGCGTCACTGATTTTTGTGATACCCTGCGTAGGCGGCGTTGATCTCCTTGTCGGTGGCGTCCGGCATGAACTCCCGATAGGCCCGCGCCTCCTCCGGCGTGGCCTGATAGGCCGCAGGACCTGCCGCCGGCGCAGGATTGGCCATGTGACTCTTGCCCCGCGCCTGGTTGACGCCTGCCTGACGGGCCGCCGCCATACGCTGCTTGTCGATGTCTGCGCGATTGGCCATGTAGTAGGCGTCCTCCAGCGACAGCCCTTTCTGGACGTAGTCGCGGAAGGCCCCGCCGGTAGGCATGGCCAGAATGTCCTCCATGGACTGTGCCGTGCCGCCGTACATCTGGCGGATGGTGTCCATCGCCTGCCGGATCGCGGCGTCCGCCTGCGAGCTGACCATGCGGGCCTGCTCGCCGATGGCCGACAGCTCCTGCCGCTGGGCCTGCTCCCGCAGGGGGCGGAGCTCCTCCTCCACCATGCCGCGGATCAGCTGCGGATCTACGCCCGCGCGCCGAAGCCCCGCCTCGGCGTCCTGACGGCTCATGGCGTCCCGATACGCTCTGTAATCCGCTTCCGTGCGGATGGGCGTGTCGGTGTAGGGGTTCTTCTGGCCGCGGAACATCTCCTCATAGGCCGCGTCCCGTGCCGCCTGTCTGGCGACCTCCAGCTCCCGCTGGCGGCGGCCGTGGGCCTGCCTGCGGCGCTCCTCGGGGTCCTGGGGCTGGTCAGGCGCGTCCTGCGCGCCCTCCTCTGCCCCGCCGGAGCCGCTCTCACCCTGACCGTCACCGCTGTCCGCGGTGTCCGGCTGGGCGCTCTCCGCGCCCTCCTGTGCGGTCTCCGGCTCCCCCGTCTCCGCGGAGGTATCCGCCTCGCCTGCCGAGGTATCCTCCGGCAGCTCCACGCCGAAGGCCTCGGCGTAATCTCTCTCGGTCAATTCCATGGATCATTCTCCTTTCCGATTTTCACGCGTTCGTGCGAAATGCTCCTTTTCCGCCGGAGCGAAGCGAAAGTGCCGCCGTCCACGGCGGCCTCGGCTCCCCGCCGGTCTTACTTGCTCTTGCCGGTGCTCTGCTTGGCGCCGGTGCCGGTGCGCAGGTCCTTACCCGTATAGCGCACGGTGCCCTTGGCCGCCGGCGCGGGCTTGGCGCAGGGCGCCTCCACACGCTGGCTGCCGGTGTTGGCGATGCGGCCGGCGTAGCCGGTATCGTTCTTCATGTGATGGTCCTCCTTTCCCCGTATTCGGGTCTTTCCCGCCGTCCCGCCGGCGAATGATGGTCGTCCGTATGCTCCGAGACTGCGGCGGACGCCCCGCCTGCGGCAGGGGCCCGTCAGGAGAACAGGAGGAACTGTCCATGGGGGCAGGGTGCGATCCCGCCCGCCGCAGCCTCGGAGAGCATGTCACGTCTGGGCGCTGCCGGTGTTCTCCGCCGGAGCCGCCGCCTTCCGCGTCAGCCGCTTGTCATAGCAGCCGCAGCGGGGGTTCCGGCAGGCGTACTCCACCTCCTCCTCGCCCCTGGCGTTGGTGGTGACCTGATAGATCATCAGCTCCAGTCCGCATTCCTGGCACTTCATGCCATCACCTCCCCGCCGTCCGGCACGATCTCCTGTGCCCCGCCGGAGAGGCCCTGCTCCGCCGATACCGTGCTTCCCTCTGCGCCCGGCACCGTCTGCGCCGCCTGAGACGCCTGAGCGGCCTGCGACGCCGCCAGCTGCTCCTCCAGACTCTTTTTCATGTCTCCCGCCATGGGGTAGTGCAGCTTCTCCATCTGTGTCCAGAACCGGATCAGGGTCGTCACCTCGTTCACCGGCCCCATGGCCCCCTGCTGCAGGTTCATCCGCGCCTCCTTCCACAGGCTCTGCCGGTCTGTGGCCAGCGGCGCCGCGCTGTCGCAGGAAAACAGGAAGTCCGTATTGTAGCGCCACTCCCCCGCCTCGTCCTGATACAGGAAGTCGTGGCGGTCGAACACCTGATAGCTCACGTCGCCGTGCTCGTTGGTGCGCCGGATGGAGCGGGGCTCGTCGCAGTAGGCCAGAAAGAACTTGAAGATGGCCTCGAACAGATCCTGATACATGGCCTGCTTCATGATGCGCTTGCTCTCCAGACGGCCCGCCGCCTGCTGGGCGGAAAACTCCTTGGCCACGGCGCTGGTGGCCGTGGGATCCTTCCGGCCCTGCATGCTGTCGGTGACGCCGATGGTCTGCCGCGCCTCCTCGTAGATCTGTGCCCGCAGCGCCAGATCCGCCGACACGTCCACCTGCGTGTTGTAGGTGCGGATCATCTCCATCTGCGCCGCGCTCTTGACCCGCAGGATACGGTTGTCGCGGTCATCGATAAACACGCCGCCGCTCTCCGGCACGGTGGTGAAGGAGCCGCCGCCCAGCACCTTGGCGTTGATCTTGGTGGAAAGCTTGTTCAGCGTGTTCTGCTGGTCGGCGATGGCGTCGATGTCCGAGCCGCCGAAGAACCGCCCAGGCAGGCTGACGTTCTTCCGCACCACCAGCGGGTACACGTCCGGCTTGTAGTAGGGGATGCGGGTGGGGGCCTGCACCAGCCGCGTATGCCGTACCACGGGGCCGCCGGAGGCCCGCAGCTGGGGCAGCACGTCCCCGCCCTCCGTCAGCTCCTCCAGCACCGGCTGGCCCAGCTCGTCCCGTACCATGCTCATGGCGGGGATCACCGTGCCGTCGCGGAGCGTGATGTCCTCCGTCAGGACCTCGTCCTCCTCCGCGTCCGCCTCAAATCTCGTGCTGCCGCAGTAGCTGCACTTCCGTCCGTCGCCCACGGCGCCGCAGGCTTTGCACCGGTGGATGCGCCGCACCTGGCAGTCGTCCAGATCCTCCAGCACCGTGTCGTTCACCCAGCGCAGCCGTCCGATGCCGCCGCTTTTGTTGCGGTAGTAGGCCGTCACCATGGTCACGATCTCCTCCGTGGTGTCCGGCCCATCTCCCAGACGGCGCGCCTCGGGGTCCGACTCGTTCTCCCCCTCCAGCTCCACGCCGTAGTTCACGCGGATCTGCCGCCGCGTCTGGGGCGTTTTCAGGAACACCCAGTCCATGTCCGCCACCTGATACACCCCCGCCTGTGGCACGATGCAGCGCGGGTGGATGAGCTGCACCCGCAGGTCGCCCAGCCAGTCGCGGCCGGATACGCTGTCCAGCCAGTCCACCAGCAGGCCGTGACCGCCCTGCACGGGGCTGATGCGCTCGCCCTCGTCGTTGATGCGCTCCATGGGCAGCCGGTCCATCACGTCCCGCAGCAGGTTTTCCACGATGTCCGCCAGTCCCTCATCCTCCGGCCGCACCGCCGTCACCTTGGGGCTGGGGATGGTGCTGTCAATCTGGGTCTCGATCATCTCGAAGCACACGTTCCGCACGTGGGTGGCCTCGCTGACGCCGTCTGCGCCCGCCTGGGCCCTGCCGCCGGCGCCGTAGATGGTGTGGTCGCCCTCGTAGAGCTTCTCCCGCTTCTTCATGCGGGCCCGCTCACCCTCGATGGCGTTCTCCGCCGCCTGCAGCCGCTCCTGCCACAGCCGCAGCTTGTTCTCGTCCTGTTTCATGGCTTCCTCCCTGTCAAAATTCACGGCCGCCGGAGGCGATCATGTCCTCGTAGCTGCCGCCCTCGTCCTCGTCGCGGGCGCCCAGCTTCTCCATCATGCCGTGGAGCATGTCCAGCGCTTTCAGCGCGCCCTTGGCGTCAAACTGCCACTGGCCGCTCTCCACGTACTCCCGCAGATCGCTGTCCCAGATCATCACCGGCTTGGCGGCAGAGCATCGCTCGAACACCCGCCACACCTCCATGGCCAAGGAATGCTCCGTTACCCCCAGCGCGTCGAACTGCTCCTTCAGCAGCCGGTTCCGGTAGTCCTGCACCGCCGGGTCCTTCATAAGCCTGCTGGCCGTCTGGGCCGCGCTCTTCTCGCTGTACCCCGCCCGCAGTGCCGCCCGCGTGCCGTTCATGTCCACCAGCCACTCCCGCACAAAGCGTTTCTGCTTGTCCGTCAGCTGCTTCTCCTCCGGCACCGTCACCACTCCTCCCGCCGGAAATACTCTTCGTTATCGTTATTGTCGCACAGGTCGACTGCCCGTTATCACCAACATGCCACCCCCGCGATGCACGCAAAAAAGCACCGCAGGACAACGTCCCGCAGTGCTCGTACCGCCCCGCGCAGGGCGTCACTTTTCATACCAACTCTCGTAAAAGTCCTTCCGCAGGCGGTACAGCGTACTCTCGCTGACATAGTGCCGCAGGGCGATGGCCGTGATGCTGTCCTCGCCGCACATCACATCCCGCAGGGCAGCAGAATAAGGCCCCCCGCACTGGCGCAGGAGCCTGTCTATCTTGTTCTGCATCCGCTTTGGCTGCTCGTCGTAGGTCAGGCAGGCGTACCGGATGAACCCCTGCCGGTTGCGGCTGACGTTGACGCCCCGCAGCTTCTTCACGTGCCGTCCGCCTCCTCTCCGGCGTCCTCGGCCTGCGCCCGCGCCAGCTCGCGGCGGCCGCCCACCTTCCGGGCCGCCCGCTCCCGCCGGTCGGCGGGTATGTACCGCACAAAATCCTGACCGGCCTCTGGGTCGTACCTTGTACCCGGCAGCACTGTGGCACCGGCAGGCACGCGGAGCTGCGCACCGGAGAACACGACCGTTCGCGTGATCTTCGGCTTTTTCAGATTCCGGCTGCATGTGTACTTCTTCTCATCCGGCACGCCACGCGACTGATTGATGATGTACTTCGCCAGCGGGTAATAGTCTTTCTGGTGCCGCACAAACTGCACGTCCACGCTGCCCTGTCCCCATATATCGTCCACACGCTCATCGCGTAGGAACAGGACGCCATTCTCCATACGGAACCCTTGCCCTGTCATCACCAGATGGGCGTGAGGGCGCACCAACTCCCCCGTCTCGCCGTCGATCTCGCTGGGGGCTAAGTACCACTTGCACACCACCCCTGCTTTCTTCATCCGATAGCAGAGCCTGTCCACAAACTTCTTCGCTTCTTTCTTCACGCCCTCGAAGGTGCCGCCGCAGCAGGTCATGTGTTCCTCGTCCAGCTTCAGCGTCAGCCACACATCTCCAGGCTGCAGGTTGCAGTTAAAGGAGCGGGTCAGCTGCAGAATCGCGTACTGGCGGTTCCCCTCCATTTTTTTCTCGCTGCTGTTTCCCCGCACGCGATTCCTTCGCTTGGACGGGCGCCGCATCGTTTTGCTCTTTCGGCGTTCTACCACACTGCCGGATTCAATCTTGGTAATCATGTACATTCCCTCCCGTGCATCCATGACTGTCCCTCTCCCCTCAAAATTTTCCGCAGCAGTACGCGCGATAAAATAGCATAGGTCGCGCCCGCGTCCCGCGCGGAGACCTTCGCATTCCTCACCCTGCGATGGGCCGCTTGCTCTTTTTCCGTGTCAGCGCGGCCGGAGTTCCTCCGACCCCCTGCCCCCGCAAGAGGCCATCGCCGTAAACTTAGACGTTTAAGAGCCCCACAGATACGCGCGTGCGCGTATTGTATATAGGTACGGCTTGTCCTTCAGGCCCTCATATCGCCGCCCCAGCGTGCCTACATCTGTACCCCGCGCATCCAGCGCAGGCCTTCGGCCCGTCAGGGCGGCAATATCAAAGCCTAAATTAATCACATATTTTTTGATTTCCCCCTTGACATACCACGCATTGCGTGGTAGTATATAGACAGATCAAGAAACCGTGCAGCCGCCACAGGCGGCAGAAAGGGAAATATCATGAAAAAGACTTTTTACTCCGTCACTTACAGCGTATGGGGATCCAGCTTCTCCCGGGAGGCATGGTTTGACAGCAAGTCCGCCGCAGAAGCCTTCGCCGCCCACGATTACCGGGACGACCCGGTGGCCCACACCTACAGCAAGGCGGACAGCATCCGCGCCGCCGAGGATCGCGTGGCCGCTACGGCCGCAGAACTGATCGGCTGATCGCATTACCGCTTCTGGCGGGGTTGAGCGCATCAGCCCCACCCCATAACCAAATTAACAGGAGGGACAGAACATGGAGATCAACACCCACGGACGGAACATCAACATGGAGGACTTGGCAAAAGCCTCCGACTACACCAAGGGCCTCGGCTCCCGCACTGGGGAGTACGCAGAGATCTTTTACGACAAGGCCACCGGCGAAGTCTGGGGCGCGTACCACTGGGACCGTGAGGAGTGGACGGTCTACCACGACGCTGACGTCATTAAGGTTGGCATCACCACCCGCTACAAGTCCCAGCAGCAGATCGCGGACATGATCGCGGACGCGATGGCGGACTACGAGCAGACAGAACGCGAGAACGCCATATATCTGGCGGGTGGGACGCAGTCATGACGGCGCTTGACATTTCCCGCGCAGCATGGTAACCTATTCTCGTCGGATGCAGGAGACGCTTGCATCCGTGGATTGAAAAAGTGAGAAGGACAAGTCCTTCAAACGCGGGAAAGGCACCGGCTATCGGTGCTTTTCCTTTTTTCAAAAAGTTCGCCCATGAAAGGATATTAAATATGACAGACAAGCAGTTTTGCACCCTATTCGTCGCAGCACTCGCCGCCGACCGAGACGCCTTTGTCTCCGACTGGTCGCTGTCCTCCGTCTGGGGCGATGCGCCGGATGCGGACATCCCCGCAGACCGCATCGATACGCTGGCGCGTCTCTGGGACGCCGCCCACCTGACGATCCGCGACATCCGGCAGCACACCGGCCTATCCCAGGCGGCATTTGCCACCCGCTACTGTATCCCCACCCGCACGCTGGAGGACTGGGAACGTGGCGTGAGAAGCTGCCCAGACTACCTCCGCCTCCTGCTGGCACAGGCCACCGGCCTGTATGTACGGCCATGACAAAAGTGCATTAAGACAAAAGTGCGTTACCTAAAGCCCGACTGACTCGCCGCAGCCCTCCGCCCCCTTTACGGGGCGGAGGGCTTTTCTGTTCTCACGTCTCCGCCGGCGTGGCCATCAGCTCCACCAGCGTCCCGGGCACATCCGCGCCGATCAGCGTCTCCACCCGCAGGTGCATCTCCGCGAAACGGCAGCCCTTGACCTCCAGCGGCGCGTCGCCGTAGCCGGAGGCCTCCGCCGCATCCAGCAGCGCCCGCAGCGTCTTCACCGTCACGATGCCGGCCTCCACCGCGCTGGGCGTCCGCACGTCCATACTCTGTTTCTTCATAGTCTGTTCCTCCTGTGTTCTTCCGGCCTCCGCCGGTCTTCCGTTTTCGCCCGTGTCCTGCCGGCACTGGGGCGGCACCCTGGGACGCAGCAGTCCCACCCGCTGGCGCCACCTGACCAGGCGCTCCACGGGGATGCCCAGCTTTTCCGCGATCTCCGCGTCCGTCATTCCCTCTGCCCACAGGCGTCGGGCCAGCTCCTCGTCGAAGCTGAGGGGCCGTCCGCCCTTTTTCGCCGTCTCCGGCGCTGGCGGCGACAGCACCCCCGCCTCGGCCAGCAGCTCTCTGATCTCCTTCCGCGTACACACGTTCAGGTCGGCCAGCACGCCGATCTGCGTCTGCCGGTTCCTGGCCTGCCGGTAGCTGGTCACGATCTCGTCCACTGTCATGGGATACTTCCGCGCCATGGCCCTACTCCTTCCCTCCCAGCACCTTCTGTGTGCCGCTCGGGGCGTCGGGGACGCCGCCCCCTACAGCCTGTCTTTCGATGGCCGCTGCGTAGGGGCTGGCGTCCTCGACAGCCCGTTTTCCCCGCTCTGTATCACGATCTTTGTACTCCATGACGCTATGGGGTCTGCCCTCCGCCAGCGTCCGCTCCAGCCATGCGATCATCTCCCGCAGGATGGCGCACCCATGGATGCCGCAGTCATGCTCATGCCCGCATCCCAGGCACGCGAGACTGCCCGTCTGCACCTTCAGCCGCTTCATGCTCTCGATCAGCTCACGGTCACTCATCGTCAGCACCTCCGTCCATTGGCTCCTCCAGCTTGCGGATAGCCACGCAGATGGCCACATATACCGTCGCCGGCATCTCTCGGTTTTCCAGATACTCCCGCAGCGCCGCCGCGGCCTGTTTGTCACTCATCGTCAGCATCCTCCTTTTTCTCGCCATGCGGGCAAAAGTCGTCGGTAGTCACATTTCGCCCTCTGCACGGACTACGCCTGTTTTCACACACCAGCACTGGGGGATTTTCACCTGTAAGTACGATAGCCGCGGCCGGCCTGCTAAAGCTGCATTCGCCACATGATGTTGCAAGGGTCGGCGATCCGTCCAAATAGTTGATGATCGCGTCGTACTCCTCGTACTCAAGATCTCCACGGCGAACAGCCTCAAATGCTTCATCGTGCAGCGCATCAGCATCAATAATCCGCATCTTTGCAGTTCCTCCTGATCTCCCGCTCCACGACCCCCAGAGCGGTATTTTCGCAAAGCCAGTCGTGTACCAGCCGCCGGCACTGCCGCGTGGATTCGGCTTTGCTCACAGACTTAGGTTTGGGCGGCAGCACCCCCGCCTTGGCGGCGATGGCCGTCGGGTTGTTCTTGTGCTCACCCATCGCCGCCACCTCCGTCCTTTCTCTCGCCGTAGGAGCAATAGCGCATATCCCCGTCGCTGTTGATGTAAGAGAAGTGGTTAACTTCGCACATATACCTCTTTCCGCCCTCGAACTCGTCTGCGATCAGGTAGTGCTTGCAGTCCTTACAACGTACCACCGGGGCAACATCAGCGGCGGGGAGTTTCTCCAACATCTGCGCCGCTTTTTCAAAATACGGCGAAGCGTCCATTAAAACCGCCATGTTTGCTTTTGCACGCAAAATTGACAGACACACCGCTCGATCAATGTATTCAGCCATTGTCAGCCCTCCATGTTCTATTCTCCCACGCCAAGCTCGTCCAGCATTGCTACGTAGCATTTCACGCACACATAGCAAAGCGTCTTTACTGTCTCGTGCGGTTTCCGAACCATGACGCACACGCTGTCCTTTTTCAGCCGCTCCTGCCAGCACCTTACGCATCTGCAAATAAATCTCTCGTCAGCACGAACGCAGTCGCAATTCACATCATACAGTCCCATCGCTCGACCGCTCGACCTCCGGCACGTCCGGCAGCACCACCACGCGCCCGCCCTTATCTGCTTCTGCCAGCTCCCGCAGGCGGTCAATCGGCAAACCGTCAAATTCCGTGATCTCCGAAATTGCCTTGCCCATCATGGACAGTTTGAGTGCCTCTACGCTTTCCGGGTACAGTCCCGTGTCCTCGTAGGCGGCGAGGCGGCTCCACGCCGCTTCTTCCCACTTGCAATTCATGGCGCAGTTTCCACCGACTTCGCAGCATTCCGGGCCGCCAAAATGTGTGCAGCAAACTCCGTTTTCATGCGTGGTTTCATTGCTGTATTTCGTCAGACGTTCCATAGTTTGCCCTCCTCGCTTTCACAGTTTCCAAGGCAATCACCGAGGTCTACATTCATCCACTCCGCTCTCAGTTCGCAGTAGATGACCCGCTCTCCAATGGAGTTGACATCTGTGTCGATACCGTGGACGCAGCCGCAGCACTGTCGTTTCTCCATATCACGCCTCCTCTGCCACATAGCACCAGCTTTGGGGCGGGCGCTTGAGGTGCAGGCTCTCGTTGCCGCAGGTGCCGTTGTTTTCCCAATACATAGCGCAGTTGTCGCAGTACCAGTCGTGTGCGCACGCTTTCCGGAACTCGCTCAGTTCCTTCGGGGCATCGTAGATTTTCACCCGTGAGATGTGCAGGCCGTAGCCGGTCTTCGACTTCAAATAGGCGTGCATATCGCCAAGGCCGAGGCACGACTGCCGCGCCACATCGTTTGTTGTCGGCTGATCCTCGCCTTTGACATAGTAACTGCCGCCGGGTGCTTTTGTTTCCAACTCATAAATGCGGTCGCAGGTAAACTCGCCGATGACCTTCCCGTTCCCTGCAAAACCGCCGACCGGAATCGCCGTCTCCGCATCCATGCAGGCTATCAGGTTTGCGCCTGCTCGGTTCTGTATCAGCGCGAGGTGTTTATCCCGTGTGCAGTAGATGTAGCACTTAAACGGCGTTTTCATCTTTGGGCGGGTCTTGCGTACCTCGACGGTCTTTTCGCCGTTGACGATCTTCTCGCACCACTTGGGCCGGATGCTGATAAGTACAGCCTTACTCACGGTCAGACCTCCTCTCCCAGCATCTTCTCTGCCGAACTGCTTACCGGTCGAATATGCCCCGCCGCGACATTTTCCGAGAAGATTTTGTACGGTTTGTGAAACACGATCCCGCATCGCACATAGGCCACAGCAAAGTGGAGTTTCTTCATCAGCTCCGGCCTTTCGGGGTCGCTCATGTCCAGCATGACCCCGTCCGGCTTACACGGCAGAATCGCTATGCGCCCGTCCGCCTTCATCTGGGCAAGTTCCTTAATGCGGTCAAGGCCGCCGCACTCACCAATGACCGTACACAGGTCGCTCCAGTCCTTTTGTAGGGCAGCTGCATCTTCCGCCGTCAGTCCCGTGTCCCCGTAGATTTTCTCCGTGCCGTCTGGGGCGTCGGTGACGCCGCCCCCTACAGCCTGTCTTTCGGTGGCCGCTGCGTAGGGGCTGGCGTCCTCGACAGCCCGTTTTCCCCGCTCCCGCAGCACCGCGATCTCCTCGGCGTACCGGGCGCAGCGGTCTACCAGTTCCTCCAGCCGGTCGGCGGCATCCACGGCAATGCGGTCACAGTCGCAGCCCGCATAGTCGACACCGTCAACCGTCTCTTCCATGTGATAGGGGCAGGTTCTGCAATCCAGCTCCGGCCCTGGCACCTGTGACGAACACCGCAGCGCCGCCGCGATCTTCTCAGTCTTCATCTCCGTCCACCTCCTCGATCGCGTCCATCAGGGCCTCCATCACAAGGTCCCACCTCCGGGCCACCAGCACCACATAAGCGCCGCCCATCGTCCACAGCAGCAGCGCCGCGCACGCCAGAATTTCCGTCAAGCTCATTAAAAAGTTCCTCCTGTTATTTTTTATCGGCGGGTAAGCGGCGCTCACCTCGCCCATTTCTTTTCCAGATACTTCCGTGTCTCCGGATCGGCGCGGCGCCAGTCCTCCCACATATCCGGCGTCCAGTGCTTCCGGCTGCCCGCCGTCTCCTGCACCGTGTACCGCTGCTGGGTGCGGGCCGTGTGGGTGATGGCCGCCGCCATCACAAGGTCGTCGTGCTCGCCCACCGCCGCCTGCGGCTTCCCGTGGGCGTCGTAGACAAATACCACCATCTCCCCCAGCGTCCACTGGGACACCACCAGCTCCGGCGACTCCTCCATCACCGTGTGCAGCTGCGCCAGCGCCTGGGGCCGTGTCTTGCCGCTGGTCTCCCAGCCGAAGGCCTTGACCATGGTGTTGGCGTAGGTGTCGAACCGTTCCCGCTGGTACAGGCTGGGGTACTCCCACTCCTCCAGCTTCCGCTCCGGATAGGTGGAGAAGTTCACCTCGACGGCGGCCAGCGCATCGTTGTAGTACCGCCCCAGACAGTAGATCTGCCGCGCGTACAGGATCTCCGACTGCCGCTGCTGCAGCTCCGCCACCTGCCGCCCCGTCCGGTTGTCGATGACGAAGGCGGTGAAGCAGTCGCTGCCCTCTCCCGCCGTGTCGCCGCCCAGCACGTAGGGCACGCCCTCTTCCGGCTCCTGCCAGATGCGGACGCCGCCCTTTTCCGTCTCGGTGAAGCTCCAGCTCTCCGGCTTCGCGCCGGTCTCCGCCGGTGTGCCGTAGGTGAACCACCCCACGCGAAGCGGCTTCGGCGCGTGCATCCGCCGGACGGCCAGCGTCCGGTTATCGAAGAACGGGCGGCCCGACAGCAGGAACGCCTCCTCCGGCGTGTTGGGATACTCCTGCCGGAACTTGTCCTCGCTGCCGCCGCAGTTGGCCTTGATGCACCACCGCCGCCACATCAGCTGCTCCGTGTCCAGCCCGAAGTCCTTCTGCAGCTGCTGCTCCTCCCGGGTCCATACCTCGCCGCCGGTGCAGGCCATCCGGTAGCCCTTTTCCATGTACCATGGCAGGAACACCGGCACCCACTCGTTGTCACCGGCCACCGCCCCGTCCCACAGGGCCTTGAAGTGCTCCACACCGTTGGCCGTGCTCTCGATGACCACCATGGTGGCGGGGTCGTTTGGCACCGTCTGCATGACGCCCAGCAGCAGATCCTCCTTGTTGTTGGGCCAGAAGGCGTACTCCGAAATATGTACGTTGGTCAGCGTGTCGGATCGGCCCACGCCCCCCTTGCCCGCCGTCTGGCACCGGATGCTGCTGCGCAGACCGGGGCGGCGGCGCTTTTCGCCGTCGTCCCGGGTGGGGTTCTCGAACACCAGCTCCTTGGCGTTGCTGTTCTTCCGCAGGGGCCGCGCCCATGGGGGCAGACAGTCGTAAAACAGCTTGTTCATCTTGAACAGGTTCCCCGTGGCCGTGGTGTCGTGGGCCACGATGAGGGTCTTCACGTTGGGCCTCGTCACCGTGTCCTGAAACATCAGGCCCTCCGTCACGGTGGAAATGCCCTCCTGCCGCCCCTTCAATACGATGATGCGGATGGGCTTCCCCGCCGCCGCCTGCTGCCGGATCACGCCGTACAGATGCTCCTGCGCTTCATTGAATACCAACGGTGCCAGCTTCTGCTCCTTGGTGCGGATGCGCAGCAGGTTCTCGCAGTACTCCCTGGGATTGCGCAGGTTCACACCGTTCACGCGCTCACTCTCCTCACCTGATCGGCCAGCGCCCCCAGCGCCCGCCGGAGCTTCTCCTGCTCCCCGTCCGGCAGCGCCGTCAGCAGCTCCGCCAGCCTGTTCACGTTGGCCACGGTCTGGTCGAATACCACCTTGAAGCGGGTCAGACCCTCGTTGGCGGCCATGGCGGCCCGCTTGGCCGCCGCTTCCGCCTCCGCCTTGTAGCTCTTGGCCGCATCCATGGCGGAGGTGCGTTCCCGCTCGGCGTCCTCTGCGCGGGCCTCCGCCGCCTTCTTGCCGTCCAGCGCCTTCTCCAGCGCCTTTTGGGCCTTGTCCAGCTCGGCGGTCAGCTTCTCCTCCTTGGCCGCTGCGGCTTCCTGGGCCTCGGCTCTGGCGGCGGCGATCTGCTCCTCACTGGCGTTCACCGTCTGTACCGCTACCTCCACCGGGCGGCTGCGCAGCTGCTCCAGCTCACCCCGCACCCGGGCCAGCTCCTCCTGCGCCGCCAGCGCGGTGTCCTTGGCCTCCTGCACGTCGGAGGCGGCCTGCTCCGCCGCCTCCCGGGCCTTCGCCGCATCCTCCTCCGCCTGGGCGGCAAATTCCTTCTGTTTGTCCAGCTCCCGCTGTGCCGAGTCCGCCTTCAGCTCCGCGATCTTCCGCTGCCGGACGGCCTCCTCCAGCTCCTTGGCCGTCATGTCGGCGGCGTGATTTTCCGCCGCGAACTCCTCCCGCTCAGATTCCGGCAAAGCCAGTAATACCAAGGCTTTGCGGACCCCCAAATCCGCAACCGCTGCGGATTTTCCATACTCTCTCCACAGCCGCATATACTGCTGTGCGCTGCGTTCGGAGAACTCCACCTTTTCCTCCAGCCACGGCAGCCATTCCCCGTGGGAGAGCTGCATTTTCGCCTCCGCCAGCCGCTTTCCGATCTCCAGAATGGCCATGCCCGCCTGCTGCTTGTAGAAGTTGATCTCCTCCGTGATGATGCCGATGTCCCGCACCGGTTCCGCCGGCGCCTTTCCGTCGAACATCTCGCTCAGCGCTTCGCCCTCGGAATACCCCTCCGGCGCCACGTTTACCATGTCGTACATACTCATGCCACATTCCTCCTGTTGTTTGTCTTCTGTTTGTGTTTCCTGCCGCCTACCACGTCCCGCAGCCACGCGGCCACGAAATCGTATACGGCCTGATTTCCCTCATAGCTGGCATTGTGCAGCGTCCGGCACTGCACCACCCGCCGGTCCTTCAGCTCCAGCGTGTAATAGGGCTCGTCCGGCGCATCCAGCCGCCGGACAAAGAAAATGGCCGTCTCCCCATCCGCCATGCGGTCGGCGTAGCCGCCCACGCAGTGATGCAGGGCGGCCCCCTCCGCGATGAGCTCGTCCGCGTCCGCCGCCGGACGGATCAGAAGGCCATCGGCCTCATACCGCCACGCGGCCAGCTTCTCCGCCCGTCTGTGGAACTCGGCCCGCTTTGCCTCGTTGGCCCTGTGCTTCACCTGTGCGATGGTGCGCCGGTGTGCCGCGTTCAGATCCTTCGGCAGCAGTACCGCCCTGTCGTCCAGGTCCAGCCCCAGCGTCACGCAGTCCAGCAGGTAGTCGCGGAATATTTCCTCCGTGTTGTCACGGAAGCTCCTGCTGTAATATGCCGCACCCTTTTTCGCGTCCTGCCGGCGCTCCTGCTCCTCGCGGTCGAATCGCTCCTTCGCCAGCGCCCGCTGCCCATCCAGCCACGCGGCGATGCGCCCCACCGGCGCGAAGCCCAGCGCGGGGCCCACCATGTTCAGGTCCATGCCGCTGTCCAGAAACGGCTTGATCTCCGTCTCGCGGAACCAGCCGTCCGCCACCCGCGCCCACAGGCTTCTCACGGTTTCCATGCGTTCCAGTGTCCAGTCCTCCGGCGCAAGGAGCTTCAAAAGACGCTGTGGAAACCGCAGCGCCCCGCTGATGCTGTCCGCCTGCCACTTCACGGCATTCCGCAGCGCCGCCGCGCAGTGCTCACGCTCCTCCACCAGCGGCACATACCCCGCCTTGTAGAATTTCTCCACCGCCGGGTAGCGCGGCCAGTCCACGGCCATCCGCATGATGGGGGTCCGGCATTTCCGCTTCTCCCGTTTGCCTGTGAAATCCGTCAGCGGGCAGTAGGCCAGTGGCGTTCCCGCCACCAGCTGTTTCCAGTTTTCGGGCAGATAGAAGTAGTAGCCGCCGTCGTACACCTCTGTGACGCTTCTGATCCGCGTCCAGTCCTCCAGCGGAAACCTCCCCGTCCGCATCATGCCGACCTTGCATTTTTCCTCGTGCTGCCACTTGGCCGCATGGCTGTCCCGCAGCATCCACCGCGCCGTCTCCTTCAGCCAGCGGGGGATATCCTCCCACTGGGCCGTGGGGTCCCGCTCCAGCCGCCACTCCCGCAGGAACAGCACGCCGTCCTCAAGCCCCCGCTGGAGCGTCACCACGTTGTCCACGGAGTCGGCGGCGTATAGGGCGCCGCCCTCCAGCACATTGCGCACCTTCATCCCGCAGGCGGGGCAATAGCTGACCTTTCCCTGCGCGAACCGGTCTGATGCGTCCGGCGCCCGCACCTTCTGCCGGCAGCAGAAGCAGGTGCCGCGCCAGCCGCCCTTTTTGTAGAGGAGCACATGGTCCTCCTCCAGCACCACCCGCCGGATATAGTCCACCAGCCCCTCCGGCAGCGTGGACGGGCACAGCGCCACGTCCTCGTCCAATATCTCGCCGCGCCGTTTTTTCTCGGCCAGCGTCTCCGCCGCGACGGCCTCCTTCACATAGCGCGCCAGCTCCGGCATCCGGTGGTTTCCCGTCTCTTCTTTTGCGCCCAGCCAACGGGACAGCGCCGCCTCGTCCGCCTCGCTGATCTCCGGATAGCAGTGGTCCGGCCGCGTTCCCGCTGCCGCGCATAACGCCTCCGACAGGCTCACCCGCCGGAATGCTCTGTCGCCGCGCACCAGCACCGCTGCCGAAGGCTGCTTCTTAGAGCACACCAGCCGCAGATCCTTCCGGTGGATACTGGCCCAGCGCATCGCATTTCGCCGCGCCTCGTTCATGGTGAACGTCACCACCAGCAGGCGCTCCCCGTCTGCCACCGGCTGCCGCACCGTCACGCGGAAGTGGATGTTCTCGGCCCCCGTGTACGGCTCCGGCCACGGCAGCTCCCGTACCTTCTTCGGTATCCGCATCCCCTCCGCCTCCTTACAGGAAGTCCGCCAGATCCACCGACACCGCCGGCGCTCCGATCGGTGCCGCCTCTGCGGCAGTCTCCGCAGGAGCGGACACCGCGCCGCTGCTGCGCATGGCCCGTGCCTGTGCCAGCTCATCCGCCGGAAAGCCGAAGTACTTGTCCACCTCGCCGAATACAGCGTCCGGCGTCAGAACGGCGCAGCCGTTCACCGCCTTTTTCTTTGCCGCCTCCTGCACGGCCTTCATGGCGCCCTCCAGCGTCTTCTTCTCCGCCGCCGCCTTCCGTTCGCAGTCTGCGTCCAGCCCGCAGCGGTCTATGATGTAATGGCCGATGATCTCCACATAGGGGTCATCCGGCCTTTTCTGCATCTCCTGATTGATCTTTTCCACAGCTCCCATGGTCTGTTCCTCCTTACCGTTCAGCTCTCGGCGTGCATCCGCCGGAAATAGTTCCTCCGCGCCGCCTGTGCGCGGCGCTCCTCGATCTCGGCCTCGCTGCGGCAGTGGTCGCACACCACGCCGCTGCCGTGGAAGTACGTGCCGCACTTGTAGCACACGTTCTTCACCACCGGCCGCTTCTCCTGCAGCTCGCAGGCGGCGGCCACCGCGCCCCACCGGACGCCCCAGAACCTCGCCGCCTCCACCGTGGCCTGCTCCCAGCTCTCCGCGATCACCGGCGCCGTCACGTGGCCCTCGCAGGCCACGAACCACAGCCACTCCGTCTTCTTCGCCATACCGCTTACCTCCTTGCTTCCAGATTCTTTCTCTGCACCAGCCGCGCCGACCGCGCCCGCACATACCAGCGCATCACGTCCGCCGCGTCCTTGGCCTCCCGCTTCTCCTCCCGGAGCTTGTCCATCTCCGCCTGATACGCGCCGTAGGCCCCGCAGCGCCACGCGCCGCTCTCATCGGTGCCGTGGCACCCCACCCGCCGGTCCGCGCAGTCCCGGCAGGGCGGCTGCGGCACGCCGCGCACCTCACCCATGGTGACCACCGCCCAGCTTGTCCACCAGACGGACCACGCCGCAGGCCAGCGTGGCCGCCCCGATATAGGTGCAGATCCACCCGAATACGATCATACCTGCACCCTCCCCAGCGTCTCCTCCTGCCACGTTTCGATGCGGTCAGTATCCTGTACCTGCACCTGATACGCCCAACTGCCCCAGCGCCGCGTAACACGCAGCACCGTGCCCATCGGCGGATAGCCGCCGTTCCGCTCCGCCGCCAGCGGCGTGAGGTTGAGAACCTGTTCGCCCTCGGCGTAGGCCGCGCCGCGCTGCTTCTTCCTGCTCATAGCTCCGTCCTCCTTTCAGGCACTCTCGTCCATTTTTCTGGGATGGTAGGGGTCTGAAATATCCCACCCCTCCCACTTCTGCAGCATCATCGCCAGGGCGTCCGGCCTGCACTTGTACGCGCCCAGCTTCAGGAAGGGCAGCAGGCCGCTCTTGCGCAGCTCGTGTACCTTTCCCGCGTTGATGTGCAGCAGCTCCGCCACCTCCGGCACCGTCAGAAGCCTCGGCAGTATCTCATTGTCCGGCATGTCCGCCGCCTCCTTTCCTGTCAGTTCGAGGCTCTCCGCCTCTCGGCTGTTTTTTCATGCCCTCTTTCAAGAGCACTTGCACAGAAGTCATTCATTTGTTGACCATCAACTCAAAAAAATATTGATGAGCTTGCCTATATCTACATCAAGGGTCTTTGCGAGCTCATTTACATCACGAATGTCGGGCATACGCTTTCCGTTCGTGATGTAGTTCAGCTTTTGACGAGGCCACCCCAACTGTCTGGCACACTCTGCCTCCGTCTTGAATCTCGCATAAATAATCCCACGCAGTTCGTTCATTTTCTCACCCCTTTCAAAGGTCATTCGTTTGTTGACTAAATTTACGATACCACAACATTCGCAGGAAGTCAACACTCGGATTACATTTTTTCGTATTTCTCGTAATAGTCACTTTCCCGTTGACATTCTCACCCTGTGTGATAAAATGGTTGACAGAATAGCGAGGTGAACTATATGACTTTTGGAGAAAAATTGAAACTTTGCAGAATTGCACGTGACCTTACCCAAGCGGACCTTGCCAATCTCGTTGGTACTACAAAGCAGGTCGTGAGCCTTTACGAAAAGGACGGTCGCGTCCCCAAGGTTAATGCCGCTGCAAAGTACGCTACCGTTTTAGATGTCCCTATGAAATACCTGGTCACTGATTTTCTCGACATGTGCCTGTGGGAATCCGATGACTTGCTGGAGGATTATTGGTTGGCATCCCCCTCTGATAAACTGCGTATCGTCTCCCGCCGCGGCATTGACCCCCGAATAGCCTCCGACTATGAGAAAGTATCCGCGCTGGCACAGCTGGCCAAGACAGAAAAAACCGCCGCCGGTGAAGGCGACGGTCTTTCCCCATTGGAGAAAAGGCTCATGCAGTTGGTGCATCGTCTCTCGGACGATCAGAAGGAGATGCTGTTGGCGCAGATAGAGTTGCTGCTAAGTAAGCAAGGATGATCGTCTGGTTTTCCTCCGTCAGCTGCCGGAATCCGTCAAGGATCTTTTCTTCTGTGCTTCTCATCTTTCGTTCCTTTCGCGGAGCTCCAATGTGATTTGGGCCCACCAGAAGTATAGTCCCCTTTCCGTCCCCATTCCATAGGAAATCATTGGTAATTGTCAGGAGGTGCCTATGGCCGGCAAAGTATCCACCCGCAAGCGCGGAAAAAAGTATGAATACCGCTTTGAAGGTGCGCCCGTCGGCGGCAAGCGCCAGTGGATCACCCGCGGCGGCTTTGCTACCGCCGGCGAGGCCTACGCCGCCGGCATGACCGCGTGGCAGGAGTACCGCGATTCCGGCCTGAAGTTCACTCCCTCCCAGCTCAGCGTCGCTGACTTTCTGGATCACTGGCTTCAGGAGTACGGTTCCGTCAACTTCAAGGAGACCACGCGCTCCAACTACGAGAAGAAGATACGCACCCTCATCAAGCCCGCCATCGGCAAGTACCCCCTCGCATCCTTGCAGACCTCTGCCGTGCAGGCGCTCATCGACGACCTGTTCAATCGAGGCTACAGCCGCAACACCATCTCCGGCGTCAAAGGCATCCTCAGCAAGTCCATGAAATACGCCAGACGTATGAAGCTGATCCAAAACAGCCCCGTGCCTGATGCAGAGCTGCCGCGGCGTGGGGCACAGCCCATGCTGAAGACGCGCACCAAGACCCGCGACGTGCTGGATGCCGCCACAGTCCGCCGGATATTCGAGCGCTATCCGGAGGGACACCCGATGCATATCCCCCTTGTGCTGGGCTACCGCTGCGGCCTGCGCCTCGGCGAGGCATTCGCCCTCCAGTGGGAGGATATCGACTTCGGCGCATCCACCCTGTCCGTCAACCGGCAGGTGCAGTACAGCAGCACTGCCGCCGGAGCATCTGACCCCAAGCGGCGGCGCAGTACAAAGACCACCCTGTATTTCTCGCCGCCGAAGTACGACAGCTATCGCACCATCCAGCTGGACAGCGCGACGCTGGCCCTGCTCCGCCGCACCCGGCAGCATCAGCGCGAGATGCAGCTCACCTATGGGCCGCTGTTCCAGCACTGGTACGTCACACCGGAGCGCAGTTCCATAGACGATGCACCGCCCTTCGTCCTCAACCCGGACGGCATCGGCACCGAGGTACACATGGTCAATATCAACGATGACGGCTCTCTCATCCGCCCCCGCTCCATGCAGGAGTGCTGCCGTGTCCTCCACGGCTGGCACAATGTGCAGAAGGACGGCAAGGTCTCCCGTGTGCGCGATCCTGATCCGATCTGCCCGACCTTCGATTTTCACTCACTCCGCCATACACACTGCACGGAGCTTCTGCTGGCCGACGTAACCCCCAAAGCCGTACAGCTTCGTCTCGGCCACCGGGATATTAAAACGACCCTGAATATCTACGAACATCTTACAGACAAAATGGCTGCCGACACGGCCGCCAAGCTGGAGTCCATGTATCGCACGTCCTGATATAAAAAGAGAGCACCGCCTTACGGCGATGCTCTCTTTTCTCGCTCTTTTGTCCACATCTCGGAAAAATGTGGACAAAACGTGGACAAGACCACTTTTTTGACCGGATTTTTACTGCGTCAGCGCTTCATCCGCCGACTTCAAAAAATCCAGTAACCGTTGGTATATCAGGCTTTTACAGCTTCCTCGACAGCGACGGCGACAGCGACGGTGGCGCCCACCATGGGGTTGTTGCCCATGCCCAGGAAGCCCATCATCTCCACGTGTGCGGGGACGGAGCTGGAGCCGGCGAACTGCGCGTCAGAGTGCATACGGCCCATAGTGTCGGTCATGCCGTAGCTGGCGGGGCCGGCGGCCATATTGTCGGGATGCAGCGTGCGGCCCGTGCCGCCGCCGGAGGCCACGGAGAAGTACTTCTTCCCCTGCTCGATGCATTCCTTCTTGTAGGTGCCTGCCACGGGGTGCTGGAAGCGGGTGGGGTTGGTGGAGTTGCCGGTGATGGACACATCCACGCCCTCGTGGTGCATGATGGCCACGCCCTCGCGGACGTCATCCGCGCCGTAGCAGCGGACATCGGCGCGCTCCGTCTCGGAGTAGCGGATCTCCCGGACGATCTTCAGCTCGCTGGTATAATAATCGAACTGGGTCTGCACATAGGTGAAGCCGTTGATGCGGCTGATGATCTGGGCGGCATCCTTGCCCAGACCGTTCAGGATCACGCGCAGAGGCTCCTTGCGGGCCTTATTGGCGTTCTTCACGATGCCGATGGCGCCCTCGGCGGCGGCGAAGGACTCGTGGCCGGCCAGGAACGCGAAGCACTTGGAATCATCGCTGAGCAGCATGGCACCCAGGTTGCCATGACCCAGACCCACCTTGCGGTCCTCAGCCACAGAGCCGTCGATGCAGAAGGACTGGAGGCCCACGCCGATCATCTTGGCGGCCTCAGCGGCAGTCTTGACACCGGACTTGATGGCGATGGCTGCGCCCACGGTATACGCCCAGCAGGCGTTCTCAAAGCAGATGGGCTGGATGCCCTTCACGATCTCATAGGGGTCGAAGCCCTTTGCCTTGCAGATCTCGCGGCATTCCTCCACGGAGCCGATGCCGTACTGGGCCAGGACGCCGTTGATCTTGTCGATCCTTCTCTCGTAACTTTCAAACAGAGCCATTGTTGTCGTCCTCCCTTCTTATTCCTGACGCGGGTCGATATACTTCGCCGCGTTGTCCCACTGGCCATAGTGGCCGGTGGCCTTCTTCAGTGCCTCGTTGGCATCGTCGCCCTTCTTGATGAAATCCATCATCTTGCCCAGGCTGATGAACTCGTAGCCCACGATCTCATCGTCCTTGTTCAGGGCCAGACGGCTGCAGTAGCCCTCGGCCATCTCCAGATAGCGGGGACCCTTGTCTCTGGTGGCGAACATGGTGCCCACCTGGGAACGCAGTCCCTTGCCCAGGTCCTCCAGAGACGCACCCACAGCCAGACCGTCCTCGGAGAAGGCGGACTGAGTACGGCCGTACACGATCTGCAGGAACAGCTCGCGCATGGCGGTGTTGATGGCATCGCACACCAGGTCGGTGTTCAGTGCCTCCAGAATGGTCTTGCCGATCAGGATCTCGGAGGCCATGGCGGCGGAGTGGGTCATGCCGGAGCAGCCGATGGTCTCCACCAGCGCTTCCTCGATGACGCCGTTCTTCACGTTCAGCGTCAGCTTGCAGGCGCCCTGCTGCGGGGCGCACCAGCCCACACCGTGGGTAAAACCGGAGATGTCGGAGATCTCCTTGGCCTGCACCCACTTGCCCTCCTCAGGAATGGGCGCCGGTCCGTGATAAGCGCCCTTGGCCACGGGACACATATGCTGAACTTCAGTCGTATAGATCATAGCAGCGATCTTCCTTTCTCATATATAGTTACCATCAGTGAAATGACCGATGGCATTATAACAGAGCGCGGCAGAAAAAGCAAGAAACATTCCAAACATTTGGTGTAATTACCAGATGGAGCGCCGCTTTTCACCGGACAGGGGCATTTTATCACAAAATCTCGCGTTCTGCAACAGAACAGCCCCCGTTCTCCTTGACTTTTCCCTTATTTGAAATATAATAAACGGGTATTTTATGAGATTCAGAGGAGGATGTCCCGATGAGCATGGATATGACCTATTTCGACGAGATGGAGGCCCGCATCCCCCGCGGCAAGGTCCGCACCCGTTTCGCCCCCTCGCCCACCGGCTATATGCACGTGGGCAACCTGCGCACGGCGCTGTATACCTGGCTCATCGCCCGCAGCCACGGCGGCACGTTCATCCTCCGTATTGAGGACACGGACCAGGGCCGTCTGGTGGAGGGCGCGGTGGATGTCATCTACCGCACCATGGCCGAGTGCGGCCTGGACCATGACGAGGGCCCCGATGTGGGCGGCCCGGTGGCACCCTACATCCAGTCCCAGCGGCGGGACACCTACGGCAGGTATGCCCAGTTGCTGGTGGAAAAAGGCGGCGCATACTACTGCTTCTGCGAAAAGTGCGCCTCCGAGGAGGACAGCGGCGAGTTTGACCGCGCCGCCGATCCCTGCCGCGATCTGCCGCTGGAGGACGCCCTGCGCCGCGTGGAGGCCGGTGAGCCATACGTCATCCGGCAGAAGATCCCCCAGACAGGCACCACCACGTTCCACGATGCCATCTTCGGAGACATCACCGTGGAGAACAGCACGCTGGACGATCAGGTGCTGCTGAAGCGGGACGGCCTGCCTACCTACAATTTCGCCAACGTCATCGACGACCATCTGATGGGCATCACCCATGTGGTGCGGGGCAGCGAGTATCTCTCCTCCGCCCCCAAGTACGACCTGCTGTACCATGCCTTCGGCTGGGACGTGCCCACCTATGTCCACTGCTCTCCCGTGATGCGGGACGCCCAGAACAAGATGTCCAAGCGCCACGGCGATCCCTCCTATGAGGATCTGAAGGCGGAGGGCTATCTCACCGAGGCCATCCTGAACTATGTGGCCCTGCTGGGATGGTCCCCCAAGGGCGAGCTGGCAGAACAGGAGATCTTTACCCTGCCGGAGTTGGTGAATGCCTTCGACATCACCGGCATCTCCAAGTCCCCTGCCATCTTCGACCGCGCCAAGCTGGATCACTTCAACGCCGTGTATCTGCGGAGCATGGCCCCCGAGGCGTTTGCCAAGGCGGCGGAGCCCTACATCCGCCAGACGGTGAAGGGTAACTTCGATGTGGCCGCCATCGCGGGACTGCTTCAGGCCCGCTGCGAGAAGCTGACGGAGATCCCCGAGAAGGTGGATTTCTTCGACACCTGCCCCGACTACGGCGTAGAGTTCTTCACCAATAAGAAATCCAAAACGAACCCCGAGGTCTGCAAGACTATGCTGGAGGCCGCCATTCCCATGCTGGAGGCGCTGCCTCAGTGGACGGACGAGACCATCCACGACGGGCTGGTAGCACTGGCGGAGACACTGGGTGTCAAGAACGCCACGCTGATGTGGCCGGTGCGCATCGCCGCCGCCGGCAAGCTGGTGACCCCGGGCGGCGCTGTGGAGATCTGCCGCATCCTGGGCCGCGGCGAGACGCTGCGCCGTCTCCGCGCCGGTCTGGAGAAGCTGGCATGATCGCCTCCCAGTTCCGTCAGCTGCGGGATTTCTTCCGCAGTCAGGACTTCCGCCATACCCTGCTCATCACAGGCGGTGCTTTTGCCGCACTGATCGTGCTGGCCTTTGCGGCGGGACTGATCTTCCCTGCCGTGCCTGCGCAGGTGCTGGCGCTGTTCAGCCAGCAGATGGCCGACGCCGGTGTGGTCAGCGAGAGCGGCAGCATCAGCGTGCCGGCGCTGTTCTGGAACAACCTGCGGGCCATGGTGCTCAGCGTACTGTACGGATTTATCCCGTTCATCTATCTGCCCGCCCTGTCGCTGGGTGTCAACGCCCTGCTGCTGGGGCTGTTCGCCGCGTACTTCCTCAACAACGGCATCTCTATGCTGGCCTATCTGGGGGGTATCCTGCCCCACGGCATCTTTGAACTGCCGGCGCTGGTCATCAGTCTGGCCTGCGGCATCTACCTGTGCAGCCGCATCAACCAGTATGTCCGCAAAAACACCCGGGGCATGATGGCCCCCACGCTGAAAAATATCGTCCGCGTGCTGACGCTGACGGTGCTGCCGCTGCTGGCGGTGGCAGCTGCGGTGGAGGCGTATGTGACGCCCGCTGTGATGCAGTTTTTCCTGTAAGGACCGGCTTTTGCCATTCTAAATATTCAACTTCACTTTGAAAGGAACGATCCAGATGTGTGAGAAAAAGATCAATGTTCCCGCCCTGTTCGGCGAAATGGTGTTCGGAGAACAGCAGATGCAGCAGCGTCTCCCCGCCGATGTGTACCGTGCATGGCAGCAATCACTGGCACAGGGAACGGCGTTGGATCGTTCCGTAGCCGGCGAGATCGCCGGCGCGATGAAGGACTGGGCCATTGAAAAGGGCGCCACCCACTACACCCACTGGTTTCAGCCCATGACCGGCTTCACCGCCGAGAAGCACGACAGCTTCATCACCCGCGACGGCAAGGACGGCGTGCGGATGGAGCTGAGCGCCAAGGAGCTGAACAAGGGTGAGGCCGATGCCTCCAGCTTCCCCTCCGGCGGCCTGCGGGCCACCTTTGAGGCTCGAGGCTACACGGCCTGGGACCCCACCTCCTACGCCTTCGTGAAGGACGACACCCTGTACATCCCCACCATCTTCTGCTCGTACAGCGGCCAGACGCTGGATAAGAAGACCCCCCTGCTGCGCTCTATGCGGGAGCTGGACCGCGCATGCGTCCGCATCCTGCGGCTGTTTGGCAACACGGAGGTCCAGCATGTCACGGCCCAGGTGGGCCCCGAGCAGGAGTATTTTCTCATCGACAAGAGCGCCTACGAGCGCCGCGAGGATCTGAAGCTGTGCGGTCGGACGCTGTTCGGCGCCAAGCCTCCCAAGGGTCAGGAGCTGGACGACCACTATTACGGCGCCATCAAGCCCCGCGTGGCCGCATTCATGCGGGAACTGGATCAGGAGCTGTGGAAGCTGGGTGTACTGGCCAAGACGGAGCACAACGAGGTGGCTCCCGCCCAGCATGAGCTGGCTCCCATCTATGCTGATGCCAACACTGCCTGCGACAAGAACCAGCTGACCATGGAGATGCTGAAGAAGGTGGCCGCCCGCCACGGGCTGGTGTGCCTGCTCCACGAAAAGCCCTTCGCCGGTGTCAACGGCTCCGGTAAGCATGACAACTGGTCCCTTCAGACCGACACCGGTGAGAACCTGCTGAAGCCCGGCGGTACCCCCAGCCAGAACGCCCAGTTTCTGCTGATCCTGGCGGCTTTTATCAAGGGCGTGGACGAGTATCAGGAGATGCTGCGCTGCTGCGTGTCATATCCCGGCAACGACCACCGTCTGGGCGGCAATGAGGCCCCTCCTGCCATCATCTCCATTTTTCTGGGTGATGAGCTGACGGCCATTCTGGACTCTATCGTTCAGGGCACGGAGTACGTGGATATCACCAAGAAGAAGCTGCGCGTTGGCATCGATGCCATGCCCGATATTCCCCAGGACACCACGGACCGCAACCGCACCTCTCCTCTGGCCTTTACCGGCAACAAGTTCGAATTCCGTATGCTGGGCTCCTCCCAGTCCATCGCCAGCCCCAATGTGGTGCTGAACACCATCATGACCGAGGAATTGAGCCAGTTCGCCGACCGGCTGGAGAAGGCCGAGAACTTCCAGTCCGCCCTGCAGGAGCTGCTGCAGGAGACGTTTACCGCCCACCAGCGCATCATCTTCAACGGCAACGGCTACGATGACGCCTGGGTGGCTGAGGCTGCCCGCCGCGGCCTTGCTAACCTCCGCGACACCGTGGACTGCATGCCCGCCTACATCGACAAGAAGAACGTGGAGCTGTTCACGAAGCACGCCGTCCTGACGGAGACGGAGATGCGCGCCCGCTATGAGATCCATCTGGAGAACTACTGCAAGGTGTCTGCCATCGAGGCCAACACCCTGCTGGATATGGCGCAGCGCAGCATCCTTCCTGTGGCGGCACGGTACTCCGGCGACCTGGCCAAGGGCATGGCACACAAGCAGGAGGCGGGCTTGGCCTCCACCTGCCGTCTGGAGGAGCATCTGATCCGTCGGATCAGTGGACTCAGTGACCAGCTGCTGGATGTCTGCCAGGAGCTCTCTCAGGCACTGGAGAAGGCTCCCGCCGCCGACAGCGGCATCGAGGCCGCCCACTACTTCCGTGGGGAGATCAACACCCGCGTCCGGCAGGCCGGCGACCTCATCAGCCAGCTGGAATCCCTGGTGGACGCCAAGATGTGGCCTTATCCTACCTATGCCGACATCCTGTTCGGGGTGTAAGGCGTATCTGCTTTACAACAATTGCAAAAAGGGACCAGAGGCGATTCCTCTGGTCCCTTTTTCTGCCATATATACCGTCAGGCGCTGGCCTTCTCCTTTTTTCGGCACTGTACGAAGTGTACCACCATGCACACGATGAACACGATGCTCAGATAGCCGAAGATCGGATACACCACGGCGATGATCTCACCGAAGCCCAGCAGACTGGCACACCACGCCAGCACGCACAGCCCCACCAGCACCGGCTTCTTTTTTTCCCGCACGAAGCGGGCCTTCTGCTCCAGATAGGCGATGAGTCCCACCAGACTGGCCAGCGCGTTGCAGAACATGGCCAGCAGCAGCATCAGGCCGTACACCGTGCCCAGCGTCCCGTTGAGACGGCTGGCCAGCGCCACCATGGGCAGCTCCGCCGCCACCGCCTCGGGGTATGACGCCAGACTGGTGAGGATACTGCCCGCCACCGCCAGCAGCATCACACCGGCCAGAATGATGCCGCCGTAGATGTGGCGCTTCCGCCGGACGTACTGCCCTACCGGCGACATGATACCGATACCGCCCAGAATATTATAGGAGACGAAGGTCAGCGCTGCGATGAACCAGTTGGGCATCAGCGGGTTGTTGTTCACGTTCCGCAGCTGGAAGATCCCCTCCGTGCCGAAGGTGGAGTAGGCTCCCACGGCGAAGGCCACGGTGGCCGCGATCAGCATGGGTATCAGTGCGGAGAAGGCATTGACCATTCCCGTCACGCCCAGCAGCGCCACCGCGAACACCAGTGCCATAAACACGGCGCTGCCCAGCCACGCCGACACATCGAACAGCTGGGCCAGCATAGCGCCCACACCGGCGGACATGGATACCACCACAAAAAACAGGAATACCGCGCCCACCGCACCGGAGGCCGCCCGCAGCCACTTGACGTTCCAGGGTACCAGCAGGCGATCCATGTCGGAGCACTGGGTCATCTGGGTCAGCCGCACGAACAGGATACCAATGGCGGAGAACAGCACCACTGCCAGCAGAAAACCCACATAGCCCAAGTTGCCGAAGCTGCCGAAAAACTGCCACAGCTCCTGCCCCGAGATAAAGCCGGCCCCCAGAAAGCATCCCACATATGTAAAGGCCAGCGACCACGTTTTGATCTCTTTCATCTCTTTCACCTCATGAAAAAATACACGTCTATTCAGTGTATGCGATGCGGCGGATTTCGTCAACCCCTGCAATGTCTCGGCACGACAAATTTATTTCGCCGAATCATTCAGTTTATTGTTGACGCGGTGGGTGTGCCGATGTATAATCATCCCATCGTAAAGCGTAAAATTGTACTGTTTTTGCTTTACATAGGCAAAGAATTTACGCCACACAGGAGGAAAATGTATGATACATACCATTGATGGCATTATTTCCGCCGCCTGCGGCAGCAGGACCGGTGTCATCGCCGTAGCTGCCGCCCACGACCAGCCGGTGATCGAAGCCGTGGTGGATGCCCGCCGCGAGGGCATTGCCACCCCCATTCTGGTGGGCCATAAGGAGGAGATCGCGTTCATGCTCAGCGCTCTGGGCGAGGATCCTGCCGCCTATGAGATAGTGGCCGGCGACAGCGATACCGACTGCGCTGCCAAGGCCGTAGCCCTGTGTGCAGAGGGCAGGGCCGACTTCCTGATGAAGGGTATTCTGGGAACCGCCGACCTGATGCGGGCCGTATTCAATAAGGAGCACGGCCTGCGCACCTCCCACCTCACCACCCACTGCATGCTCTATGAAATCCCCGCGCTGGACCGGATGGTGCTTCTCACCGACGGCGGTGTCAACACCTTCCCCGACCTGGACAAAAAGGCCGAGATCCTGGAGAACGCCGCCATGGTGCTGCAGGCCCTGGGCTATGAGCACATCAATGCCGCCTGCATCTGCGGCGCAGAGCAGGTGAACCCCAAGGTGCAGTCCACCGTGGATGCCGATGCGCTGGCCCACATGACCGACCGCTGGACCAAGTACAATATGGATGTCTGCGGCCCCGTGGCACTGGATCTGGCCGTCAGTGAGGAAGCCTGCCATCACAAGCACTTCACTGCCCCCGGGGCGGGCAGGGCTGACATCCTGCTGGTGCCCAATTATGAGGTAGGAAACGGCATCGGCAAGGCCGCTACCCTGTTCGGCGGCGCCAAGAATGCCGGCATCATCCTGGGCGCCAAGGTGCCAATCGTGCTGGTGAGCCGTGCCGACAGCGCCCACTCCAAGCTGGCCTCCATCGCGCTGGGCAGCGTTCTGGCCGCCCGCATGGATTTGGCCTGACGTCCCGTATCCACTGCCGTCTGAAAGGAGTTTTCTTATGGTCAATCAGCAATTCTATGAGCTGGGCACCGCCCCTTCTGTCATCCGTCAGCTGTTCGCCTATGGTCTGGAGCAGGCCGCCAAGGTGGGCGCGGATAAGGTATTTGACTATTCCCTGGGCAATCCCAGCATCCCTGCCCCCAAAAAGGTCAACGAGTCCATCCATACCATTGTGGACACCACGGACTCTATCCAGCTCCACGGCTACTCCATGGCCAACGGCTTCGAGGATGCCCGCGCCGCCGTGGCCAAGGACCTCTCCGACCGCTTCGGCCTGAATGTGAAGGCCAGTGAGCTGTTCCTCACCTGCGGCGCGGCGCCGGCCCTGATCTCCATCATCAAGGCTCTCGTTCTGGACAGTGATTCCGAGATCATGGCCGTGGCCCCTTTTTTCCCCGAATACCGTCCCTTCGTCACTGCCAACGGCGGCAAGCTGGTGGTGGTCCCCGCCGATACCCAGGCGTTCCAGATCCATCTGGACGCCGTGGAGCAGCGCATCACGCCCCACACCCAGGCCATCATCATCAATTCCCCCAACAATCCCTCCGGTGTGGTGTACACCGAGGAGACGCTGCGGGGTCTGGCCGTCCTGCTGGAGCGCAAGAGCGCCGAATACGGCCACCCCATCTATATTATCGCCGACGAGCCCTACCGCGAGCTGGTGTACGGCGATGTCACCGTGCCCTTTATCCCCTGCCTGTACCGCAATACCATCGTCTGCTACTCCTACTCCAAGTCCCTGTCCCTGCCCGGCGAGCGCATCGGCTATGTGTACGTCCCGGGCTTTGCCGACGACAGTGCCGCGGTGTACGCCGCTGTTTCCGGTGCCGCCCGTGTCATGGGTCACGTCTGCCCGCCCACACTGATGCAGAAAGTCATCCAACTGTGCGCCGGTGAGCGCCCCGACTTGGCGGCCTACGATGAGAACCGCAACCTGCTGTACAACAGCCTGCGGGAGATGGGCTACGAGTGCGCCAAGCCCGACGGCGCGTTCTACCTGTTCGTCAAGGCCCCCAACGGCGACGCCAACGCGTTCTCCGAGAAGGCCAAGCTGGACTACAATCTGCTGGTGGTGCCCGCTGACGGCTTCGGCTGCCCCGGCTACTTCCGCCTGAGCTACTGCGTGTCCAACGACATGATCCGCCGCAGCCTCCCCGCCTTCCGTGCCATGATGGAGGAGTGCCGGTAAGCTGCTCGCGGACAAATCGCATAAAAATGTCTCTCAACGGTGTTGAGGGACATTTTTATACAAAACTGTTCGGTGAGATTCCCCATATTTTTCCGAAATTTTACTTGCAATCTCCGGTACAGCCGCCTATAATGGCAACATATTTTTTATTCAAGAGAGGTGTTTCACGCATGAGCAAATTGACGATCCCTGCCGGCTACAAAACGCCGCTGTCCACCTATGAGATGCAGCGCGCGATCGAGTTCATCAAGAGCAATTTTCAGGTGAACCTGGGGCAGGCGCTGAATCTGCGCCGTGTCTCCGCTCCCCTGTTCGTGGAGGAAAATTCCGGTCTGAACGACAACCTTAACGGCGTGGAGCGCCCTGTTTCCTTTGATATCCCCGATGTGGGCGCCACCGGTCAGGTAGTCCACTCACTGGCCAAGTGGAAGCGGCTGGCGCTGAAGCGCTACGATTTCAAGCCCGGTAAGGGCCTGTTCACCGACATGAACGCTATCCGCCGCGACGAGGAGGTAGACAACCTCCACTCCGTCTATGTGGATCAGTGGGATTGGGAGAAGGTCATCGAGCGGCAGGACCGCAACGAGCAGTTCCTGCGCCAGACCGTCCGCGCCATTGTGGGCGCCGTGGTGGAGACCAACGACGCCCTGCAGATCGCGTTTCCCAGCCTGCACACCGTACTGGATCGTGAGGTGTACTTCGTCACCACCCAGGAGCTGGAGGATCGCTGGCCCGACTACACCCCCAAGGAGCGCGAGAACGCCATCTGCCGTGAACACCACACCGTGTTCCTGATGCAGATCGGCGACGACCTGAAGCGCAGCGGCAAGCCCCATGACGGCCGCGCTCCCGACTATGACGACTGGTCCCTGAACGGCGATATCATTATGTATAACCCCGTGCTGGACAGTGCCTTTGAGATCTCCTCCATGGGTATCCGCGTGGACGAAGCATCCATGGACTACCAGCTGCACAAGCGCGGCTGTGATGACCGCCGTGAGCTGCCCTTCCACAAGATGCTGCTCAGCGGCCAGCTGCCCCTGACCATTGGCGGTGGTATCGGCCAGAGCCGTCTGTGCATGCTGATGATCGGTACCTGCCACATCGGTGAGGTGCAGGCCAGTCTGTGGGACAAGGCCACCGTGGACGGCTGCGCCGCACACGGCGTCATGCTGCTGTAAGTATCCCCTGTTTCCTCCATATGAAAAGCCCCGCAGTCCTTTGGGACTGCGGGGCTTTCTTGTGCAATTTACCACAGCATCAGATGGTCCGCCTGATCAAGTCTCGCCGCGGCTCATTCCCCACCGTTGATGGTCTCCGCCAGCTGACGCAGGGACTCCTGGAACTGCTGGAAATTCCCCAGGTCACACTCCTCCACACAGCACTGCGCCTTCCGCAGCTCGGCCAGGATGCCCTCGTTCATCTGACGGTACGCCGCCTCCTGCTGGGTACACCACCGGCGCTGGCCGTCCACCAGTTCCATCAGCTCCGCGATGGCCTTGCCGCGGAACTCCTCGGTACGGCGGTGGGCGCTGATCTCGATGTCCGCGATGTGGTCCTTCAGAGACTGGTATTGAGCCGCCGGCCCCCGCAGCGTCTCATTCTCGCGGCGCAGCGTCTCCTCCTCCGTACGCAGGCGCTCTGCCTCGGCGCGCAGGACCTCCGTGTCCGTCAGCTGCTGCTCCAGCTCCGCGGAACGAGCCCGCAGGGCGGACAGCTCGCTCTCCGCCGTTTCACACCGGACGCGGAGGCGCTCCGTCTCCTCCATCAGTGCCTCCAGCTTTTTCTGGGACTCCTCCGCCGTTTTCCGGATGTAGGAGATGACATCCTCCCGATCGAATCCGCCAAATACACACGTTTTGAAGCTGGTTTCCATGGCCCAAGTTCCTCTCTCTCGATTTTTTCTCATCATAGCACATGCGTCGCCGATTGACAAGCGATGTGCGCAAAAAAGCGCCGCCGCAGGCATCACGCCCGGGTGGTATCCTCCTGAAACGGCAGGTACTCGATGAACAACACGAAAACCACGTCGAGGCCACCCACGCCGCGGGATGCTATAACCGAGAATAAGGGCGGCTGTTTTGTACGCTCCCCGAAGGCAGAGGAAAAGAATATTTGGAGGTTAGTTGACACTAACCATCAGCAGTGCTATACTTTGGAGCGGAAATGGAAAGTGTGATTTTTTAAGGAAATCATCCGCAACCGCTAAATAATGCAGGAACGGCTTTGGGAAGGCTGCCGCAGAGATGCGGCTTTTCCAAGCCATGGTAGTTAGCCGCATCTAACCGAAAGATGTACGCGTATAGTTTAGATGCATTTAACGACGAGAGGATTGGTCGACATGCGAAAACACAGGAACTTCTGGGACAAAAATGCCGGTCGGTACGACCGCTTTATGCGAAAGGATCGGGCGGCGTATGACGAGATGTATGCGATGATTCGACCGGTTGTGAAAGCCAAAACGGTGCTGGAGCTGGCCACCGGCACGGGGCTGATCGCAAAAAACATCGTGAACGCGGCGGCGCACATTGAGGCGACGGACGCCTCCACGGAGATGATCGCCGAGGCAAAGCGGGACAACCAATCTGCGAAGCTGCATTTTTCAGTGCAGGATATGTTCCGCCTGCCCTACGCGGATAAGTCCTTCGATGTGGTGATCGTGTCCAATGCGCTGCACATCGTGCCGC